>Ga0155080_103_pt3 | contig 147272 bp, 136 predicted proteins | sample RifCSPhighO2_01_FD_106048 | JGI IMG/M metagenome (GOLD analysis project Ga0155080, IMG submission 106048) | Phenylobacterium sp. RIFCSPHIGHO2_01_FULL_69_31 | reverse complement strand
CCGGCGCCGTGGGGCGGCCGGCCGGAGCCCTGGCGCCTGGGCTGGCCGCTGGAGTGGTCGGCGGCGCGGCGCGGGGCGCTTTGGGGCGCGGCGCCAGCTCCAGGAGCGTGACCTGCATGGCTTGGGGTTCAGGGACCTGCGGCGGCGTCCTCGACGCCAGAAGGACCGCGACCAGCGCGTGGAGCGCCGCTGCGACGATGAGCGCTACGTATCGATGCGAAGGCGAGCGTTGTCGCAAGGAGGCGTCCCCACGCGGCGCCGGTTCGCCCGCGGGAAAGGCGTTAGGTCTGCAGTGCGGCCGGGATGTTGCCGCTGTGTATCGGCGGCGGCGAAATCATGCGCCGCGGCGGTGCGGGCGACTCGTCAGATCGCCACCCGTTTGGCCACCTGGCTCCGGCGCGCCTTGCTCTCCTGCTGGGCCTTCTCCAGCGCCTCGGTCTCGGTGGCGTGGAGGAGGTGCTCGATCACGCGTTCCAGGTGATCGCGCATGGCCTGGCGGGCCTCGGCGGGATCGTGCGCCTTCAGGGCGTCGAGCACGCGCCGGTGCTCCTCGATGCGCGGCTGCAGGCCGCCGCCGCGCGCGCGGCTGAGGATGGCGCGGGCCAGGGGCGAGCGGTTGCGGAGCTCCCACAGGTTCTCGACCGTGGCGATGATCGCGCCGTTCCCGGTAGAGCGGGCGATCACCATGTGGAATTCCTTGTCCGCGTCCTCGCCCTTGAGCTCGTCCTGGTCGGCCATCAGGCCCAACAGGCGTTCCAGTTCGGCGATCGCCTCCTCGTCGATGGTCGCCGCGGCCAGGGCGCAGGCCTCGCCCTCGAACAGGCGCCGCGCCTCGATCAGTTCGAAGGCGCCGATCTCCACGTCGTAGGCCGAGGCGGTGAGGGGCATCTGGGCGCGGGTGACATAGATGCCGAGGCCGTGGCGCGCCTCGATCATGCCCAGCATCTCGAGCGCGATCAGCGCCTCGCGCAGAGTGGGCCGGCTGACGCCGTACTGATCGGCCAATTCGCGCTCGGTCGGCAGACGCTCGCCCACCTTGTACGTCCCCGCCTCGATCTCGGCGGCGATGGAGTCGGCGAGACGCCGATAGAGCTTGCCGCTGACGGCCATGGACTCCTGACGCATATCTGCTGCGCGTCCACTGGGACGCCGCACGTTCGATACCATGAGTCAGGTTCCCATGCCGAACCTGGGCCTCACCAGTCGTGCATCGTACCGTCCTGCAGCCGCGCCACGGGCAGGAACGCGCGGCGGTAGGGGAACTTCGCCGCCGCCGCCTCGTCGATGTCGACGCCCAGGCCCGGCGCATCGCCCGGGTGCAGCTGGCCGTCGGCAAAGGCATAGGCATGCGGGAATACTGCGTCCGTCTCGGCGGTGTGGCGCATGTACTCCTGGACCCCGAAGTTCGGAATCGACAGGTCGACGTGCAGCGCCGCCGCCATCGACACCGGCGACAGGTCGGTGGCGCCGTGGCAGCCGGTCCGCACCCCGTAGAGGTCGGCCAGGGCGGCGATCCGGCGCAGGTGGGTGATGCCGCCGGCGTGGGTGACGGTGGCGCGGATGTAGTCGATGAGCTGGTTCTCGATCAGCGCCTTGCAGTCCCAGATCGAGTTGAAGATCTCGCCCACGGCGAGGGGCGTCGTGGTGTGCTGCCGGATCAGGCGGAAGGCGTCCTGGTTCTCGGCTGGCGTCGGATCCTCGATCCAGAACGGACGATAGGGCTCCAGGTCCTTGCCCAGGCGCGCCGCCTCGATCGGCTTCAGCCGGTGGTGGACGTCGTGGAGGAGGTGGATATCCCAGCCCAGCGCCTCGCGCGCCGCGGCGAAGAGTTCGGGTACGACCGGGAGGTAGCGCTCGCTCGACCAGACGGTCTCGGTGGGCAGGTCGGCGTCCGCGGGCTCGTAGAAGAACTTGTCCTTCGAGACGCCGTAGGTCCCGGTCATGCCGGGGACGCCCGTCTGGAGGCGCACGGCGCGGTAGCCGGCGGCCAGATATTCACCCGCACGGGTGATTGTGTCGTCTATCGTCTCGCCGTTGGCGTGGCCGTAGACCATGACGCCGCTGCGGTTGGCGCCGCCGAGTAGCTGATAGACCGGCAGGCCCGCGAGCTTGCCCTTGATGTCCCACAGCGCCATGTCGACGGCGGCGATCGACGTCATGGTCACCGGCCCGCGACGCCAGTAGGCGCCCTTGTAGAGATACTGCCAGATGTCCTCGATCCGGTGTGCGTCGCGGCCGATCAGGCAGGGGATCACGTGGTCGTCCAGGTAGCTCTTCACCGACAGCTCGCGGCCGTTCAGCGTCGCGTCGCCAACGCCCGTGACGCCATCGGACGTCTCGATCTTGAGCGTGACGAAGTTCCGTCCCGGGCAGGTGACGATCGTCTTGGCGGCGGTGATCTTGGGCATGGGGGCCTTTCGCGGACGCTTCTGCCTAGGCCGCGACAGAAAGGTTGTCAACGAGGTGGTCTGACCAATAGAACGGGAATGTCTCGACCACTGGAGGTCTCCATGATCCGGCGCATGTTTCTGGCCTTGATGGCTGCGGCGACCCTGTCCGTCGGCGCGGGCGCTGCGCGGGCGGAGGACGGCTACGACCTCTGGCTCCGCTATCGGCCCGTGGACGGCGCCGCGGCGGTGGGCGAGGTGACGGTGCTGGGCGACAGCCCGACCCTCAGGGCCGCAAGGGCGGAGCTGGAGCGGGGCCTGGCCGGCCTACGGGGCGGGGCGCCGGCCTCCACGCGTGCGGCGCTGCTGGCGGGAACCGCCGCCTCGCCGCAGATCGCGGCGCTGAAGCTGCCGCTGCAGGGAATGGGCGCGGAGGGCTACGTGATCCGCTCGCTGCAGGTGGACGGCCGGCCGACCACGGTGATCGCGGCGAACTCCGAGGTCGGCGTGCTCTACGGCGCCTTCCACGTCCTGCGGCTGGTCCAGACCCGCCAGCCGATCGGGAAGCTCGACATCGCCGCCAAGCCGGCGGTGAAACTGCGCGTCCTCAACCACTGGGACAACCTGGATCGGTCGGTGGAACGCGGCTACGCGGGCCAGTCGATCTGGGACTGGTGGAAGCTGCCCGACTACAAGGACCCTCGCTACGTCGACTATGCCCGCGCCAACGCCTCGCTCGGCATCAACGGCTCGGTCCTCAACAACGTCAACGCCAAGGCCGACAGCCTGACGCAGCCCTATCTGGAGAAGGCCGCCGCCGTGGCCGAGGTGCTGCGGCCCTACGGGATCAAGGTCTATCTGTCGGCCCGGTTCTCGGCGCCGAAGGAGATCGGCGGCCTGCCCACCGCCGACCCGCTGGACCCGGCCGTCCGCGCCTGGTGGAAGGCCAAGGCGGACGAAATCTACCGCACCATCCCCGACTTCGGCGGCTTCCTGGTCAAAGCCAACTCCGAGGGGCAGCCCGGGCCGCAGGACTATGGCCGCTCGCACGCCGACGGGGCCAACATGCTGGGCGAGGCGCTGGCCCCCCACGGCGGCGTCGTCATGTGGCGGGCCTTCGTCTATTCGCACGAGCAGCCCGAGGACCGGATCAAGCAGGCCTGGTCCGAGTTCACCCCCCTGGACGGCAAGTTCGCCAGGAACGTCATCGTGCAGGTGAAGAACGGGCCGCTGGATTTCCAGCCGCGCGAGCCGTTCCACCCGCTGTTCGGCGCGATGCCCAAGACGCCGCTGATGATGGAATTCCAGATCACCAAGGAATACCTCGGCTTCGCCACCCACCTCGTCTACCAGGGGCCGCTCTGGGAAGAGGTGCTGCAGGCCGACACGTGGCGGGGCGGCAAGGGGTCGACCGTCGCCAAGGTGGTCGCCGCGGGGGCGCCCGGCGAGGGCCTGACCGGCATGGCCGGCGTCGCCAATATCGGGGCGGACCGCAACTGGTCGGGGTCGCATTTCGACCAGGCCAACTGGTACGCCTTTGGCCGCCTGGCCTGGGACCCGAACCTGTCCGCCGCCGCCATCGCGGACGAGTGGATCCGGATGACGTTCTCCAACGACCCGGCGCTGGTGAAGCCGGTCGGCGACATGATGGCCGCCTCGCGCGAGACCATGGTGGACTACATGACCCCGCTGGGCCTGCACCACATCATGGGCCGCAGCCACCACTATGGCCCGGGGCCTTGGGTGGCCGGTGGCGAGCGCGCCGACTGGACAAGCGTCTACTACCACCGCGCCTCGCCCGAGGGGATCGGCTTCGACCGCATGGCCACGGGCAGCAACGCCGTCGCCCAGTACGCGCCGCAAGCCGGGAAGGCGCTGTCCGCCGACGAGCGCTTCCTGCTGTGGTTCCACCGCGTCCCGTGGGACCATCGCGTGGCGTCGGGACGGACCCTTTGGGACGAACTGGTGGTCCGCTACTCGCGTGGCGTCGACGGCGTGAAGGCGATGCGCCGGACGTGGGCCGCCATGGCGCCCCATGTCGATGCGGAGCGCCACGCGGAGGTCGCGGCCTATCTGGCCGTCCAGGAACGGGAGGCCCAGTGGTGGCGCGACGCCTGCATCGCCTACTTCCAGACCTTCTCGAAGCGGCCGTTGCCGGCCGGCTACGCGCCGCCGCCGCACCCCGTCGAGTGGTACGAGGCGCTCAGTTTCCCGTACGCACCGGGGATCTGACGCTCGCCGCGCGGCGGCGGCGCAGGCTGGCGCCCGCCGCGCCGAAGCCCAGCACCATCACCGCCCAGGTCGCCGGCTCGGGCACGGCGCCCGATCTGATCGTGCCGCTCACCTCGCCGAACTCGCAGTCGGTCGGGAAGGTCGGGCCGGCGGGCGCCGCCTGGCGGAACTGGAACCCGCAGATCCCCGCGAAGATCAGCTCGTTGTCGAGGTCGAAATCCCGGTCGCCGACCCGGTAGCGCGTCTCGAACCTGATCTTCAGGTACGAGAACTCCTCCTGCACGTGGAGGAAGATGTAGGGCTGGGGGTCGAGGTCCGAGAGCTTGGACTCCAGGACCGCGCCGCCGCCCAGCGAGAAATAGGGATTGTCGTAAGGGGTCGTGGTCCCGATCAGGCCCAGCCGCAGGGTGGGATCGCCGATGTAGCCGGGGACCAGATCGCCGGCCTGCGGCACGTCATGGAGCCGGAGCGGTGTGATCAGGCTGGCGGTCCAGCCGACGCTCAGGTCGTCGCTGGTGAGGGCGGCGAGGGAATCGGCGAAGGTCAGCCCCAGAAGCGCGCCGTCCGCGTTCGACAGATCGAGGCCGAGGCCGATGCGCGGAGGCTCGTGGTGGTTGGCCAGCGCCGGCGAGGCGAGCGCGGCGAACAGGGCGGCGAGGCTTAGGCTGACGCGGCGCATAGGAGGCTCCAGGGTTCGACTCGCCGGCATGGCGACGCCCAGACCTCGCACGGGCGTCGTCCGCCGGGTTTGATTTCGCGCAACCGCGTTCGTCGAGCGATCCGCCCCTCAGCCGGTCGCCAGCTCGCGGAGGCCGGCGGCTTCGCAGAGGCGTTGCAGGTAGCGGCTGCCGTCGAGCGCCCCCGCCGCGTCGGCAGGCGCGAATTCGGTGAGGGTCAGGCCCACCAGGTTTCCGCCCGCCGCGGCGTTGCGCACCAGGTCCGCGCCGGCGTCCAGAGACAGCCGCCCCTCGGGATAGGCCAGATGGGGGAACTGGGCCGGGTCCAGCGCATCCAGGTCGAAGTGGATGTGGACCGGTCCGGGGATGGTCTCGCCGGCTTCGAGCCAGCGCACGCCGCGCTCGCGCTGGAAGGCCCACTCCCCGTCGTCGGCCACGTGGGCCGAGGCGTAGAGGAGTTGCGATGGCGCCAGGGGCGGGCCGAGCAGGCCCCGCAGGGCGGCCGGCGGCCGGCCCAGGAGCGTGGCCACCGGCATGCCGTGGAAATCGCCGCTGGGGCTCGTCTCGGCCGTGTTGGCGTCCAGGTGGGCGTCCACCCAGATGACGGTCAGGTCCGGATAGCGCCGGTGAAGGTGGTCGATGACCGCGACGTCGACCGCGCAGTCGCCGCCCGCGGTCAGGATGCGGGCCGGGCGCACCTCGTCGAGGATGGCCTGGGCGGAGCGGAACTGGTCGAGGATGGCGGTCCAGCGATTGATCCCGCCAGCGGCCTCGCCATCCCCGGCCATCCCCACGCGCCGCAGCGGGGCATAGCGGCTGCAGACCTCGGCGGCGGCCTCCGCGCCCCGCGGCAGGTTGGCGGAGCGTCCCGAGCCCTGCCACTGGGGATAGGCGAGGGCCAGGTCGAACCGGTCCGGCGATCCGGCGGCGTTCTGCTCAAAGACTTGCATCGCCCGATGGTCGCGCGCTTCGCAGCCCCCGCAAAGAGCTCGATAGGGCCGGATTTGACCAGCGCGTGGGCCGCAGGCGCCGAGACCTGCCTCCTGCCGTACGGCACCATGGCCTTGATTGGCTTCCGATTGCGGACTTCGAGCGAGGATTCATGCCGCGACTCTCCACCTTGCGCTGCGCGCTCATCGCGACTTCGCTGTTCGCCACGTCGGCCAGCGCCGCGGAATTGTGGGCGACGACGCAGGACAGCTTCGGCAACGCCCGCGCCATCCAGTACGACCTCGCCACCGGCAACATCGTCCAGGGCGTGCGCCTCGACTTCAATCTGAGCGGCGCCGACAGCCCGATTTCCTGGGACCGGATGGGGTCCATCGCGTTCGATCCCGAGGGCAAGCTCTGGGGGACGACGCAGGACAGCTTCGGTAACGCGCGCGCCATCCAGTACGACCTGGCCACCGGCAACATCGTCCAGGGCATGCGCCTCGACTTCAACCTCAGCGGCAGCGACAGTCCGATCGCCTGGGCTCGGATGGGCGCCATCGCGTTCAGGGACGATCCGACGGCTGCCGTGCCTGAACCTGCGACCTGGTTGATGATGATCCTGGGCTTTGCCGCGGTGGGGATGACGGCCCGCCGGCGGGGCGGCCGGGGCCTGACAGCCGCTCAGGCCTGATCGCGCGCGGCCCGAACGTCCGAGGGCGTGCGGCCGAAGCGGGCGCGGAACGCGCGGTTGAAGGTCCGAACGTCGCCGAAACCGAGGGAGAAGGCGATGTCGAGGATCTGTCGATGCCGCCGGGCCGGATCCGACAGCATCGCCATGGCCCGCTCCAATCGCCGGGCCGTGACGAACTCCGCGAAGGTCTCCGGCTCGGTCTCGAACAGCTTGCGCAGATAGCGCTCCGAGACGCCGATCCGCTTGGCGACGAAGGCCGCGCAGAGGCCGGGCTGTTCGAGGTGGGCCATGATCGCGCTCTTGGCCTGCGCCAGGCGGGCGGCCCGCAAGCCGCCGTGCAGGGCCGCGTCGCGGCCGTCCGCGGTCGCGCCGACCGCCAGCGCGGTCAGCTCGAGCAGGTGCCGCGCGGCAAGATCGCGGAGGCGGGGCAGCGCCAGCGTGTCCGGCCCCAGGCTGGCGGCATAGTCCCTCAGAAGCCGATAGCGCGGATCGCCCGGCGCCGAGACGCCGACCGCATGGTCATCCAGTGAAGCGGCATAGGGTGAGAGCGCCTTTCGCGAGACCTGGAGGGTCACGAACTGGTTGCGCGCCTCGGGCGAGACGAAACTCACCGGGCGGTCGAGCGAACCCAGGATGGCCTGGCCAGGAACCGCCAGGTGCTCGGCCCCGCCTTGCTCGCGCACCAGCATCCGCTGCGCGGGAAAGCAGATCAGCAGATCCGAATTGCCGTCGCTGCGCATCGCGTTCGTCCGATGGCTCGTCATGGCGCTGATCGCGCCGCTGCCGGCGACGACGCCGGTGGAGAGCGGGAGCGCCGTCACCTGGATGCGGATCGGCGCATCGCGCGCCGGCTCCAGCTCCATCCGTTGGCCAAGCTTGCCGAAGAACTCGCGGGCGAACTCGTCGGGACGGTAGGCGGGCAGGTCGTCCGTCGAAAGCTCGAGCTGCGCAACGTCCCCCATGGACATCGATAGTAATCGAGAGCGCTGTTCTTTCAAGCCGCGGGGAACGCAGAAACAAAGCGGGCGGCGCTTGCGCGCCGCCCGAGGCTTGCCGGTCTCGAGGGGAGAGACGAGCGGACCTTTAGAACCGGCCCCGAATACCCACGAGAATGCCGCGGCCGGGCTTGTAGTAGGTGAAGGCGGCGTTCGGATACTCGAAGGTCTGCCGCTGCTCCTCGTCGGTGATGTTGATGATGTCGAGCGTGATCCGCGGCTCGGTGGGCAGCCAGTCGAAGGAGTAGCTGGCCGACAGGTCGAGCTGGCCGCGGGCGTCGGTGCGCAGCTGGGCGACCGGCACGCTGTTCTGGTTGGGGCCCGAGCTGATCTGCTTGTCGTTGTAGGTCCAGGACAGGCGGATGGAGGCGGGGCCTTTCTCGTAATAGCCGGTCAGGTTGTAGGTGTAGGGCGACACCCCGATCGCCACCGGCGGCGCGCCGGCGCCGGACGCGCTCTGGTAGATGCGGGTGTAGTTGGCGGTGAAGCCCAGGCCGTCCACGACGAAGCTCAGCGGCTGCACCCAGTTCAGCTCATAGCCGCGGATGGTCAGCACCCCGCCGGCATTGACCTGCTGGGTCACCGTCACCGTGGCCGCATCGGGGCCGCCGCGGTTGTTGATCGCCTGCTGCTGGTTGGGGGTCAGGCTCTCGAACGGCACGCCCAACTGGCGGAACGGGATGGTGTTGGTGCCCTGAACCGTGAAGCCGCTGACCTCCTTCTGGAAGCCGACCGCGCCGATATAGCCCTCCTGCCCGGTGTACCACTCGATGCCGGCGTCGAAGTTGTTCGACTTGAACGGGGTCAGGTTCGGATTGCCCTGACTGGCGTTCTGGGCCGACGGGTCGCTGAAGCTGGTGCCCGGCAGCATGGCGCTGGGGTCGGGCCGCGTCAGGGTGCGCGAGGCGGCCAGGCGGAACACCACATTGTGCGGCAGCTCCAGCGAGGCGTTGAACGAGGGCAGGTAGGCGTCGTAGCGCGAGCCCAGGGTCTGGAAGCCGGTGGGGGCCGGCGCGCCCGGCGGCGTGAAGGGGCCGGTGATCTTCTGCTCGGTGGAGACGTAGCGGACGCCGGCGTTGTAGCGCAGCCGGAAGTCCCGGAACTCCGACGTGCCGTTGAACTCGGCGTAGGCGCCGACGGTCTCCTCCTTGATGATGCCCGAGCGGGCCGCGGTGGCCGAGGCGGCCGAGAAGGGCGCGGCGTCGCTGAAGGCGTCGTAGTTCGTCGCCTGCTTGAAGGCGTCCCAGTCCACCGTGACGTACCCGTCGGGGCCGGGGCGCAGGTAGGAGGCCAGCTGCGACTGGGTCACCGCCGAGCCCGCCTGGCCGTTGCAGGCCGGCTGGGGCGCGGGCGCGGGCTGGAACGTCCCGCCGCCGCCGCACACCGCCTGCTGCCAGGCGGGGCTGTTGTCGAGGGCAATGATCGAGCGGCGGGCGGTATCGTACGCGCCGCCCACCTTCAGGCTGAGGTTCTCGTCGCCGAACGTGGTGTCCAGGTGCGCGCCCTTGGTCTTGGTGACGCGGCGCTCGTTCTGGATGTTCACTCGGGCGCCCGCCCAGAGCCAGCCGAGGTTCGGATCGTTCAGGTCGACGTTGGTGTCGATGGTGGGGAAGGGGCCGGAGGTGTTGTCGTAGGTCACCGTCACGCCGGCGTTCAGCGGCGTGTTCACCAGCACGCTGGGCGCCTCGCGGAAGAACTGGCTCTTGCTCATGTTGAGCTGGCCCTCGACCTTGATCCAGTCGTTGGCCTGCCAGGTGAAGCCGGGGTTCAGGTTGAAGAACTCCAGATCCTCTTCGTACGGCCGATACTCCAGGAAGAACTGCGAGTTGGCGAAGGTCCCGGAGGTGACCACGTTGTTGGAGTCCACCTTCACGTTCAGGGGGACCATGTTGTTCGAGTTGCGGACGATCCAGTTCATGTCCAGGCGCTCGAACTTGCGCTCGGCCTGGGCCAGCAGGGTGTCGAAGTAGAAGCTGAGGTTTTCCGACGGCCGGTACTCGATGGAGATCAGGGCCGAATCCCGGTCGCGGCGGCCGGCGCTGTAGGCCGGGCGGCCCAGGCGCGGCAGCAGGCCGTCGCTGAGCTGCTGCAGGGTCGTGCCGGGGTTGTTCGCGAGGAGGAACGCGTTGTCGATCACCGTGCCGGCGACCAGGCCGTTGCCGGCGTTGGCGGGGACCGTCGTGGCGAAGTTGAAGCCATTGCCGCCGTTGGTGTTGCAGCCGGCGCAGATGACGTTCGTGGCGTTGGACCAGCCGATGGTCTCGAAGCCCCGGGTTTCCACCTTGTTGCGGGCGATGGCCACCCCGGCCAGGATGCCGAACTCACCGATGTTGGTGTCCCAGGTCTGGCTGGCGATCAGGGCGCCGCGCGGGCTCCACTTCTCGGAATTCTCGTTGAAGGCGCCCTGGAGCGAGTAGTTGAGCTGGCGGCCCGGATTGTCGAAGGGCCGGGCGCTGCGCATGTTCACCGAGCCGGAGACCCCGCCCTCCAGCATGCTGGCCACCGGCGTCTTGTTCACGTCCAGGCGGTTGAAGAGCTCGGTCGGGAAGACGTCGAGGTCCACCTCCCGGTTCTGGTTCTGGCTGTCGGTACGGCCCGACGAGGCCACCGCGATCTGGTTGCCGTTGAGCATGATCTTCGTGAAGTTCGTGCCCAGGCCGCGAATGGCGATGTTCAGCCCTTCGCCGGTGATCTCGCGGGTCAGCTGCACGCCCGGGATCCGGTTCAGCGATTCGGCTAGGTTCGTGTCGGGGAACTTGCCGATGTCCTCGGCGAAGATGCTGTCCTGAAAGCCGGTGGCCTCACGCTTGGCGGTGGTCGATTCGGCCAGGCTGCGGCGGAATCCCGTCACGACCACCTCGTCCACGTCGCCGGCGGGGGCGGGCGCGGTCTGCGCCTGGGCCTGTGTGGCCAAAAGAGTCGCAAGACATGTGGCGCCCAGCAGCAAGGACTTGGCGTGCGCAGGCGTCTTCTTCTGTGAAGAATTCATAATTCCCGTCCCCATGGTGCGTGCTGCGCACACACTTGTTGTTCTTCACGCGCAAGCGCGTCGACCGGTCTTTGACCGTGCCGTATCCAAGACTGTCCTCGGGCCGCTGCACTACTGTAGAATGATAGCGGTCACATTGAGACTGGTACTAGGTCAGTTCTTTGCTGTCAATACGGTCTGACCGGTGCGCTATTGTAGGTCAGACCAATCCGCATTGGGCGTTGCATCCGGCAGGACGCGGGCTTGAGAAGCGGCGGCGGTTGGGCGAGAGCTAGGGCGTAGTTGGGAGAATGGGTTTGGAGCCAAAGCCGGCGCGTCGACAGAGGGGGTCCCTGACGATCCACGACGTCGCCCGTTTCGCAGGCGTGTCGCCGATGACGGTGTCGCGCGTGATCAACGGCGAGAAGAACGTCCGCGACTCCACGCGCGAGGCGGTGAACGCGGCGATCCGCGAGCTGAACTACGCCCCCAACCCCGCCGCGCGCAGCCTGGCGGGCGCCGACCTGGTCCGGATCGGGCTGCTCTATTCGAACCCCAGCGCGGCCTATCTGAGCGAGTTCCTGGTCGGCAGCCTGGACCAGTGCAGCCGTGGCAATATCCAGCTGATCGTCGAGAAGTGCGACGACGAGCGGGCCGAGCTGGCCGCCACCCGCCTGGTGGCCTCGGGCGTGGACGGGATCATCCTGCCGCCGCCGCTGTGCGACAACGCCGCCGTGACCCGGGCGCTGGCCGAGGCGAACGTGCCGGCGGTGGCCGTGGCGACGGGCCAGCCCCCGGCCGACGTCTCCGCCGTGCGCATCGACGACTTCGCCGCGGCCCAGGCCATGACCCGGCACCTGATCGCGCTGGGCCACCGCCGGATCGGCTTCATCAAGGGCCATCCCAACCAGACCGCCAGCCGCCAGCGCCTGGAGGGCCATCTGGCCGCACTGGACGAGGCGGGCCTAGCCGCGCCGGACGAGCTGCTGGCGCAGGGCTATTTCACCTACCGCTCCGGGTTCGAGGCCGCGGAGACCCTGATGGCGGTCCGGCCGGCTGTGAGCGCCATTTTCGCCAGCAACGACGACATGGCGGCGGCGGCCATCGCCGTGGCCCACCGGCGCGGCCTGGACGTGCCGCGCGACCTGACCGTGGTGGGGTTCGATGACAGCGCGCTTGCCACCACGGTGTGGCCGGAGCTGACCACCATCCGCCAGCCCATCGCCGACATGTCGCGTCAGGCCGTGACCCTGCTGGCCGACGAGATCCGCAGTCGCCGCGCCGGCGAGACGGCGCAGCACCCGCATGCGCTGCAGGATTTCACCCTGATCCGCCGGCAGTCGGACGGCCCGCCGGCGGCGTGACTTGCGGCCTCAGGGCTTGAACAGCGACAGGGGAACCGCCTCCGCCATCGCGCGGTAGCCCGCCATCGACGGGTGCAGGTGGTCGCCCGAATCCAGGTCGGCCCGCATCCGATCGGGTTGGGCCGGATCGCGCATCACCGCGTCGAAATCGATCACCGCGTCGAAGTTCCCCGGCGCGCGGATCCAGGCGTTCAAGGCCTGGCGGTCGGCCTCGTGCGCGGCGTCGGGCTTATAGAACGACCCCGCGAAGGGCAGGATGGTGGCCCCGATCGCCTTGATCCCGCGGGCCCGGGCGCGGGCGACCATTTGGCGGTAGACCCCGATCATGTCCGCGACGAGCCGGGCGTGCGCCTCAGGTGACATCGCCCCGGCCTGGGCGGCGGTGCCCAGGTCGTTGACCCCCTCCAGGACGATCACGTAGCGCACCCCGGTCTGGGCCAGGACGTCGCGCTCGAACCGCGCCAGGGCGTTGGGGCCGAGGCCGTCCAGCAGCAGGCGGTTGCCGCCGATGCCGTGGTTGAGGACCGATAGCCGCCGCAGCGACGGAACCTGCTGCAGCCGCTCGGCCAGCACGTCCGGCCAGCGCTCGTTGCGGTCGGGGCCCACGCCGTAGCCGTCGGTGATGGAGTCGCCGAACGCGACGATGGCGGCGCTGCGCGGCGCGGCCGGAACGTCGATCCCGGCGAGTTGATACCAGCGCACGACCTTCTCGGCCCCGGGCAGGTCGGCGTCCGCCACCCGCTGGCCGTGGAGGTGGAAGGTGGTGGTGCGCGAGCCCGGGTGGCCGGTCTGGACCGCCGGGGCGGCGGGGAGGTGGAAGCTGACCGCGACGCTGTCCAGCGCCCGGACGGCGAAGTCCACCGGGTCCGACAGATACTCGGCGCCCGCCGGCACGGTGATCTCCGCGCGGCCGTCGAAGGTGACCCGCCGGCCGCTGGCCGCGTCGATGGCGGCGGAGCCCGGCGCCCGGGGGCGCGCTACGTGGACCGCCGAGAAGCGCAGCGGCGCGGTCCCGAAGGCGTTGGACAGCCGGATGCGGATCTGCGGCCCGCCGGCGGTCACGCGCACGATCTGGCGCACGGTGGCGTCGGTGAGCGCGGCGTCGGGCAGGGTGTTGCGCGGCTCCGGGACCTGCTGCGACGAGGCCCAGGCGCCGACCCAGGCCGGCTCTCGCGCCTGCGCCGGCGCGCCCAGGGCCAGCATGAGCAGGCCGGCCGAGGCCAGGCGGCGCAGGTTCGAAAAGCGTGACGACGGGCGCATGGCGTTCTTCCTCTCCTCGGTATGGCGGCTCTTGGACGGCCGTCTGCGAAGGCTCACCTTGACAGGCCGGCCCTTGGATTGATAGCGCTACCAAAAATAGGGAGGTCTGACCATGGGCGACGCCGCATCGCGGCCGACGGCCTTCTTGCCCGAGGATTGGCAGGCCGCGACGCTCGTGGGCCGTATCGAGACCCCGGCCGGTCCGACGCCGGTCGTGGGCCGGGACGGGCGCCTGTTCGACGTCTCGGGGGCGGCCCCAACCGTGTCCGACCTCTTGAACTCCGACGCCGCCACGGCGCCCGGGCGGGACCTGGGTCCCATCGACGCCTTCGACTTCGCGGCCCAGCCGCTGCTGGCGCCGGTCGACCTGCAATGCGTGAAGGCGGCCGGCGTGACCTTCGCGGTCTCGGCGGTCGAGCGGGTGATCGAGGAGCGGGCCCGGGGCGATGCGGCGCGCGCCGAGGCCATTCGGGCGGACCTGCGCGATCGGGTCGGCGCCGACATCCGCTCGGTCACGCCCGGCTCGCCCGAGGCGGCGAAGCTGAAGGCCGCCCTGATCGCCGACGGGCTTTGGTCGCAGTACCTGGAAGTGGCCATCGGACCGGACGCGGAGATCTTCACCAAGGCGCCCGTGCTGTCGGCGGTGGGCCACGGCGCCCAGGTCGGCATCCGCTCGGACTCGGCCTGGAACAATCCCGAGCCGGAGGTGGTGCTGGTGTGCGACCGCGCCGGCCGGGCGGTGGGCGCCACCCTGGGCAACGACGTTAACTTGCGCGACTTCGAGGGCCGTTCGGCGCTGCTGCTGGGCAAGGCCAAGGACAACAACGCCTCGTGCGCCCTGGGCCCCTTCATCCGGCTCTTCGACGAGGGCTTCACCCTCGACGACGTGCGGCGCGCCCGGGTCGACCTGGTGATCGAGGGCCGCGACAACTACCGGCTCGAGGGCGTGAGCTCGATGGACCAGATCAGCCGCGATCCGCTGGAGCTGGTCCGCCAGGCGCTGTCCGAGCACCAGTACCCCGACGGCTTCGCCCTGTTCCTGGGCACGCTGTTCGCCCCGACCCAGGACCGCGACGTGGCGGGCCAAGGGTTCACCCACAAGGTCGGCGACGTGGTGCGGGTCTCCAGCCCCCGCCTCGGGACCCTTGAGAACGAGGTGACGACCTCGAAAGCCGCCGCGCCGTGGAGCTTCGGCGTCGGCGACCTGATGCGAAACCTGGCCGGACGCGGCCTCCTCCTGCCCCAGGCTGCGCAATGACCGAGACCTTACCCCAGTACATCGGCGGCGAGCGCGTGCGCGCGGCGGCGGCCGAGGACAGCACCAACCCCTCCAACACAGCCGACGTGGTGGCCCATGTTCCTCGCGGCGGCGAGGCCGAGGTGAACGCAGCCGTCGACGCGGCGCAGGCCGCGTTCCCGGCCTGGTCGGAAGCTTCGCCCGAGGTGCGCTCGGACCTGCTGGACAAGGTGGGCGACACCATCCTGGCCCGGCGCGAGGAGCTGGGCCGGCTGCTCTCGCGGGAGGAGGGCAAGACCCTGCCCGAGGGCATCGGCGAGACGGTCCGGGCGGGACGGATCTTCAAGTACTTCGCCGGCGAGGCGCTCCGCCGCCACGGCCAGAACCTGGACTCGGTGCGCCCGGGCGTGGAGATCCAGACCTACCGCCAGGCGGTCGGCGTGTTCGGGCTGATCACGCCGTGGAACTTCCCCATCGCCATCCCCGCCTGGAAGAGCGCGCCGGCCCTGGCGTTCGGCAACACCGTGGTGCTGAAGCCCGCGGGGCCGACGCCGGCCACCGCCGCCGCCCTGGCCGAGATCATCTGGGAGTGCGGCGCGCCGAAGGGCGTCTTCAACATGATCTTCGGGCCCGGGGCCATGGGCGCAAAGCTGGTCGACCATCCGGGCGTGGACGGCGTCTCGTTCACCGGCTCGCAGGGCGTGGGCGCCACGGTCGCCGAGGCCGCGGTGAAGCGCCAGGCCCGGGTGCAGCTGGAGATGGGCGGCAAGAACCCGCTGGTGATCCTGGACGACGCCGACCTGGACCGGGCGGTGATGGCGGCCCTGGACGGCTCGTTCTTCGCCACCGGCCAGCGCTGCACGGCCTCCAGCCGGATCATCGTCACCGACGCCATCCATGACCGCTTCGTCGCCGCCTTGGCCGAGAAGGTGGCGGCCTTGCGGGTCGGCGATGCGCTGGATCCCCAGACCCAGATGGGCCCCGCGGTCAGCGAGGCCCAGATGGAGACCAGCTACCGCTACATGGACATCGCCACGTCCGAGGGGGGCCGCATCGTCACCGGCGGCGGGCGGCTGAAGCTCGACACCCCCGGCTGGTATGTCCAGCCCACCCTGATCGCCGACACCGATCCCAGGATGCGGATCAACAACGAGGAGGTGTTCGGCCCGGTCGCCAGCACCGTCCGGGTGAAGGACTACGACGAGGCCCTGGCCGTGGCCAACGGCGGCGACTTCGGCCTGTCGGCCGGAATTGTGACCACCTCGCTGAAATACGCCCGCGACTTCCAGCGGCGGGTGCGGGCGGGGATGGTGATGGTCAACCTGCCCACCGCCGGCGTCGACTATCACGTCCCGTTCGGCGGTTCGAAGAAGTCCAGCTACGGCGCCCGGGAACAGGGCTTCTCGGCGGTCGAGTTCTACACCCAGACCAAGACGGCCTACTCATGGGCGTGACGGTGAAGGCAGACGCCCGACCGCGGGGCGCGCTCTATCCCAGCCTGGAGGGCAAGCGGGTGGTCGTCACCGGCGGCGGCTCCGGCATCGGGGCCGGGCTGGTCGAGGCCTTCGCAGGTCAGGGCGCCGAGGTGCACTTCGTCGACGTCCTGGAGGCGGAATCGAAGGCGCTTGTCGCGAGCCTCGGCGAGGCCAAGGTCGCGCCCAGGTTCCACGCGGTGGACCTGCGGGACGCCGACGCCATCGCGGCGTTCTTCCGCGCGATCGGGCCGGTGGACGTGCTGGTCAACAACGCCGGCAACGACGACCGCCACACCCTGGCCGAGGTGACGCCGGCCTATTTCGACGACCGGATCGCCGTGAACCTGCGCCACATGGTCTTCTGCGCCCAGGCGGTGGTGGAGGGGATGAAGGCCGCCGGCGGCGGGGCGATCATCAACTTCGGCTCCATCTCCTGGCATCTCGGCCTGCCGGACCTCGTCCTCTACGAGACCGCCAAGGCGGGGATCGAGGGCATGACCCGGGCCCTGGCCCGCGAGCTGGGACCGTTCGGGATCCGCGTCACCTGCATCGCACCCGGCAATGTGCGCACGCCGCGGCAGCTCAAGTGGTACACGCCCGAAGGCGAGGCCGAGATCGTCGCTCAGCAGTGCCTGAAGGGCCGGATCGAGCCCCGCGACGTGGCGGCCCTGGTGCTGTTCCTGGCCTCGGACGACGCGCGGTTCTGCACCGGCCACGAGTACTGGATCGACGCGGGCTGGCGATGAGCGCCGCCGCGCCCGTCTGCGTCCTGCGGTCCGCCTGCGAGCTGGGCGAGGGGCCGGTCTGGCGCGCTGCCGACAAGGCGGTCTGGTTCGTCGACATCAAGGGCCTGCGCATCCACCGCTACGAGCCCGAGAGCGGGGCGGCGTTCAGCTGGCAGGCGCCGGCGCAGCCCGGTTTCATCGCGCCGCTTCAGGGTAGCGGGTGGATCGCGGGGCTGAAGACCGGCCTGCACCGGTTCGACCCGGCCAGCGGCCGGTTCGACCTGATGGCCACGGTGGAGGATGCGAGCCTGGGCAATCGCCTGAACGACGGCTTCGTGGACGCCCGTGGCCGCCTCTGGTTCGGCTCCATGCACGACGGCGAGACGGACCTGACGGGCGCGCTCTATCGCCTGGACGACCGCGGCCTGCGCCGCATGGACGACGGCTACTGCATCACCAACGGCCCAGCGGTCAGTCCCGACGGCCGCACGCTCTACCACACCGACACCCTGAAGCGGGTGCTCTACGCCTTCGACCTGGCCCCGGACGGCGGCCTTTCGAACAAGCGGGTCTTCGCCCAGATCGAGGAGGGCGCCGGCTATCCCGACGGCCCTGCCGTGGACGCCGAGGGCTGCGTCTGGACCGGCCTCTTCGCCGGCTGGGGCGCTCGCCGCTATTCGCCGAAGGGCGAACAGATCGGCTTCGTCCGCCTGCCCGTGGCCAACGTCACTAAGATCGCTTTCGGCGGCCCGGACCTGAAGACCGTCTACGCCACCACCGCCTGGAAGGGCCTGTCGCCCGCCGAGCGCGAGGCCCAGCCCCTGGCGGGCGGCCTGTTCCGGTTCGACGTCGACACGCCGGGCCTGCCGCAGCACGATGTCCGACATGCCTGACCGCACCCCGGCCCGCCCCTTCCGCTCCCGGGACTGGTTCGCCGATCCCGCCCGCTCCGACATGACCGCCCTCTACCTGGAACGGTTCATGAACTACGGCGTGACCCCGGCCGAGCTGCAGGATGGCCGGCCGATCATCGGCATCGCCCAGACGGGCAGCGACCTTTCCCCCTGCAACCGCATCCACGTGGAGCTGGCGAAGCGGGTGCGCGACGGCATCCGGGACGCCGGCGGGATCCCGATGGAATTCCCGGTCCACCCCATCTTCGAGAACTGCCGCCGCCCCACCGCGGCGCTGGACCGCAACCTGGCCTATCTGGGGCTGGTCGAGACGCTCTACGGCTATCCGATCGACGCGGTGGTGCTGACCACCGGCTGCGACAAGACCACGCCCAGCGGGATCATGGCCGCCTCCACCGTCGATATCCCGGCCATCGTGCTGTCGGGCGGGCCGATGCTGGACGGCTGGCACGAGGGCGAGCTGGTCGGCTCCGGCACGGTGATCTGGCGCAGCCGCCGCAAGCTGGCCGCCGGCGAGATCGACGAGGCGGAGTTCCTGGCCCGCGCCACCGCCTCGGCGCCGTCCGCCGGCCACTGCAACACCATGGGCACGGCCTCGACCATGAACGCCGTGGCCGAAGCGTTGGGGCTGTCCCTGCCGGGCTGCGCGGCGATCCCGGCGCCCTACCGCGAGCGTGGCCAGATGGCCTACGAGACCGGGCGGCGGATCGTGGAGATGGCCTACGAGGACCTGCGCCCGTCGAAGATCCTGGACCGCGCCGCCTTCCTCAACGCCATCAAGACCGTCAGCGCCATCGGCGGCTCCTCGAACGCCCAGCCGCACATCGTGGCCATGGCCCGCCATGCGGGCGTCGAGCTGGCGCCCGACGACTGGAGCGTCCACGGCCTGGACATCCCCCTGCTGGTCAACATGCAGCCGGCCGGCAAGTACCTGGGCGAGCGCTTCCACCGCGCCGGCGGCGTGCCGGCCGTGCTGAGCGAGCTCCTGGCGGCGGGACAGATCGAGGGCGGCTGCCTGACCGTCACCGGCCGCACGCTCGCCGAGAACGTGGCGGGCCGCGTCTCGACCGACCGGGACGTGATCCTGCCCTACGACCAGCCGCTTCGCGAGCGCGCCGGCTTCGTGGTGCTGAAGGGCAACCTGTTCGACTTCGCGATCATGAAGACCTCGGTGATCTCCGAGGAGTTCCGCGCCCGCTACCTGTCCGAGCCGGGGCGGGAAGGGGTGTTCGAGGCCCGCGCGGTCGTGTTCGACGGCTCAGACGACTACCACCACCGCATCAACGATCCGGCGCTGGCCATCGACGAGCGCTCGATCCTGGTGATCCGGGGCTCCGGGCCGCTGGGTTGGCCGGGTTCGGCCGAGGTGGTGAACATGCAGCCGCCGGACGCCCTGATCCAGCGGGGGATCTCCAGCCTGCCGACCCTGGGCGATGGCCGCCAGTCGGGGACGTCGGACAGCCCGTCGATCCTGAACGCCTCGCCGGAGAGCGCGGCGGGCGGGGGCCTGGCCTGGCTGCGCACGGGCGATACGATCCGCATCGACCTGAACGCCGGGCGGTGCGATGCGCTGGTGGACGAGGGCGAGATCGAACGGCGCAAGGCCGAGGGGCCGCCGCCGGTCCCGGAGAGCCACACCCCGTGGGAGGAGCTCTATCGCGAGAAGACCGGCCAGCTTGCCGACGGCGCGGTGCTGGAGATGGCCGTCAAGTATCGTGGCGTCGCGGCGAAGACGCCGCGACACAACCACTGAGTCGGCCGACTAGCGCTTGCGGAACGGGCGCTTCGGCGGGCCGCCGCCGCCCACGCGGGGCGTCGCGTCGCGGTGACGGAAGATGATCCGGGCGCGGTCGAGGTCGTACGGGGTCATTTCCACCGTCACCCGGTCGCCGACCATGGAGCGGATCCGGTTCTTCTTCATCTTGCCGGCGGTATAGGCCAGCACCTCGTGATCGTTTTCCAGGCGCACGCGGAACCGGCCCTCGGGCAGCAGCTCGGCGATTTCGCCTTCGAATTCGATCAGTTCTTCCTTCGCCATGTAGTCTCCTTGGCATGTGAAAACGGGCCGGCGCTGGCCAGCCCGTCGTCGTCTTGGCAGCTCTGGCCCCGGAAAATCCGTCTCGCGACGCAGTGGGCGGCGGGATCGGATCCTCGAAGAGGTCGGACGCGGGAGTCCTTGCAAGGTCGCAAGATCAGCAGGGACTGCAGGCGAGCCAAAGCGATGTTTGACCTTGGCATAATGGGGTTTTTGGCGCTCCGACGCAAGGTGCGCGACGCCGCAACTGCGCGTGAGGCTGGAGCGCGAGCGAGGCGCGGGGCCGAGGTCATACCATTGGACTTGACCATGATAGCGCTATCATTAAGGGTGTCGGTTCGCCGAGGCGGCCCTTGAGAGCCGGCCGGCGGGTCGAGGAAAACGCAAGGCCGCACGGCCTGCCAGGGAAGGGTGATCCAGTGTCCGCCACGAGCAATCCGGCTGTCGCCGGAACCCCGGAAAGCGCCCGGGTGAACATGGCCTTCATCGCCGCCATCGTGGCCGTCGCCACCATCGGCGGCTTCATGTTCGGCTACGACAGCGGCGTCATCAACGGCACCCAGGAGGGGCTGGAGAAGACCTTCGCCCTCTCGAAGCTGGGCACCGGGTTCAACGTGGGCGCCATCCTGCTGGGCTGCGCGGTCGGCGCCTTCCTGGCCGGCCGGCTGGCGGACCTGATCGGTCGGCGCACGGTGATGATGATCGCCGCGGCCCTGTTCATCGTCAGCGCCCTGGGAACGGGCGCGGCGGACAGCTCGCTGGTCTTCGTCATCGCCCGCTTCATCGGCGGCATCGGCGTTGGCGCGGCCAGCGTCCTGTCACCGGTCTACATCTCGGAGGTGACGCCCGCCTCGATCCGCGGCCGGCTCTCCAGCGTCCAGCAGATCATGATCATCACGGGCCTCACCGGCGCGTTCGTGGCGAACTACGCCCTGGCGGCGACCGCCGGCGGCTCCACCGCCGAGTTCTGGCTGGGCTACCCCGCCTGGCGCTGGATGTTCTGGATGCAGGTGATCCCGGCGGGGATCTTCTTCGCCACCCTGATGCTGATCCCCGAAAGCCCGCGCTACCTCGTGGCCAAGGGCAGGGACAGCGCGGCCCTGGCGGTGCTCACCCGACTGTTCGGCGCCGCGGAGGGCGGGCGCAAGGTGGCCGAGATCCGCGACAGCCTGGCCGCCGACCACCACCGCCCGACCCTGCGCGACCTGGTCGACAAGACCACGGGCCGGATCCGGCCGATCGTCTGGACCGGCATCGGCCTGGCCGTGTTCCAGCAACTGGTGGGCATCAACATCGTCTTCTACTACGGCGCGGTCCTCTGGCAGTCGGTGGGCTTCAGCGAGGACGACGCGCTGAAGATCAACATCCTGTCGGGCTCGCTCTCGATCCTCGCCTGCCTCGCCACGGTGATGCTGATCGACCGTATCGGCCGCAAGCCGTTGCTGCTCATCGGCTCGGCTGGCATGGCCGCGACGCTGGCGGTCATGGCCTGGGCGTTCTCCACCGCCGCGATGGTCGACGGCGCCCTGCACCTGGCCGACGGCCCGGGCCTGGCCGCCCTGATCTCGGCGAACCTCTATGTGATCTTCTTCAACCTCAGCTGGGGCCCGGTGATGTGGGTGATGCTGGGCGAGATGTTCCCCAACCAGATCCGCGGCTCGGGCCTGGCCGTGGCCGGCTTCGCCCAGTGGACCGCCAACTTCGCGATCTCGGTCAGCTTCCCGGCCCTGGCGGCCTCGCTGGGCCTGGCCGCCACCTACAGCTTCTATGCGCTCAGCGCCCTCGTCTCGCTGTTCTTCGTCCGCGCCATGGTCACCGAGACCCGGGGCAAGGAGCTGGAGGACATGACGGGCTGACCGGCCGCCCGGCGTTCTTCCGATGAAGACCCTCCGCGCGCTCCGCTGGTGGATCATCGGCCTGGTGATGCTGGGCGCGATGCTGAACTACCTGACCCGCGCAGTCATGGGCGTGGCGGCGCCCACCATGCTGGCCGAGCTGCACATCACCGAGCAGCAGTACGGCTGGATCACCGCCGCCTTCCAGGCCGGGATCATCCTGCAGCCGGTAGTGGGCTACGTGCTCGACAGCGTGGGTCTCCGCTATGGCCTGGCGCTGTTCGCCGGAGCCTGGTCGGTGATCTCCATGGCGCACGGCTTCGCCAGCACCTGGCCGGTCTTCGCCGTCCTGCGCGGCCTGCTGGGCTTCGCCGAGGGCTCGGCCAATCCGGCCGGGATGAAGGTGGTCGCCACCTGGTTCCCGGCGCGCGAGCGCGGCTTTGCCGGTGGGTTCTACAACATCGGCGCCTCGCTGGGCTCGATGCTGGCCCCGCCGCTCGTGGCCTGGGCGATCCTGGCCTACGACTGGCGTGCGGCCTTCGTGATAACCGGCGCCATCGGCCTCGTCTGGGCGCTGGCGTGGCTGCGCTGGTTCCGGACGCCGGAGACGCACCCGGGCCTGTCGGCTGCCGAGCGCGAGCTGATCGAGGCCGGGCAGGAGAGGGACCTGGCCGCCGACGGCGCCCGGCCGTCGATCCCCGCCCTGCTGCGCCGCCGCGACTTCTGGGGCATCGCCATCCCCCGCCTGCTGGCCGACCCCACCTGGGGCACGCTGGCGTTCTGGATTCCGCTCTACCTGGTCCAGACCCGCGGCTTCGACCTGAAGCAGATCGCGCTCTTCGCCTGGCTGCCGTTCCTGGCCGCTGATCTGGGCTGCCTGTTCGGCCCGGCCGTGGTGCTGTTCCTCCAGCGGCGCGGCTTCAGCCTGATCAATGCCCGGCGCGGCGCCTTCACCCTGGGGGCGCTGATGATGACCGGCATGATGTTCGTCGGCCGGGTCGAAAGCCCCTATGCGGCCATCGCGCTGCTGTGCCTGGGCGGCTTCGCGCACCAGACCCTGTCGGTGACGGTGATCACCATGGCCTCCGACCTTTTCAAGCGCAGCGAGGTGGCCACCGTCGCCGGCCTGGCCGGCACGTGCGGGAACCTCGGCGTGCTGCTGTTCTCCCTGGCCATCGGCGGCCTCGTCGCCACCGTCGGCTACGACCCGTTCTTCGTGGCGCTGGGCCTGCTGGACCTGGCCGGCGCCGTGGTCCTGTGGACGCTGGTGAGGGACCGCCGGGCATGATCCGCAACCCGATCCTGCCGGGCTTCAATCCCGACCCGTCCATCGTCCGCGTGGGCGGGGACTACTACATCGCCACCTCGACCTTCGAGTGGTTCCCCGGCGTCCAGATCCACCACAGCCGCGACCTGGTGAACTGGCGTCTCGTCGCCCGGCCGCTGAACCGGCCCAGCCAGCTGGACATGCGCGGCGATCCGGATTCCGGCGGCGTCTGGGCCCCGTGCCTGACCCACGCCGACGGGCTGTTCCACCTGATCTACACGGACGTGAAGCGCTACGGCCGGACCACGGTGGGCGGCGCGTCCGGCGCCTCGCTGCGCGACTTCCACAACTACCTGGTGACCTCGCCGACAATCGACGGCCCGTGGTCCGATCCGGTGTATCTGAACGCCAGCGGCTTCGATCCCTCGCTGTTCCACGACGAGGATGGCCGCAAGTACCTGGTCAACATGCTCTGGGACCACCGGCCGGGCCGCAACCGGTTCGCCGGCATCGTCTGCCAGGAATATTCGCCGGCCGAGCGCCGGCTGGTCGGCGAGCGGCGGGTGATCTTCGAGGGCACGGAGCTTGGCCTCACCGAGGCGCCCCACCTCTACCGCCGCGACGGCTGGTATTACTTGCTCACGGCCGAGGGCGGCACCGGCTTCGGCCACGCCGCGACGCTGGCGCGCTCCCGCGACCTCTGGGGCCCTTACGACCTGCATCCCGACCGCCAGATCCTCACCAGCCGCGACCGCCCGGACGCGCCGCTGCAGCGCGCGGGCCACGCCGACCTGGTGGAGACGCCGGCTGGCGAGACCTATGCCGTCTACCTCTGCGGGCGTCCCCTCCCGAACCGCGGCCGCTGCGTCCTGGGGCGGGAGACCGCGATCCAGCGGATGGTCTGGGGCCAGGACGGCTGGCTGCGCACCCTGGACGGCCGCGGGACGCCGGAGCTGGAGGTCGAGGCGCCCGACCTGCCGCCGCACCCCTGGCCGGCGGCGCCCGAGCGCAGCGACTTCGATGAACCGGTCCTGCCCATCGACTTCCAGTGGCTGCGCACGCCCTATCCGGCCGAGATCTTCAGCCTCTCGGCGCGTCCCGGCTGGCTGCGCCTAATCGGCCGCGAGAGCCTGGGCAGCCTGTTCCGCCAAGCCCTGGTGGCCAGGCGCCAGCAGGCCTTCTGCTACACGGCGGCGACGCGGATGGACTTCGAGCCCTGCCACTTCCAGCAGGCGGCGGGCCTGGTCTGCTACTACAACGCCTCGAAGTTCCACTACCTGATGGTCACCCACGACGCGGCGCTGGGCCGCTGCGTGCAGGTGATGTCGGTCCTGCCGGACAGCCCCCAGGCCGACGCCTTCACCGCGCCTATCTCTATCGGGCCCGGGGTCGTGGAGCTCCGCGTGGACGTGGACTACGAGCGCCTGCGCTTCGCCTTCCGCCTGGCGGGGGAGGAGGGGTGGACCCGCCTGCCGCAGGTGTTCGACGCCTCCATCCTCTCGGACGAGGCCGCGGCCCCCGGTACCGCCAACTTCACCGGCGCCTTCGTGGGCGTCGCGTGCCAGGACACCTCGGGCAGCGCGCACCCCGCCGACTTGGATTGGTTCGACTATCGCGAGCGGCCGTACGCGCCGTGACCTACCGCTGGCGCTTGAGTACGCCGATGGCCGGCCGGCGCTCCATGCGGCCTTCCCCGTCGCCAGCCCGCATCGCCTGCACGGGCGTCGGACGCAGGTCGGCCGCCAGGATCGCGCCGTCCGCGTCCACGTCCAGCAGCGCGAAGCGCCGGTCGCTGGCCGCCCGCCATTCGGCGCGGCTGACGCCGAAGGAAAAGTCCGAATCGGCGCCGCGGATCGGGTGCGGCTCGTTGATCAGGCTGTAGGCGGCCGCGCCCTGTAGCCGGGTGTTGACGCCGCCGCCCCGTCTGCGGCCGCGCGGATCGGCCCCCGCCATGCCGACACCCACGCGGCTCATCTCGGGGATCAGTTCCTCCTCCCAGCGGGAGACCTCGGGCATGCTGATCTGGCCGTCGGCGTTGGCGTCCAGCGTCGTGAACCAGGCGTCGGCGTCGGCGCGGAATTCATCGCGGGTCAGGCGTCCGTCACGGTCGGCGTCGGCCTTGGCGAACCAGTCCGCGACCGGATAGGGCTGGCCGCCCGGCGCGCGGAAGGGCTGGCCCGCCGGGCTGATGAAGAGCTGGGCGCGGGGCGGCCGGGGACCCTCGCCGGGCTCGTCGTCGCCGAAGCCGGGCGGCGGGCCCTCGCGCGGTCCGCCGGCGCAGGCCGCGGTCAACAACGCCGCGCCGACGGCGCCCATCCAGGTCTTGATCCGCATGAATGTTCCCGACGTTCGATCCGTCCGCTCTCATCCCGCAAAGCGGCGGCGACATGTCGGACGCGCCACAATCGCGGGGTTTCGCGCCGCCGTCAGCCCCCTGGGCGCGCTTGTTGGAAACGGCCCACCCAGGCGGCCAGGGCGGCCACGTAGCGGGCCAGGTACTTGCGCGTGGCCTCGTCGGTCAGCCGGCCGTCGGCGTCGAACTTCTCGTGGGCGCGGAACACCAGGATCTCGGGCTGGGGCAGGCAGTAGGAGTTGGTGAATTCGAAGGCCTGGCGAAGCTGGCTCTGGCCCCGGGCGGTCCCGGTCTGGCCGGGCGAGGCCCCGATGATCCCCACCGGCTTGCCGCTCAGCGCTGCGTTCGAAGGCGGGCGCGAGGCCCAGTCCACGGCGTTCTTCATGACGCCGGGGACACCGTGGTTGTACTCGGGCGTCACGAACAGCACGCCGTCGGCCGCTCGGATCGCCGCCTTGAACGCCGCGACGCCGGCCGGATCGCCCGCCGCCTCGACGTCGCCGTTGTAGAGCGGCACGTCCGCGAGATCGAAGATCTCGATGGACACGCCGTCCGGGGCCACTTCGGCGGCGGCGGCGAGGAGCGCCCGGTTGAGCGAGCCGCGGCGCAGGCTGCCCGCCACGCCCAGGATGCGGATGGGATCGGTCATGAAGAGGTCCTAACACGCGATATGGCGCCGCCGTTGGGGGAAACGGCGGCGCCGGAACCAGTCTGCCTTCGGGGGAGGTATCAGGCGGGCTCGAGAGCCGCCGCAGACTGGGTCGCGTCCTTCAGTTCGCCCTTCAGCCACGCGAGCAGATCGTTGTTGATCAGGTCGGCGTGGGTGGTCGCCATGGCGTGGGGCAGGCCGGGATAGATCTTCAGCGTGCCCTTCTGGAGCAGCTTGATCCCCTTCAGCGCCGCGTCCTCGTAAGGAACGATCTGGTCGTCGTCGCCGTGCATCAGGAAGACCGGAATATCGATCTTCTTGAGGTCCTCGGTGAAATCGGTCTCCGAGAAGGCCTTGATGCAGTCGTAGTGCGCCTTCACACCGCCCATCATGCCCTGGAGCCACCACTTGTCGATCATGCCCTGGCTGACCTTCGCGCCCGGGCGGTTGAAGCCAAAGAACGGGCCGGTCGGGATGTCGATGTACATCTGGGCGCGGTCGGCGAGCAGGGCGCTGCGGAAGCCGTCGAACACCTCGATGGGCAGGCCCTCGGGGTTGCTGTCCTTTTTGACCATCACCGGCGGCACGGCGCCGATCAGGACGGCCTTGGCCGCGCGGTCGGTCCCGTGGCGGCCCAGATAGCGGGCGACCTCGCCGCCGCCGGTGGAGTGGCCGACGTGGATCGCGTCCTTCAGGTCCAGCGCGAGCACCAGCGCCCGCAGGTCGTCGGCGTAGGTGTCCATCTCGTTGCCGTCCCAGGTCTGGGTCGACCGGCCGTGGCCGCGGCGGTCGTGGGCGATGACGCGATAGCCGTTGCTGGCGAAGAACATCATCTGGGCGTCCCAGTCGTCCGCCGTGAGCGGCCAGCCATGGCTGAACACGATCGGCTGACCCGAGCCCCAGTCCTTGTAGAAGATTTCGACGCCGTCTTTCGTGGTGATGGTGGGCATGGGGGGCTCCTTTCCTGTGGGAGGACAGTGAGCGGCAGATTGCGCCCCAAGCGTGACGGTCTCAATTCAACCTGCGGTGCGCCGTCGCATACATTGGTATGACGCTGCCTAAGCGTGCGGTCAGACCTCGGCGGCGGGCAGGTTGAACGCGAAGCAGGCGCCGCGGCCATCCGCGTTGTTCTCGGCCCGGATCGCGCCGCCGTGGGTCTCGATGATCGACCGGCAGATGGGCAGGCCCATGCCCATCCCGTCGGCCTTGGTGGTGAAGAAGCTGTCGAACAGCCGCGGCAGGTCGTCCGGCCGGACCCCCGGCCCGGTATCCTCGATCTTGACCGACACCTTGCCCTCGGCGTCGAGGCCCGTGCGGAGGCGGATCTCCCGCGGCCCGTCGTCGGCGGCCATGGCCTGGATCGCATTGGCGATCAGGTTCACCACCACCTGCTGCAGCTGCGTCCGATCGGCCATGACGGAAGGCAGGTCGGGATCGAGGGCAAGCTCGATGCTGACGCCCTTGCCCTGGCTTTCGTGGTGCAGGAACAGCAGCGCCTCCTCGACCACGGCGTTGATCGACAGCGGCCGCGGCTCGGGCGCGCGGCGTACGGCCATGTCCCGCACCCGGGCGATGATCGCGGCCGCGCGCTGGGCGTCGGCCACGACCCGGGTGTTGATCCCGCGCAGCTCGTCCAGGTCGGGCTCGGGGCGGGAGAGCCAGCGCATGCCGGCCGACGCGTTGGTCGCAATGGCGGCCAGCGGCTGGTTCACCTCATGCGCGATGGAGGCGGTCAGTTCGCCCAGCATCGAGACGCGCGCAGCGTGGGCGAACTGGGCCTGGAGATCCTGGAGCTGGCGCTGGGCGCGGACCCGCTCGCCGATGTCGATGATGCCGATCAGCAGCTTGCCGTCGGCCACGGTCTCGGGCGGGAAGCAGGCGGTGAAGTGGGCGTCGAACTCGCGGCCGTCCAGGGTGCGCAGCCGGGTCTCGCGGGAGAAGCTGGGCCGGCCGGAGACGGCCGCCACCACGGAGTCTGCGTAGACGCCCGTGCTGGCCTCGGGCCAGAAGCGGTCGATCGTCGTCAAGAGGGCGGTGGCGTCGTCCACGCCGAACAGCTTCACCGACTGCTCGTTCACGGCCAGCACGCGGGTGACCCGCATCATCTCCCGCACGAACTCAGGATGCGCGGCGAAATGCGCCGCGTAGTCCGAGACGCCCGCCTTGCGGATCTCCCGCAGCATCTGGCCCACCGGGCGGAAGTCCAGTTCCCAGAACGAGGCGGCCATGGCCTGGAACAGGTTGCGGTAGCGATACTCGCTCTCGCGCAGAGCCCGTTCCGCCGCCCGCCGCTCGGTGATGCCGCGGGCGGTCTCGATGATCTCGGCCGGTTCGCCATCCGCTCCGCGCCGGACGATGCGGCGCACCTCCACGATCAGCTCGCGTCCGTCGGCGGCGCGGCGGGCAAGCTCGCCCTCCCAGCGGCCGTCCGCCAGCAGCGCCGGGTCGTCGCCCCCGGCTCCGAGCAGATCGGCGAGGGGGCGGCCCAGCGCCTGGCCGGCGTCCCACCCATAGAGTTCGGTCGAGCCGGCGTTCCAAGCGGTGATCCGGCCCGCCGCGTCGCAGACGACGATGCTCTCCTGGACGAGGTCGAAGAGATCGCCCCGCTCGGCCGGATCCATGCGCGCACCCCTTTGCCGGGCGACCTTAGCCGAAGAGCGGGGCAGGGTGTCCACCGCTCAGGCGGCCAGGGCCTGGTCCAGGCAGTCGATGAGCGCCTCGGCGGTGAACGGCTTGCGCAGCAGGCAGCAGGCGCCGCTGGCCATTGCCTTTTCATGCAGGGCCGGCTCGGCGCGGGCCGTGACCATGATCACCGGGGTCGCCACGCCCTCGGCGGTGAGCCGGAGCTTGAGGTCGATGCCCGAGAGGCCGGGCATCTGGATATCCGTGATGACGCAGTTCGACCGGTCGCGGGCGTCGGCGGCCAGGAAGTCCTCCGCGCTCGGATAGCTGGCCACGCGGTAGCCCAGCGACCGCACGAGGCCGACCATGGCCTGGCGCAGGGACTCGTCGTCCTCGACGATGGAGATCAACGGATCGGCCGCGCTCATGGCGAACGGCTTCGCATGCCGCCGCCCGCGCCGGAATCATACGCAGGTATGGTCAGGCGCCGACGTGCAGGGCCTCGGCCATCCGCACCAGGTCGGCCAGCGAGCGCGCGCCCATCTTCCGCATCGCCGCGCCGCGGTGGATCTTCACGGTGATCTCCGACAGCGACAGCTCGCCCGCCACCTGCTTGTTGAGCTTGCCGGCGGTGACCAAAGCCATGACCTGTCGCTCGCGTGGGGAGAGGGTGGCGAAACGCTCCTCCAGCGCCCGTCGACCCCCATCGGCGGCCCGGCGCTGGCGGTCGCGCTCGATCCCGGTGGTGACCGCGTCCAGCATGTCCTGCTCGCGGAACGGCTTTGGCAGGAAGTCGACGGCGCCCGCCTTCATGCCGCGCACCGACATCGGGATGTCGCCGTGGCCGGTCATCAGCACCACGGGCAGGCCGATCCCGAACTGGGCGAGCTGGGCCTGGAAGTCGAGCCCGGAGAGGCCAGGCAGGCGTACGTCCAGCACCAGGCACCCGGGGGCGTCCGGAAGCTCGGCGTCGAGAAAGGCCTGCGCCGAGCCGTAGAGCCGCGGCTCCAGGCCCACCGACCGGAACAGGCTGGCGAGCGCCTCGCCGAGGGAGGCGTCGTCATCGACGATATGGACGATCGCGGCTTCGGGCATGGGTCTTCGGGCAGGCGATGGGACTGCGATCTTATGACACAGCCGCCGGCCCCGCGCCGCTCATACGAAGATATGAACGCTGGCCGGACCGCCGGAGACGGTGAAATCGGAATTCCAATTCACGTTTCTATGCTACAGCTCGGGAAACACCAGACGGGAAGGATGCGATGACCCTAGGCTACGACCTCTACTGGTCCTTCCGGTCACCCTATTCCTACATGGTGGCGCCGCGCCTGATGGCGCTGGAGGCGGAGTACGACGTGGCCTGCAACGTGCGGCCCGTCTATCCGCTGGCGGTGCGCACGCCGGAGTTCTTCGAGACCCGCGATCCGCTGTGGACGCCCTATTTCATGAAGGACGTCTTCCGGGAGGCGGCCTTCCTCGGCCTGCCGTTCCGCTGGCCGCGGCCGGACCCGGTGCAGCAGGCGCCCGGCGTCGGCTACCGGATGCAGCAGCCCTACATCCACCGCCTCACCCACCTGGGCGTCGCCGCGGCGGAGCGGGGCCGGGGCCTGCCGTTCGTGGCGGAGGTCGGCCACACCATCTGGAGCGGCGAGGTCGACAACTGGCACGAGGGCGACCACCTCGCCCGTGCGGCCGAACGGGCCGGCCTGGACTATGCCGAGCTCAGCGCCGTGGCGGACGGGCAGGCCGATCGCCTGGCCCAGGTCGTGGAGGCCAACCAGGTCGACCAGCGCGCCGCCGGTCACTGGGGCGTGCCCATGATGGTGTTCGGCGGCGAGCCGTTCTTCGGCCAGGACCGGTTCGACCAGCTCAAGTGGCGGATGGAGCAGGCGGGCCTTAGCCGGCGCGCATAGCCGGCGGCTATCAGGCCGCCGCGGTCAGCGGCCGGTCGGCGACGGCCGCCTTGGACAGTTCGGCCATGGCCTTGATCAGCGGCGAGCGCCACCGCTCGGCCGTGGTCAGCATCCAGCAGGCGTAGGGCACGTCGAGGGTGGACGACACCACCGCCAGCCGCCCGTCCTTCACCTGCTCGGCGAACAGGAACGAGGCCCCCAGCGCGATGGTGTCGGTGTCCAGCGCCCGGTGCACGATCAGCGAGTAGTCGTCGCTGATGAAGGCCCTGAGGTTCTCGCCCTCCTCCCGCGACATCTCGCCGGCCCAGCGCTCGACGCCCGGCAGCACGCTGGGCAGGGCGAACGGATACTGCAGCAGCTCCCGCGGGCCCGCGTCCCGCAGCGCCAGCGCCGGATGGCCCGGCCGCGCCACCAGGATCACCGCGTCCTCGAACATCTTCTTGCGGATCAGCTCGCCGTAGCGGGCCGCATGCTCGGAATAGCCGAACGCGATATCGACCCGCCCGTCGTGCAGCGCCTTCATGACGCCGGGGCCGGTCTCCTGGATCGTCTCCACGTGCAGTTTGGGGAACCGCACCGCCACCCGGCGCAGCAGTTCGGGCAGGGGCTTGAGGCGCGAGGCGGGGCCGACGGCGATGCGGATCCGCCCCTCCTCGCCACGCGCAAGCTGCTCCAGGTCGCGGGTCAGGGCGGCCACGCCCTGCAGCAGGGTCTCCGCCCGCTGGGCCACGAAGGCGCCGTAGGCGGTGGGCCGCGCCGCGCCGTTCGTCCGTTCGAACAGCCGGAGCGACAGCTGCGACTCCAGCCGTGCGATGCTCTTGGACAGGGTGGGTTGCGAGATCTGCAGCTTGCGCGCCGCGCCGCTGAAACCGCCCGCGCGGCAGATTTCCAGAATCTGTTCGAGATGCCGAAGCTCCATGCCCGCGGGCTATAGCACCCTGTCATCCAATTGTGCAGATCGGACCGCGCGATCCGGCTAGCGTCCGGGCCGACCAAGGAGCCCACGGTATGAAACGCGCCCCCCTGATCCTCGCGGCCACCCTGTCGCTGGCCGCCGCGGCCAGCGCGCCGCCGGCCACGGCCGTGGATCCGGCGCGGGCGGCGCCGCGGCCCAACATCATCGTCATCGTCGCCGACGACCTGGGCTATGGCGACACCTCGGCCTATGGCTCGACGATCATCAAGACGCCGAACATCGACGCCCTCGCAGCGGACGGCGTGCGCTTCACCTCGGGCTACGTCACCCACCCGGTCTGCGCCCCGTCGCGGGCGGCGATCCTCACCGGCCGCTACCAGCAGCGGTTCGGCTGGGAGTTCAATCCTGTGGGCCGCGACCGGCGCGGCGGCGTCTCCCTGGCCGAGCCGTTCATGGGCAATATCCTGAAGACCGCCGGCTATCGCACCGGCATGATCGGCAAGTGGCACCTGGGCGAGGCCGAGGGCTACCAGCCCACCGACCGCGGCTTCGACGAGTTCTTCGGCATCACCGCCGGCGCCACGGCCTTCTTCACCCAGAGCCAGCCGGGCGACGACACCTACACCCCGCCCGGCGCCGCGGGCTCGTTCCGCGCCACGATCCAGGATCCTCTGCCGCCCACCGCCACCGACGACGAACGGATGGCCTACCTGCGCAGCGTCGCCACGGTCCGGCGCGGCAAGCAGGTGGTGGAGGTGAAGGCGTACCTGACCGACGCCTTCACCGACGAGGCCGTGCGCTTCATCGGGTCCAACAAGGAGAGGCCGTTCTTCCTCTACCTGGCCTACACGACCCCCCACACGCCGCTCCAGGCCACCAAGAAGTACCTCGACCGCTACCGGCACGTGCCGGACCGCGGCCAGCGGGTCTATGCGGCCATGGTGTCCTCGCTGGACGACGGGGTGGGCGCCATCCGCGCCAAGCTGAAGGCCGAGGGGCTGGAGAAGAACACCCTGATCGTCTTCCTCTCCGACAACGGCTGCGCGCCGTACATCCAGGGCGCCTGTTCCAACGCCCCGCTCAACGGGCACAAGGGAACGCACCTCGAGGGCGGGGTCCGCGTCCCCTACATCGTCGCCTGGCCGGGCCGGATCCCGGGCGGGCGCGTCGACGATCGCATGGTGTCCAGCCTGGACATCGTGCCCACCGCCGCGGCGCTGGCGGGCGCCAGCCTGCCCAAGGGGACGGATGGGGTGAACCTGATGCCCTTCGTCACCGGGGGGAACTCGGGCGTTCCGAACCCGACGGTCTACTGGCGCGCGGGCCCTAACTTCGCGATCCGGGACGGAGACTGGAAGCTGTGGGAGGCGAACAAGGCCGACCCGTCCGACAGGGCGGTCAACGCGGCCAACATCACGCCCGACGGAACCCACGCCGTGGTTTCGCCCCTGGGCCAGCACGTGATGCTGTTCGATCTGAAAGGCGACCCGGGCGAGAAGGCCAACGTCGCCGCGGCGAACCCCGGCGTGGTCGCAGGACTGCAGGCCAAGCTGAAGGCCTGGGACAAGGACAACGTGCCGCCGCAGTGGACCAGCATGCGCCAGTCGGTGAAGAAGCAGGACGGCCAACTGCTGAAGATCTACGACTGAGCCCATGACCCGGACCCTCGCCGACGCCGCCGACGACGCCGAACCCAACGCGGCCCTGCGCACCGCCCGCGAGGCCGAACGGCGGGAGGCGTTCATGCGGGTGGCCGCGGGGGTCTTCCGCCAGCATGGCCTGGCCGGCGCCACCATGGAGCAGGTGGCCGCGGCGGCGGGGGTGACGAAGGTGGTGCTGTACCGGCGCTTCCCGTCGAAGGACGCCCTGATCCAGGGGATCTTCGCCGAGACCCTGCGCCGGCTGAACAACCAGGACGGCAAGCCGTGGCGGGGCTACGGCGGCGGCATGCGCAAGTCGCTGGCGGCCGCGCGTTCGTTCCAGGACGGCTTCATCCTGCTGGTCCGGCACGGCGGCCAGAACCCGGCCTATCACGCGGCGCACGCGGCCCTGCGGCGGCGCACCGGCCAGCGCCTGCGCGGCCTGCTCTGGTATCCCGAAGCGCCGCCGCCCCGGGACCAGCGCCCGGCGCTGCTGGAGCTGGCGCTGGAGCCGATGATCTCGTTCTGCAACGACGCGCTCGCCTATTGGGTCGAGCGGGGCGACCCCAGCCGGGACGAGCTGTTCATCCGCTGGTGCGGCCAGATGATGCGCGCCTGGCGCCACAACGCCGCCGAGCTGCTGAACCTGGATTCGCCCGAGCAGGAGTGGCCCTTCGACACCGAGGGCCTGACGCCATGAACCAGAACAAGAACCGAGGAAGCATCGCCATGGTCAGCCGCAGGGACGCCATCATCGCCGCCGGGGCCGCCGGCGCATCGCTCGCCGCCGGATCGCCGGCCCTGGGCCAGTCGGCCGCCGCGCCGCCGGTGAAGCCCGAGCACGCGAAGTTCGCCGCCGAGATCGCCGCCGCCCAGGAACGGCTCGACGCCTTCATGGCGGCCTTCAACGCCCGCGACCTCGCCGCCTTCGAAGCCACCTTCAACTTCCCGCACGTGCGCTTCGCCTCGGGCAAGGTGACCGTGATCAACCCGGGCTTCCACAAGCCGGAGATGTTCACCACCGGCGCGCTCAGCGACTGGGACCACTCCGCCTGGCAGCGGCGCGAGGTGATCCACGCCGGCGCCGACAAGGTCCACATCGATACCCGCTTCAGCCGCTTCCGCAAGGACGGCTCGGTCATCGGCGGCTTCGACAGCATCTACATCGTCACCCGCCAGGACGGCCGCTGGGGCATCCAGGGCCGCTCCAGCTTCGCCCCGTAGGGGCGGCGGGCGTAAGTCTGCCCTTGATCGCTCAATAGGTTCTTGCAATGTTCTTCACCTCCCCCGCAAGGCGGGGGAGGGGGACCACGAAGTGGTGGAGAGCGCGTGGTGGAGGGGGCAAGCGGCCGGCACAGCCTTGCGACGGACCATGATCACCACCCGCGCCCGCGCCATGCGCAAGGCGATGACCGAGCCGGAAGTGATCCTGTGGACCCGCTTGCGCGGACGCGCGGAGGACCGCCCGACCTTCCGGCGGCAGCATCCGTTCGGATCGATCATCCTCGACTTCTATTGCCCCTCCGTGCGTCTCGCGATCGAGGTCGATGGCGCCACGCACTGGGATGACGAGGCTCAACTCAGGGACGCCGCCCGCGACCGCTGGCTGGCAGGCCAAGGCGTGCACACCGTCCGCATTCCCGCGTCGCGAATCTACCATGACCTGGACGGGGTCATGGACGAGATCCTGTTGCAGATCGAAAACTCGAAGCGCGGTGGGTAGGCCTGGGCGGCCGCTCGCCCCCTCCACCCCGCGCTCTACGGCCGGCTGCGCCGCCCTCCGCCCGCGGTCCCCCTCCCGCCGCTTCGCGGGGGAGGAATGAGGTTCGCGTTCATCTCTCCCACGAAGCGGCGGGAGGGGACCAATCGCCGAGCAAAGTGGAGAGCGGTTGGTGGAGTGGGCGAGCCTGAGGCTCGGGCGATCAGTTCGGCTGAGAGAACCCCGGTCCGTCCCGCAATCGACTCCCGGCCCTAAATCCCCGTCAGCAGCGTGCTTGCCGCCCAGGTGTCGCGGGTGAGTTTCTGGCGGCGCATGAAGGTGGCCATGGCGGCGGTGGAGGGATCGCGGGAGGTCTCCCAGACGCCGTGGTCCTTGTAGCGGGTGATGAGCAGCAGGCGCGTGACGCCCGCCGCCGCGTCCGCCGCCGACCGCTCGGCGGCGAACAGGCCGAAGATGTTGGTGTCGAACCTGGCCTCGAAATCGCGCCAGCCCTCGGTCGACAGGGCCACCACCTCGTCCAGGCTCTCGGCGCCGATGACGAACCAGCGGTGGACGTAGATGCCGCCCGGCTTCGGCGCATCGCCCGCGGTGGGGCGGGCGGTGGCGGCCATGCGCTGGCGCTCGGCCTTGCCCACGCCCTCCAGCTTCGCCAGCGCCTCCATCTCCGCCTGGCGCCCCGGCGCATCCGGCCGCCAGCCCACCAGCAGCGCCGCCTGCCGTGACCGCCAGCCGAGCTGGGGCGTGAACAGGCCCAGCACCTGGCCGCCCGCCGCCGCGATCCCGCCTGCCCGGGCGCGCACCTGGTCGGCATAGGCCTTCGCCGGCGGCGTCCCGGCGGGCGCCTCGAGATCCAGGAACAGATAGTCGTACATCGGCGCCCCTCCGGCGGCTTCGGCCGTGGCGGGGGCCAGGATGGATGCGCCTGCGCCGGCGATCCAGCGTCTGCGGTCGACGGTCATGGTCCCACTCTGGGAGCACGTTCCGTATCGTCAAGCGGACACGGCGCTATGGCTCCAAGCCTTGCAGGCATTGGAAATGCAAAGGGTCTGTCGCTAGCTTCACGCCTCACTGTCACCGCGCGGTAACACACCAAGAGCACTGCGGGACGAGGGGGAAGACCATGATGAAGCGCCACATCCTCAAAAGCGCGTCCATCGCCGTGATCGCCTGCGCGATCGCCGCGCCGGCCTATGCCCAGACGACGGCGGCCGCCGCTCCCGAACTGGACGAGGTGCTGGTCACGGCGCGCAAGCGCGAGGAGAGCCTGCGCGAGATCCCGGCCGCCGGGACGGCGCTGGGCGCCGAACAGATCCAGGCCATGGGCGGCATCGCCAACACCCAGGCGCTGCTGTCCAACGTGCCGGCGGTGAACTTCGCCAACACCTCCAACCCGGTGACCTCCGAGATCTCGATCCGGGGCTCGGGCACCAGCCGGGCGACCGCGGCGGACGCGGCCGTGGGCCTCTATCGGAACGGCGTCTATATCGGCGGCGGCTATGTGGGCGGCCGCACCTTCTCCAAGCCCGACTTCTTCGACGTGCGCACCATCGAGGTGTTGCGCGGCGTGCAAGGGGCGTTGAACGGGCGCAACGCGGTGGGCGGCTCGATCAACGTGGTCTCCGCGCGGCCGACCCAGCGCCAGGAGGGCTTCTTCGTCCTCGATGGCGGCAACAACGCCCGCTACGAGGGCCAGCTCGTCTGGAACCAGCCGATCAACGACAACTGGTCGGTGCGCCTGGGCGCTAACCTGATGAAGCAGCGCAAGGGCTTCTTCTACAACCCGGTCCGCGACGAGTATTTCGACCGCCAGGAGTCCGAGATCTACCGCGGCCAGGTTCGCTATGAGAACGGCCCGTTCAGCGCCAACCTCCTGCTGGAGCACGGCCGCGACCAGCTTCCCGGCCTGATGTACCAGCTGATGATCCCGGCAGGCACGAGCGCCATCTATCCGCGCGGGGTCTTCCAGGACAAATACGACATCGAGTGGAACCACCCGTCGTCCGCCAAGCAGCAGGTGAACTACGCCGAGCTGGTGCTGGAGTACGACTTCGGCTTCGCGACCCTGACGTCGACCACGGCCCTGCGCGAGCGCCGCTCGCAGAACGCCTACGACCGCGACGCCACCTCGCCCTCGTTCCTGCAGCGCGTGGCCGCCGCCGGCCTGGTCGCGCCGGGGCAGGTGCAGGGCAGCCCCGACCTGGGCGGCTCGCAGAACGACTACGCCCGGGTGCTCTTCCAGGACGTCCACCTGGTCGGCGAGAAGACGGCGGGCTTCAGTTGGCTGGCCGGGTTCGAGTACTACGACCTCAACGACAAGTACCAGAACACCCTGGCCGGGCCGCCGACCGCCGCCAACGGCCGCTCGTTCGGCACGGTCGGCGTCAGCCGCCTCGACTTCGTCTCCTGGGCCGCCTACGGCTCGGTCGGCTACGACCTGACGGAGGCCTTCAACGTCACGGCGGAAGGCCGCTACACCCGCGACGACAAGGACCTGCTGTCCACCCGTCTCGACTTCGGCACGGGCCGGCCGTCGGGGGTCGGTTTCGATATCGACACCGGCCGCGAGACCAGCGACTTCTCGTACAACGTCACGGCGGCCTACAAGCTCGCGGGCTGGCTGGCCTACGGCAAGGTCGGCACCGCCTATCGCGCCGGCGGCTTCAACCTGGCCCTGGGCGATCCGCGCCAGCCGCGGCCCATCCCCACCACCTTCGACGACGAGAAGGCCACGGCCTACGAGGTGGGGCTGAAGGGCAATCTGGCGCCGCGGGTGTTCCTCAGCCTGTCCGCCTACCAGACCAACGTGAAGGACCTGCTGGTCCAGACCGACAACGGCTGTGCGGTGGGCTCGACCGTCTGCCCGGTGCAGGCGACGCCGTTCGTCTACAACGCCGGCAAGGCCGAACTCTGGGGCCTCGAGGCCGAACTGACCGGCGCCGCCGAGGTGCTGGGCGGCACGGCGCGCCTTTCGATCGGCGGCTCCCGCCAGGGCGGCAAGATCACGTCGGGTCCGGACGAGGGCAAGAAGGGGCCGCAGCGTCCCGACTGGACCGGCACCTTCAACCTCAACTACCGCCGCGACCTGCGCGACGACTACGTCGGCTTCTTCAACATCAAGGGGACCGGACGCTGGGGCGGCGTGCAGGAGATCGCCCAGACGCCGGAGCTCAACGACTACCAGATCTTCGACGTGCGGGTGGGCCTGCAGAAGAATGGCTGGGAGTTCGCGGTCTATTCGAACAACGTGGGCGATGAGTCCTACATCGTGTTCAACGCGGCCACGACCCGGCGCTGGAACATGCCGCGCACCTACGGCGCCCAGCTCCGGTACTCCTGGTAAGCGGATGAGCCGGCGCGGCGCAGCCCTCCTCGTTCTGGCCGCGCTGGCCGGCCTGGCGCCGGCCGGGGCGGTCGCGCAGCCGGCCGGGGCCGCGGCGTCGGCATCGGCCGTCGAGGTGATCTATGGGGAATGGACCGATCCGGCCCGCGATGGCCGGGTCGTGCCATTCAAGGCCTATGCGCCCAAGGGCGCGGGGCCGTTTCCGGTGGTGGTCCACAGCCACGGCCTGGGCGGCAGCCGGGAGACGTCGGTCTTCATCCTGCAGGCTGTCGCCGAAGCGGGCTTCCTGGTGGTCTGCCTGCAACACGCCGGCTCCGACACGGGCATCCTGGGCGGCCGGGGGCGGCCCACGACCACCGCCGGCGTCGTCGCCACCGGCGGGACGGCCATCAACCCCCAGGTGGCGCAGGCGCGGTACGGCGACCTGCCGTTCGCGCTGGACCAGATCGCCAAGGACCCGCGCCTGGCCGCCAAGGCGGACATGAGCCGCGTCGGCATGTCCGGCCATTCCTATGGCGCGCTGTCGACCCTGGTGGCCGTCGGGCAGCGCGTGCCTGGCGCCGCGCCGCCGACGCGGTTCGCCGAGCCGCGCATACGCGCCGCCGTCGCCTATAGTCCGAACAAGCCGCGTGGCGACAATCCCAAGATCGCTTTCGCGGCCGTGAAGACCCCGATGCTGCATTTCACCGGCACGGCGGACGTGACGCCCTTCGATCTGGAGAAGTCTCCGTTCGAGCGAACCACGCCCTTCCAGGCGATCCAGGGCGCGGACCAGTTCCTGATCGTGCTGGACGGCGCCGACCACGGCCTGTTCGGCGGGCGGCGAGGGGCCGGCGGCGTGCTGAAGCCCACCGATCCGCCGCAGATGGAGATCGTGAAGGCCGAGACGATCCGGTTCTGGCGCGCCTATCTGAAGGGCGACGGGGCGGCGGCGCGCGAGCTGTGCGAACTGCCCAAGCGGATCGACCCCGCCGGAGACGGCTATGCGAAGGCCGCGCGCTGTGGTCCGCCGACGCCCATCGCGCCCGTCGACGGCCTCCGCTAGCTTCGGCGGATGGATCAGAACGCCCCGCTCTCCGCCTCCCGCCGCGCCGTCCTCGGCGTCGGCGCGACCCTTCTGGCCGCCGCGCCTGTGACCGGCGCTCAGGCCGGGGCGGGCGGCTCGGAGGCGGACGCCAGGCGCATCCTGGAGCGCTATGCCGGCTTCGGCGACAAGGCCGCGGGCGGGGCGGGAGACGATGCCTGCGGGGCCTGGATCGAGGGCGAGCTCAAGGCCCTGGGCTACGCCTGCGAGCGCCAGCCCTTCGAGGTCCCGGCCTACGAGGGCGAGGCCCCCAGCCTCTCTATCGACGGCGCGCGGGCGACGCTGATCCCGCAGGCGATCGTCCAGCCGACGCCGGGGCTGACCGGACGCCTGTTCGTTCCCCAGCGCGGCGAGGGCGAGATCGCGCTCCTCGTGCTGCCCCACGCCCGCTGGTCCACCGCCAAGGGCGAGGTCGAGCGCCGCGTAAAGGCGGCGACCGAGGCCGGCGCCAAGGCCGTGGTGCTGGTCACCACCGGCCCCACCGGCCAGGCCCTGGCGCTCAACACCCCGGCCGACAAGCCGCTGTTCGACGTGCCCGTCGCCGTCCTCGCGCCGCGCGACGCCGATCCCTTCGTCGAAGCGGCCGCAAAGGGGGCGCCCGCCACCCTGCGCATGCCCGGCCGCTCGTTCCGCCGCCCCGCCTTCAACGTCACCGCAACCCTAAGTCGTGGCGCGCCCAAGACACTCGTACTGTCGACCCCCCGATCCGGCTGGTTCGGCTGCGTGGGCGAGCGGGGCAGCGGCCTGGCCGCCTGGCTCCAGCTCGCCGCCTGGGCCGCAAGGTCCAAACTGCCCGTGGACCTCGCCCTGGTCGCAACCAGCGGCCATGAGTATGAATACGCAGGGGGCGAGACCTATATCGCTCACGCAGCGCCCAAGCCGGCCGCCACCGCCCTCTGGGTCCACCTTGGGGCCAATGTCGCCGCCCGGGACTGGCACGAGCGGGGGCTGCAGCTCGGACCCCTGCCCAGCGCCGACCCCCAGCGCTTCCTGCTGGCCAGCCCGCCGCTGGTCGAGGCCTGCAAGGCCGCCTTCGCCGGCCAGCCCGGACTGGAGCAGACCTATCCCGCCGACCCCAAGCGCGCCGCCGGCGAGCTCTCCAGCATCCTCAGCGCGGGCTACGATCCGGTCATGGGGATCTTCGGAGCCCACCGCTTCCACCACGCCCGCGGCGACGACCTCAGCTGCGTATCGCCGGCCCTGATCCCGCCCGTGGCCGACGCTTTCGCCAAGGTGATCGCGCGCGCGCTGACGAAGGCGGCCTGATCCGCCTAGACTGGCGGGATGACCGAGACTCAATCCCCCCATCCGGCGGCGCCGCAGATGGCTTCGCCGACCTACCGACTGGCTTCCATGGACCCGGACTTCATCATGGGCCCCTCCATGCGCGGGGTCCGCTTCCTGCTGGAATTCGCCAAGGTCGACGAGGCGCTGCGCAACTGGAGCGTCCGCTCCACCATCGTCGTCTTCGGCTCGGCGCGGATCCGCGAGGACGGGCCCGAGCCGCATCCGCGCTGGTACGCCGCCGCCCGCGAGTTCGCCGCCATCGCCTCGAAGCGGGGCGGGGCGCACCTGTCGGCCAAGGGCGAGCGGTTCAACGTGATCTGCACCGGCGGCGGCCCCGGCATCATGGAGGCCGCCAACCGCGGGGCCACGGACGTCGGCGCCCCGTCGGTCGGCCTGAACATCACCCTGCCGCACGAACAGTACCCGAACGGCTACTCCACCCCCGAGCTCACCTTCCGCTTCCACTATTTCGCGATGCGCAAGATGCACTTCGCGATGCGGGCCAGCGCCCTGGTGGTGTTCCCGGGTGGGTTCGGGACCTTGGACGAGCTGTTCGAGATCCTGACGCTGCGCCAGACCGACAAGTCGCCCCCCATGCCGATCGTGCTGTTCGACGAGGGCTACTGGCGATCCATCGTGAACTTCGACGCCTTGGTCGCCGCGGGGATGGTCGCCCAGGCCGACCTCGACCTCTTCCGCTTTGCAGAGACCCCGGAGGATGTCTGGAAATGCCTGCTGGCGGGTGGCCTTCGCCCCTACGAGGACATTCCGGAACCCCCCACTGCCGCCGGCGAGGAATTCCGCTGACCCGGCTTGCGCGCCGCCTCCGCGCGGCGCCAACTGGACGGCCGTGCAGAGGGGGCGGGGCCCATGGACATCGGCGTCTTCATTCCGATCGGCAACAACGGCTGGCTCATCTCGGAGACCTCGCCGCAGTACATGCCGAGCTTCGAGCTCAACAAGCGGATCGTCCAAAGCGCGGAGGGCTACGGCTTCGACTTCGCGCTCTCCATGATCAAGCTGCGGGGCTTCGGCGGTAAGACGGAGTTCTGGGAGCACAACCTCGAGAGCTTCACGCTGATGGCGGGGCTCGCGGCTGTGACCTCGAAGATCAACATCTTCGCGACGGCTGCGACGCTGACCATGCCCCCCGCGATCGTGGCGCGCATGGCCTCGACCATCGATTCCATCGCCCCGGGGCGCTTCGGGATCAACCTGGTCACCGGCTGGCAGAAGGCCGAGTACGACCAGATGGGGCTGTGGCCCGGCGAGAGCCACTATTCGGACCGCTACAACTACCTCGCCGAGTACGCGACGGTGCTGAAGGGCCTGATGGAGACCGGCGTCTCGGACTTCAAGGGCAAGTACCTGACCATGAACGACTGCCGGGTCAGCCCGAAGCCGACGCCCGGCGTGAAGATCATCTGCGCCGGCTCGTCCGACGAGGGCCTGGCTTTCACCGCGGAGTATGCGGACTACAGCTTCGCCCTGGGCAAGGGGACGAACACGCCTACGGCCTTCGCCTCGGTGAACAAGCGGCTGGAGGCGGCGAAAGCGAAGACCGGCCGCGACGTCGCCGCCTACATCCTCTTCATGATCATCGCCGACGAGACGGACGAGGCCGCCTTGGCCAAGTGGCAGCTCTACCGCGACGGCGCCGACCAGGAGGCCCTGGCCTGGCTGACCAACCAGGCCGCGCCCAACGCCGCGGCGGGCGGCACGACCAACACCAACACCACCCAGCTCGCCGCGCCGGAGTCGGCGGTGAACCTGAACATGGGCACGCTTGTCGGCTCGTACGAGAGCGTCGCCCGGATGCTGGACGAGGTGGCCGAGGTGCCGGGGACTGCCGGCGTGCTCCTGGTGTTCGACGACTTCGTGCAGGGCGTCGAGGACTTCGGCACGAAGATCCAGCCGCGGATGAAGAGCCGCAAGCATGTCGCAGCCTAGGCCGACCATCCCCGTAGACGGCGCGGTCACCCTGCCGGCGCGGCCCGAGAACCTGCCCATCGATCCGCAGGCCACCGCGCTGATCGTGGTGGACATGCAGAACGCCTATGCCTCGCAGGGCGGCTATCTCGACATCGCCGGGTTCGACATCGGCGGCGCAGCGGCGGTGATCGACCGGATCGCGGTGCTGGTCGAGACCGCGCGCAAGGCCGGGGTGCAGGTGGTGTTCTTCCAGAACGGCTGGGACGCGGGCTACGTCGAGGCGGGCGGGCCGGGTTCGCCCAACTGGTGGAAGTCGAACGCGCTCAAGACCATGCGCGAGCGGCCCGAACTCGAGGGCAAGCTGCTGGCCAAGGGGACCTGGGACTACGCCCTGGTCGACCGCCTGCAGCCGCAGGCCGGCGACATCGTGATCGAGAAGCCGCGCTACTCGGCCTTCTACAACACCGCCCTGGACTCGATGCTGCGGGCCCGCGGCATCCGCAGCCTGGCCTTCTGCGGTATCGCCACCAACGTCTGCGTGGAAAGCACGCTGCGCGACGGCTATCACCGGGAGTACTTCGGCGTGCTGCTGGAGGACGCGACCCATCAGGCCGGCCCCGCCTTCCTGCAGGAGGCCACGGTCTACAACGTCGAGAAATTCTTCGGCTGGGTGTCGAACACCGCCGACTTCTGCGGGGCCATCGGCCAGACCCCGCCCCGAACCTAAGAGGAAGACAGATGCCCAAGACCGTCATCACCCCGCCGGGGACCGGCACGCCCATCGCGCCCTTCTCGCCCGGCACGCTGGCCGACGGCGTGGTCTACGTCTCCGGGACCCTGGCCTTCGACAAGGACAACAACGTCGCCCACGTCGGCGATGCGGCGGCGCAGACGCGCCAGGTGCTGGAGACCATCAAGTCCGTCATCGAGACCGCGGGCGGGACCATGGACGACGTGACCATGAACCACATCTTCCTGAAGGACTGGGCGGATTACGCGGCCATCAACAAGGTCTATGCCGAGTACTTCCCCGGCGAGAAGCCGGCGCGGTTCTGCATCCAGTGCGGTCTGGTGCGGCCCGACTTCCTGGTCGAGATCGCCTCCATCGCCCACATCGGGAAGGCGTAGGTGGCGGGCCCCGAGGCCAACGGGCGGTCGGCGGACCACGACGTCGATCCGATGTTCCTGGAGCGTTGGTCGCCGCGCGCCTTCACCGGCGAGCCGATGCCGGACGCGCTGTTGATGAGCCTGTTCGAGGCCGCGCGCTGGGCGCCCAGCGCCTACAACGGCCAGCCGTGGCGGTTCGTCTATGGCCACAAGGGCACGGCGGAGTGGGACCGGCTGTTCGACCTGCTGATCCCCTACAACCAGGCCTGGGTGAAGCACGCCTCGGTGCTGATGTACGTGGTCTCGGACCGGTTCCGGCGGGTCGAGGGGCGAGAGCCGGCCCCGGTCCACAGCCATTCCTTCGACGCGGGCGCGGCCTGGGCCTATCTCGCGCTGCAGGCGCATAAGGTCGGATGGGCGGCGCACGGCATGGCCGGCTTCGATCTCGAGCGGTCCTACGCGGTGCTGGACGTCCCCGAAGATCAGTATCGCGTCGAGGCGGCCATCGCGGTCGGCCGGCCGGCCGACAAGGAGATCCTGGACGAGCCCTACAGGTCGCGCGAGACGCCGAGTCCGCGTAACCCGGTTTCCAGCTTCGCCTTCGAGGGGCGGTTCAGGGCATAGAGGCGAGGGCTCGCGCCAATCGCCGGGGTTCTGGGGGAATACGATGCAAGACCAAGCGGCCGGGCCACGGCCCACTTTCGCGGTCGACGGGGTCCACCTGCTGCGCACCGCCCAGCAGGTGCAGTACCAGCTCAGCCAGATGGCCGATCAGAAGGCCAACATGGTGCTGGCCGCCACCTTCGTGATCTTCACCGTCTCGATCAGCCAGATCCACAACGTGGCCCGGCCGCTGCCCCTGTTCATCCTGGGCGGCGCGGCGTTCGCCTCGGCCTTCCTGGCGATCCTGGCGGTGCTGCCGTCGGTGAAGACGCCGCCGCGGCCCGACGGGCCGGCCAACCTGCTGTTCTTCGGCTCGTTCACCCAGGTCCCGGAGGAGGAATTCCTGGAGCGCCTGTTCACCGTGCTGGGCGATCCGAGGACGGTCTACGAGGCTTTCGCGCGCGACATCTACCAGAACGGCAAGGTGCTCGCGTTCAAGAAGTACCTCTACCTGGGCTACGCCTACCGCATCCTGCTGGCGGGGCTGGTGGCCAGCCTGTTCGCCTTCGTGGCGCCCTACGTCCTGCCTCTCTTCGCGCGGTAAGCATCGGGGCGTGGCTTGACCGCGAGGGCGACGTCAGGCGCCTTCGTGCCCCATGAAACGAATCCTGATCGGCGTGTCCGCCGCCCTGGCCCTGGCCGCGCCCGCCGCCGCGGCGCCGGACCTGGCCAAGATGACCGCCGGCGAGCTTACCGCCTTCATGAAGGCGTTCCCCAAGGGCGGCGAGCTTCACAACCACCTGTCCGGCGCGATCTACGGCGAGACCCTGCTCAACTGGGCGGCCGAGGACGGCCTGTGCGTGGACATGCGGGAGCTAGCGATCCGGCCGTCGTGCGCGGGGCCGGACTCCAAGCCGGCGCCGGCCGTCATTGCGGACGAGGCGTTGCGGTCGTTGGTGGTGGACAGCCTCAGCACCCGCCACCCCGGCTTTCGGGATCGCTCTGGCCATGACCAGTTCTTCTCGTCCTTCGGCCGCATGGGCATGAAGCCCAGCCGCGAGGGCGACGCCCTGGCGGTGGTGATGGGCGACCTCGCGCGGCAGAATACCTTCTACCTCGAGCTGATGGTGACGCCGCAGTTCTTCCCGTCCCGCAGCCTGGGCGCGCGGGTCGGGTGGAAGGGCGATCCGGCGGCGACCCGCACAGCGCTGAGCGAGGCGGGGCTGGAGCGGCTCGTTCCCACGGTGATCGCGAACACCGACGCCATGCAGGCCCGCGCCCGCGAGGTGCTGAAGTGCGGCACGGCGGAGGCCCGGCCCGGCTGCCGGGTGACCGTGCGCTTCCTCTTCCAGGCCATCCGCCAGGGTCGGCCCGAGGAGACCATGGCCCAGCTCCAGCTCGGCGTGGCCACGGTGGCCGCCGACCCGCGCTGGGTCGGCCTGCAGCTCGTGGCGCCCGAGGACAGCCAGGACGCGGTGACCCACTACGACACCCACATGAAGATCGTGGAGCTGTTGACCGACCGCGGCCGCAAGACACCCGTGGCGCTGCACGCCGGCGAACTGAGCCTCGACGTCGCCACGCCCGAGACCCTCAGCTACCACGTCGGCGCCGCCGTGCGGGTGGCGGGGGCGCGGCGCATCGGGCACGGGGTGGCGCTGCCCCACGAGACGGGCGCCGAGGCGCTGGCGGCGGAAATGGCGGCCAAGGGCGTGCTGGTGGAGGTCAATCCGATCTCGAACCGCGAGATCCTGGGCGTGAAGCCGGAGGAGCACCCCTATGCCTGGCTGCGGCAGCGGGGCGTGCCGGTGGCGCTGTCCACCGATGATGCCGGCATCTTGCGCAGCGACCTGTCGGCGGACTACGTCCTGGCGGTGAAGACCGGCGCGACCTACGCCGACCTCAAGACTGCGGCGCGCAATGGCATCGCCTACAGCTTCCTGGCGGGCGAGGGGCTGTGGAGCGACCCCAACGTCTATCGCAAGCCTGTGGCGGCTTGCCGGGGCCAAGTCGGGAACGCCGAGCCCAAGGGCGCCTGCGCCGCGTTCGTCGCCAAGAGCGACAAGGCCCGCGAGCAATGGCGGCACGAGCACCTGCTGAAGGCGTTCGAAGCCGCGCGTTAGCCCTCCACCGCCATGTAGACGAACCGCGCGATGAACAGGGCGGCGAGGGCGAAGAGGAGCCAGTCGGCTTTCGCGACGCGTCGGCTGGCGAGCTTCAGCACCGCATAGGCGATGACGCCGAAGGCCAGGCCGTTGGCGATCGAGAAGGTGAGCGGGATCGTCACCAGCGTGAGGAAGGCGGGGATCGCCACCACCGGATCGTCCCAGTCGATCTCGGTGAGGGGCCCCATCATCATGGCGCCGACGAGGATCAGCGCGGGGGCCGTGGCCGCGGCCGGGATCACCTGGGCCCAGGGCGCGACGAACAGGGTCGCGAGGAACAGGAGGCCCGTGACGACGGCGGTCAGGCCCGTCCGGCCGCCGGCGGAGACGCCCGAGGCGCTCTCGATGTAGCTGACGACGGTGGACGTGCCGGCCAGCGAGCCCACCACCGTCGCGCCGGCGTCGGCGAAGAGGATGCGGTTCAGGCGCGGGATCGAGCCGTCCGGCCGCATCAGCCCGGCCTTCTTGGACACCGCGACGAGGGTGCCGACGTTGTCGAACAGGTCGACGAACAGGAAGACGAAGAGGATCTCCAGGAGGGCCAGGCCGAAGCCATGGCCGCCGATGCCGAGCGCGGCGGGGATGTCGAGCTTCAGGGCCGTGCCCGTCATCTCGTCCAGGCTGTAAGGCTGCGGCGCCCAGGTGGCGAGGCCCAGGACCCAGCCGAGGACGGCCGTGGCGACGATGCCGATGAAGATCGCGCCGCGCACCTTCAGCACCAGCAGGACCGAAAGGATCGCCAGGCCTAGCAGCGCCAACAGGGTGGCTGGCGCATGGACGTCGCCCAGGGTGACGAGGGTGGCCGGATTGCCGACCACGAGGCCGGAGCCGCGAAGGCCGATGAAGGCGATGAAGAGGCCGATGCCGGCGGCGATCGCCGAGAACAGGGCCCGCGGTATGGCGCTGACGATGAGCTGGCGGACCCCGGCCACCGTCAGGACGATGAACAGGACGCCCGAGATGAAGACGAGCCCCAGCGCGGTCTGCCAGGGCACGCCCATGGCCCCCACCACGGTGAAGGCGAAGTAGGCGTTGAGGCCCATGCCGGGGGCCAGCGCGATCGGATAGTTGGCCAGGAAGCCCATCAGCAGGCAGCCGACCCCGGCCGCCAGGCAGGTCGCCGCCGCCACGCCGGCCACGGGCATCCCGGTGGTCCCCAGGATCGAGGGGTTCACCAGCACGATGTAGGCCATGGTCAGGAAGGTGGTGGCGCCCGCCAGCACCTCGGTCCGGACGCTGGTTCCGCGTTCGCGGAGCTGGAAGGTCTTTTCGAGGAAACTCACGGCCGGGCCTTCGGAAGGGTGGTTTCGTACGTGGGCCAACCCGCGACCAGGGCCTTCACGACCGGCGCGCCGACGCGATAGGCGGCTTCGAACGCGGCGTCCGACCCGCCGTCGGCGAACTCGACGCGCATCGGCTTGCCCTCGCCGGGCCAGGTGTAGTTGCTGGCCGTGCGCAGCACGAGCACCCGGCGCGGGTCGACCCGGCCGTCCTGGGCGAACAGCGCGAGGGTGTCGAGCACAGCCTGGTCCTCGCCGTCGCTCATGGCGAAGACGCCGGCGCCGTCGGTCTGCAGCCGGACCCATTCGCGCGCCCATTGGGTCCGGCGGGGGCCATGCCAGAAGCGTACCGTGGCCAGGCTGGCGCCCACGAAGACGTGGGGCGGCTTCTGGGCCGTGGGCTCAGCCCGGAAGCCGGCGCGTTCGGCGGCCAGCTTGGGACCGTCCGGCAGGGGCGTGTCGCGGGTCAGCTGGTAGGCCCATTGGGTCAGCCCCGGGTCCAGCCGCCAGGCCATGCCGCTGGCGCCCTCGCCGCTGCCCTTTTCGGCCGGGCTGTTGGCGTTGAAGGCGTAGAGACCCCAGGGCCAGCCGGGCGTGATCTCGCGGTCGTCGATCTCGTAGACCGGATCGCCGTCGACCACCCAGTCGGACCAGGCCGCGCTGCCGATCGATCCGGCCTTCGGGTCGACCCCGGCGATGCCGGCCATCAGGAAGTAGCTCCGCGAAAAGTCGAAGCGCGGGTCGGACAGCAGGGCGGCCATGGAGCCCCGCGCCCGGCCGAACATGCCCGTGGTGATTCCCAGGACGCCGTCCTTGGAGAGCCGCGCCGGGCGCTCGACGCTGGGGATCTTCACCGTCTCGGCCAGCGGGTAGCGCTCGACCCAATGCTGGAACTCGCCGGGCTTGTCGCCCGTGTCCGCCCCGATCTCAAACGCGGCGATCACCACCACCTTGATCGGGATCGGCGTGGGCTGCGCCAGCGCCGGCAGGGGCGCGAGGAGGAGGGCGACGATGGCGGCGAAACGAAGCAAGCGGACTCCCCCCGGGAAACAGCGGGGCCATAGTCGTCAGGCCGTAGGCTGCGCCGCAAGTCCTCGTTGGTGCGCCGGCCGGCCCATCAGGTAGGTGCGCTCGACCAGGCGGTCGTCTGCCAGCACGGCGAGCACGAACAGGGTCTCGGCCAGGGTCCTTGTTCGGGCGGTGCGACGAGCCAGCAATGGCGTCGCGGCCAGGTCCAGGACCACGAAGTCCGCCTCCTTGCCGGGCAGGAGGTTGCCGACGCGTCCGTCGATGTGCAGCGCCCGGGCGCCCGCCAGCGTGCCCAGGTAGAAGGCGTGGAGCGGATCGAGGTTGTCGCCCTGAAGCTGGCCGACCTTGTAGGCCTCGCCCATCATGTGGAGCAGGGAGAAGCTGCCGCCCCCGCCCACGTCGGTGGCCAGCGCCGTGTGCAGCCCGCACGCGCAGGCGCGCTTTAGGCTGAAGAGGCCGCTGCCCAGCAGCAGGTTGGAGGAGGGGCAGAAGGCGGCCGAGGCGCCCGCCTTGGCCATACGCCCCATGACTGCCTCGTCACAGTGGACGCAGTGGGCGAAGACCGAGCGCGGACCCACGAGGCCGAAGCGGTCGTAGACGTCCAGGTAGTCGCGCGCCCAGGGGAACAGCTCGCCGACGCGGGCGATCTCGGCGCGGTTCTCGGACATGTGGGTGTGGAGCAGGACGTCGGGATGGGCGGCCAGCACCTCGCCGGCCATGGCGAGCTGGGCGTCGGTGGAGGTCACGGCGAAGCGGGGCGTAACCGCGTAGCCCAGCCGGCCGCGGCCCCGCCAGGCGCGGATCAGGGCCTCGGTGTCCTCGCGGCCGCTGTCGACAGTGTCGGTCAGGCCGGCCGGCGCCGCGCGGTCCATCAGCACCTTGCCGGCGATGAGGCGCATGTTGCGGTCCAGGGCCGCCGCGAACAGCGCCTCGGCGGACGTCTTGTGGACGGTGCAGAAGGCGAGAGCGCTGGTGGTCCCGTTGGCCAGGAGCTGGTCCAGGAACACCTGGGCCACCGCGTCCGCATGGCTCCGGTCGGCGAAAGCCTGTTCGGCGGGGAAGGTGTGGGTGTTGAGCCAGTCGAGGAGCTGTGTCCCCCAGGCTGCGATCACGTCCACCTGCGGATAATGCACGTGGGCGTCCACGAACCCGGGCGTGATCAGCCGGCCCGGCAGGTGCTCGACCGGCGTCCCCTCAGGCAGGCTCGGCGCGAGGTCCGCCCAGGCGCCGAACGCCGCCACATGGCCGTCCTCGACCACCAGCAGGCCGTCGGGATGGTAGGCGTGCGCCTCCGCCGCCGGGACGCGCGAGGGGTCGTCCAGCATGTGGAGGAGGGCGGCGCGGTAGGCGTGGCGGGTCATGGGGCGACGGCGATCCAGTCCGCCTCGGCCAGTTCGACCTCGTCCAGGTTGTCGCCGGGTCCCTCGCGGTCGACGACCAGGAAGTCGCTCTCGGCTTCCAGGGCCAGCAGGAAGTGGTGCCAGGTCCCCCTGGCGTAGTTCACGCCCTGGGTGGGGGCGGCGCGGAAGACCCGCACGGCGGCGGGATCAAACTCGCCTGGGGGCGCCACCGCGAGCAGGAACGGCCGTCCGTTCAACGGCATGAAGGCCTGACTGCCAAGGGGATGGCGCTCGAAGATCTTCAGCACCGGCGGCGTCAGAGGCTTGGACCGGAAAATGCTGAGGATGGCGTGCCCGTCGCCCACCGCCACGTCCGCCAGGGCGTTGAAGCGGGTGGTCCAGCCGTAGTTGATCGGCATGACCTCGGCCCGGTCGGAAGCCTCGATCACATCGCCGAACGGGGCGAAGGCGTCAGCGGTCAGGGGCTCGGGGGTGATGGTCCTCACGAACCCACCTTCGCGCCGGCCTTGATCCAGGCGCCGAGCTGGGCGCGTTCGGTTTCGGTCATTTGGGTTTCGTTGCCCAGTGGCATGGATTGGGTGGCGACCGCGCGGGTGTAGATCTTCTCGGCGTGCTGCTGCAGGCCGGCGTCGGTATCGAACATCGTACCGTTGGGCGCGACCGGCACCCCGCGGTGCGTCGGATGGGCGGCGTGGCAGGTGATGCAGTGCTTGTCGACGATGGCGCGGACGGTGGCATAGGCGGGGACCTCCGCCACGGTGGGCGGCTTGGGCCGCGCGCTCTCGTTCAGCACCGCCACGGTCACGAACGCCAGGGCGCCATAGAGCAGGACCTGGGGCTCCACCCGCCCGGCGTTCTTCAGGTTGAAGAAGTGGCGGATGGTCCAGCCGGCGATCCCCAGCCCCGCCAGCCAGAGCCAGTTCAGCGGGGCGGCGAAGATCATCGGGTAATGGTTGCTGATCATGATGAACAGCACCGGCAGGGTCATGTAGTTGTTGTGGACGCTGCGCTGCTTGGCCTGCTTGCCCAGCGACGGGTCAAGCGCCTGGCCGGCCAGGACCTGGGCCACCACCTTCCGCTGGTTCGGGATGATGATCAGGAAGACGTTGGCCGCCATGACCGTGCCGATGATGGCGCCCACGTGCATGAAGGCGCCGAGGTCGGAGAAGACCCGCGTCAGGCCGTAGGCGGCGGCGGTGAGGACCAGGAACCAGACCGCGCCGAACAACCTCAGGTTCTGGCCGACCCGCGAGCGGCAGAGGCCGTCGTAGACCAGCCAGCCCGCCGCCAGGCTGCCGAGGCCCAGCAGGATCGCCTGCCAGGTGGCGAGATCGGCCTTGGTCTTGTCGATAAGGTTGAGGTCGGCGCCGACGTAGAAGATCAGGCTGAGCAGCAGGAAGCCCGAGATCCAGGTTGTGTAGGCCTCCCACTTGAACCAGTGCAGCTCCTCCGGCATGTCGGCCGGGGCCACCATGAACTTCATCTGGTGATAGAAGCCGCCGGAGTGGACGCTCCACAGCTCGCCGGCCACGCCCTCGCCGCGCGGGACCTTCGGTGGTTTCAGATGGCTGTCCAACCACATGAAATAGAAGGACGATCCGATCCAGGCGATGCCGGCGACCAGGTGCAGCCAGCGGATCGCCAGGTTCGCCCAGGCTTCGATGTCGGCGATCATTCGGCGGGGTCTTCGGTCAGTTTCAGTAGCTCGGCCGCCAGGGCCACGGCGATGACCGCGGGCGCCTTGCTCTTCAGCTCGGCGATGCCGATGGGGCAGGTGAGGCGGGCGAGGTCGGCGTCGGCGACGCCATCGGCCCGCAGGCGGCTTTCGAAGCGCGCGCGCTTGGTCCGCGAGCCGATCAGGCCGAGGTAGCGGAAGTCCCCGCGGGCCAGGACCGCCCGGGTCAGGCGGTAGTCCAGGTCGTGGCTGTGGGTGAACATGGCGAACAAGGTGTCGGCCGGCGCGGCCTCCACCGCCTCCACCAGTTCGTCCTCGCTAAGGATGGTGGCGCGCGTGCCGCTGGCCTCGGGCCGCAGGTCCTCGCGGCTGGCCAGCCAGTCCAGGTGGAAGGGCAGGGGGGCGAAGGCGCGCGCCACCGCCTGGCCCACATGGCCCGCGCCGAAGATGACGAGGCGCGGCAGGGTGGGACGGATCAGTTCGGACACGCGGCGGACCTCCGGGATCGGAATGCGCGGGCTGTCGGAGGCCGGAGCTTCGGCCTCGATGGCGCGGATCATGCCGCCGTCCTCGAAACGGGCCGTGAGGGCGAAGGGGGCCCGGGCGTCGGCCGCGGGTTCCAGCCAGGGCAGGCTCTCGGCGTCCACGCGCTCGACCAGCAGCCGCACATGGCCGCCGCAGCACTGGCCCAGCAGGGGGCCGAGCGGGTAGTCCTGCAGGGCGTGTCGGCGCGCGGTCTGGGTCAGCAGCCGGCGGGCCTGGTCCAAGCCCTGGCGTTCGAGGGAGCCGCCGCCGATGGTGCCGGTGAAACGGTCCGGCCAGACCAGCATGCGCGCGCCGATCTCGCGCGGCGTGGAACCCTGGGCGCCCACGATGGTCACCATCGCCAGCGCCTCGCCCCGTCGGGCGGAAGCCACAGCTTCAGCGATCCAATCAGGCATTGGCCGCCCGCCTGCGCACATCGTTCACGGCGGCCAGAATGCGTTCCGGCGTGGCGGGGGCGTCGAGGTTCGGCATCACCTTGTGGCCGGCCACGCTCGCCACCGCGTCGGTGAGCGCCGAGAAGACGGAGATCGCCAGCATCAGCGGCGGCTCGCCCACGGCCTTGGAGCGGTGAATGGTGTTCTCGCGGTTCTCGCCCGGCCGCCAGATGGCGATGTTGAACGCGTCCGGCCGGTCGCCGGCGGTGGGAATCTTATAGGTCGACGGGGCGTGGGTGCGCAGGGCGCCCTTGTCGTCGAAGACCAACTCCTCGGTGGTGAGCCAGCCCATGCCCTGGATGAAGCCGCCCTCGATCTGGCCCAGGTCGATGGCCGGGTTCAGTGACCGGCCCACGTCGTGGAGGATGTCGACGCGGACGACCTTGTTCTCGCCGGTCAGGGTGTCGACGACCACCTCCGAACAGGCCGCGCCATAGGCGTAGTAGTAGAACGGCCGGCCCTTGTGGGTGACCCGGTCGTAGTGGATGTCCGGCGTCTTGTAGAAGCCGGCCGCCGACAGCGAGACGCGGGCCACATAGGCTTCGTGCACGAAGTCGCGGAAGCTCAAGAGCTCGGCGCCCAGGCGCACGCCGCCCCCCGTGTAGACGGGCGGATGGCCATAGTTCCGGATCGCCCATTCGGCGAGACGGGCCTTGATCTGCTCGCAGGCGTCCAGCGCCGCCATGCCGTTGAGGTCGCTGCCCGAGGAGGCGGCGGTGGCAGAGGTATTGGGCACCTTGTCGGTGCGCGTGGAGGTGATCTTCACGCTGGCGAGCGGGACCTGGAAGGCGTCCGCGGCGACCTGGGCGACCTTGATGTTGAGCCCCTGGCCCATCTCGGTCCCGCCATGGTTCAGATGGATCGAGCCGTCCGTGTAGACATGCACCAGGGCACCGGCCTGGTTCAGATAGGTGGTGGTGAAGGAGATGCCGAACTTCACCGGCGTCAGGGCGATCCCGCGCTTCAGGTGGTCGTTGGCGGCGTTCCATTTCGCGATGGCCGCGCGGCGGGCGCGATAGTCCGAACTGGCTTCCAGCTCGGTCATGATCTCGTGGGCGACCGCGTCGGTGACCGTCTGGCCGTAGGGCGTCAGGTCGCCTACGACGCCGTAGAGATTGGCCAGGCGCACATCCAGCGGATCCTTGCCTAGCGACAGGGCCACGGCGTCCAGCGCCCGCTCGATGGCCATCATCCCCTGCGGCCCGCCGAAACCGCGGAAGGCGGTGTTGGAGACGGTGTGGGTGCGGGCGCGGTGGCTGACGATCTCGGCCGCCTGCAGGGCATAGGCGTTGTCCGCATGGAACATCGCCCGGTCGTTGATCGCGTGGCTGAGGTCGGCGGAGAAGCCGCAGCGGGAGGCGAATTCGAAGGCGGCCCCGTGCAGCCGGCCGTCGCCGTCGAAACCGAGGGTCCAGTCGATCTCGAAGTCGTGCCGCTTGCCGGTCATGACCATGTCGTCGTCGCGGTCGAGGCGGATCTTGGCCGGGCGCCGGGTCAGCTTCGCGGCGATGGCGGCCATGGCGGCCCACTGCACCGACTGGGTCTCCTTGCCGCCGAAGGCGCCGCCCATGCGGCGGACCTCCACGGTGATGTCCACGTCTGGGCAGTCCAGCACCCGGGCCAGGATGTGCTGGGTCTCGGTGGGATGCTGGGTGGAGGTCCAGACGTGCAGGTCCCGGCCCTCGCCGGGGACCACCAGGGCCACCTGGCCTTCGAGGTAGAAGTGCTCCTGGCCGCCGACCTGCAGGTGGCCGGAAAGTTGATGCGGCGCCGCGGCGATGGCGGCGCGGGCGTCGCCCAGGCGGATGGCCTGGGTGGGCTCGATGAAGGCGCCGGCCGACACGGCGGCGTCCGCCGTCAGCAGGGCCGGCAGGTCCTCGTACTCCACCACGGCCAGGGCGGCGGCGGCGCGGGCCTTGGGTAGGGTCTCGGCGACCACGCAGAACAGCGCTTGGCCCCGGAACTTGACCTCGCCCTCCGCGAACAGCGGGTCGTCGCCGGCGAAGGGGCTGATGTCGTTCTTGCCGGGGACGTCGGCAGGCGTCAGCACCGCCACGACGCCGGGTGCGGCGCGGACCGCAGCGAGGTCGAGTTTCGTCACTCGGGCATGGGCCCTGGCGCCCTGGCCGACATAGAGATGCAGGAGGCCCGGCGGCTCGGGGATGTCGTCGATATAGAGCGCCTCGCCGCTCACATGGCGGGGCGCGCTGTCGTGGCCGATGGGCGCATGGAGGACCGGGATCTGGCGCGTGGCGCCGCCGCTGTCAGCCATACGCCACCGCCTCGGCGTCGGGGACGCGCGATGCGCCGGCGCTCTCCAGGAAGGCGCGGCGGACCATGTTCTGCGCGGCGTCCAGTCGGTAGCCGGCCGAGGCGCGCATGTCGCTGATCGGCGTGAAATCCTCCGCGAGGGCGGCGGCGGCGGCCTCCACGGTCTCGCGGGTCCAGGGCCTGCCGACCAGCGCCGCTTCGCACGCCGCCGCACGCTTCGGCGTCGCCGCCATGCCGCCGAAGGCGATGCGGGCGTCGGTCACCTGGCCGGCTTCGACGCCGACGGACAGGCCCAGGCACACCGCCGAAATATCCTGGTCGAAGCGCTTGGAAAGCTTGGCGATCTTGAAAATCCGACCCCTGCCAATCTTCGGGACGATCACCGCCTCGACGAACTCGCCGGGCCGGCGGTCCTGCTTGCCGTAGGCCAGGAAGAAGGCTTCCAGCGGCAACTCGCGCCGCGCGTCCCCCTGCCGCAGGACCAGCGTGGCGCCCGCCGCGATCAGCGCCGGCGGCATGTCACCGATGGGCGATCCATTGGCGATGTTGCCGCAGACGGTGCCGAGATTGCGAACCTGCAGCCCGCCCAGCCGGCGCATGAGGTCGCCGAACGCGGGATGGAGCGCTGTCAGCGCAGGTTGGGCGTCGACGTAGCGGACGGCGGCGCCGATCCGGATGGCGTCGCCAAGGTCTTCGACCCCTTTGAGGTCGGCAGCGTCGTTCAACGAGACGAGGGTCGGCAGGACGCGCTGCTGCTTGGTCACCCACAGGCCGACGTCGGTGCCGCCGGCGAGGATCGTGGCCTCGGGATGAGCCGCGAGCACGGCCGCAAGTTCGTCGGCCGAACGCGGCGCGAAGTACCGCCGGCCCTTGTACTCAAGCGCGAGCCCCTCAGTCGGCTGGATGGCCTCGAGAGCCGTGGCGATGTCCGTGGCCGGCGCCTCGCCCATGGCCTGCCCCGCAGCCAGGATCGGGCCGTAGCCGGTGCAGCGGCAGAGGTTGCCTGCGAGGGCATCCTTCAGGCTGGCGGTGTCCGTCGGCGCGCCCTCGCGCTGCACGGCGTAGAGGCTCATGACGAACCCCGGAGTGCAGAAGCCGCACTGGCTGCCGTGGTGGTCCACCAGGGCCTGCTGCACGGGATGCAGCGCGCCCTCGCGGCCCAGGCTCTCCACCGTGAACAGCGCACGCCCATCCAGCATGGGCGCGAAGAGGATGCAGGCGTTCACGGCGCGGAAGCGGACCCGGTCCTCGGTGAGCTCGCCCAGCACCACGGTGCAGGCGCCGCAGTCGCCCTCGGCGCAGCCTTCTTTCGTGCCCGTCCGGCGCAGGTGGTAGCGCAGGAGGTTCAGGACGGTCAGGGTCGGGTCGGTGTCGGCGGGCAGCTCGCGCACCTCGCCGTCCAGCAGGAATCGGATCGGGCGGCCCATGGTCAGCTACCCCGATAGGTGGAGTAGGCGAAGGGGCTGACCAGCAGGGGGACGTGGTAGTGGGCGCCCGCCTCGGAGACGCCGAAGTCGATGACCACGGTCTCCAGGAACGCCGGCCGCGGAAGGGCGACGCCGAGACTCCGGAAATACTCACCGACGTCGAACTCAAGCCGATAGGCGCCGGGCGTTAGCGCCTCCCCGGCGAGAAGCGGCTGGTCCACGCGCCCGTCGGAATTCGTCACCACCGACGCCAGCGCCAGCCCGCCCCGAGACAGACGCAGACCGACGCCCGCCGCCGGGCGGCCGTGCATGGTGTCGAGGACGTGGGTGGTGAGGCCGCTCAAGGAAGACTCCGAAAATCCAGCCGCCCAGAATCCGCCCTGAGGCCAGGAATTGCAACCGTGGCGCAGGATTGCGACGGTGCGGCCCCTGCGAAGCCTGCTAAGCGGTCAGTCATGCCCGAGCCCAGTTATCCGCGCGACCTTATCGGCTACGGCAAGGACCCGCCGCACGCCGACTGGCCGGGCGGGGCGCGCATCGCGATCCAGATGGTGCTGAACTACGAGGAGGGCGGCGAGAACTGCATCCTGCACGGGGATCCAGCGTCCGAGGCCTTCCTTTCCGACATGATCAATCCGCCCGCCATCCCGGGCGCGCGGCACATGAGCATGGAGCAGATCTACGAGTACGGCAGCCGGGCCGGGGTCTGGCGGCTGCTGCGGCTGTTCGACCGGTACAAGACGCCGGTGACGGTGTTGGGCGTGGCCATGGCCATGGAGCGCAACCCCGCCGTGGTCGAGGCCATGCTGGAGGCCGGCCACGAGATAGCCAGCCACGGGTGGCGCTGGATCAACTACCAGGACGTGCCCGAGCGGGTGGAGCGCGAGCACCTGTTCCGCGCCATCGACATCCACAAGCGGCTGACGGGCGAGCGGCCGCTGGGCTGGTACACCGGCCGGACCAGCCCCAATACGCGGGCGCTGGTCGCGTCCGAGGGCGGGTTCCTCTACGACGCCGACGACTATTCCGACGACCTGCCGTTCTGGACGGAGGTGGGGCGGCGTCCGCACCTGATCGTGCCGTACACCCTGGAGGCCAACGACATGCGCTTCTCGGGGACGGGCCTGAACACCGGCGAGCAATTCTATTCCTACCTGAAGGACGCCTTCGACGTGCTCTACGCCGAGGGCGAGGAGCGGCCCAAGATGCTGTCCATCGGGCTGCACTGCCGCATCGTCGGGCGGCCGGGGAAGATGGCTGGGCTGGAGCGGTTCATCCGCTATGCCCTGGGTCACCAGGACGTCTGGTTCTGCCGGCGGGTAGAGATCGCCAGGCACTGGCGGGAGCGGCATCCGCATGGGCGCTAAGGAGGATTTCGTCGCCCGGTTCGGGCCGGTCTACGAGGCCTCGCCCTGGGTGGCGGAGGGCGTGTGGCCGGATCCGCCGGCCGATCGCGAAAGCCTGGCGAAGGCCATGGCGGCGGTGGTCGACGCCGCCCCGCGGGAACGGAAGCTGGCCCTGATCCGCGCCCACCCGGAACTGGCCAGCCGCACGAAGATGGCCGACGCCTCGGTCAAGGAGCAGGCGGGCGCCGGGCTCGACCAGTGCAGCCCGGAGGAGTTCGAGGCGTTCCAGCGTCTGAACGCCGCCTACAACGCCCGCTTCGGTTTCCCCTTCATCTTCGCGGTGAAGGGGGCGACGCGCGGCGATATCCTGGCGGCGTTCGAGAGCCGCCTCGCCAACGACCCGGAAACCGAGTTCGAGACGGCTATCGCCCAGATCCACCGGATCGCCGGCTTCCGCCTCGCCGACCTGATCTAGAGACCAAGCCCATGTTCGATGACCTTCGCCGCCAGTTCGTGGATCTCGCCCAGCCCCGCCTGGGCTCGGAGGTGGTCTACGCCACGGACGACTTCTTCGCCGACAAGTCGCGGCTGATCGCGCCGACCGAGCCGGTGTTCATCCCCGGCAAGTACGACGAGAACGGCAAATGGATGGATGGCTGGGAGAGCCGCCGCAAGCGCGTGCCCGGCCACGACTGGTGCGTGATCAAGCTGGGCGGGCCCGGCATCGTCGCGGGCTTCGAGATCGACACGCGCCACTTCACCGGCAACTACCCGCCCGGCGCGGAGGTCGAGCTGTGCGTCTCGGACGAGACGATCCCCGGCGACGACGCCGGCTGGGTCAAGGCGACGGGGCGGCTGGAGCTGAAGGGGAACGACCGCGCCTGGTTCCCGGTGGAGCACGCCACCTCCGCCACCCATGTGCGGCTGCACATCTATCCGGACGGCGGGGTCGCGCGGCTGCGGGTCTGGGGCCGCGTGGATCCCGACTGGAGCAAGGTCGCGGACGGCGACGTCATCGACCTGATGGCCATGGCCTGGGGCGGCCGCGGGATCGTTGCCAACGACGAACATTTCGGCCGGGTCGAGAACATGACCGCGCCCGGCCGCGGCGTGGACATGGGCGATGGGTGGGAGACGCGCCGGCGACGCGAGCCGGGCCACGACTGGGCGATCCTGGAACTCGGGACCTTCGGCCGGGTCGGCGAGGTCATCGTCGATACGGCGCACTTCAAGGGCAACTATCCCGACCGCTGCTCCATCCAGGCCACCGCCCGGGCCCACGGCGCGCCGCACGAGTTGGCCGCCCAGGCCGAGAGCTGGCCCGTGCTGTTGCCGGAGGTGAAGCTGCAGCCCGACCACATCCACACCTTCCGGGACGAGGTGGCCGACCTCGGGCCGATCCGGTTCGTCCGGCTCAACATCTATCCCGACGGGGGCGTCAGCCGGCTGCGGCTGATGGGGACCGTGGCTCGCTAGCCGGGCGTCGCGGCAAGCCGCAGCCGTTCCGGCTTGCGCATCAGCGCCGGGAGCAACGCCTCGCCCGCCGTTTCGCGCCAGCCTGTCCGCGCGTGGCGGCGGGCCAGAAAAGCGGCTTCACCGCCCCTCGAATACGCCGCCCAGACGAAGACCCGGTCGCGCTCGCGCACCGGCAGAGGCGGGAAGTTGTTGGCGCGCGTCTCGCTGACGAAGGTTCCCAGGATCTCCCCGCCATCCGCCTCGATCTGCGGCCGCATCGTCCCCGCGAAGAAGGCCGCGAAAGGCGCGACCAGGGCGTCGTCGAGATAGTGGATGTAGACCAGGATTTCGCCCGGCAGGGCGGACCGCAACCTGCGCCACGGGTCCACCGGCTTGAGCAACAGCACGTTGTCGGAATCCAGCATGGTGGCGTTGGCCGCCTCGCGATGGGCCTTCCAGACGGGGCCGCGGTAGAAGGTCGTCAGGGCTTCCGGCCGCGCCGCATAATCCTCGAAGCCGCGGAGCCAGACGAAGCGGTCGGGGTCGTCCCGGTCGCGGAAGGTCCCGAGCACATGCGCACCCAGCGCGTCCTGCGGTGCGACGAACTCGCGCTCGAAAAGCTGGATCAGGCGATCCCGCCCGCCCCGGTGGCAGGTGTACTGGCGCAATTCGACGACGTGATCGTCGGCTGCGGCTCTCGACGGCGTGGCGGCCAGGGCCGCGCCGGCGGCGAGCAAGGTGCGGCGGTTGGGCAGGGGGTCGGTCATGACCTGCTTTCGCGCAGGCCTGCTGACAGCTTCCTGGCAGCAGCGCTTCTCGTCAGGCCGCCTTGGCGACCGGCAGCCCCCCGGCCTTGGCGAGGAAGGCTATGACGTCGTCGACCCCCAGAAGGCGGGTCAGGTCGGTGAACACATAGGGCCGCTCGCCGCGGGCCGCGCGGGCGTCGCGGTCCATGACCAAGAGGTCCGCGCCGACGTGCGGGGCCAGGTCTGTCTTGTTGATGATCAGAAGGTCGGAGCGGGTGATGGCCGGGCCGCCCTTGCGGGGGATCTTCTCGCCCTGGCAGACGCTGACGACGTAGAGGGTGAGGTCCGCGAGATCGGGGCTGAAGGTGGCGGCCAGGTTGTCGCCGCCGCTCTCGATGAAGATCACGTCCAGGTCCGGATGACGGCGGTTCAGATCCGCGATGGCCGCCAGGTTCAGCGAGGCGTCCTCGCGGATCGCCGTGTGCGGGCAGCCGCCGGTCTCCACCCCGAGGATCCGATCCTCCGGCAGGGCCTGGAGGCGGGTGAGGATTTGGGCGTCCTCCTGGGTGTAGATGTCGTTGGTGACCACCGCGATGGACCAGCGGTCGCGCATCGCCTTGCACAGCTTCTCGGTCAAGGTCGTCTTGCCTGAGCCGACCGGGCCGCCGATGCCGACGCGCAGGGGGCCGTTGCTCATGAGCCGAACAGCCTTCCGTCCAGGGTTTCGTGCCGCATGGCGGCGATGTCGGAATTGAGCGTGGCCGAGCCGAGGTCGTCCAGGGTGGACTCCGCAGCGCGGGCCGCTGCCCGGATGATGACGGGCTCCAGGGCGGCGATCACCTGCAGGGCGTCGGATTGGCCCAGCGGCACGGCGCGGACCGCCACGCTCACCAGGTTGGCGGCGAAGGCGTGCAACCAGGCCATCAGGGCCGGCTCCAGGGGCAGGCACGCCGCGCCCGCGGCGGCGCCGAGGGCGACCGGATAGGGCGCGCGGATGATGGGCGGCGGGCTCCAGGCCGCCACGGCGGTCAGGAAGGCCTCGCCCTGGGCCATGGTCTCGCGCCGACGCTCCAGGGAGGGGGCCATCGCCTCGGCCAGTTCGGCGATCTCGTCGAGGGCGACATGGTCCTCGGCCGTCACGGCGGTCCAGGCGGCCTTGGCCAGGACCGCATCCGTCCAGGCTGAGCCGTTCTCCAGCAGGGCGGCGATCCAGCCGGTGAGCGAGCGCACGTCGCTGACGACGCCCTCGCGGATTGCGGTCTCCAGCCCGTGCGAGAAGCCGAACGCGCCGACGGGAAAGGCCGGCGACAGCCAGGTGAGAAGGCGCAGCAGCCGCGCTTCAGTGGGCATGATCGTGGGCCCCATGGTCATGATAGGCCCCGCCCTCGGGATCGAACGGCGCCATGACCTCGCAGACATGCGCGCCCTGGTGCTGGAGCATGTGGGCGATCACGTGGTCGCGGCGGATCAGGATGCGGTCGGCGAAGACCTGGGCGGCGAGGTGCCGGTTGCCGATGTGCCAGGCGAGGCGGATCAGTTCGGCCGGCGTATGGGCGGTGATTTCCAGAAGCGGTTCGGGCCGCGCCACCACAGCCACCACGCCGCCGCCCGGCAGCTGCAGCCCATCGCCATCCTTGAGGTGCGTCGCCTCGGCGAGGTCCAGCAGGTATTCGGCGCCGGACGCCCCGGTCAGCACGATCCGCCGACGATGGCGGCCGTCGTAGTCCAGGGTGACCCGGTCGGTGGGATCTCCCGTCCAGGCGCCGGCGGGCAGGATGTCGGTGATCGTGGTCAAAACAGGAAATACCTCTGGGCCATGGGCAGCACCTCGGCAGGCTCGCAGGTGAGCAGCTCGCCGTCGGCGCGGACCTCGTAGGTTTCGGGATCGACGTCGATCGCCGGGGTCGCGGAATTGTGGAGCATCGAGGCCTTGGAGAGGCCGCCGCGGACGTTCTCGACCGGGACCAGCTCCTTCCATAGGCCCAGCTTCGCCGGCAGACCGCTCTCGATGGCCAGCTTGGAGGTGAAGACGACGGACGAGCGGGTCACGCTGCGCCCGTAGGCGGCGAACATCGGCCGATAGTGCACGGGCTGGGGCGTCGGGATCGAGGCGTTGGGGTCGCCCATGGGGGCTGCGGCGATGGATCCGCCTAGCAGCACCAGGTCCGGCTTCACGCCGAAGAAGGCGGGACTCCACAGCACCAGGTCCGCCCGCTTGCCCGGCTCGATGGAGCCGATGTGGGCGCTCATCCCGTGGGCGATGGCCGGGTTGATGGTGATCTTGGCGATGTAGCGCTTCACCCGGTTGTTGTCGGCCGGGCCGTCGCCGGGCAGGGGACCGCGCTGCTTCTTCATCTTGTCCGCCGTCTGCCAGGTGCGGATCGAGACTTCGCCCACCCGGCCCATGGCCTGGCTGTCGGAGGAGATGATCGAGAGCGCGCCCAGGTCGTGCAGGATGTCCTCGGCGGCGATGGTCTCCTTGCGGATCCGGCTTTCCGCGAAGGCGACGTCTTCCGGGATCGACGGGTCCAGGTGGTGGCAGACCATGAGCATGTCGAGATGCTCGGCCAGGGTGTTGCGGGTGTAGGGCCGGGTCGGGTTGGTGGACGACGGAATCACGTTCGGAAGGCCCGCGACCTTCAGGATGTCCGGGGCGTGCCCGCCGCCCGCGCCCTCGGTGTGGAAGGCATGGATCGTGCGGCCCTTGAAGGCGGCGATGGTGTCCTCGACGAAGCCGCTCTCGTTGAGCGTGTCGGTGTGGATCATGCACTGGACGTCGAGGTCGTCGCAGACCGACAGGCAGCAGTCGATGGCCGCGGGCGTCGTGCCCCAGTCCTCGTGCAGCTTCAGGGCGCAGGCGCCGGCGGCGAACTGCTCCACCAACGCTTCGGGCAGGCTGGCGTTGCCCTTGCCCGCGAAGCCGAGGTTCATCGGAAACGCCTCGGCGGCCTCGATCATCCGCTGAAGGTGCCAGGCGCCCGGCGTGCAGGTGGTGGCGTTGGTGCCGGTGGCCGGGCCGGTGCCGCCGCCCAGCATGGTGGTGACGCCGCCCATCAGCGCCTCCTCGATCTGCTGGGGGCAGATGAAGTGGATATGGGCGTCCATCGCGCCCGCGGTCAGGATCTTGCCCTCGCCGGCGATGACCTCGGTGCCGGGACCGATGACGATGGTCACGCCAGGCTGGACGTCGGGGTTGCCAGCCTTGCCGACGGCCAGGATGCGCCCGTCCCGCAGGCCCACGTCCGCCTTCACGATTCCCCAGTGGTCGACGATCAGGGCGTTGGTGATGATGGTGTCGGCGGCGCCCGAGGCCCGGGTCGCCTGGCTCTGGCCCATGCCGTCGCGGATCACCTTGCCGCCGCCGAACTTCACCTCCTCGCCGTAGATGGTCAGGTCGCGCTCGACCTCGATGAACAGCTCGGTGTCGGCCAGGCGAACCCGGTCACCCGTCGTGGGGCCGAACATGTCGGCGTAGGCGGCGCGCGGGATCCGGGCCATCAGAGTCCGCCCATGACGTCTTGCCGGAAGCCGTAGACGACGCGCGCGCCGCCGAACGGCACGAGGGTCACCTCACGCGCCTGGCCCGGCTCGAAACGGACGGCCGTGCCCGCCGGGATGTCCAGGCGCATGCCGCGGGCGGCGGCCCGATCGAAGGCGAGGGCCGGGTTGGTCTCGAAGAAGTGGTAGTGGCTGCCCACCTGGATCGGCCGGTCGCCCGTGTTGGCCACGCGCAGAGTCACAGCGGGGGCTCCGGCGTTGAGCTCGATCTCGCCGTCGGCCGGAATGACCTCGCCCGGGATCACTTGCGCGCCTTCGCCCGGCGCCAGCCCCAGCCCGCGGCCGCGGCGAGGCCGACGAGCGCGGCGAACGCGATCTGGTGGTCCGGCTGGGACACGAGATGGCGCAGCGCCTGCAGGGTCTGCATCTGCTCGTGGCGGCCTTCGTGGGCGGAAGCGGGCAGGGCCGCGACGACCGTAGCCGACAGGGCGGCGACGGTGGGAATGATCCTGTTCCAGGTCTTGCGTTGCATGGCGTTTCCTCAGCGGATCGGGTGGTGGACGGTCACCAGCTTGGTGCCGTCCGGAAAGGTGGCTTCGACCTGGACGTCGTGGATCATCTCGGCGACGCCTTCCATGACCTGGCCGCGGCCGACCACGTGGGCGCCGGCCTCCATCAGGTCGGCGACGCTGCGGCCGTCGCGGGCGCCTTCGACCACGAAGTCGGTGATGAGGGCGATGGCCTCGGGATGGTTCAGCTTGACGCCGCGGGCCAGGCGCTTGCGCGCCACCTCGGCGGCCATGGCGACCAGCAGCTTGTCCTTCTCGCGGGGGGTCAGGTTCATTCAGGTCCTCCAGACCCGGGGCAGGGGCTCGCCGTCGCGCAGGATCTCCAGCGCCGGCAGCAGCGCCTCGCGGAGGATGAAGCCATCCGGCGCCACGACCCGGGCGAACAGCTTGCCATCGAAAAAGCTGGCCCCGCCATGTCTTCCCAGTACGGCCCGCAACGGGGTCAGCAAGCGCCCCGCACCGTCGTCCACCAGCAGGAGCGAGGCGAAGGCGCGGCCGCCGCCCAGCACCGGCGCCTTGGCGGTGAGCTCGGCGATGGCGCCGTCCAGGCGCAGGTCGTCGGCGAACACGAGCCGGCCTTCGCGACGGATGCGCCAGCGATCGCGCAGCAGGCCGTGGCGCACGGTCTCGGCCATGGCGGTGCGGCCGAGGATCACCGCCTCGACCGCCAGCAGGCGCGCGTCCGCGGTCAGGTCCGCCTCCAGTGTGCGAGACAGGGCGCCGCCGTCGAACAGGATCGTTTCCTGGGGGAGCCAGTCCAGGCGGGCCCCATCGCCCAGGATCAGGCCGACCCGCTGCCGGGCCTCGCCATCGCGGGCGCGGTACACCTTCTCGCAGGCTTGCGTCGAAAGGGTCAGGCGGGCGCCGTCGCCGACGGTGGCCAGCCACTCCATGTAGTCGCCGCCGGTGAGGCCGCCGGACGAATTGATGAGCACGGCCTCCAGCCCGACGGCGCGCGCGTCCCGCGGCAGGCGGACCTTGCCGCAGCCGTCCTGGAACAGGCGCACCAACCGCGTGCGCCCGCCGTCGGCGGCCACGACGATGCGCCCAGCGCCGCGAGCGCGCTGCAGTTTTGGCAGTTCCGGCAGAGAAGCTGGCCCCTGGATCACCGGCTCACCCTGAGGCGCGCGTCGAAGGTGTCCAGACAACGCTGGGGTGCGCACACGCGTCAACCGCCGGCGCCCGGTTTTTAGGCGCCGCGTCCGCGCCCGGCTTCGGGATTTCTTGCCAAGTCGCGGCGCCAGGATCATGCTCGTCTCTCAAAGGCCCTGCGCCGGCGAACCCGGCGACAGGGCCTTTTCGACTCTGGAGGTTCGCGCCCTATGTCCGGCAACAGGACATCGCATATTCGCCTGACGTCGCACCCGGGCACGGGCGCGGCCAGCCGCTTCCCGATCGTCTGGGATGCGCCCACCGCCCGCGAGCGCGGCCCGGTCATCGCCACGGCGAACGCCGGGACCGACCGCAACGCCATCGGCGCCCACGGCGGCGCCTATTCCGTCTACCGGGCGCTGGCGGTGGCCTCGGGCGCCATGGATCCGATGATCCGCCCGGAGCTGGTGAACACACATCCGGTCGTGCCGGTGGGCCCGCACCCGCAGTGGAGCGAGGCGGGCAAGATTGTCTCGCTGGACCCCTGGGGCGCCCGCATCGCCGAGGACTTCGCCGCCGAGATCGCCGAGGGCGTCGACATCCGGCCGACCATCGCGGTCACCAAGGCGCGCCTGACGCTACCTGAGATCGCCGACGCCATGCGCGCCGGCCGGCTGAAGGCGGATGGCAAGGTGCTGTACGAAACCGGCGACATCGCCGTGACCAAGGCCGCCATCGACCCCGTCTGGCATCTGCCCGGCGTCGCGGCCCGGTTCGGCGTGGACGAGCAGACCCTGCGCCGCACGCTCTTCGAACAGACCGGCGGCATGTATCCCGAGCTGGTGACCCGGCCCGACATGCAGGTGTTCCTGCCGCCCATCGGCGGGATCACGCTTTACATCTTCGGCGACGCCACGAAGCTGGGCGACCGCCGCGTGCCGCTGACCTGCCGGGTTCACGACGAGTGCAACGGCTCGGACGTCTTCGGCTCGGACATCTGCACCTGCCGGCCCTACCTCACCCACGGGATCGAGGAGGCGACGCGGCAGGCCCAGGACGGCGGGACCGGCCTGATCGTCTACAACCGCAAGGAAGGCCGGGCGCTCGGCGAGGTGACCAAGTTCCTGGTCTACAACGCGCGCAAGCGCCAGCCGGGCGGCGATCAGGCGGCAACCTACTTCGAGCGCACCGAATGCGTGGCGGGGGTCCAGGACGCCCGCTTCCAGCAGCTGATGCCGGACATCATCCACTGGCTCGGGATCCGCCGGATCGACCGCTTCGTCTCGATGTCCAACATGAAGTACGACGCCCTGGTCGGCGGCGGGATCGAGATCGGCGAGCGGGTCCCGATCCCCGACGAATTGGTCCCGCCCGACGCCAGCGTGGAGATGGAGGCCAAGAAGGCCGCCGGCTACTTCACGCCGGAGGGCGCGCCGTCCGAGGAGGACCTCAAGAAGACCGTCGGCCGGGACCTGAAGGAATTCTAGGCGTGAACGAGAGCGAGACCGCCCGCGGGCTGCTGTCCGCGGCGGCGGTGCGAAGCCGCGCCCACGAGATGCTGGCCATCGCCGAAGCGGGCGGCCTGGCGGAATGGCGCGTGGACATGGGGCGGCTGGCGGCGGCGGCCGACCTGACGGCCGAGACCGTGCGGCTGAACTATCCGGACCTGAAGGTCCCGTTCCACGCCCGCTGGCGGCACTTCGTGGTCGAGGGGCGCGACCTGTGGGCCGAGCGGGCGAAGCCGTCCGATCCGGCGGCCCTGGGACGCGCGGCCTTCGACCTGGTGATCCCCTCGGTGCTGCTGGACGCCGGCGCCGGCGCGGCCTGGCGCTACCGCGACGCCGCCACCGGCGCGGTGCTGGGCCGGTCCGAAGGGCTGGGCGTGGCCTCGCTGCGGTTCTTCGAGTCCGGCGCCCTGTCGTCCGACCCGGCCGATCCCCTGCGCGCCGATGCGCTGGACAAGGTGGATGCGGCGATGATCGGGGCGGCGTTCCAGGTCTCCGCCGACAACCCGCTCGTCGGCCTGGAGGGGCGCGCGGCGCTTCTGCGGCGGCTTGGCGAGGCGGTGGGTCGGCCGGGCGCGCTGTTCGACGTCATGGCCGGGCGCGCCGTGGACGGCCGGCTTCCGGCGCCGGTCATCCTCGAGGTCCTGCTGCAGGCGCTGGGCCCGATCTGGCCGGGACGCCTGACCCTGGGCCGCGTGCCGCTGGGCGACTGCTGGACCCATCCCGCCGTCGAGGGCTACGTGCCCCTGCACAAGCTCAGCCAGTGGATGAGCTATTCCCTCATCGAGCCGCTGGAGGCGGCGGGCGTCCAGGTGGTCGAGATCGACGGCCTGACGGGCCTGGCCGAGTACCGGAACGGCGGCCTGTTCGTAGACACGGGCGTGCTGGTCCTCAAGCGCCCCGAGGATGCATCCCGCGGCCATGCCGTCGACAGCCCGCTGGTCGTGGGCTGGCGCTCGCTGACCGTGGCCCTCCTCGACAAGCTGGCGCCCCTGGTGCGCGAACGCCTGGGCGTCAGCGCCGAGGACTTCCCGCTGGCGCGGGTCCTGGAGGGCGGATCATGGGCTGCGGGCCGGCGGATCGCCCAGGCGAAGCGGCCCGACCTGTCGCCGCCCATCGCCGTCATCTCCGACGGCACGGTTTTCTGAGGGGACTTGAAGATGGTTCGGGAGATCAAGGGCGTCACCGTCGTCGACCACCCGCTGGTGCAGCACAAGCTGACCCTGATGCGGAAGAAGGACACCTCGACCAAGAGTTTCCGCCAGCTGCTCAAGGAGATCGGCGCGCTGCTCTGCTACGAGGTGACCCGCGACCTGCCGATGGAGGAGGTCGAGATCGAGACGCCGCTGTCGCGAATGACGGCGCCGCAGCTTGCGGGCAAGAAGCTGGTGTTCGCGCCGATCCTGCGGTCGGGCATGGGCATGCTGGACGGGATGCTGGAGCTGGTTCCCGCCGCGCGGGTCGCCCACGTCGGCCTCTACCGCGATCCCCAGACGCTGGCCTGCGTGGAGTACTACTTCAAGGCGCCGGCCGACATCTCCGAACGCACCGTCGTGGTGATCGACCCGATGCTGGCCACCGGCAACACGGCCATCGCGGCGGTTGACCGGCTGCTGGAAGCGGGGGCCAAGGATATCCGCATGGCCTGCCTGCTGGCCTCGCCGGAGGGGGTCTCGAAGTTCCACGGCCACCACCCGGGGGTCCGCCTCTGGACGGCCGCCATCGACGAGCGGCTGAACGATCATGGCTACATCCTGCCCGGCCTGGGCGATGCCGGGGACCGCATGTACGGCACGCGCTGAGGCGGCGCGGATCGGCCTTCGCGGCCCAGCCTAGCGCCGGGGCCGGGCCTTGCCGTGGATTCAGGCAGCGAGGGTCGATCGTGCTTCGATCCTGGGCGTCTTGTGGCAAATCCGACTCGCGACACCGGTGTCCCCTGTCGGCAGGTGAACGCCGGTCACACAGTGGCCTTGCCCTCTCGGGGCGTTCTCCTTCCTCGAACTTCGGGCCGCGCGGCGAACCGCGCGGCCCTTTTTCGTTGCGGGATCGAGACGGCTCAGGCCGCGGAAACCCGCGCCTGGATCAGCTTGATGGCCTCGTGCGCCGCCAGCGCCGCGCCTTCCTGCCAGGCGTTGATGTAGCTCATGTGCTCGCCCGCGAAGTAGAACGGGCCGTCCGGCTTGCAGAGCTCGGCATAGTCGGTGGAGCGCTGGTTCTCGCTCCAGCCGACCGAGACCCCTTCGGCATAGGGGGTCTGCTTCCACGAGACAGTGAAGGGCTTTTCCAGCTCCTTGCCGCGGCCGGGATGGAACTTGTCGATCACCGCACGGGAGACCGCGTAGCGCTCCTCGAACGACATGCCCGCGTACCTCGGCGGATTGAGGATCCCTGAGAAGCCGATGGAGTAGGCGCCCACGATCACGCCGGTCTTCTCGCCGAAGCCGCCGGAGGGGTACCAGACAAGCTCGCTGGGCTGGTCGGTCCAGCCCAGGCCGCCGAACTGGTAGTCGTCCTGCTCCCAGAACCGGCGGCTCTGCCAACCCACCTTGGTGCCGTGCGGATAGGTCTTGCCGCCCGCGACGATCGCCTGCTGCACCCGGGGCGAAAAGTCGGATGGGATCTTGGCGAGGACGGGCAGGGGGATCGTGACCACGACGTGGTCGGCGTCCAGGGTGCGGGCCGCGCCGCCAACCGAATAGGCAATCTTCGCGCCCTGGCCGGCGCGGCGGATTTCCTTCACCACCGCGCCGAAGGTCACCGACGGCTTCACCTGGTCGTAGAGGGCGTAGCTGATGCGATCCATGCCGCCGACCGGCTGCAGCATGGTGGCCTGCATCTCGATCAGTTCTTCGAAGAAGCCCGAGATGCCCCAGAACTGGGCCTGCATCAGGTCGGACAGCCGGAGGGGATCGACGCCGCTGGGCGGATGGGCATAGCCGCCCGGGTGGTTCTTGAAGCCCGACCGGGCGCCCGCGCCGGAGTAGACGTGCTTGGGATCGAGGTCGCCGTAGGCGCCGAGATAGCCCATGAGCCGCTGCTTATCGACGCCGGTCAGTTCGCGGTCGAGCGCGCCCTTGTCGATGGCCTTGGCCAGCAGTTCGGAGAACGCGCCGCGGGTGTCGTTGATCGCCTGGCCGTTGGTGACGACCTTGCCGCCGAAGTCCAGCTTGGCGGTGCGGTTGCCGTTGACCATGACCTCCAGGGGCACGTTCAGGTCGCGGCAGTAGCCCAGGATCGCGTGGTGGGTCTGGGGGATCCGGGCGGGGCCGGCGTTCATGTAGTGGTGGCGGCCATCCTCCCAGTCGACGATCTGGTCCGGCCGGTCCATCTGCCGGATCACCGTGCCGCGGCGAACGCTCCAGGCCCGGCCGCCCGGACGGTCCTGGGCCTCCAGCACGGTGACCTCGTAGCCCGCCTTGCGCAGTTCGTACGCTGCGACCAGGCCCGCGATCCCGGCGCCGAGAATGGCCACCTTCACGCCCTTGCCGCTCCCGGCCGGCAGCTTGGGCGGACCGGCATAGGCGCGAGGCGCCGCCAGCAGCCCGAGGCCCTGCATGGTGACGAACAGTGCGCCGTAGCCGCCGGCCTTGCCCACGCGTTCCAGGAACGCCCGCCGCGAAATGCCCATGCTCGATCCCCCTGCCGAGGCGAGGAGGTTCGCGCCGGCGCGGGCGTTGCACAAGGCGCAACGAGATCAACGGTCGATCGCGGGCGAAGGCGCCCGCTAGAGCAGCTCTTCGATCTGGTCCGGGGTCAGGCCCGCAGCCTCCAGCACCTCGCGGGTATGTTCGCCCAGCTTGGGCGCCGGTCGGCTGACCTTCGGCGCGCCCTCCGGAAATCGGGCGGGCGACGCCGGCACGCGAAAGGTCTGGCCCCAGCCGTCGTCCACGAACTCGAAACAGCCGGCATCCCGGGCAAAGTCCGCTTCGGCCAGCTCGGCCAGGGTGCCCATCGGCGCCCAGGCCAGGTCGCCCGCGGTCAGCCGCTCGCCGACCTCGGCCAGGGTCATCTGCGCGAAGGCCTCGTCCACGATGGCCCGGATCTCGCGGACCGTGTCCATGTCGGTCACCGGCGGATCGTAACGCGGCTCGGCCAGGATGTCGGGCCGGTCCAGGGCGATCATCAGCTGTGTGAAGCAGTCCAGGGTGCGGGGCAGCAGCAGGAGCCAGCGATCGTCCTTGGTCCGGAAGAACCCCGAGATCGGCCCCGGCCGCTCGTCGCGCGGCTGGGCGGTCACGACCTGGCCGTAGCGGAGCTGGATCGCCAGGTCCCAGCTGATCGCATAGGCGCCTGCGCGCAGCAGGCTGGTCTCCACCAGGCGGCCCCGACCCGTCGAATGGCGCTCGTGAACCGCCGCCAGGATCGCCGAGACGGTCGCCAGCGCCGTCACGTGGTCGCCGAACCCCGGGCGCGAGGCGAAGGGCTCCTGGTCGGGCGGGATCGTGGCGTGCGCGACGCCGGAGCGGGTCCAGAAGGCGGTCATGTCGAAGGCCGGCGTGTCGGCCTCCGGGCCGACCAGGCCGTACCCCGTGACCGCGGCGTAGATCAGGGTCGGCATCTCGGCCTTCAGGCTGTCGTAGTCCAGCCCCAGCCGCTTCATGGACCCCGGCCGGACATTGGTGACGAAGATGTCGGCCTGGCGGAGCAGGGTCTTCAGGGCCTCGCGGCCGGCGGGCTTGGAGATATCGAGGACCACCCCCTTCTTGCCGCGGTTCTCGTTGGTGAAGACGGGATTGCCCGGCTCCTCGGCGGTGTCGGGATAGTAGACCCGGGTCGCGTCGCCGATCGGGCTCTCGACTTTGACGACGTCGGCGCCCCAGTCGGCCAGGACCGCCGCGGCGCTGGGTCCCGCCACCCAGGTGGCCATCTCCACCACCTTCAAGCCCTCGAGCAGCATGGGGATCCTCCGACGCAGAAGCAAAGTGCGGCCCCGGCTTGCCACAGATGACCTTGCGGAAGGGGCCATGGAGGCCCGGGACGAACCACGCTAAGACAGGTGACATGGGGATGACAGTCGACGATGGGGCCTCGTCGAGTGGTCAGGCGGGGGCGCGCCGGCCCACGCGACGCTTCGAGGCCAAGCGCAACGCCATCGTCCGCTCCGCGGTCGAGGAGATGAACCGCAAGGGCGTGCGTGGCATGACCCTGGGGGACGTGGCGGCCCGCCTCGATCTCGTTCCGACCGGCGTCATCTACTACTTCCGCAACAAGGAGGAGCTGGCCGCGGCCGCCTTCCTGACCGGGGTCGAGACCTATGAGGCCCTGATCGCCGCCGCGGCGGGGGAGGCGACGGCTGCCGACCGCCTCACGGCCTTCATCCACGGCTGGTTCGACTATGCCGCGCGGGTGGTCCAGGGCGAGGCCGATCCCCTGCCGGCGTTCAATGATGTCCGCGCGCTCAACTCCGGGCGCGTGAATGCGGCCTATGTCGACATGTTCCGCAGCTTCCGGAACCTGCTGGCCGGGCCGGAGATCCTGCCGCGTCTGCACCGGAACGCGCGCGCGCATATCCTGCTGTCGGAGATGTTCTGGACCGCGGCCTGGCAGCACCAGATCGAGGTCTCGGACTATCCGCGCACGGCCGACCGGATGGCGGCGATCCTGACCCATGGCCTCGTGCCGGAGGGCGGCGCGTGGCCGGCGCTGAAACCGCTCAGCCTGGTGCGCGACGATGGACCCGCGGCCAGTGCATCGGCCGAGCTCTTCCTGAAGGCCGCCACCTGCCTGATCAACGAGGAGGGCTATCACGGCGCCTCGGTGGAGCGGATCTCGGCGCGGCTGAATGTCAGCAAGGGCGCCTTCTACCACCACAACGAGACCAAGGACGACCTTGTGGTGGCGTGCTTCCAGCGCACCTTCGACATCATGTGGCGGGCGATCCACGCGGCAGAGCACGCCGGCGGCTCCGGGCTGGAGGTGCTGGCGTCCGCCGTTGCGGCGCTGATCGAGCATCAGATCAGCGGCGAGGCGCCGCTGCTGCGCACCTCGGCCCTCAGCGCGGTGCCGGAGCCGCTTAGGCCCGAACTGATGCAGCGGTTCAACCGCCTGTCCTACCGTTTCGCCTCGATCCTCTGCGACGGTGTCGCCGACGGCTCCATCGCGCCGGTGGACGTCAACATCGCCTCGCAGATCATCAGCACCGCGATCAACGCGGCCGCCGAATTGCACTACTGGACCCCCGGCATGGCCCCCGACACCGTGGTCCAGCGCTATGTGCGGCCGTTATTCGAAGGCCTGACGTCCCCCGCCGCCGCCTGACGGCGTCGCGGCTGTCACGTCATACCAGACGCTCAACTAGGGCGCACGCGGGTTCGCGAAACGATCCGTACCGCGCGCTCAAACGGATTGACGTAGCCGGCCGGCTATCCCAGGTTCCGCCCTCGATCGGCAGATGGCGAACGCCGCGCACCCTGGAGGATACCCCTTGTCCACCGACGCCCCGGCGCAGGCAGGCGCGCGCCGCCTGAGCTTCTCGACCCGATTCTTCTATGGGTTCGGGTCCGTCGCCTTCGGGGTGAAGGACAACGGCTTCTCGTATTTCCTGGCCTTCTTCTACGCCCAGGTGGTGGGGCTGCCGGCCCAGACCGTCGGTCTGGCGATCATGGTCGCCCTGCTGCTCGACGCCTTCATCGATCCGATCGTGGGGCAGCTCTCGGACAACACCCGCTCGAAGTGGGGCCGGCGGCATCCCTGGATGTACGCCGCGGCGATCCCAGTGGGGCTGTCCTACATCCTCATCTGGAACCCGCCGGCGGGCTGGAGCCAGCCGGCGCAGGTGGCCTACCTGGTCGCCGTGGCGGTGCTGATCCGCAGCTTCATCAGCTGCTACGAGATCCCGTCCGCGGCGCTCGCGGCAGAGCTGACCACCGAGTACGACGAGCGCACCCGGCTGCTGAGCTACCGCTACCTCTTCGGCTGGGGCGGGGGGCTGGTCGCCTATGCCGTGACCACGGCGGTGTTCCTGAAACCCACCGCCGAGTATCCGGCCGGCCAGCTCAATCCGGAGGGCTATGCGCAGCACGGGTTGTTCGGCGCCGGCCTCATGCTGCTGGCGATCCTGGTGACGTCGCTGGGCACCCATCGGCAGATCCCGCACCTGCGCAGTCCGCCGTCGGAGCGGATCACGTTCGGCCGTCTGGCCCGGGAGATGGTCGGCACGCTGAACAACCGCAATTTCCTGATGATCCTGGCAGCCGGCTTCCTCCTCTACGCCGGCATCGGCCTGGGCTTCGCCACGACCCTCTACTTCTCGACCTACTTCTGGGAATTCAGCACCGGCGAGATCGCCCTGTTCGGCGTGTCCAGCCTGCTGGCGGCGATCATGGCCTTCATCGTCGCCCCCCGGCTCGCGCGGCGCTTCGAGAAGAAGCCGGTGGCCATGGTGCTGATCCCAACGGGCGTGGCCTTCGGGGTCGGGCCGATCATCCTGCGCCTGCTGGGCGCTTTTCCCTCCAACGACTCGCCGCTGATCTTCGGCACGATCTTCGTGACCAACCTGCTCTACGTGGGCATCGGGGTCACGGCGAACATCCTGTTCTCGTCGATGATCGCCGACGTGGTGGAGGATGCCGAGCTCAAGACCGGGCGGCGGCAGGAAGGCCTGTTTTTCGCTGCCATCGCCTTCGCCAACAAGTCGACCACGGGCCTCGGCATTTTCGCGGCCGGCCTGATCGTGTCGGCCGTCAAGTTCCCGACGGGAGCCAAGCCCGGCAGCGTGCCGGAGGAGATCGTGCGCGGGCTGGGCCTGATCTACGCCCCCACCCAGGTCGTGCTCTACGGGACCGCGGCGCTTCTCCTGATGGGCTACGGCATCAGCCGCGCCAGCCACATGGAGACCCTGCGCAAACTTGCCGCCGCCGCCGACCTGGCGCAGGAGGGCGAGCCTGCGTCCAGCAAGTCCGGGCTGGCCTGACGACCGCAAGTTGGAGTTCGCTGTCATGACCGCCGAAGAGCTGCTGTCCCAGGAGTTCGGGACCATTGCCGACGTCATCCGCGCCCAGGCCGCAGAGCATGGCGACAAGCCGGCCCTGGTGGATGCCAAGCGGACCATCGGCTACCGCGAACTGGACGCCTTGATGGACCGCATCGCGGCGGCCCTGCAGCGGGACGGCGTGGGCCCCGCGGACGTGGCCGCGATCTGCGCCACCACCTCGGCCGAGTATGGCGCGACGTTCTTCGGCATTCTGCGCGCGGCGGCCACGGTCGCGCCGCTGGCGCCGTCGTCCACGCCCGAGAGCCTGGTGATCCAGCTCAAGGACTCCGGCGCCAAGGTCTTCTTCCTGGACGCCCAGCTCGCCCAGCACATGGCCGGCGTCATGGACCAGGTGACGGCCAAGCGGGTCTCGCTGGATGGCTCGGACGCATGCACGCCCTTCGAACAGTGGCTGGCGCCGGAAGGGGCCAAGCCCGTGCTGCACGCGGTGGAGCCCGATCAGGGCTTCAACATCATCTATTCCTCCGGCACGACGGGGGCGCCCAAGGGGATCGTCCAGCCGCACCGGATGCGCTGGGGCCAGATCCGGCGCGGGGTCTATCCGGCGGATGCCGTCACGATGATCTCGACGCCGCTCTACTCGAACACCACCCTGGTCTCGTACCTGCCGACGATCTCGAACGGCGGCACGGCGGTGCTGATGCCGAAGTTCGACGTGAAGCAGTTCCTGGAGCTGTCGCAGAAGCATCGCGCCACCCACGCCATGCTGGTGCCGGTGCAGTACCGCCGGCTGATGGAATACCCGGACTTCGACCGCTACGACCTCGCGTCCTACCAGATGAAGTTCGCCACCTCCGCGCCGTTCTCGGCCGAGCTGAAGCGGCAGGTCCTGGACCGGTGGCCAGGCGGCCTGGTCGAGTTCTACGGCATGACCGAGGGCGGCGGCTCGTGCGGGCTGCAGTGCCACGAGTTTCCCGACAAGCTGCACACGGTCGGCCGGCCGCTGCCGGGCCACGACATCCGCCTGATCGGCGAGGACGGCAAGGAAGTGGCCCAGGGCGAGGTGGGCGAGGTGGTCGGCCGCTCGGGCGCGATGATGGTCGGCTACCACAACCAGCCGGGCAAGACGTCCGAGGCCGAATGGTACAGCCCCGAGGGCCTGCGCTTCATCCGGACCGGAGACGTCGGCCGCTTCGACGAGGACGGCTTCCTGACGCTCATGGACCGCAAGAAGGACATGATCATCTCGGGCGGGTTCAACATCTACCCGAGCGACCTCGAGGCCGAGCTGCACCAGCACCCCGCGGTGCTGGAGGCCGCGGTGGTGGGTGTGCCGTCGGACGCCTGGGGCGAGACGCCGGTGGCGTTCGTCGCGCTGAAGCCGGGCGCATCCGCCACGGCCGAGGAGGTGAAGGGCTTCGTCAACGGCCGGGTCGGCAAGACCCAGCGGCTGGCGGACCTGACGCTCGTCGAGGCCCTGCCGCGCAGCCACATTGGCAAGGTGCTGAAGCGCGAGCTGCGCGACGGCTACAAGGCTCCAGCGTCAGCCTAGAGCCTTCCCCCTTCAAATCATTTGAAGGGGATAAGAAGGCTCTATCTCTTTGATTTTGAGCGCAATCTGATCGCCGAACCGGCTTCCACTTCGGCGGATTGCGCTCTAGCCTTCGTCGGCGACGACGCGGACCAGTTCGACGATCTTGCGCCGGATGGCGGGCTCGGCGATGCGCGGGAAGGCGGCCATCAGCTCCATGCCCTCTGTCGAGAGCATGAACTCCTGCGCCGCGTCGCGCTGAGCGGCCAGAGCGTCCTGGTCCCCGAGGCCGTCGTAGAAGTAGGCCACCGGCGTCTTGAGGGCGGCGGCGATCTCCCACAGCTTCGAGGCGCTGACGCGGTTGGCGCCCCGCTCGTACTTCTGGACCTGCTGGAAGGTGATCCCGAGGGCCTCGGCCAGACGCTCCTGGCTCACCCCCATCTCCTTGCGGCGCATGCGGATCCGCAGGCCGACGTGGCGGTCGACGGGGTGGGGGCCTTCGCCCCGCCCGGCCTCGGGAGCTTCCGCGAGCGGAGCCCCCTCGATTTCGCGTTCCAATGGCCTTGTCATGTTCCCCGACCCGGTGATGCGGGGGCCACCTCACCCCCCGATGGAGCAGCCCCCGCGCCCGTACCTCCCCCGAGGTACGTCCATAAGTTGAGGCGCCGTAGCTCAGCTTGAAAACGAACGCCTACCCATTTTGGGGCCATGCCACGTTCTCGTTTCGGTCAGGCTGCGCCGCGGAGGGCAAGAACTTGGCGTTCCCACTCGGCGAGAATGCCGAAATCGCCCAGTGCGGCGTACAACCGATGCAGGTGCGACTGATTGTCCAGCATGTGCTGGACGAAGGGCGGGCGGGCCAGGACTCGGGCCGGGATGATGCAGCCGTTCCCGCTGCGTTCGCATTTGCCGGACTCGACCAGGCGGTGGATGTGGCGGCGCACCGTCTCCTGCGGGATGCCTAGCCGTTCGGCCAGGGTGGTCGTCCGGACCGGTCGGCGCAGGCTGTCGGGCACGAAGGCGCGCTCGGTCCACGCCTCCTCGTCCTCGCCGCCCTGGCTGTCGTCCAGGTGTTCGGTGTTGGCGTGGACGACGTCCATGAGCACGAGCCCCGTCACCAGGTCCCCCATATGGATCGTGATCGGTTCGGCCAGGCGCAGCAGGTAGTCCGACGACAGGCGGATCACGAGGCGGACGGGCGGATGCTCCGGGTCGAAGGCGCCGGCGGTCGGTCGGGGCAGGTCCTCCAGCAGGCCGATGCCCCGCAGGCGGAAGTAGAGATTACGGACCAGGGCGTAGTTCGCCTCCGCTCCCATCCGGTAGAAGGGCGAGTTGAGGGGCGCCGTCGGGATGATCACGCCGCGCTCGGCCGTGCGCACGACGCCTAGCTCCACGAGGCTGGAGATCCGGCGGCGCGCCGTCTCGAAGGGTATCCGCAGCGAATTGGCGATGGCGCTGACGCTGACCGGGCGACGCAGCTCGTCCGGCGGCGGTTGGTCGAGCGTGGCGTAGGTGCGCTGAAGCGCGGCGTTGCGGGTGATCTGGGCGACGTTAGCCTGGCTGATGGCGACCATCAGCAAGCCATCGATCACGTCGCGCCCGAACCCGCCCAGCTTCACCAGATCCAGGGCGAAGCCGTTCGCGAGGCGCGCGGCCACGCGGATGGTGGTGCTGGGCGCGTGGCGCGCCATGGCCCCTATGTTCCCCGCCTCGGCATGCCGGCCGAATAAACCATGTTACGCGGGATATTGCATCCGACCCGTAACACACGGGGAAGGTCGCCTCATTTGTATCGGTCGAACCACGCCAGGATCGCGCCGGCCTTGGCGCCGGACTGCGACGGCCGCGCCGCGATGCCGCCGTGGCTGGCGCCGGGCACGCGGACGAGGGCGGTGGGCACGCCCCGCAGTTGGAGGGCCGCAAAGTACTGGTCGGCCTCGGACGGCGGCGTGCGGTCGTCCTGTTCGCCCACCACCACCAGGGTCGGGGTCTTCACATTGCCCACCAGCGAGAGGGGCGAGCGGGCCCAGTACCCTTGCGGGTCCTCCCAAGGCATCTTTCCGAACCAGTAGCTGGCCATGAAGGTGTAGCCGTCGGTGGTCAGCACCTGGCTGGACCAGTTGATGACGGGCTTCTGGGTGGCCGCGGCGCGGAAGCGGTCGGTCTTGCCGACGATCCACGCCGTCAGCGCCCCGCCGCCCGATCCGCCGGTCACGTAAAGGCGCTTCTCGTCGACCACGCCCTTGGCGATGGCCGCGTCCACCACGCTCATCAGGTCGTCGTAGTCGTGGCTGGGATAGTTGCGGTCGATCTCGTTGGCGAAGGCCTCGCCGTAGGACGTGGAGCCGCGGGGGTTGGAATAGACCACCACATAGCCCGCGGCGGCGTAGAGCTGGACGTCGGTCGAGAAGCTGGGCCCATAGGCGGCGAAGGGGCCGCCGTGGATCTCCAGGATCAGCGGGTACTTCTTCGCAGGATCGAAGTTCGGCGGATAGGCGATCCAGGCGCCGATAGGCTTCTTGTCGTAGCTGGACGTCACCGGCAGCGCCTCCACCTGCGCCATGGACTTGCCGGCGAGGAGGTCGGCGTTGAGGTCGGTGACCCGCCGGGCCTTGCCGCCGCGCGCGACGACCAGGTCCGAGGGCCGGTTCGTTGCCGCGTCGGTGAAGGCCACGACTCCGTTGCGGCCCACCGAGAACTCGCCGCCCGTGTAGGGACGGTCCAGGCCGCCGCCGCCCAGGCCCGAGAGGACCGTCTCGACCTTACCGTCCAGACTGACGCGGGCGACCTTGGTCACGCCCTGGTCGTCGTAGCTGACATAGAGGCTCTTGCCGTCGGCCGCCCACTGCGGGGCGCCGACGCTTCGGTCGAGGCCGCCGGTCAGGACGCGGCTGTTCCGACCGTCGCGGTCCATCACGTAAAGGCGTTGGTTCTCGTAGCCGCGCCGCCGCTGGTCGTCGAAGCCGACGTAGGCGATCTTCGAACCATCCGGCGAAACCGTTGGCGCGAGGTCGGGGCCAACCCGGTTGGTCAGGCGGGTGAGGGCGCCATCCTCCAGGCTGACGGCGTGAATCTCCGCTTCCTGGGGATCGCGCTCCCAGGTCTCGGCCCGGTTGGTCGAGAACAGCACCGAACGTCCGTCACGGGCGAAGCTGATCGGCCCGGCGTTGTCGAACTTGCCGAACGTCAGCTGGCGGGGCTGGCCACCGTCCGCCGCGACGGCGAACACCTGGCGGTAGCCGGGCTTGAGGAAGCCTTCGCCATCGGCGCGGTAGGTGATGCGATCGATCACCTTTAGCGGCTCGGCCCACTTGGCGCCCTCGGGCTTACGGATCGAAGGGGCGAGGGGGCGGCCTTCGTCCACGGTCAGCATGGTGAAGGCCAGCGTCTTGCCGTCGGGCGACCAGGCGATGTCGTTGGGCGCCTGCTCCAGGCTGGCGACCCGGGCCGAGCGGCCCGTGGCCATCCAGCGGACGTAGAGCTGCGCGCCGTCGGGGCCGGCGGCCACATAGGCCAGGCGCGAGCCGTCCGGCGACCAGCGGGGCGCCAGGTTCGAGGCCTCGTCCACGACCAGCGGCGTCTGCGCGCCGGTGGCGGTGTCCACGAGCCAGATCGAGCGCCGGGCGCGGTCGGTCATGATGTCGTTGGAAACGCGGACATAGGCCACCGCGCCGCCATCGGGCCGCACCTGCGGGTCGCTGGCCATCTGCAGGCCGAACAGGTCTCTCGCGCCGAAAATGCGGGAGGGGCCGTCGGCCACCTGGGCCGAGACGGCTCCCGCCGTCGCCAAAGCCAGCACCGAGACGAAAGCCGCCAGACGCATATTGAGGAATCCCCGAACCGAACAGGTCGGTCAGGAGAGGGGCGCGGCCGGGCTTTGTCCAGAAGCGCTTCGACGAACAGGCGTCACCGGGCGCGGAGGAGCCTAGAACAGGCCAGCGCGCTGGGCGATCACCACCGCGGCGATGATGAGGATGAGCGCCTGGATGATCTGGTTGAAGGGCGACGGGAGCGGCAGCTTCTGGACGGCCCAGGCGATGAGGGCGGCCACGACGAGAACGACGATGGCGAAGATCAGGAGGGACATGCGGCGGGACCTGTAAGGCTTGACTGTGAGGCCCCTAAAGCGCGCGCTGCGCAATAGCGTTCCGTCGCCGCGCCTGGGCCTGAAAAGACACACTACGACGCAGCCAATCGCCCGTCCGCGCATTAGCCAAATTGGCGGCACAGGCCTTGCGGAGGAGCACGCCATGAAGCGGATTCTTCTCGCCCTGGGACTGAGCGTCCTGCTCCACGGCGCCGCGCAGGCGCAGGACGACCCATGCCGGGCGCCGCAAGCCGCCGTCGGGCAGCAGGTCCGGGGACCCGTGCTTCACGTCATCGACGGCCACACCCTGTGCGTCGCCCAGACGCCCGATCCCGCCACCTGGGTGAAGCTGGAGCTTCAGGACGCGCCGGCCGCCGCCACCTGGGCGGAGCTGATGAGCGTCGGCTTCGGCAAGGACGTCGTCTGCGTCGTCGGCGAGACCGGCGCCGCCTGCCGGACCGAGGGCCGTTCGCTCTCCGCCGAGCTGCGCGCGCCGGAGGCCAAGGCGGCCAGCACCGCCTGGCGGGCCGCAACGCCGCCGCTGCGGGACGCGACCCTGCGCGTCGCCGCGGTCGACTGACAGGCCGGGGCTGGCCGCCGCGCCCGCGCCTCGCTACATCCCGCGCATGGCCGAAGCCTTCAACGAGATCACCCTGCCCGCGGAGAAGGCGGAGCGCTACGCGGCGGTTTCCGCCGAGATCGCTTCGGTGCTCGAGGGCGAGCCGAACCGGGTGGCGCGGATGGCCACAGTGGCGTCGATGCTCGCCAACAGTTTCCCCCACTACTTCTGGACCGGCTTCTACGTGGTCGACGAGACCAAGGGCGACGAGCTGGTGGTCGGACCCTACCAGGGCACCCTGGGCTGCATGCGCATCGCGTTCGGACGCGGGGTCTGCGGAACCGCGGCGGCGACCCGCCAAACCCAGGTGGTCGAGGACGTCCATGCCTTCCCCGGCCACATCGCCTGCGACAGCCGCTCGGCCAGCGAGATCGTCGTGCCGGTCATTGACGGCCGCGGCGAGCTGATCGCCGTGTTCGACGTGGACTCAGAGCAGCCGGCCGCCTTCGACGCGGTGGACCGCGAATGGCTCGAGCGGATCCTCGGCGCGACCTTCCGGTGACGCCTCCCGCCTGATCAGGGCGGCGGGCCGAGGGATGGGTCGCGGATCGTCTGCAGCACCTGGGCCTTGTCCACCAGATCGCGGTCGTCCTTGGCCCGCTGAAGCACTTCCGAAGGCCGCATGCAGACCTTCGTCTTCATCCGGCTGCCCAGAACCGCCTCCTTGCGACAGACCACGCCATCCTTGTCCGGCGTCCCGGCATAGGGCTTGGGCACATTCGGCGCGGTGAAGGTCGCGACGGGCGCCGTGCCCTGCAGAAGGACGGCAAGCAGCAATGCGGTCATACGGAACTCCTCGGCGAACTGTGTCCCCTCGGGGTTCACGCTGCCCAAGGTCCGGCCGGGCCGCGACCGGTTTGCGTCTAGCGGTCGCGCCCGTGCGTTGGATGACGCCCCCGTCACCTCCGTTGTCTTACGCAAGGGCGCCCCGCTAAGACCCGCTGCGAAGCGCCGGATGCGGCGCGAACGAGCATTGGGAGCTATGCAATGGCCGAGGCCTACATCGTCGCCGCAACCCGCACCGCCGGTGGCCGCAAGGGCGGCCGGGTCCGCGGTTGGCACCCCGCCGACCTGGGCGCGGTGGTGCTGAACGAGCTGATGGACCGCACCGGCGTCGATCCGGCCGCGGTCGAGGACGTGGTCATGGGCTGCGTCATGCAGGTGGGCGAGCAGTCCACCAACATCGCCCGTAACGCGGTGCTGGCCTCGAAGCTGCCGGAAAGCGTGCCGGCCACCTCGGTCGACCGTCAGTGCGGCTCCTCGCAGCAGGCGCTGCAGTTCGCCGCCCAGGCCGTGATGAGCGGCACCATGGACGTGGTGATCGCCTCGGGCGTCGAGAGCATGACCCGCGTCCCCATGGGCCTGTCGGTCTCGCTGCCGGCCAAGGAAGGCTTCGGCATCCCGAAGAGCCCGCGGATGGAGGAGCGCTATCCCAACATCCAGTTCAGCCAGTTCATGGGCGCCGAGATGGTCGCCGAGAAGTACGGCCTGACCAAGGACCAGCTGGATGAGTTCGGCTACCACAGCCACCAGCGCGCCATCGCCGCCACCCAGGGCGGGGCCTTCAAGGACGAGGTCCTGGCCATCGACGGCCTGGACGCCGAGGGCAACACCGTCCGCCACGATAGCGATGAGGGCATCCGCTACGACGTCAGCCTGGACGGCATGCGCGGCGTGAAGCTGCTGCGCGAGGGCGGCCGGATCACGGCGGCGACCTCTAGCCAGATTTGCGACGGCGCCTCGGGCGTGATGGTGGTGTCGGAGAAGGCGCTGAAGGAGCACAACCTGACGCCGCTGGCCCGCATCCACCACCTGTCGCTGCTGGGCCACGACCCGGTGATCATGCTGGAAGCCCCGATCCCGGCCACCGAGCGCGCGCTGAAGCGGGCCGGCATGTCGGTGGACGACATCGACCTCTACGAGGTGAACGAGGCCTTCGCCTCCGTGCCGGTGGCGTTCATCCAGAAGCTGGGCGTCGATCCGGATCGGGTCAACGTCAACGGCGGCGCCATCGCGCTGGGCCACCCGCTGGGCGCTTCGGGCACCAAGCTGATGACCACGCTGCTCTACGCGCTGAAGGCCCGCGGCAAGAAGTACGGCCTGCAGACCATGTGCGAAGGCGGCGGCATGGCGAACGTGACGATCGTCGAGCGCCTCTAGCGCTCCGCGGCGAAATGCGGTTCTGAGGGGGCGGCCGGGGGAGACCCCGGCCGCCTTCTTGGTGTTGGGGATGGGCGGATGGCCGGACGTGTCGTGGTGATCACCGGAGCCTTCGGGGTCCTGGGCCAGGCGGTGGCGAAGGCCGCGGCGGCGCAGGGCGCGCGGCTGGGGCTGATCGACTTCGCCAAGGACCCGCCTGCCGGCCTGCCCTCCGGGGCCGATGCCCTGGCGCTGGGCGGCGTGGACCTGTCGGACGCCCCCCAGGCGGTCGCCGCGATGGACGCGGTCGCCGACCGGTTCGGCGGTATCGACGCGCTGCTCAACATCGCGGGCGGCTTCACCTGGGAGACACTGCAGGGCGGGGCGATCGAAAGCTGGCCGGCCATGTACCGGCTGAACGTGCTGACCGCCGCGACCGCCTGCCGGGCCGCCGTTCCGCATCTGAAGCGCAGCGCGGCGGGGCGGATCGTCAATGTGGGCTCGTCGGCGGCGCAGAAGGCCGCGCTGGGCATGGGCGCCTACGCCGCCGCCAAGGCCGGTGTCCACAGCCTGACCCAGGCCCTGGCCGAGGAGCTGAAGGGCGACAACGTCACCGTCAACGCCGTCCTGCCCTCGATCATCGACACGCCGGCCAACCGCGCGGACATGCCCGACGCCGATCCCTCGACCTGGGTCGCGCCCGCCGACCTGGCGGCCGTGATGCTGTTCCTGGCCAGCGAGGCGGCGACGGCGGTCACGGGCGCGCTGGTGCCGGTCACCGGCCGCGTCTGAGCGATCGCCGGGATCGCAGCAACACCTTATGGCGTAAGGGATTGCGGCTTTGGCGCCGCATCTGTGGGCGATCTTGGCAGGGCCGGGCTCCCGCACCCGGATCGTCACGTATCCGTCGTACAGTCACGCTAGGGCGCGCCCCACGCGTTTTGCGTAGGGGATAGAAGATGACCATGTCACGTGCGCGGCTGCTGGCCGCGGCGAGCGCCTTTGGCCTGTGCGCCCTCCCGGCCGCGGCCCTGGCCCAGGAAGCCTCGGCGGTCGAGGAGATCGTCGTCACGGCCCAGAAGACCCAGCAGCAGGCCATCGACGTGCCGATCTCGCTGACGGCGTATGGCGCCGAGCGGCTGGAAGCGCTGGGCGTCCAGGACTTCGCCGATCTGTCGCTGTTCACGCCCGGCTTCGAGGTCCAGGACCAGTCGCCGAACAACCCCGGCTTCGTGATGCGCGGCATCACGTCGGACTCGACGGACCCCTATTCCGAGGCGCGGGTCTCGGTGTTCCAGGACGGCGTCTCGATCTCCAAGTCCCAGGGCTCATACGTGGAGCTGTTCGACCTGGAGCGGGTCGAGGTGGCCAAGGGACCGCAGTCCACCCTGTTCGGCCGCGGCGCCCTGATCGGCGGCGTGAACCTGATCCAGACCAAGGCCTCCACAGCCGGCGCCGACGGCTACTTCAAGGTCGAGGCCGGCGACTACGACTACCGCATGGGCGAGGCGGCCGTGAACCTGCCCATGAACGACAAGCTGGCGCTGCGCCTGTCCGGCCGGCTGCGGTATCGCGACGGCTATGTGAAGAACGCCCTGGGCGGCGAAGACTTCCAGTCGGTGGACACCAGCGCCTTCCGCGCCGCGCTGCGGTTCGAGCCGAACGAGCGGGTCGGCATCGACCTTATCGCCAACTACCAGAAGGACGAGCCCACGGGCACCTCGTTCAAGTCGGGCGGGTTCTCACCAACCGACCCGGTCACCGGCCAAGTCCTGGGCGATACGCGGCCGCAGAGCGCGGCGGCCCTGGCGTCGCCGGCCAACTTCGAGGGCGGCCGGCCGCTGGGCCTCGAGCGGATGGTGACCGGCTATACGGCGCTGGCCGAGTTCAAGCTGACCGACGCCCTGACGCTGAACTCCATCAGCGCCTATCGCCGCTACGACAGCGAGGAAACCTTCGATCCCGACGGGACGGCCCTGGGTATCCTCACCGGCCTGAACGATGCGCGCGGCGAGCAGTGGAGCCAGGAACTGCGGCTCAACTACGACAACGGCGGCCGTTTCCGCGGCTTCGTCGGCGGCGACATCTTCAAGGCCAAGGACCGGCAGCGCGTCCCGCTGCAGTTCGACGAGCGCATCGGCCTGGCGGTCGTGACCGGCCAGCTCAACGCCAGCGCCGCGGGTCTCGGCCTGGCCGCCACGACGCCGGCGCCGGCCGGGGTGTTCGCCAACACCGCCTTTACCGGCGCCCTGTTGCGCGGGCTGGTGGCCAGTATCAGCGGCAACCGCGTGGTGCTGAGCACGGCCCAGGCGACGGCCATCGCCGCGAACCTGCGCGCGAACCACGTGGAAGAAACCAGCTCCACCAGTGACCTGGACTCGTTCGACGTCTTCGCCGATGGCACCTTCAAGGTGACCGACAAGCTGGAGGTGTCGGCCGGCGTACGGTTCACCCGCGACGACAAGACCACGGGCTTCGGTTCGCGCGTGGTCGGCGGTCGCAGCGTCCTGGGCGGCGCCATCGGCGCGGCGACCGTCGCGGCGGCCGGGACCCCGGCCGCTCTCGCGCAGGCGCAAGCGATCCTGGGCGCGCTCTCGCTGCCTACCGTGCAGCAGATCCCGGCCTCGCAACTCCCGCTGTTCGGCGTCACGTTCCAGCCGACCACGGGCAACGGCCAGGTGTTCGAGCAGGACCTGAAGGACGACGGCGTCACCTGGCGCCTGGTCGCGCGCTATGCGGCCTCGGACGACGCCAACCTCTACGCCTCGTTCGCCCGGGGCCGCCGCCCCGGGGTGCTGGCCGCCTCGGGCCCCGCGTCGCCGGGGACGGCCCCGCGGTTCGGCCAGGTCGACGCCGAGACGGTCGACAGCTACGAGGCCGGCGCCAAGCTGGCCCTCCTGGACCGTCGCCTGCGCCTGGACCTGTCGGCCTACCGCTACGACTACGACAACTTCCAGACCGTGGAGCAGCAGGGGACGCTGTTCGTCATCACCAACGCCGGCAAGGCCAAGGCCTACGGGTTCGAGGGCCAGGCGGACTGGGCGGTGACCTCCTACCTCGACCTGCTGGCGACCTATGCCTACAGCCACGCCCGGTTCGACGGCGGCGCCTACGACGGCAACCGCTTCCGGCTGTCGCCCGACCACTCGCTGTCGGTGGCGGTCTCCTGGCGCGCGCCGCTCGCGGGCGGCGAACTGGAGATCCGGCCCAGCTACACCTGGCAGTCCAAGGTGTTCTTCGACGACACCAACGACCGGGCGGTGTTCCAGGCGAACAACTTCGTGCCCGACCGAGTCCAGGACGAGTTCCAGAAGGCCTATGGCCTCCTGAACCTGCGCGTCTCCTGGAGCCGCGAGGACTCGCCGGTGACGCTGGAGGCCTTCGCCTCCAACCTGACGGATGAGGACTACATCATCGACGCCGGCAACACGGGCGACAGCCTGGGCCTGCCCACCTTCATCGCCGGCGCCCCGCGGATGGTGGGCGTGGGCGTGACCTACCGCTGGCGCTGAGCCTCTAAGGGGCCGGCGTCAGGCGCATCAGCGTCTCGGCGTCCGCCTCGACCGCGGCCCGGCTGAAGCGCAGGGGCACGTAAGCGCCGGCCGCCCAGAGCGGGAACAGGTCGCGGTAGTGCGGACTGGTCGGGTCGGCGGACTGGCCGGGGGTGTTGATCGCCATCGAGTTGTCCCAGGCCCCCACGTCGAGCACGAGGCGGACCGAGGCGCCGGCCGACTGGGCGAAGTCCTCGGCCCGCCAAGTCGCGGCGCGCGGCGTGGAGGACGACCCCGGGACCTGGAGCGGACCCACCGTCATCTGCGCGGCAAGCTGCGGGTCGGCCAGGGCGGCGACGGCCGGGACGAAGGTCGCCCTGTGCAGGCGGCCCCAGGTCCAGGTGGCCATGTCCGGGCCCAGGCGGCCCTTCAGCTCGCCCACGGCGTCCGCGAGGCTCGAGAGCAGGATCGGGTCGCGGACCTTGGCGGGCCGGGCCTCAAGCCAGGTGAGGACCGGGTCGGGCGATCCTGCGCCGATCAGCTTCCGCGCATCGGCCGATAGGCCGGCGGCCGCGGCGGTGTGGCGGCCCAGGTGCTTGACCGCCCAGGTCTCGTAGATCGCGGCGGCGGCGCTGTCGGTGCTCTCGTGCCCGTCCCAGGCGGAGAGCAGGGCGAGCGCACGCGCGACGTCCGGATCGGCGCTCTGCAGCCCCTTCACCAGCGCCACGCCGCGGCGCGCCTGCGGGCTGACGCTGTCCACCTGCAAAGCCATGGAGTCGGCGAGGGTGGACTTCGGCAGCCCGTCCAGCACTTCGTGCACGCGTTGCGTCCGCGACGGGTCCGCCCATTCGAAGCCCAGCTTGCGCCGCTCGCGGGGATAGGCTGGTTCGGCGGGGATGTTCATGGCGTTTGCGGTGGCGAAGTACCCTGCGGCCGGGTTCTTCACCACGGGTAGGCCGCCGTCCTCCACGAAACCGGCCCACTCGTAGCGGCCGTCGCCCGGCACGGGCATCAGGCCGTCCCAATTGGGCCGCACCGGGGTGCGGCCGGCGGCCGACCAGCCGATGTCGCCCTTGGTGTCCGCATAGACGAGGTTCAGCGGCGGGGCGCCCCAGCGGTCGCGCGCGGTCTGGAAATCCTCCCAGCCCTTGGCCCGCCACAGGCGCGAGGAGCCGAAATAGCCGGCGAGGCCCGGCTCGTTCCAGATCGTTCGGATGGAGAAGGCGCGGCCCTTGGCGTCGTCCTGGAAGACCACCGGCCCGTGGCGGGTGAAGTGCAGCTCGACCTCGCGCGGCGCCTCGCCCTTCACCTCGATGGTCTCCCGCACCACCGTCATCGGCTCGAAGGCGCCCTTGTAGCGATAGGCGTCCCCCTTGGTCTCGTAGGCGTAGAGGTCTTCCTGGTCGATGTAGAAGATGGTGAGGCCGAAGGCGGCGGTCCCGTTGTGTCCCAGGGAGACGCCCGGCAGGGCGGGCTCGCCCGCCCCGATGATCGACAGGCCCGGCGCATCGAGGTGTGCGATATAGCGGAGCGACGGGGTCCCTACCGCTCGGTGAGGGTCGTTGGCCAGGATCGGCCGGCCCGTGGCCGTGCGCGCCGCCGAGATGGTCCAGTTGTTGGAGCCCTCGGCCGACCGCTCGTCGATGACCTGGGCAAGCGTCCTGGGCGCCGGCGGCTTGAAGCTCACGGGCTCGGTTGCCAGCACATAGTCGGCCAGCACGTCCGCCGGCACGTCGCAAGGATCCAGCCCCTTGGGGATCGTGACCTTGTGCGCCGGCTCGAGCTTGCGGCGCAGGGCGTCGGCCTCCACGCCCCCGGCGCAGATAGTGCGGGCCCGGGCAACTTCCGAGGCGACGTTGGAGACCAGCGCGTGGCTGCGGATGCGCAGGATGTCCTCAGGCTTCCAGTCCTCGGGCCGGCTGTCGGTCAGCTTGAACTCCACGGGGAGCGGTCGCTTGCCGGCGCGGACGTCCGCCACATAGGCGTTCACGCCGGCGGCGAAGGCCTCGACCGCCTCCTTGCCGCCGGGATCGTACGCCGCCCATTCGGCGGCCATGTCGCCCCGGTAGAGGAACAGGCGCGTGGCCCGGTCCTGCGTGACGTAGGCGGGGCCCAGGCTCGCGGACAGACGGCCCAGGCCACGCTTGCGCCACAGGTCGATCTGCCAGAGCCGGTCGCGCGCGGCGTTCCAGCCCTGCAGGAAGAACGCGTCGCGCGACGACTGCGCATAGATGTGCGGAATGCCCCAGCGGTCGACGATCAGTTCGGCCGGCGCGGCCAGCCCCGGTACGGCGCTCGTCTCCTGGCGCACGGCGCTGGACACCTCCGCCTCAGCCGATCCGGCCAGCAGCATCGTCGCCAGACCCCACATCATGCCGCGCTTCATTCCGCCCCTCCGTCGCATGGTTGCGGCGATAGTGGACCGGCGCGTGGCCTCCCGTCACGCAGCGCTTGCGCTTCCGCACAGGTCATCGGCTAGGGTCGCCGAATTCAAAGGGGGATTCCCAAAATGATCGGCTACGCGACCATCGGCACCAACGACCTCGAGAAGGCGACCAAGTTCTACGACGCCGTGCTTGCCCCGCTGGGCGGCAAGCGCACGTTCGCCAACGGCGACCGGATGCAGTTCTACGGCAGCAGCGCGACGCCCGGCATGATCGCCGTCAGCAAGCCCTACGACGAACAGCCGGCCACCGCTGGCAATGGCAGCATGTTCGGCCTGCCGGCCGCGTCCAAGGAGCAGGTGGACGAGGCCTACGCTGCGGCCATGGCGGCTGGCGGTGTCTGCGACGGCCCGCCCGGCCAGCGCCTGCCGACCTTCTACGGCGCCTATTTCCGCGACCCGGACGGCAACAAGGTCTGCGTCTTCAAGATGGGCTGACGCCCGGCGTGGCGCCTGCCGCTGCGGCGGCGGGCGCCACGCGCCACACGATGCCGCCCACGTCGTCGGCCACCAGCAGGGCGCCCCGCGCGTCCACGACCACGCCCACCGGCCGCCCCTGGATCTTGTCGTCGTCGTTGAGGAAGCCGGTGAGGAAGGCCTGCGGGGGCATCTGGGGCCGCCCGCCCGCGAAGGGTACGAACACGACGCGGTAGCCGTTCAGCGGCTTGCGGTTCCACGACCCGTGCTGGCCGATGAACGCGCCGCCCTTGTACGCCGCCGGAAACGCGTCGGCCCGGTAGAAGGTCAGGCCCAGCGAGGCGGTGTGCGGCCCAAGGCCGTAGTCCGGCTTCAGCGCCGAGGCCACCAGCGAGGGGTTCTGCGGCTTGACCCGCTCGTCGACGTTTTGTCCCCAGTAGCTGTACGGCCAGCCGTAGAAGCCGCCTTCGCGGACGCTGGTCATATAGTCCGGCGGCAGGTCGTTGCCGATCTCGTCGCGCTCGTTGACCACCGTCCACATCACGCCCGTGGTCGGTTCGAAGTCGATGCCGTTCGGATTGCGCAGGCCGGTGGCGAAGATGCGCGTCTTCGCGGTCCGCAGGTCGTGCTCCCAGATCGCGGCGCGGCCCTGCTCGTTCTCCATCCCGTTCTCGCCGATGTTCGAGTTCGACCCGACGGTGGCGTAGATTTTGGTCCCGTCGGGGCTGGCGACGACGTTCTTGGTCCAATGGTGGTTGATGGGCGGCCCCGGCAGGTCGAACACCTTGGTCCCCGAGCCGGGCACGGCGGTCGCGCCGGGCTGGTAGGGGAAGGCCACCACCCCATCGGAATTGGCCACATAGAGCAGCCCGCCGACGAGGGTCATGCCGAAGGGTTGCTTGAGCCCGCTGGCGAAGTTGGTCTTGGTCTCGGCCACGCCGTCGCCGTCGGCGTCGCGCATCAGGACGATCCGGTTGGCGCTGGGCTTGGCCGAGCCGACCTTCTTCATGAGCATCTTCTGGAAGAAGCCTTTGATCCCCTGGTTCGACTTGCCGGCCTTGCTGGGTTCGGTGGCCGATAGCGCCGCGAGGACATCGCCGTTCGGCAGCACCAGCAGCCAGCGCGGATGGTCCAGGCCTTCGGCGAAACGGGTTACGGTGAACCCCGGCGGCGCCTTGGGCGCAGCGCCGGCGGACCAGCCCACGACGTCGGGCACGCCGATGGTGGGGATCAGGCTCTTGTTCGGCGCCTTCAGCGGGGGGTTGGGGCCGAAACCCACGAAGGGATCGCTGGACCCGCTGGAGCAGCCGGCGGCGGCCAGGAAGGCGAGCAGCGGCAGGGCGCGGACAAGACGGCGTGTGGGCATGGGCTCCTCCGCGGGTGACTTGACCTGAAACGGCCGCGGGGCGCCAGCGTTGCGGCGCGGGGTTGACGCCGGGGCGCCGTTGCGCCGGCCATCGAAACCCGATGCAGTGCGCCCTGAGGAAACCAACGGGACGGGCCATGGACCTGACGCTGACGCCGGAACTGGCGGCCTTCCGCGACGAGGTGCGCGCCTTCCTGGACGCCCACAAGGCCGAGCACGAGGGTGGCGCCCCGAAGGACCCGAAGGGCTGGCAGCGGCTGTTGATCGACAACGGCTATGCGGCGCGGACCATCCCCCGCGCGTACGGCGGCTTCGGCGCCGAGCCGGACGGTCTGAAGGCGCGGATCATCGCCGAGGAATTCATCGCGGCCGGCGCGCCCCGCGGGATGAGCGGGCAGGGGATCTCGATGCTTGTCCCGACCTTGCTCGAGATGGGGACGGAGGAACAGAAGCGGCGCTGGATCCCGCCGACGCTGAGCGGCGAGATCATCTGGTGCCAGGGCTACTCCGAGCCGGGCGCGGGGTCTGATCTCGCCAACCTGCAGACTAAGGCGGTCGAGGACGGTGACGATTTCCTGATAAGTGGTTCGAAAATTTGGACAAGTACGGCGGCTCAGGCGCAGATGATGTTCTGCCTGGTGCGCACGGAGCCCGACAAGCCGAAACACGAGGGCATCTCCTACGTACTCTTCGCGATGGATACGCCAGGGATCGAGGTGCGGCCTCTGAAGACCATGACGGGTCAGGCCGAGTTCAACGAGGTGTTCTTCACCGACGTGCGCGTGCCGCAGGCCAATGTGGTCGGCGGGCGGGGGCGGGGCTGGCAGGTGGCCAACACCACGCTGAAGCACGAGCGGGGGATGCTGGGCGACCCCAACGCCACCGAGGCGCGGCTGAAGTCGCTGATCGAGCTCATGACCACCGAGACGGTCGACGGCCAGCGGATCATCGACAACCCCATCTTCCGCGACCGGCTGATGCAGCTGCAGGCGCGCGTGCTGTCGATGAAGTTCAACGGCCTGCGGACCATGACGGACGACACAGCCGGCCTGGCGCGCCTCGTCGTGAAGCTGCAGGGCTGCGAGCTGAACCATCAGGTGGCGGCGCTCGCCATCGACGCCCTGGGCGAGCTGGGCATCCTTTACCAGGACGGGCCGCACCTGCGGGCCAAGGGCCGATGGCAGTGGAACTACATGTTCGACCTGGGCCTGATCATCGGCGGCGGCACCGCCCAGATCCAGAAGAACATCATCTCGGAGCGCGGGCTGGGCATGCCGCGCGAACCCAAGACCGTGGAGGCCTGAATGCGGTTCGCGCTCTCCGAAGACCAGACGATGCTGCAGGACAGCCTGAACCGGGCGCTCGGCGATCTTTCGCCCCTGGAGCGGGTGCGCCGGTTCGCAGACGAGGGCGAGGCGGCCGCGCCGGACATCTGGGCGGGACTGGCCGAACTGGGACTGCCGGGGCTGACGATCGCCGAGGAGCACGGCGGGCTGGGGCTCGGGATGCTGGAGGCGGCGCTGGCCGCCGAGGCGCTGGGCCGGGTCGTGGCGCCGACTCCCTTCCTGGGCTCTGCGGTGCTGGCGCCGCTGGCGCTGAAGCTGGGCGGGAGCTCTGCGCAACAGGCCCGATGGCTGCCGCAACTGGCGGCCGGCAAGGCGACCGCCGGAGTCGCGATCTCGGAGCCGGTGGCGGGGGCGCGCGACGGCGCGGGCGTGACGGCCTCGGCCGGGCGGCTCAATGGCAAGGCGCTGTTTGCCCTGGACGCCGCCGGCGTCGACCTGCTGGTGGTGGCCGACAGGGCAGGCGGCCTACACCTGGCCCACAGCGCCGAGGCGGCCGAACCCATGCCCGGCATCGACGCCACGCGGCGGCTTACCGAGCTCAATTTCGCGGACACGCCCGCAGAAGCGCTCGCTTCGAACCAGGCGCTCGACCGCCTCCGCGACGCGGCCTGGATCGTCCTGGCCGCCGACACCCTGGGCGCCGCCGAGGCCATGCTCGCGAAGGCCGTGGCCTATGCCAAGGAGCGCAGGCAGTTCGGCCGCACGATCGGCAGCTTCCAGGCCGTGAAACACCTCTGCGCCGAGATGGCGGCGGAACTGGAGCCGGCGCGGGCGCTGGTCTGGTACGCGGCCTACGCCTTCGACCACGCGCCGGACGAGGCGCCGCTGATGGCCGCCCACGCCAAGGCGCATCTGTCGGAAATCGGCCGCTTCATCGCCCGCACCGCGACCGAAGTGCACGGCGGCATCGGCATGACCGACCTGCTGGGCCTGCACTACTGGTTCAAGCGCATCGGGCAGAACCGCCAGCTGCTGGGCGGCCCTGAAAAGGTGCGGGAGATCGCCGCACGGCTTCAGGGGTTGGCGGCCTGAGCTGCGCCGGCGTCAGTGTTTGACGTGCTCGGGCTTACCCTTGCGCTTGGTGTGGGCCATCTTCTCAAGCTCCTTCTCGGACATCGACGTCATCGACTTCGACGCGCCCTGAAGCTTGCTCTTGGGCGTGTCACCCCGCTTGGCCGAAAGCGCGGCGCCGGCGGCCTTTTGCTGGGCGGCGGACTTGGCGGGCATGGTTGTACTCCTTCCAGGCCTGCGCGAGGGTGCGCGGCGGTCTGTTGAACCCGCCGGCGCTTCAAGGGTTCACGGCCAAGGCAGGAGCGCGGGTGGCAGGTTCGACGGTGGAGGATCCGGGAAGACGTCGGGCGTTGCCCAGGCTGCGGGTGCGCCTGCGCGAACTCTACCACGGCAAGTCGCCGGGAGCGGTCCGCTTCCGCCTCTGGATCATTGCGATCGACGTGCTGTTGATCGCCTTCTTCATCGCCTCGCCCTTCTTGCGCGACTATCCCGCCTACCTGGTGGTCGACTACGCCGTAGCGCTGCTCGTCGCGGTGGAGATCGGCGCCCGGGCGCTCGCGGACGCCAGCCTCCGGACCTTCTTCCGGCGCTTCAGCGTCTGGGTGGACCTGTTCGTGCTTCTCACGCTCTTGTTCCCCCTGTGGCTGTTCAACCTGGCCTTCCTGCGGGTGCTGCGGCTCTGGTCGCTGGCCCATAGCGAGCTGTTCTGGACCACGATCGGACGCCGCTACGACGACACGCGGGTGGAGGACGTCACCAAGTCGCTGGCCACCCTTGTGACCTTCGTGTTCGTGACCACCGGGTTCGTGTACGCCGGCTTCGCGCGCACGCACCCCGGCCTGGATGGCTATGTGGACGCGCTGTACTTCACCGTCACGACGCTCACCACCACCGGGTTCGGCGACATCACCCTGCCCGGGACGTGGGGCAAGCTGCTTACCATCGTGATCATGATCAGCGGCATCACCCTGTTCGTCCGGTTCGCCCAGACGCTGATGCGCCCCTACAAGGTGCGCTTCGCCTGCGAGACCTGCGGGCTGATGCGGCACGAGCCCGACGCGGTGCACTGCAAGGCCTGCGGGGCGCTGCTGGCCATTCCGAACGAAGACTAGGACGAAATAGTCCCGCCGCCGGGGGATCGACGTTGACTGACGCCGAGACAGGCGGCCCCGATGGGGGCTGCACAGACACCGTTGGGACGAGGAAACCATGAGCGCCTTCAAGGACAATCTGCTGGCCGGCAAGACGGCCTTCGTGGCGGGCGGCACCAGCGGCATCAATCTGGGGATCGCCAAGCGCTACGCCGAGCTCGGGGCCAAGGTCGCGGTGGCCGGCCGCAACGCCGAGAAGGCCGCCAATGCGGCCGCGGAGATCGGTCGCGGGGCGATCGGCCTGTCGTGCGACGTGCGCGACTACGGCCAGATCCGCGGGGCGCTGGAAGAGGCGGCCGGCCAACTCGGGCCGCTGGACATCGTGGTGTCGGGCGCCGCCGGCAACTTCGTGGCCCCCGCCCTCGGGATGTCGGCCAACGGCTTCAAGACCGTGGTCGACATCGACCTGAACGGCACCTTCAACGTCTTCCGCGCCTGCTACGACCTCCTGAACCGGCCGGGCGCGTCCCTGATCGCCATCACGGCCGGGCAGGCCGTGAACCCCGCGATGATGCAGGCCCATGTTTGCGCGGCGAAGGCGGGCATCAACCAGTTGATCCGCGTGCTGGCCATGGAGTGGGGGCCGGCCGGCGTGCGGGTGAACGGCATCTCGCCCGGCCCCATCGCGGGCACCGAGGGCATGGCGCGGCTCAGCCCGACGCCGGAGAGCGACCGGGCGATCACCGCGCGGATTCCGCTGCGCCGGTTCGGCGAAGTCGGCGAGGTGGCCGAGAGCGCGGTCTTCCTGGTGAGCTCGTCGGCGGCCTATGTGAGCGGGACGATCCTGGACTGCGATGGCGGCTCCCAGCTCGGCGACGCGCGGGACCGCGACATCGGCGGCGGCATGAGCTAGGCCGTCGGGCGCAGCGCGTCGAGGCCGGCCCTCAGGCGCTGCAGCCCCTTATCGAGCGCCTCCGGGTCGCCGCCGAAACCGATCCGGATATGGCCGGGAGCGCCGAAGTATTCCCCGGGCGCCACGAGCACGCCGAACTCGCCGAACAGCCGGCGCGCCAGGGCCCGCGTGTCGTCGGTCCCAACGACCCTCGGAAAGTACATGCAGCCGTGCGCGGGCAGGTCTCCGGACACCAGCCCGCCGCCGACCAGGGCGGCCGCGTGGCGCTCCATCACCGGCCGCGTGGCCGCGAGGGTGCCCTGCCAATGGGCTTCGAACGGGCGCGGGCTCTCCAGCACCAGGGCGGCGACGGCGTGCGAGAGCTTGGAGACGCCGATGTCGCCGTCGGGAGCGCTTGCGCGGATGCGGGCGACCAGGGCGGCATCGCCCGCCAACCAGCCGAACTTGAGCGAGAAGAGGCCGAAGACCTTGGTCAGGCTGGAGACCGTGAGGATGTTGGGCGCCAGTGTTCCAGCCGGCGGCGCCCCGGTGTCCGCGGCGAAGTCGGCATAGACCTCGTCCACCACCAGCACCGCGCCGGCCCTGGCGACCACGGCGGCGATGGCGGCGAGCTCGGCTGGCTCCAGGCGCGCGCCGGTGGGATTGTGCAGATTGGTGATCACCACGGCCCGCGTGCGGGGCGTGAGCCTGGCGGCGAGGTCCTCCAGGTCGATGCGATAGTCGGGCGCCGGACGGGCGACCTCGCCCACCAACAGCCCCGCGGCGCGGGCCTGGTGGGCCAGGACGTCGAACCCCGGCTGCTCGACCAGCACGCGGTCCCCGGGCGCCGCCAGCGCCTTTAGCGCCAGGCCCAGCGCCGAGGTGGCGCCGGTGGTCGTCATGATCCGGTCCGCCGACAGGCCATAGCGGCGCGCGAGCGCCTCGACGGCGAAGCGGTTGCCGTCGGCGAACACGCTCACATAGCGTGACGTCACAGCGGGCGAGAACGCCGCGCGCACCACATCGACCAGGGCCTCGGTCGGCTCGGCGATCGTGCTGTCCCACAGCATGGCCACATCGGCGCCGGACTCGCGGACGCGCACCGCGGCGCGGCCCCAGTCGGCGTAGGACGGCGCGGCGAACAGATCGTCGGGCGCATCTGTCGGCTGTGCGCCGTCCGCGCCTGGCAAGTGGACAGAAGTCAAAGAAGGATCCCTAGCCGCCGCCCTACTTCGGCGAGTGCTCCTAGCTTAGGCGCCCACGCCGGACTTTCTTTGCTATTTCGCCCCTGCGCAGGGCCCATGGCGCTTGGGCTATTCGCGCGGTTCGGTGCGTGCGCATAACTCATGCATGAGCCGTTCCGGGCGCTCTCGCGAGCGGCCCGACGCTCTCCGGCGGGCTTGCACAACGAAAAGAAAATCCGCGCACCCACGGTTAGTCTGCCGCCAGACCCGGGGATGCAGATGACAAGATGGCGTAACGGCGGCCTGGCCGTCCTGGTCTTGGTGACACTGACGGGGGGGCCAGCCTTGGCCCGGACGCCGACGGCGGCCACAGCTGCCGAACTCCGCGCGCCGCGGGTCGCGGTGACGAAACACCGGGGCGTCTTCAACGGACAGGCGCTGCGCTACACGGCGACCGTCACGGAAACGTTCCTGGACGACGCTGCCGGCAAGCCGTCTGCCGCGGCGACGACGATCGCCTACGTCCGGGATGGCGTGAAGGCGCGCGCGAAGCGACCCGTCATGTTCCTGTTCAACGGCGGCCCCGGGGCCTCGTCCTCGCCCCTGCACATGAGCGCGCTGGGCCCGTACAGGCGGACGCCCGGCGCGCCTGGCGACCGGAACGGCGGCGGCTGGGTCGAAAATTCCGCCAGCCCGCTCGATGCCGTCGACCTGGTGTTCATCGACCCCGTCGGCACCGGGTTTTCACGGCCGTTCCCAGGCGCGGACCCCAAGGCGTTCTACAGCACCTCGGGCGACGCTCAGGCGGTGGCGGCCGTGATCCGCGCCTGGCTGAAGGCCAATGGCCGCGAGGCCTCGCCCCGCTATCTGGCGGGCGAGAGCTATGGAACGACCCGCGCGGCGACGATCGTCAGACTTGCCAAGGACCTGCCGTTCGATGGGGTGCTTCTGGTGGCCATGGTGGGCGACACGCCGGGCCGCGAAATGCCGTACGTGGCGAGCCTTCCCACAATGGCGGCGGGCGCCTGGCATCACCGAAAGATCGATCGCGCCGGCCGCACGGTGGACGAGGTCTTCGCCGAGGCCGTGCAGTTCGCGCGCACGGACTACGTCAGCGCCCTGATCCAGGGCGGCGGTCTGCCGGCCGCCGAGCGGCGCCGCATCGCGGAGCGCATGTCGGCCCTCGTGGGCCTGCCTGCCGGCCTGATCGAAGAGAAGAACCTGCGGCTGTCCAAGAACGACTGGATGTTCAACGTCCTCAAGGACCAGGGCCTGCGCACCGGCCTGCTGGACGTGACGGTCACCGCGCCGCTGGAGCCGGGCCAGGACGGGGCCATCGACGATCCGGCCCTGGGCGTCGTCCCCAAGAGGGCGCCGGGCGCGCCGGCCGCTCCGCCGCCCAATCCCGCGGCCATCGGTCCGGTCCCCAGCCCCGTGGTGGGCCGCTACCTGACGGAAGTGCTGAAGTACCCGAGCACGGACACCTACTACGGGGTCAACTTCTCGGTGAACGCCGCCTGGACGCACGAGCGCGGGGCCGCCATCGAGGGGCTGGGCCAGGCGATGCGGGAGAATCCCAGCCTGCGGCTCTTCTGGGCCGCCGGCTACTACGACCTCACCACGCCGGCCTATGCCGGCCGCTACACCCTGGACCAGGCCGGCGTGCCGGCGGGCCAGCTTACCGCGGCCTATTTCGCGGGCCCGCACGGGGTCTACGACGGGGAGGCGAACCTGGCCCGGTTCAGCGCCGCCGTGCGGGCGTTCGTGACCCCTTAGCGGGTGGCGTCGCGGATCAGGGTGCGCACGTCGTCGGCGAACGCGGCCGCGGTGTCGCCCAGATAGAGCATGTGACCCGAGGCGTAGCGGCGGAGCATCATCCGGTCCGCCGGCATCTTGGCCTGTTCGACGGCGTATTCGGCCGGCGCCGCGTGGGTGGTCAGGTCGTAGTAGCCGGAGGCCACCAGCACCCGCAGCTTCTCGTTCCGACGCATGGCCACCGCCAGGTCGGTGGCGAAGCTCTGGCCCGGCGGCACGCCGGTGCGGTTCCAGTTCCAGGACGGCAGCAGATCCTTCCAGACGATGGCGCCGTAGGGCCGGTCCATCTCCACCTTGAGGTCGCCCACGACCATCTGATGGAAGGCCGAAACGAACCCCGGCACGTAGCGGCCCATGGCGGGGTCGTCGCCCACGGGATCGCCGCCGCTGCCGGCGAGAGGCAGGGTGTAACGGCTGTCGTAGGCGCCCACCTGCAGGCCCCGGTCCGCCAGGATCTGACGGCCGAACGCGGCGTCGGAGATCGTCAGGCCGGATCCGAAGGCGGACGCCGGCAGGCCGGTGTAGGCCGAAAGGCGCGCCAGGATCGCCGCGCGCTCGTCGTCGGGCAGCGTGCCGGCCGCGGCCTTTCTGAGGGCCTCCGCATAGTCGTCCCGAGCGAAGGCCACGACCTCCTGGTGGAAGGCCTCGATGTCGCGGCCCTGACGGTCGATCTTGCCGTGGACCCAGGCCGTGTCGGCCAACGCGGGAAGGGCCAGCGCCTGGCGCATCTCCGCGCCCCCAGCCGCGCCCGTGGCGTTGCGCGCGTCCAGCGTCGTCCCCAGCAGGACGACGCCGTTCAGGGTGATGCCGCGCATCACGCCCATGTACAGCGGCCCGCCCATCAGGGCCCGGGGCAGGACGGCGGCGCGCACCGAGCCATAGCTTTCGCCCATGACGAACTTGGGCGCGTTCCAGCGCCGATGCTCGGTCAGCCACAGCTCGATGAACTGGCTGACCGTGTCGGCATCCTCGTCGACGCCCCAGAAGTCGGCGGTCGTTCCCTTGCCGACGACCCGGGACCAGCCCGTGCCCACCGGGTCGATGAACACGAGGTCGACCACATCCAGCAGGCTGTGCGGGTTGTCCGCGACGCCGAACGGGGGGGTGTTGGTGGGGTTCACTTCGCGGTCGAGCACCACCCGACGGGGGCCGACGACGCCCATGTGCAGCCAAAGCGACGACGAGCCGGGCCCGCCGTTGAAGACGAACATCACCGGCCGGTTCGGGTCGGTGGGCCCCTCCTTGAGGTAGGTGAACGAGAAGATCGAGCCGATGGGCTCGGCGGCGCGGTTGTAGAGGTAGGTCTCACCGGCGATGGCCGTGTAGGGGACGCGGACGCCTTTCACGGTGATCGCGCGCTTGGTGACGAAGCGCTTGGGGGCGGGCAGGGGCTCGACCGGGCCGGGCGGCGTCGGCCGGGACATGGGGATGGCGAACGGGCCGGCGTTCGGCGGGGGCGTGGTCGCCGCCGGCGCTTGCGCCTGCGCGGACGAGGCTACGACGGCGGCGATGGCCAGGAGGGCGACGAGCCTCATGCCGGCGGCGCCTTGGGCAGGACGGCCAGCAGCCGATCGACGTCGTTCATGTCGTTGAACACCGAGAGGGACACACGGAAGCGGTTGGCGCTGACCGTCAGGCGCAGGTCGTTCTTCGCCAGCAGCTCGCCCAGCTTGGCCCGGGCGTCCTTGAGGGCGAAGGCGACCAGGGGGGTGCGGCTGTCCTGTGGGGTCATCGGCTGGTAGCCACGGCGGCGCAGTTCGTCCTGGATCGCGTCGATCATGGGTTGGCGCCAAGCCTGGATGTTGGCGACGCCCAGCGTTCGGATGAAGCCCAGGCTGTGCTCGAGCTGGACCACGCCGGTCCAGGACGTCGTGCCCATGGCGAACTTGCCGTTGGCGCCCGGCGCATAGCCGTAGTCGGCGACGGTTTCGCCCGGCGGGTCGAAGGGGAAGACGTGCGTGACGAAGCGCCCGCCCACCTGGTGGTAGCCCCACCAGGGCCTCCGCACCTTCTCCTGCACCTCGCGGCGCACATAGAGGAAGGCCAGGCCGAAGTCCCCCATCAGCCACTTGTAGGAGGAGCAGGCCGCGAAATCGACGCCGGCGGCGCGCAGGTCCAGCGGGGTCGATCCGGCCCCGTGCACGATGTCGGCATAGACGTAGGCCCCGTGCGCGTGGGCCAGGTCGCAGACGGCCTTCAGGTCGTGCTCGAAGCCGTTGGTGGTGGAGACGTGGCTGATGGAGACCAGCCGCGTCCGGTCGTTGATCGCCGCGGCCATGGCGTCCATGTCGATGCGGCCCTCGGGCGTCATGGGCAGGGTGACCACGTCCATGCCGGCCTTGCCCAGTTCGCCGTAGGTGTAGAACGAGCCGAAGAAGTGCAGGGCGTCGGTGACGATCCGGCCGCCGCCTTCGGGCAGGCCCAGGGCCCGCAGGACTAGGTTCTCGCCCATGGTGGTGGACTGGATGACGGTCAGCTCATCCGGCGCCGCGCCGACCAGGGCCCCGAAGCCCTCCACGACCGCCTTCTCCTTGGCGTCCATGCTGTAGCCGGGCCAGTCGCCGTCGCGGGTCTTGTAGCGGAGGTACTCCTCCAGCGCCGCCTTGGCGCCCAGCGGCATCGGGTGGGTCGAGCCGCTGTCCAGATAGACGAACGGCATCCGGGCGAAGGCCGATCGGGCGGGCAGGGCGCCCGCGCCGCCCGCGGGCGCAGGCGCCGCCTGGGCCAGGCCGGGGGCAGCCGCCACGGCGGCCACCAGCGCTCTTCGGGTGAACTTCATCGGACGTCCTGCCTCCCGAGGATGCTAGCGCCCGGCCGCCGAATTGTTCTTTCGTACTTGCCGGCGCGATCGGCGGCGCTTGGATGATTTATCCAAGCGATCAGCGGAATTTCCGGGCGGTCAGCGGCACCGCCATGGTGCTCTTCTGGGCCGACAGGGTGACGATGGAGCGGACGTCGACGACGCCTGGAAGCTTCAGCAGAACCGAGAAGATGAAGTCCTGGTACCAGGTCACGTCCGGGGCCAGGATCTTCATCATGGCGTCCATCTCGCCGAAGACCGTCCAGCATTCCAGGATCTCGGGGATGCTGTTGATCGCCTTGTAGAAGTTGGCCCGCTCCTCTTCGGTCAGCGTGGTCATCTTCACCTGGGCGAAGATCTGCATCTTGAAGCCAACCAACTCGTGGTCGACGATCGCGACGACGGCCTTGATGTAGCCCTCCTCGCGCAGGCGCTGGATCCGTCGCCAGCAGGGCGACTGGGACAGCCCCACCCGCTCGGCCAGTTCGCCGGTGGAAAGCGAAGCGTCGCGCTGCATCAGATCCAGGATCTTGATGTCGATCGCGTCGAGCGCGGCGGGCATAACTTCATCCTTGCGGCGGGCCATGTGCGCATAGCGGATGCGTAAAGCGCCGCTGTCAAGGAACGGGTGGGTCGCGGAAACGGCGGCGCCCGATTTTCGGACGGCTGCATTGGCCATTCGTCGCCGGCGGGGCGGCTGCATTATCAATGTGTGTCGAACGGACAAAGGTTCTAAGAACGAAAAGAAAAACCGGCGCTGCGAACCTACCGTTTCCGAAAGGCAGGAGTTCGGTCGGGGATACGCGGGAAACGCGGCGCCGGCTCAGGCTTCGGACCTGGGGGATCAGAGATGAACGGCAATACCATCCGCGGACGTATGTTGGCCTCGACCGTGCTCGGCGGGCTTGTGCTGATGGGGGCCGCACCGGCCTTCGCGCAGGCCGAGGGCGCCAGCGAGATCGGCGAAATCGTCGTCACCGGTTCGCGCATCAAGCGCGCCGAGACGACCACCGAAGCGCCGGTGTCGGTGCTGACGGCGCAGGCGATCACGGACCGCGGCTTCATCCAGGCCGGCCAGGCGCTCAACGAGCTGACCGCCAACATGCCCCAGTTCGCCCAGGCCTCCGGCAGCGGATCGGCCGCGGGCAATGCCCAGCAGTTTCCGAACCTGTTCGGCCTCGGCGCCGGTCGTACCTTGACCCTGGTGAACGGCCGCCGGTTCGTGACCTCCTCCTCGGGCCTTTCGGTCGCGAACCCGGGTGTGATCGGGGACCGGGCCGTCGACACCAACGTCATCCCCACCGGCCTGATCTCCCGGATCGACGTGGTGCAGGCGGGCGGTGCGGCGGTCTATGGCTCGGACGCTATCGCCGGCGTCGTGAACTACATCCTTCGGGACGATTTCACGGGCCTGGAGCTCGACGCCCAGTACGGCATCTCCTCGCGCGACGACTATCCGACCCAGAGCCTGCGGGCCACGGCGGGCCGCAACTTCCTCGATGACCGCGCCAATGTCGCCGTCAATCTTGAGTGGTCGAAGACCCGGCCGCTGTTCGACTACGACCGCCCGCGTTCGAACCTGGGCCGGGTGACGATCTCGAACCCGCTGAACCGCACCAACTCCGACGGCATTCCTGCGGTCACCGAGAACCTGAACACCCGCTTCGTCAGCTTCAACGCCAACGGCGTGCTGTTCTCGCCGGGCCCGCCGTTCGCCAGCTCGATCTACAAGGTCAATGGCGTGCCGCAACAGTTCGACGCCACGGGTACGTCGCTGATCCCGTACAGCGTCGGCAATCTGCTCAACAACAACGTGCCGCCTTTCACCAGCGGCGGCGACGGCAACCCGTACCAGGAACTGGCCGCCCTCGTGACCGGCGTCGAGCGCTGGAGCGGCACGGTCGTCGGGCACTACGACATCACCGACCGGATCAAGCTGTCTGGCGAGCTCCTGTATGCCCGCGTCGAAGGCCGCGACCCCTATGGCAACCAGGCCAGCAACACCGTGCTGAACAACGCCGCCAGCGGCGCGGGGGCGATCTCGGTCTCCCGGACCAATCCCTACCTCTCGCCGGCGGTCACCGCGATCCTCGGTCCGGCCGGCGCGCCGCTCACGCTGTCGAAGTGGTGGACCGACCTGCTGCCGACGCGCGAGCAGGCCTATCAGACCGATACGGTTCGGGCCCTGGTGGCCCTGGACGGCGACTTCGACGTCGGCGATCGCAATTTCTACTGGAGCCTGTCGTTCAGCCACGCCGAGACCGACGGCGAGACACGCGGGTATCAAGTCTATACCCAGCGCTTCAACAACGCGATCAACGCGGTGCGGAACAGCGCCGGCCAGATCGTGTGCGCCATCAACGCCGACGGCACGACAGCCAACGACGATCCCGCGTGCGCGCCGATCAATCCGTTCGGCGTGGGCAACGTGAGCCAGGACGCCCGCCTCTACGCCACGACTGAGGTCGGCCAGGACTATCTGAACACCCAGGACGACCTGCTGGCGACGTTCGGCGGCGACCTCTTCGCCCTGCCGGCCGGCAAGGTGAAATTCAGCGCGGCCTACGAGCACCGCGAAGAAAAGGCCAAATTCGTGCCGCTGGCCGCCAACCAGCGCGGCCTCGTCGGCTCGCAGGTGCCGACCGCGGCGACGCGCGGCAAGTACAACACGGACGAGCTGTCCGGCGAGCTGCTGGTGCCGGTGCTGGGCGGAGACTTCTCGCTGCCCTTCGCCCGCACGGTCGAGCTCAACGGCGCCTACCGCTATGTCGATAACTCGATCGCGGGCAAGGAAGACGTCTGGGGCGTCGGCGGGCGATGGGAGGTCGTGGAAGGGTTCACCCTGCGCGCCTCGCGCAGCCGCAACTTCCGCGCGCCGACTCTCGACCAGCTGTTCGCGCCGTCCCGGACGGTGCTCGCCAACTCCGGCAACGACCCATGCGACGCCGACCGGATCGCGTCGGGCCCTGCGCCGGCCACGCGTCTCGCCAATTGCCAGGCGCTGTTCGCCGCCAATCCGGGGTACGGCCCCCTGGCGACCTTCCAGGACCAGTCGGAGAACTTCTCGCGCGCGCTCGTCACCTCGGGGGGCAACGCCGAGCTCAAGAACGAGATCTCGAAGACCTGGACCTACGGCTTCGTGTTCCAGCCCACCTTCGTGCCGGGTCTGACCATCGTGGCGGACCGGGTCGAGGTGGACCTGAAGAACGGGCTGTCGCCCTTCACGCCGGCGAGCTTCATGGCCACCTGCTATGATCTGGCGGAGCAGCCGGCCGACATCTGCGGCACCTTCACCCGCGACGCCCAGGGCAACATCGCTACCGCGCGGTCGACGACCTTCAACGCGGGGCGGATGAGGTTCCGCGGCGAGGTCTACAACATCAACTACACCTTCCCAGTCGGGCGCTACTTCGGCGATCGGGACCTGGGTGAGCTGGAGCTGAACCTCGAGGCCACGCGGATCGAGAAGTTCGAAATCTCGGTGACCGGGGTCGACCTCACCCGGGTGGACAACACCGCGGCGACCACCGACTTCGGTCCGTCGCCGGACCTCTCGGCCCGCTTCGACGCCCGCTGGCGGGGCGGCCCGCTGCGGGTGAACTATTCGATCAACTACATGTCGCCGGTGAAGCTCACCTACACCTCGACGATCGAAAACGTTCCGACCCCGACGGTGAAGGAAAACCTGCGGCAGAACGTGTCGGCGTCCTACGACATCGGGAACTACACCATCCGCGGCGGGGTCACGAATATCACCGACGAGGAGCCGTCGTTCCCGACTCGGAACTACGGAGACATCCTCGGGCGCCAGTACTACGTGGGCCTGCGCGCCCGCTTCTAGTCCACCGCGAGCCAGCGTAACGGGTCGCGTGAGCGCGGCGGTGGTCCCCACATCGCCGCCGCGCTCCAGTCATCTAAGGTTCGGCCGCGGGGAGACCGACTGATGCGTTTCATCGATCGGGACGAGGTCCGCGAGCGGCTCACCTACGAGCTCTGCATCCCGCTGGTCCGCCAGGCGATGATCGCCTTCTCCCGCGGGGAGACGCGCCAGCACCTGCGTTCGATCCTGCCGCTCAGCGAGGGGCGGATGTTCGGGATCATGCCGGGGGCGCTGGGCGAGCACGCCATGTTCGGCGCCAAGCTGATCAGCGTCTTCCACGGCAATTTCGCCAAGGGGATCCAGTCGCACCAGGGCGTGGTCGTACTGTTCGACGGCGAGACCGGCGCCCCGGTCTGCATCGCACATGCGGGCGAGATCACCGCGATCCGCACAGCAGCAGCCAGCGCCGTCGCCACTGACGCACTGGCTCGGCCGGACGCGGCGCGCATGGCGATCCTGGGCTATGGGGAGCAGGCCGGAACCCACGCGCGGGCGATCTCCAAGGTCCGCAAGCTAGAAGCGATCACCGTCTGGGGCCGCGATCCTGCCAAGGCCAAGGCGTTCGCCAAGGCGACGGAGTCCGAACTGGGCGTGCCCGTGTTCGCCGCCCCCAGCGTGCGCCAGGCCGTGGCGGGCGTGGATATCGTCACCGCAGTCTCTGGCGCGCGGGAGCCGATCCTGGAAGGCGCTTGGGTCGCCCCGGGGACGCACGTGAATCTGGTGGGCTCCAGCGGCCCGGGGCCGACGGAGGCGGATCACGACCTGGTCGTCCGCTCGCGCTTCATCGCCGACAGCCGCGAGGGCGTCCTCGCCCAGGGTGCGGAGTTCCTCTACGCGAAGGCCGCCGGCCTGATCGACGACAGCCACGTGGTGGGCGAGATCGGCCAGGTGCTGGCGGGCGACCTGGAAGGCCGCCAGTCGCGCGAGCAGATCACCGTCTACAAATCGCTGGGCCACGTGGTCCAGGACCTCGCCGCCGCCAAGGCCCTGTACGAGAGCAAGTGATGCCGCGCCTCCTGTTCGCCCTGGCCGCCGCCGCTGTCGCCACGGCCGCCGCCGCGGAGACCGCGCCGGAGTTTGGGGTGCTCCTGGCGCCCGGGCCGATGGACCGCGCGACTGGCAAGGGCTTCGTCGACGTGACCCTGACCATACCCCAGGCGGACGCTGCCGCCGGCGCGCCGCTGCTCACCCTGCCAGTCGTGATCGCCAACACCGACACCGTCGCCAACACCCTGACCGGGCTTAGGGTGACCGATGCCCTGGGCGAGGTCCCGCTGACGGCCAAGGACGACCCCGTGGCCATCGCTTATGCCCGCCACTGGATGGCGAAGCGCGCCGTGAAGGGCGACCTGACCGTCCGCTACCGCGCGCCTGTGGACAACACGCCGCCGGCTCGCGGCTCAGGCCCACCCTACAGCCTGCGGACCGAGGGCGGCGGGGTCTCGGGCGTAGGCAACACCTTCATCCTGCTGCCCGAGGGCGGGAAGCCGTGTCGCATCTCGCTGCGCTGGGACCTGAAGGCGCTGGGCCCCAAGGCCTCGGCCATGTCCAGTCTGGGGGAGGGCGACGTGCGCCTGGCCGCCGGCCCGGTGGAACGGCTGCACCGCACGCTGTTCATGGCGGGCGAGATGCGGCGCGTGCCCGAACAGGTGAAGCCGACCGGCTTTTCCGCCGCGTGGCTCGGCGACCCGCCCTTCGACCCGCGGCCCCTGATGGGCTGGGCCGAGCGCCTGCACGGTTGGATGAGCGGCTTCTTCCAGGACCCGTCCGAGCCGCCCTACCGGGTGGTCCTGCGTTACAACCCGATCAACGCCGGCGGCGGCGCGGCCCTCAGCAACTCGTTCCTCCTGACCTGGGGCGAGACGGCCAAGGACCCGGAGGGCCTGAAGGGCACCCTGGCGCACGAGATGATCCACACCTGGACCGCCTCCGGCCTCGGCGGCCAGTGGTACGGCGAAGGCATCGCTGTGCACTACCAGGCGCTGCTGCCCCTGCGGGCCGGCATGCTCACCCCGGACCAGTACCTGGAAGACATCAACGACACTGCGCGGCGCTATTACACCAACGCCCTGAACGACACGCCGGACGCTGAGATCGCCGCCCGCTTCTGGGAAGACACACGCATCCGCACGCTGCCCTACGACCGGGGCGCCATGTACTTCGCGGTGCTGGACGAGAAGATCCGGAAGGCCAGCGGCGGCAAGCGCTCGCTGGACGACCTGATCCGCGAGATGGTGCGGCGGCGCGCGGCGGGCGAGACCGTGCCCGAGGCCGGCTGGCTGGACCTCCTGGCCAAGGACCTGGGCGACGAGGGCCGGCGCATCCACGCCGACATGCTGGCCGGCAAGCTGATGCTGCCCGGCAGCGAGGCCTTCGGCCCCTGCTTCATCCGCACGACGGGCCGCTTCCGCCGCTTCGATCTGGGATTCGAGCCCAAGTCCCTCGTCGGCGACGTGAAGACCATCCGCGGCCTGAAGCCGGACTCCGAGGCGGCGAAGGCGGGCCTGAAGGACGGGGACGTCGTCACCTATTCGGTGGCCATGGACAGTGTGCAGGGCGACCAGTCCCGCCTCTTGACCCTGAACGTGACCCGCGAGGGAAAGACCTTCCCGATCACCTACCTGCCGCGCGGCGAGGTCGTGGACGCCTGGCAGTGGGCTCGCGCGCCGGGCGTGCCCGACGATCGCTGCGTCAACTAAGCGGGACGCCCGCCGGTCACCCAGGCGCGGATGTCGTCGGTGAAGGCCTTGTGCGACGGGACGTGGGTGTAGGCCATGTGCCCGCCGACATACTGGCGCTGGAAGACCCGGTCGCGCGGCCAGTTGCTGCGGGTGACGAGGTAGCGCGCCGGGCCCACGGTGGTGGTGAGGTCATAGATGCCGGTGCCGATCATCAACCGGAAATCGGGATTGGCCTTGAAGGCCGGGTCGATGCGGCTGGGATAGTCGTAGTCCAGGAACGGACCGCCCGGCCCCAGGGTGCCGCCCCAGGTCCAGGTGTGGGTGTCGGGGGCGTAGGGCCGGTAGTCGCCGACCGGCCAAGTGACACCCAGGTTCCGCGACAGGTGCTCGCGCATCATCGGCGTGATCGGCTCGATCGTGGCCATGAACGGATCGGCGCCCCGCTCGCCGGGCTTGGCGGCCGGCCCCACGTAGCGGGCATCGTACATGCCCAGCACCTGGCCCTCGGCCTTCAGCAGCTCGCGCAGGAAGGCGATCTTGGTGATGGCGAGGTCGTTGGCCAGATAGTAGTCCGCGCCGATGCCGGTCATGGCCTGTAGCCGCTCAGCCACACGCCGACGTTTGGCCTCCGGCAGGTCGTAGCCCTGCAGCAGGGCCTGAAGGTACTCGCCCATCCCCCAGGCGTAGGACCGGTCGACCACCGCCTCCATCGACTGGCCTTTCCAGGCCGGCGCCTTGCCGTGATAGGCGGCGATCGCACAGAGGGCGGGCAGGTTGGTGGCGTAGGCCAGCGCGTTCTTCGCCCGCTGGCTGGTCTCGATCATGTTCACGGCCTGGCCGAACAGGAACAGCCCGGCCAGCGGCATGACCGGCGCGAGCTGGCCCGCCATGAAGGCGGCCCGCTGGGTGCCGTAGCTTTCGCCCAGAACGTACTTGGGCGAGGCCTCGCGGCCGTTGGCGCGGATCCAGGCGACGATGAAGTCCGACACCGACTGGCTGTCGCCGCCGATGGAATAGAAATAGTCACGCTTGCCGCCGGGCAGGATGCGCGAGAAGCCCGTCTCGGCCGGGTCGATGAAGACGAGGTCGGCGACGTCCAGCACGGTGAGCGGGTTGTCGGACATGGACGCGGGCAAGGGGGGCGCCTTGGGGTCCTGGGCGACGGCGATCCGCTTCGGGCCCAGCGCCACCATGTGCAGGGTGGCGGAGGAGCTGGAGGGGCCGCCGTTGAAGGCGAACAGCACGGGGCGCCTGGCCGGATCGCCACCGGCCTTCATGTAGGACGTGCAGACGAACCGGACGGTCGGCTGGCCGTCGGCGCCGTTCAGCACGGTCTCGCCGACCGTCGCGACATAGTCGACTTTCAGGCCGTTAAAGACACCGGAGTGGCGGGTGACGAACGGGACGCTTTCCGCTGCGTGGGCGAGGCCGGCGGCCAGGGGCAGGAGGGCGCCGGCGCCCAGCAGGGCGCGCTTGGTGATCTCGGTCATCCGTCTCTCCTGACCCGGCCAGGATCGAAGGCTATCGTGGGTACGCCGGATTTTCCTTTCGTTCTGCCGCCACCTGCGAAAACCGGCGGCATAGGCTATGTGACCGTGCGCGAGCGTCTGCATTGAAGTTGTCGCGGCGCCGGCGGTCGGCCCGCACTTCGAATAGAAAATCCCGGCCTCGGAGGTACGATGATCCCATCGTCCAGGGGTGCTTCATGCCGCCAAGAACCGCCGCCGCCGTCGGCGTCCTCCTGTCCCTGTGTCTGTCGGGATCGGCCCTGGCCGAGACCTTCCGGTACGTGGTCATGGCCAATGGCGAGAAGGTCGGCCACCTGGTCGCCGAGGTCCAGGGGCGCAGCACCTCCGTCGACTATGCGGTGAGCAACAACGGCCGCGGCCCCAAGGCCCGCGAGAAGATCGAGGCGGACGCCGCGGGCATCCCCGTGACCTGGACCATCGAGGGCGAGTCCCTGTTCGGAAGCCCGGTGCAGGAGCGCTACTCCTGGCTAGCGGGTCAGGCCGAGTGGGTGAGCCAGGCGGACAGGGGACAGATCCCCGCGGCCAAGCCCTTGCTCTATATCGGCAACGACGTGAGCCCATGGATGCTGAGCGTCTACGTCAAGGCGCTGCTGAAGGCGCCGGACAGGTCCCTGCCGGTGGCGCCGTCCGGTCGGCTGCGCCTGACCGAGGTGCGCAAGATCACCCTAGGCGAAGGCAAGGCCGCGGTCCCGCTGACCGTCTACGAGCTGACGGGGATCGATCTCAATCCGACCTACGTCCTAGTCGACCGCAAGGGGGAACTGTTCGCCTCCGGCGGCTTGATCCGCGAAGGCTACGAGGCCCAGGTCCCAGTCCTGGAAAAGATGCACCGGGAGATCGCCCTGGCCCGCGCCGAAGCGGCGCAGGCGAAGCTGGCGCACAGGTTCGATGGGCCGGTCCGCATCCGCAACGTGCGCATCTTCGACCCTGTCTCCATGACGGTCAGCGGCCTGTCGACGGTGGTGGTCTATGGCGACCGCATCGCCACGGTGGGCGCGAACGATGCGGCGGGTCCGGCGCCTGCCGGCGAAACCGTGATCGACGGGCAGGGCGGCACGCTGCTGCCCGGCCTGCACGATATGCACTCGCACACCAGCCTGTCGTCCAACCTCTTCAACCTGGCGGCCGGCGTCACCGCCACCCGCGACCAGGGCAACGACAACGAAGACCTGCTGGCCATACTGGAGGGCCTTCGCACCGGACGCCTCGCCGGGCCGCGCGTCGTCCGCAATGGCTTCCTGGAGGGCCGCAGCCCCTATTCGGCCCGCCTGGGCTTCGTGGTCGACAGCCTGGACGAGGCGCTGACCAAGGTCCGCTGGTACGCCGATCGCGGCTATTGGCAGGTCAAGCTCTACAACAGCTTCAACCCGGACTGGGTCGCGCCCGTCGCCGCCGAGGCGAACCGGCTGGGGCTGGGCGTTACGGGCCACGTGCCGGCCTTCTCGTCCCCCGACCGGGTGATGCGCGACGGCTACGACGATATCGCTCACATCAATCAACTGATGCTGGGCTGGATCCTCGACCCCAAGGAAGACACCCGCACGCCGTTGCGGCTTACGGGCATGGCGCGGGGCAAGGACCTGGACCTCAACTCGCCGCGCGTGCAGGCCACCGTCGCGCTCATGAAGGAGAAGGGGGTCGCGCTGGACACCACGGCCATGATCCTGGAGCGGCTGATGCTCTCGCGCTCGGGGCAGGTACAGGCGGGCGATGCACCCTATCTCGACCATGTGCCGATCGGCTACCAGCGCTATCGCAAGCGCAACTTCGTGACCATCACGACGCCCCAGGACGACGCCGACTACCAGGCCGGTTTCCGCAAGGTGCTGGAGACGCTGAAGATGCTGGACGACCGCGGGATCCAGCTTCTGCCCGGCACCGACGACGGGACGGGGTTCTCCAGCCAGCGCGAACTGGAAGTGTACGTCATGGCCGGCATCCCGGCCGGCAAGGCCTTGCGCTTGTCCACGCTGGACGCCGAGACATACTTCGGCCGCGACAGCCAGCTGGGCTCCATCGAGCGCGGGAAGCTGGCGGACTTCATCCTGGTGGACGGCGATCCCGTCGCCGACATCTCCAAGATCCGCAATGTGCGCATGACCATGGTCGGCGGGGTCGCCTACTACCCGGCCGAGATCTATGAGCACCTGGCGATCCGGCCCTTTGCGCCGCCGCCGCCCGTGACGCCGGCCCGCTAAGGATGGGGATGCGCAAGCTCGCCTTCGCCGCCGGCGCCCTGCTGGCCTTGGCCGCGCCCGCGGCCGCCCAGACCTTCGACGCGACCCTGAAGCCGGTGCGCGACGCCGCCGGCGAAGTGGCCGCCATCGAGGTCCGCTCGACCCTCACCGACATGCCGGCCGACGCAGGGCCGTTCTCGCTGGCCGCGCCGGTCGTGTACGCCGCCCTGCGCGGGGTGGCCGACCGGGTGACGAACCTCCAGGTCCGCGACAGCCAGGGCCTCGTGCCGCTGACCGCGAAAGACGATCCGCCCGCGCCGGGCGGCTTTCCCTACTTCCGGCACTGGAAGGCGGATCGGCCGGTGAGCTATCCGGTGACGGTCACCTATGCGTCCCAGGTCCAGCCTGCGGGCTCGCCGGGCGGCCCGCCCTTCGGCATCCGTCCTGCCGGCGGGGGCGTGTCCGGCGCCGGCTCGGGTTTTCTGGTGATCCCAGAGCATGTGAAGGGCGGGACTTCGACGGTCCGCTGGGACCTCTCCGGCTTCGCGGCCGGCGCCGCGGGGATCACCTCCTTCGGCGAAGGCCAATTCACCGTCCAGGGGCCGCCGTCGCGCCTGATGCAAGGCTGGTACATGGCCGGCCCGCTGAACCGCTACCCGACGGCCGGCGACGCTGACGGCTACAGCGGCGCCTGGCTGGGCAAGGCGCCGTTCGACGTCGAGCGGGAGATGGCTTGGGCCGCCGAGGTCTACGCTCACCTGGACCGGTCGTTCGGCTACCTGCCGTCGCCGCGCTACCGCGTTTTCATGCGCTTCCTGGACACCCCGCCGTTTGGCGGCGCCACGGCGCTCACCCAGTCGTTCATGCTGTCACGCAGCTCCGGGCCCTTGGATCCGAAGGCGGAAGGACCGCGCCGGACCCTGGTGCATGAGATGACCCACCAATGGACCGGGGGCATCGAGGCGCCGCAGGGCGTATCGAGCTGGTTCTCCGAGGGGCTGACCACCTTCTACACCGCGCTGCTGCCCATGCGCGGCGGGTTCACCTCCATCGAGGCCTACGGCGAAGAGATCAACGAGATGGCCGCCGGCTACTGGGGGAGCCCGGCCCGCGACTGGTCGGCGGACCGGATCGCCCACGCCGGGTTCGGCGACGAGAGCATCCGGCACGTCCCCTACAATCGCTCCAGCCTCTATTTCGCCAGCCTGGACGCGCGGATCCGCGCGAAGTCGGGCGGCAAGCGCAAGCTGGACGACATGCTGAAGCCGATGTTCGTGAGTCGCCAGCAGGGCGTCCGCTTCGACCACGCGGTCTGGAAGGTGATGCTCGCCCGGGAGCTCGGGCCGAAGGCGGTGACGGAATGGGAGAGCGTGATCCTGGGTGGCGAGATGTTCATCCCCGAGAGCAACGCCTTCGGCCCCTGTTTCCGGCGGACGCCGAAGACCTATACCGTCGCGGACAAGCCGGTGGAGGGGTACGCCTGGGTGCGTGTTCCGTCCGTGCCGGACGCGACCTGCCGCACGTGGTGACGGAGCCCGAATGACCGACCAGCTCCGCCACGGAGTCCGCCTGATCGACCTGGTCATGCTGGGCGCCGGCACCGCCATCGGCGCCTCGATCTTCTCGGTCCTCGGGCCGGCCGCCCAGGTGGGCCATGAGGGGATCCTAGTGGCCTGCGTGCTCGCCGCGCTGCCCATGGTGCTGTTCGGCCTCGTGTACGCCTACATGGCCTCGGCCGTGCCCCGCACCGCCGCGTCGTTCGAGTGGCAGCGGCAGTTCACCCATCCGCTCATCGCGTTCGGGATCGTGTGGCTGCGGATCCTGTCCAACGCGGTGGTGATGATCGTGCTGGGCACGGTGCTGGTCAGCTACCTGGGACGGGTGATCGCGGTTCCGGCCAAGCCGGTGATGTTCGGCCTGTTCCTCGCCGTCTTCGCGCTCAACTACCTGGGCGTCGCCATCGCGGCGCGGGCGCAGACGGTGATGATGCTGCTGCTGCTGGCGGTGTTCGCCGTGTTCGTGATCGCCGGGGCGCCGTCGCTGAAACCGCAACTGGTCCAGCAGTCCCTGTCGGTGGGCTGGGTTCCGATCCTGGCGGCCCTGCCGCTGATGATCCAGCTGTTCCTCGGCATCGAAACCACGACGGAGGTGGGCGAGGAGGTGGCCGATCCCAAGCGTGTGGTGCCGCTGGGCCTGGCGTTGGCGTTGGCGCTGACGGTGGTGGTGTACCTGGCCATTGCGTTCACGGCCCTCAGCCTGGTGGGCGCCGACGCCCTGGCCGCCAGCGACGCGCCGCTGCTCACGGCGGCCGAGGCCGCGCTGGGGGGCTGGGCGATGCCGCTGATCGTCACCGCCGCGGTCCTGGCCCTGCTGAAGTCGATGAACGCCGTGTTCCTGGTCTTCGCCCGCTTCCTCTACGCCATGGGACGAGCGGGCGTGCTGCCGGCGCCGCTGGGCCGCATCCATCCGCGCTTCGGCACGCCGCACGTGGCCACGGTCGTGGCCTTCATCGCGTGCTGCCTGGGCCTGTTCCTGCCGTCGAGCCTGTTGTTCCTGCTGCTGGCGGTGAACATCCCGACGATGATGAAGTACCTGGGCTCGTGCCTCGCCGCCTACAACGTCGCGGCGCGGCATCCGGAGGTCCACGCCCAGGCGCGCTTGCGCCTTGGCCGCGGCACGGTGCGCGTGCTGGCCGGGCTGGGCATGGCAGCCGCGGTGGTCATCGCCAGCCTGGGCTTCGGGACGGACTGGAAGCCCTATGCCCTGCTGGCCGGCTGGCTGGCCCTGGGCCTGGCTTACTACGCCTTCGTGTCGCGCAAGACGGCGTCGTAGGCCGCGGCGAATGGGCCGATCGTCTCGGCGCGCAGGCCGGCGATGTTGATGCGGCCGTTGCCCGTCATATAGACGGCGTGGTCGCGCCGCAGGGCCTCCACCTGGGCCGCCGAGAGCGCCAGCATCGAGAACATGCCGCGCTGGCTGCGGATCGGCTCAAAGCGCGGGTCGGCGTCGGCCAGCATCTCGCGCACCGCCTGCAGGCGGGCCCGCTGACCTTCCAGCTCGCCGCGCCACAGCGCCGTCAGGGCCTCGTCCTCCAGGATCACCCGCACCGCGGCCGCGCCATGGTCCGGCGGCATCGACCAGGCGCAGCGGGCGATCTTCAGGATGTTGGTGCGCACGACCTCGGCGTGGGCCCGGGCCCGGACGAAGAGCGCGCCCGTCCGCTCGCGATAGAGGCCGAAGTTCTTGTCGCAGGAGTAGGCCACCATGGCGTTGTCCACGGCCTCGAGGACCAGGCGAAGGCCGGCGGCGTCCTCGTCCAGCCCGACGCCCAGGCCTTGGTAGGCCAGGTCGATCAGGGGCGTCAGGCCGCGTTCCAGGATCACCTCGGTCAGGGCGCGCCACTGGTCGAGGTCGGGGTCGGCGCCGCTGGGGTTGTGGCAGCAGCCGTGCAGCAGGACCACATCGCCGGCCTGGGCGCCCTTGAGCGCCGCCAGGGTCTCGTCAAACGTCAGCGCCTGGGTCTGCGGGTCGAAGTGGCGGAAGGAGATCACTTCCAGGCCCGCCTCGGCGAAGATCGGTGCGTGGATCGGCCAAGACGGCGCGCCCAGCCACACGCGAGCGCCGGGCCGCCCGGCGTGCGCCAGCTCGGCGGCCAGCCGGAGGGCACCCGTGCCCCCGGGCGTCTGGACGCCGAACAAGTCCGCCGCCGCGCCTCGGCCGAAGATGATCGGCGACAGGCGCTCCAGATAGCCGAAGTCGCCCTCCGGCCCCAGGTAGGCCTTGGTCTCCTGGGTCTCCAGCAGGCGGGCCTCGGCGGCCTTCATGGCCGCGAACACCGGGGTGTGGCCGTTCGCGTCGCGATAGACGCCGACACCGACGTCGATCTTCGCAGGGCGGGGGTCCTCGCGGAACATCTTGCTGACCGCCAGCACGGCATCGGGCGGCTGGGGCAGGAGGCCGTCGAAGAGAACGCCGGCGGCGGCGGCGCGGGCGGGCGCGGTGTGGGTGCTGCTCATGCGCCCAATCTACCCGCTGCGGTCCGCATAAGATTCCCGATTTGCGCGCCCACGCGCTGGGTCGCGGATTCGGAATCCAAAAGCGCGGCGTTCCGGGGAAGAACGTTCCTCGCCCCTCGTGCCTGGCCTTGACCCAGCGCAAGGCGCGCGCGGTCGCCTTCGGCTTTCATGGCCATCGAAGGAGGCGCCGATGGCCACGCACCCTGAAGCCGACATTCAAGACATCCTGGCGCTCGGCCAGGACATGACGCTCGCCAGCCTGCTGCCCGACGGGGCGCCGCATGCGAGCACCGTCAGCTACGCCAGCGAGGGCCTGCGCATCTATTTCGGCTGTTCGCCGGCCTCGCAGAAGGCGCAGAACCTCGCACGCGACGACCGGGTAGCGATCACCATCACCCTGCCGTACCGCGACTGGGGCGAGATCCGCGGCCTGACGCTGCAGGGACGCGCCCGCCGCCTGCCGCCCGGCGCCGAGGCCGATCGCGCCGGCCTGCTGTTTCTGCAGAAGTTCAGCGAGATCGCCCAGTACGTCTCCACCGATGGCGGTGATGAGCTGGCCCTGTTCGAGGTGACGCCCACGAACGTTGCGGTGCTCGACTATCGGCAGGGCTTCGGCCACGTGACGCGCACGCGCCTCGGCGCGACGGCGGAGGCGTAAGGGCGATGGCGAAACATCCCCGGCCCGGGCTGGCGCTGTTCGGACTGGTCTGCCTGCTCGCCGGGTTGGCCGGGGTCGCGGGGCTCATGGTGGCCGTCTACGGCGCCTCCGACGCCTGCACCGCCTGGGCGATGAAGCTGGGCCTCGCCGGCAGCCTCCTCGCCTCGGCGTTCGCCCAGGTTCTGGTGCTGCTGGGCGGCTGGTCGCTGTGGCGGGCGCTCCACGGACCGCCCACCGCTTCGACCTAAGAGGCCAAGCCCCATTGCAACATGCGTCGGCGTGCCAGACGGCGCCGCACGGGTTAAGCAGGCGCCGTGGCAGAGGATCGCAACGCCTGGGCGCTCGCCCGCCTCGAATTGGGCTCCGCCAGGCGGGTGCTCGAAATCGGCTTCGGCCCAGGGCGGGCGCTGCGGGCGCTGCTGGAGCGGCATCCTGCGCTGGAGGTGTGCGGCGTGGACCGATCCGAGGTCGCCGTGCGGCGGGCGGAGAGGTGGCGCGCGGCGCTCCCGTCTGCCGCAAAGCTGCACCTGTCCCAGGGGCCGCTCGAGGAACTGTCCCCCGCGCTCGGCCGCTTCGACCGGATCCTGGCGATCAATGTGAACGCCTACTGGCTCCGACCGGACACCGCGTTCCCGCCAACGCTCGCCTGCCTCGCCCCGGGCGGCTTCTTCCTTGCGGCGTTCGATCCGCCCTCGGCGAGGCGAGGCGAGGAGATCGCGGCGGCCCTCAAGGCGGGCGTGTCGAGCTTTGCCGGAATGTCGTTCGCGGTCGAACGCGAGGCGGGCGCCGGGATGACGGCGGTCCGCGTGCGTAGGTCGGCGGACTGACGCCTCAGGCCGCGCTTTCGAGGCGCGGCGGCGTCTCGGCGAGCTGACGACCCACCGCGCGGACCTGCTGCCGCAGCCATTTGGACGCCGGGTCGGAATGCGCGCGAGAGGGGTGAAAAACGAACTCGTCGAACGTGCCTGGGTCGAGCGGCGTCGGCAGGATCTCGAGCCGCAGCGGGCCGGAGAGGGCCTGGGCCAAGCGCCCCGGGACAACGGCCACGACATCGCTGCGCGACACCATGTGCAGGGCCTGCAGGTAGGTTGGCGCCGTTACGGCGATCGTTCGGCGAACGCCCTCGTCGCGCAGCCAGGTGTCGACGGGGTCTTCCGTCTGTCCGTGCCCGGCGACACCCACATGACGCGCTTGCAGGAAACCAGGGAGCTCATCCAGCGCATTGCGGCCTGGATGGCCTAGGCGGACGGCCAGGACGTCGGTGTCGCTGAACAGCCGCTCGCGGTGGAAGCCCGCAAAGTCGTCGCCGACGCAGGCCACGATCAGATCGAGGCCCTGGGCGGCAGGGCTGGCCATGAACGCGCGGCCCCGCCACGGCCTCACATCCAGCGCAACGCTGGGCGCGGCAGCCGCAAGCCGGCTCGCGAGGGGCGGAAGCAGGATGTCGAACACATGGTCGGGGACCATCATCTCGAAGCGGCGGTCACTCGTTTGCGGGTCGAAAGCAGACGGCTCGAGCAGGCCGCGAACCTGTTCCAGGGCCTCGGCCAACGGCTGCTTCAGGGCCAGGGCCCGCGGCGTCAGCTCCATGGTTCCGCCCGCGCGAACGAGAAGCGGGTCGCCGATCAACAGCCGCAGCCGTCGCAGGATATGGCTCATCGCCGGCTGCGACAGGCGCATACGGACCGCGGCGCGACTGACGCTGCCCTCCGCCAGCAGGGCGTCGAGGGCCACGAGCAGATTGAGGTCCACCGCCGCCAGGTTCATCCCGGCGCTAATCCCCGCCGTTCGGAGCGGGCGCAAAGAGGTCGGAAATCTTCGTAGCCTCGACCACGCGCGCCGACGTCCGCAGCCTGCGCAAGGGCGCCACGCGGGCCCGGAAGTCGGCCATGTGCGCGGTCTTGAAATGGGCGTCCAGGGCCGCGCGGTCGGACCATAGTTCGGAGAGGCGCAGCCGCCCCGGTTCGTCGAGGTCCAGGGCGATGGCGTACTCCAGGCATCCCGGCTCCCGCCGGGTGTCCTGCGCCAGCTGCGTCAAAGCCGCGGCCGCCTGCTGCGCGTCCGCAGGCGCGAAGTCCAGCTCGGCCAGGACGACGATCAAGCGGAGGTCTCCGCGAACACGCCGACGGCCTCGACCTCCACCAGCCATTCCGGCCTCACCAGCCGGCTGACGAACACGAACGTGCTTGCCGGAGGCCGTTCGATGTCGACGTAGCGGTCGCGAACCTCCGAGACGTGCCGCAGCAGGGCCGGATCGACGGACCCGACGCAAAAGTAGTTGAGCTTGACGATGTCGCGGCAGGAGCCGCCGGCCGCCCGCGCCGCCAGGTCGAGGTTGGCGAAGACCCGCTCCAGCTGGGCTTTGAAGTCGCCGGGTCCGACGAGGGCGCCCGCAGGATCCAGCGGAACCTGCCCGGCGAAATAGACGACGTCCCCGGTCTTGATGCGCGCGAACTGCGAATAGCCGCGGGTGGGGTGCATGGAGGCGGGGCGCGCGAGTTGAACGTCCGCGGACATAGGCTGGCTCTCTGCTGCGAGGGGAAGCGCAGCCATGGCCCCCGCAGCGCCGACCATCGCCGCTCGACGGCTGATCTGGCCGCGGTCAATCGGAGATGAGGTCATCGCGAGCGCCCTTGCTGCAAACACGCCCGATGTTCGGGCTGCGCGGCGCCCGAGACAAATTCGAGGATTGCATGATGCGCATTCGCGCGGCGATTGCCGAGGCGCGATCTAGTCCGGCGTGTGGCAGCAGACGCAAAGCTTGTTGCCGTCTGGGTCGCGAACGTAAGCGCCGTAGTAGTTGGGGTGGTATTCGGGCCGCAGGCCCGGCGCTCCGTCATCGGTCGCGCCATGGGCCAGGGCGGTGGCGTGGAAGTCGTCGACGGCCTGGCGGGACGGCGCCAGCAGGGCGACCATCTGTCCATTCCCTGGTGCGGCGGGCTCGCCGTCGTACGGCGCGCCGATGAGGAACAGGGGGCGATCCTGCCCCGCCGGCTTCCACCCCGCCCAGGGGCGCTCCGGGCCGACGAACGCCGGACGCCAGCCCAGCGCCGCCAGCACGGCGGCGTAGAACGCCAGCGCCCGGTCGAAGTCGCGGATTCCGATATGCACGTGCGACAGCATTGGCGTCTCCGAACTCCCGGCGCCTAGGCCGGCGCCGCCGCCCAGAGCTTCAGCGCCTCCTCCGCGACGAGGTCCGGGCGCTCCTCGGTGAAGAACAGTTTAGCGCCTTCGACCAGCCGCACGCCCCGCGACCCCGGCAGGGCGCGATCCAGCCATACAGCCCATTCCGCCGCGAAGTGAATATCCCCCGTGCCCCAGAGCATCCGCGCAGGAAGGGTCAGGGCGCGCAACCGGGCCTCGATGGCGGGCAGGGGATTGGGCTCGAACGCGACGCCGTAGGCCTGGAACTGCCGCCGGCGCTCGGGCGAGGCGAGGAGGGGCGGGAAGTAGGCCTGCATGGCGTCCGCGGTCAGGTTCGCGGGGTCGGTGTAGCAGATGCCGCCAAGACCCTCGGGCGAGGCGGCGAACCCCGGCTCGCTCAGGTGGCCTTCGATCATGACGGCGAGCTCACCCGTTGCGGCGGCGTCGAGCGCCGGGCGCAGGGCCTCCGGTGGGCTGTTGGTATGCACGTCGCCATTAGTGAGCAGGAGGCTGCGCACCCGTCCCGGATGGCGCACGGCGAGCAGCTGCGCCACGCCGGTCCCACTGTCGTTGGCGACCACGTCCGCCTGCGCGACGCCCAGGGCGTCCATGACCTGGGCGATCATCTCGGCCTGCGCGCCGGGCGAGAGGTCGGCGCCGGGGGCGGCCGCGCTATGGCCGAGGCCCAGGAAGTCGGGCGCGATGCAGCGCCGGACGCCGGCCAGCCGATGCATCGCGCCGCGCCAATGAAAGCCGTTCAGCGGCCACCCGTGGAGGAAGATGGCAGCGGGGCCCTTGCCCTGCTCGACATAGGCGATACGTCCCGCGGCGGTCTCGACGAAGCGCCGGGCGCGAGCGAAGGCGCGGAGATTCATCTCCGCTGATGCCCCGGCGACACCGGGCGTGGCGGCGGATGCGGCCAGGGCGGCCTTCAGAAGATGGCGGCGATTCACTAGTGTCGGCTCCGGAAACAAGCGCTGGGGCGCGAGCGATAGGCGAGCGCGGCGTTCGTTTCCAAACGGGTAGGAACGTGACCGAAGCCGTGGCGGCGGAAGAGCTCTACGACCGGGCGTTCTTCGAACGCGCCAGCGAGTGCTCGGTCGAGGCTTGGCTCGCCTTCCTGGGGCACAGGTGGAACGCCCTGGTCCTCTATCACCTGGCCCAGGGTCCCAAGCGGTTCGGCGGCCTGGCCACCTGCCTGCCGACCGTCACGGCGAAGGTCCTCGGCGAGCGTCTGGCCGCCTTGGAGCGCCGCGGACTGGTGATGCGCCAAGGGCCCGAGCGGACGGCGGCCTATGCCCTGACGCCGGCCGGGCGGGACCTGATGCCGATCCTGAATGCGCTGGAAGTCTGGTCCCGCCCGCTGACGCCGACGGCTGCGTGATCGACGCTGCGGCCGCTCAAGGCGCGCGGCCCGCCGCGGGCCGGTAGGCGTGAAGCTCGCCCCGAATGGTCGGCACATAGACCATGCCGTCGGGTCCCATAGTGGTGCCGACGGTGAACAACGGCTGGCCAGGCAGGCGCTCGCGATCGAGCTCGCGTCCGGTGTGGGTGTCCACGACGAGGAGGTCGTTCGCGCGCTCGCCGGCGTCGATCACGGCATAGGCCAAGCCGCCCTTCGCCTGGGTCGGCACGCCGCGGTTCACCTGCGCCTCGTTGCGCCAGAGCAGCCGCGCCTTCGCCCCCTCATCCTTGATCGCCATCAGCACGCCGCGGCCCCCGCCGGAGGGCATGACGACCCCGTCCGGTGAGGACGAGGGGCTGCCGCCAGACTCGTGGCCGATGGGGTAGCTCCAGATCGGCTTGCCCGTGGCGGCGTCGAGGGCGTGGAGCGAGCCCTCGTTGTCGGTCAGGTACAGCCTGTCCCCATCAGGCGACAGGTCGGGACTTGAGGCGCTGCCGCCCGGCAGGGTGTCGTTGGTCCAGAGCGGGCGCAGGCGGACGTCGCCCTCCTCGACGATCTGCATGGCGCGGATCCCGGAGACCGGGGCGCCCGGCGCCCAGAAGGTGAAGTAGATCCGCCCCCGGCGCAGGTCGATCGCCGGGGTGTTCGCGCTTGGGCATTCGGGCAGCCCGCGCATGCAGGCCCGCGCGCCCTGACTGGGGTCGAAGGTCGCGCCGGGGATCAGCGCCAGCGTCGGCATCGCCGCCTTCCCGGTTCCGCGGTCCAGGACATGGACGTAGCCGACGTGGGTAATGAAGATCAGGCGCCCGCCGGGCGTGAACTGGGCGGAAAGGGGAATGCCCTGGATCGGCGTCTCCCACAGGTGGGCGCCGTCGGCCGAGAAGGCGTGCATGGCCCGGCCATCGGCGATGAACACCCGCCCCTGATCGTCCAGCAGCGGCGACGAACTCACCGCCAGCCGGTCGAGCTTGTCCGAGCACCAGAGGGTTTCGCCGGTCCGCGCCGCCAGCACGTGGAGGTGGCAGCCCTCGCCCGAGTTGGTCACATAGACCCGGCCGGCGGCATCCGTGGTCGCCCCGAGATTGATCATGCCGCCGAGCTTGCGGCTCCAGGCCAGGGTCAGGTCCCTGGCGCCATCGACCGGCGCGTAGTCCGAATTCGCAGCGTCCGCGTGCGCGGCGGCCCAGCCCGCGCCATAGGGCGGCGCACCGGCGGCTGGTCCGGCCCCGCCGAAGAGGGCCGCGGCGGCGAGCAACCCCGCCGCGCCGCGCTCGGCCCACGAACTCCATCGACCGTTCGCCACGTCCGCCTCTCCTGGTTCAGGGGTGGCCAAAATCCTCAGGCGCGGCGGCTCCGGTCAAGGTCGGGAGCCGGCTTGTTACCCTTCGTCACGGACCGGCGCCTGGCGGTTACAGAGGCCGTGAGGAGGCTTACGTGTCGAAATCCGGATCGGCGTCGGGCTGGAGGGCGGCGAGATCCTCGGGCGTGTTGGCATTGGCGAAGGGGTCGCCTTCGGGACCTGCATCCCAATCCACCGACGTCATGCCGCAGTCGGCGGCAAAGCCTCGCAGCGACGCGCCGGTCGCCAGGTAGGCGGGCAGGCGGCCGGCGCAGTCGGTTCGCCAGAGGGCGCAGGTCGGATGCAACCGCCCGAGGCTGCTGGCCACCGCCGCGCCAGCCCCCCCCAGCGCCGCCTCCAGGCGCTCCAGAAGATCGTCCGGCAGCCGCGGCGCATCGCAGGCCAGGGTCAGGACGCGCGGGGCGTTCACGCTGGCGGCAAAAGCAAAGGCCGAGGCGAGACCGGCCGCCGGGCCGGGGATCGCGGGATCGTCCAGGATAGCCGGCGCGTCGAGCTCGCGGGGGAGCTGATCCCTGGTCCGCACCGCGACGGCCACGATGGGCGACCAGCGTCGGGCGCGGGCGATGGCGTGGCCCACGAGGGTGGTCTGGCCGAATGGCCGCAGCGGCTTGCCGCCCCCCATGCGACGTCCCTCGCCGCCCGCCAGGACAACCACGGCTACCGGAGCCTTCACCGCGTGCGTCCGGGAGCGCGCCGCCGGCGCGGGCTCACGACGGGCGCGGGGTCCTTCGCCAGCGGGCCGTAGAGCAGGCGCTGGGCGGAGCGCGGGCCGTCCACGGTGGTCTCCAGGTCCCGCAGCAGGCCGTCCTCGATGGCGTAGATCCAGCCGTGGATCGCCAGCGGCTGGCCGCGTCGCCAGGCGTCCTGCACGAAGGGGTTGCCGGCCAGGTTCGCGACCTGGGCGAGGACGTTGCGCTCGCAGACGTCGTTCACGCGCGCGTCGAAATCGACGATGGTCTCCAGGGCCTCGGCGTGCCGGCAGCACATCGCCCGCACCGGGTGCAGCCAATGGTCGATCAGCCCGTGGCGCTCTCCGGACAGGGCGGCGCGCACGCCGCCGCATCCATAGTGGCCGCAGACGATGACGTGACGCACCTTCAGCACCTCCAGGGCGAACTGCAGGACCGACAGGAAATTGGCGTCCTGCGGCGGGGCCAGGTTGGCCACGTTGCGGTGGACGAAGAGCTCGCCCGGGTCCAGCCCCACGATCTCGTTGGCCGGAACGCGGCTGTCCGAACACCCGACCCACAGATACTCGGGCGACTGCTGGCTGGCGAGGCGCCGGAAGTACTCGGGGTCCACCCGCGCGCGCGTCGCGGCCCAGCGGATGTTGTTGTCGAACAGGCTCTCGATCACCGGTGCGTCGACTCCAGCACGATGCCGCGGCGCGCCGCGAGCCGCCGGCTCATGCTTTCCAGATCCTGCGGTGACAGCCGTAGCCGCGCGATCGGCAGAATGACGGCGTTCTCCAGCGCCAGGTGACGCAGTTCCTGGGTCGCGAAGCCCTGCAGCACCTTGCGTGATGCGGGATCCATGCCCGGCGCCGCCTGCTTGGCCAGACAATCCTCGAGGCAGTCGCGGACCTGCTGCGCCGCCAGCGCGTCGGCCTTGTGTTCGGCCGACAGCATGCCCAGCGCCTGCTCGACCTCGTCTTCCGGCAGCACCCGCCGGCGCAGGAGCGGGAACAGGTCCTGTTCCTCGTCGATGATGTGCAGCGGCAGGTCGTTGCGCAGGAACTCCACGAGCCGGGTGATCCGCTCGCCGTCGAAGACGTGAGCCACCGCCACCTCGTTCATGAGGCGGCAGAATTGCCGGTGGCGGAAATGCTCGGCGAAGAACCAGTCGAGCGGCTCGGCCATGAGCTCCCGGGGGATGTCTTCGATCTCATCGTGGATCAGCAGCGTTGTCATGGGCGGGCCTCCTTGGCCCGGAAGCGTCAGTAGCGGTACTCCAGCGTCATCCAGACCTTGGTGCGGTCGGCGAAGCCGGGACGGGCGCCGTCGAAGAGGGCGGCTTTCACTTCGGCGCTCAGGGCCTTGGTCAGGGGCGCCCCGACCAGAAGGTCCAGCTCACGGCCATAGCGCCGCGAGCCGTCGTCGTCCGTGAAGTCGTGGGCGGCCACCTGGAGCTTCAGCGGCGTTGCGTTGCGCCCGACGGGCACGGTGGCGCCGGCGCGGAGGTTCAGGTCGCGCACCCCGGCAGGCGGGGTCGTCAGGAAGACATCGGCCCATCCCTGAAACGCATGCAGCGTCGCCAGCGGCGTCTGAAAGCCGCGCCGGCCGTCCCCATCGAGGCGCTCGTAGCCGAGGCTGGCCCAGCGGGTCTTGCTCTTGAGGCCCGCGCCCAGGGCGAGGTAGCCGAGTTCGAAGTCGGTGGGGCTATTGGCGTAGTCCGTCTGGCGGGCCGCCTCGATCTCATAGGTCAGGGCCAGCCCGGCGTGCAGTGGCCGCGAGCCCGCAAGCCTCGCGCCCCAAGTGGCCGACGACTGGGCGGGCGCGTTGCCGAAGTCGAGCAGATAGCCATAGGCGCTGGCCTGGCCCGCGCCCGTCTTCGCTTCGGCCTGCATCAGGTGACTGTCGCCGTCCCATTCGCCCTGGGCGCTGTGGTCGCCGAAGATCCGGTGCACGCGGTCGACGTAGGCGTAGGTGAGGGTCACGTCCTTAGTCGGTCGGAAGGCGGCCTTCGCGGCGTCGAAGGTCTGCTCGTTCTGGCGGAAGCCGACGTTCCCCACGAAGCGCGCGGCGCCCAGGATGATCCGCTGGCGGCCCACGACGACATCGCCCTGCGCGCCGCTCCATGAGACCTGCGCCCGATTGAGCTCCGTCTCCTTCGGATCGGTGACGACTGGATAGCGAACCTTGCCGTTGACCGTGCTGTTGTAGCTGTCGTCCAGGACGGCGACGTTCTCGCCCTCGACCAGGGCCTTGAAGCCGTTCCAGGCGGGCGTCTCGTAGCCCAGCCGCGTGCGCAGCGTCAGGGCGTGGGCGTCCTTCCCGAACCCGTCCTGGTCCACCGTCTCGGATCGCAGGCGCATCTCCAGGATGACCTTGCCGGTCGACGGGCCGGCGGCCGCCAGGCCCGGGACCAGCAGGGTGGCGGCGAAGGCCCCGAGGGCCAGGGCGCAGGATCTACGACGCACTAGCTGGCCCTGCGGATAAGGGTGAAGGCCTGTTTCGCCGGGACCAGCTTCGAACGCAGGACGGCGGCGAGGCAGGCCAGGGCCGGATCCTCGGCGTCACGGGCGGCGGAGATCAGGTTGGTCCACCGCTCGTCGTTGGCGTCGGCCACGAACTCCGCCATCGCCGCACGGGCGTAGCCCTGGGCCGTCTCGCCCTCCGCGTCGGCCGCTGTCGCCAGCCGCTGGCCCAGGTCGGGATCGACCGCGGCCAGCCAGGGAACCAGCCGCTCCGCAACGCCGCCGTCGCCGAGGAAATCCCCCAGGGTGGCGGAGCCCTCGCGCACGCCGCCATCGGGGGTCAAGGTGAGGGCGACCCCCTGGCGACGGGCCTCGGCCGTCAGGTCCGCCACATAGCGGGTGGCGGCCGCGGTCCAGGCCCGGCTTTCGAGGTGGAGGCGGATGCGCTCAACGACCAACTCGAAGGGCAACTGCCGCCCGTCGATCCGGCGGTCGAGGCGCAGGACGTGCCAGCCGAAGCGCGACCGGACGGGCGTGGCCGCGACCTGTCCGGCGGAAAGACCCGCCAGAACGCGCTCGACCTCCGGAACCAGGTCGCCCGGGCCGAGCTGACCCAGCGACCCGCCGGTGGCGCCCGACGGACAATCGGAGTGCTGGCGGGCGAGATCGGCGAAGGCGGCCTGGCCGTCGGTCATCGCGTGGATGAGGGCCGCTGCGGCGTCGTGCGCTGCATGGATTGCGGCGTGGTCTTCGCCGCGGGGCTCGACCAGGATGTGGGACGCCTCGCTCAGCGCGGGCGTGCGGAAGCGGTGCGGCGCGGCGTCGTAAACCCGCCGGCACTCCGCGTCGCTGGGCCCGGCGACGTCGACCTCCGCGTCGAGCAGTTCGCGGATCAACGCCTCCTCCAGGGTCTCCTCGCGGCCCTGGGCGTCGAACTCCGGAGTGGGATCGAGGCCGAGTTCGCGGGCGCGGTGCAGCAGGAGCGCCCGGATCGCGAGGGCGTGACCCGCGGCGGCCCGCGCGTCGGCGGCCGAGGCGCCGGGGTGGTTCTGGACTTCCTGCGCAAGCAGGGCTTCGGGGATCTCGACCCCGTCGACGACGAGCGTGCGCATGCTATTCGGCCGCCTTCAGCGGAACGGTGTCGGCGGCCAGGCGGGCGACCTGCTGCTGGGCGTAGGTGGGCGCCAGGGCCTCGGCCCGGCGGGGCAGGACGCGCCGGGTGCGGACCAGCTGCCAGCCTCGGCGATTGAGATACCAGACCGGGGCCGAGAGCATGTGGACCAGGCGGGTGAACGGGAACACCAGCAGGATGGTCATGCCCAGCGCCAGGTGGGCCTTGAACACCCAGTGCACGTCGGCGACATGCTCGGCCACGCCGGGGCGGAAGGTGAAGACCCCCTGCGCCCAGTTCATGAACTTGACCATCTCGTGGCCGTCGCGGTGCTGCAGCGACAGCGGGATCGTCGAAAGGCCCAGGATCAGCTGGACCATCAGGATCACCAGGATCGCGGTGTCGCCGAAGCTCGAATTGTTGCGGATGCGCGGGTCGAGCAGCCGGCGGTGCAGCAACAGGGCGCCCCCGGCAAGGGCGAACGCGCCGGCTACACCGCCCGCAACGATGGCCAACATCTGCTTGGCGCCATGGCTGACGCCCAGGGTGTCCCAGACCACGATCGGCGTGAGCAGGCCGACGAAGTGGCCAGCGAAGATCATCAGTACGCCCAGGTGGAACAGGATCGAGCCCATGACGAGCTGCTTGCGGCGAAGCAGCTGCGAGGAGCCCGTCCGCCAGGTGTAGGGCTCCCGGTCGAAGCGGATCACCGAGCCCAGGGCCAGGACGGCGAGGGCGACGTACGGATAGACGCCGAAGACGATCTGATTGAGGTCCATGTGGGCGATCCTCAGGCCGCGGCGCCGGCGCGGGTGGGCGCCGGACGCGGGTTGGCGTTCATGGCCTTCACCAGGGCGTCGGCCTTGGGACAGCCGACGTCGGAGGGGCCGAAGGTGACGGCGGTCTCGGCCCACAGGCGGTCCATGGCCTCGAGATCGTCGGGATTGTCGTCCGGCTCGGCCATCAGCGAGGCCAGGGCCTCCGCATCGCCGGAGTCGGCCGCGAGGGCCGTGAGGGCGCCGAACACCGCCCGATAGGGGCTCTGGCGCTTGTGCAGCCGCTCGCCGATGGCGTGGAGCACGTGGGCGCCTTCGCCGAGGAGCGAGGCGGCCTCCTCATCGGGCAGGGTGGAGAGGAATTCGAGGAAGACGGGCAGGTGATCGGGCAACTCGTTGGCCGACAGCTCCAGTCCCTTCGACCGGTAGAGCTCGAGAAGCGCCACCATCGCCTGGCCACGGTCGCGGCTTTCGCCGTGGACGTGTTCGTAGAGGTTCAGCGACAGCGAGCGCGTGCGGTCGAAGAGCCAGACATAGCGCTCCTGCGTCTCGTAGATGTCGGCGGTGGCGATGTCCTCGGCAAGCTTGCCGAGCGCGCGGCGGATCGCCGGGGGAATGCGGGCGTCCGCGACCAGAACCGCCGCCGCGTCCGGAAGCAGCGCTCGCGTGGCCTCGGTTGGATAGCTGAGCAGCAGGGCGAGCGCCCGATAGCTGAGGGACATCACTTGACCTCCATGGGGGTCTTGGCGCGCGAGCGCTTGGCGGGGCCGAACAGGCCCAGTTCCGTCCGGCCGCCGGAGCAGCCGTTGCCGAAGGTGAAGCCGCAGGAGGCCCGCAGGTCGTAGGCGTCCTCCACCGTCTCGCGGTGGGTGGTCGGGATCACGAAGCGATCCTCGTAGTTGGCGATGGCCATGTAGCGGTACATCTCGTCGATGTGGGCCGCGGTCAGGCCGACCCGTTCGGCGATGGCGTGGTCGATGCGGCCGTCGACGGTCTTGGCCCGCATGTAGCTGCGCATGGCCAGCATCCGCTCCAGCGCCTGGACCACCGGCGGCTCGTTGCCGGCGGTGAGCAGGTTGGCGAGGTACTTTACCGGGATGCGCAAGGACTTCACGTCCGGCATCTCGCCGTCCATGGCCAGGGCGCCGGCCGAGGCCGCCGACTGGATCGGCGACAGCGGCGGGACGTACCAGACCATGGGGAGCGTCCGGTATTCCGGGTGCAGGGGGAAGGCCACCTTCCAGTCGATGGCCATCTTGTAGACCGGGCTGCGGCGGGCCGCTTCCAGCCATGCCTCGGGCACGCCATCGCGGCGGGCCTGGTCGATCACGGCCGGATCGAAGGGGTCCAGGAAGACGTCGAGCTGGGCCTGATAGAGGTCCTTCTCATCGGGCTCGGCGGCGGCGGCTTCGATGCGGTCGGCGTCGTAGAGCAGGACGCCGAGGTAGCGGATCCGCCCGACGCAGGTTTCCGAGCAGACCGTGGGCTGGCCCACCTCGATGCGCGGGAAGCAGAACGTGCACTTCTCCGACTTACCGCTCTCCCAGTTGTAGTAGATCTTCTTGTACGGGCAGGCCGAGACGCACATCCGCCAGCCGCGGCACTTGTCCTGGTCGATGAGGACGATGCCGTCTTCCTCGCGCTTGTAGATCGCGCCCGAGGGACAGGCCGCGACGCACGCCGGGTTCAGGCAGTGCTCGCACAGCCTGGGCAGGTACATCATGAAGGTGTTCTCGAACTGACCGTAGATGTCGGTCTCGATGCCTTCGAAGTTGTAGTCGGCCTTACGCTTGGCGAACTCGCCGCCCAGGATTTCCTCCCAGTTCGGCCCCCATTCGATCTTCTCCATCCGCTCGCCGCTGATCTTCGAGCGGGGGCGGGCGGTAGGGAACGCCTTCATCTCGGGCGCCGACTGCAGGTGGCCGTAGTCGAAGTCGAAGGGCTCGTAGTAGTCGTCGATCTCCGGCAGGTCGGGGTTGGCGAAGATCTTGGCCAGGATCCGCCACTTGGCGCCCATCTTCGGCTCGATCTTGCCGTTGGGCTTGCGGACCCAGCCGCCGTTCCAGCGCTTCTGGTTCTCCCAGTCCTTGGGGTAGCCGACGCCGGGCTTGGTCTCGACATTGTTGAACCAGGCGTATTCGACCCCCTGGCGGTTGGTCCACACGTTCTTGCACGTGACGGAGCAGGTGTGACACCCGATGCACTTGTCGAGGTTCAGCACCATGCCGATCTGGGCGCGGACTTTCATTGTGCGAAATCCTTCGAGGTGGCGGTCTCTTCCAGCCAGTCCACCTTGGTCATCTTGCGGACGACGACGAATTCGTCCCGGTTCGAACCCACGGTGCCGTAGTAGTTGAAGCCGTAGGACAGCTGGGCGTAGCCGCCGATCATGTGCGTGGGCTTAGGCACGGTGCGGGTGCAGGAGTTGTGGATCCCGCCGCGCAGACCGGTGATCTGGGACCCCGGCGTGTTCACGATCTTCTCCTGCGCGTGGTACATGAAGGTCGTGCCTTCACGGATGCGCTGGGAGACGACCGCCCGCGCCGTCAGGGCGCCGTTGGCGTTGAAGACCTCGGTCCAGTCGTTGTCCTCGATCCCCGCCGCCTTGGCGTCCACCTCCGACATCCACACGACCGGGCCGCCGCGGTTGAGCGTCAGCATCAGCAGGTTGTCGGAATAGGTGGAGTGGATGCCCCACTTCTGGTGCGGCGTGATGAAGTTGAGGACCACTTCGGTCTGGCCGTTGGGCGTCTTGCCCTTCACCCAGGTGGTCTTCAGGTCTACCGGCGGCTTGTAGACGCAGAGCGCCTCGCCGAAGGCCCGCATCCAGAGGTGGTCCTGATAGAGCTGCTGCCGGCCCGTCAGGGTCCGCCAGGGGATCAGCTCGTGGACGTTGGTGTAGCCGGCGTTGTAGCAGACCTTCTCGCTCTCCAGCCCCGACCAGATCGGCGAGGAGATGATCTTGCGCGGCTGGGCCAGCAGGTCGCGGAAGCGGATCTTCTCGTCTTCCTTCGGCAGCGCCAGGTGCGCATGCTCGCGGCCGGTCTGCTTCTCCAGCGCCTCCCAGGCCTTCACCGCCACCTCGCCATTGGTCTCAGGCGCGAGCATCAGGATGGTCTCGCAGGCGTCGATGTCGGTCTCGATCCGCGGCAACCCTTCGGTCGCGCCTTCCTCCAAGACGTGGCCGTTGAGCTCGCCCAGCAGCGCCACCTCGTGCTCGGTATTCCAGGCCAGACCCTTGCCGCCGTTGCCGGCCTTGGTCATCAGCGGGCCGAGCGAGGTGAAGCGCTTGTAGAGGTTGGGATAGTCGCGCTCGACCACCGTGATCTGCGGCATGGTCTTGCCGGGGATCGGGTCGCACTCGCCCAGGTACCAGTCCTTGACGTCGAACGGCTGGGCCATTTCGCCGGCGCTGTCATGCTGGATCGGCGTGAGGACCACGTCCTTCTCGACGCCCAGAACCTCGGGCGACACGTCGGAGAACTTGCGGGCGATGGCTTTGAAGATCTCCCAGTCCGACTTCGACTCCCAGGCTGGGTCCACGGCCGCCGAAAGCGGGTGGATGAAGGGATGCATGTCGGAGGTGTTGAGGTCGTTCTTCTCGTACCAGGTGGCCGTCGGCAGGACGATGTCGGAGTAGACGGCGGTGGTCGACATCCGGAAGTCCAGCGTGACCAACAGGTCCAGCTTCCCCTCCGGCGCCTCGTCGTGCCAGGCGATGTCGCGGGGCTTCTGCCGGCCCATCTCGCCGAGGTCCTTGCCCTGTACGCCGTGGGCGGCGCCCAGGAGGTGCTTCAGGAAGTATTCGTGGCCCTTGCCGGAGGAGCCCAGGAGGTTCGAGCGCCAGACGAACATGTTGCGCGGCCAGTTCGCCGGATCGTCCGGGTCGTGGCACGACAGTTCGAGGTTGCGGGCTTTCAGCTCCCGGACAGCATAGGCCTTCGGGTCGATCCCCTCGCGCGCCGCCGCCCGGGCGACCTCGAGCGGGTTGGTCTTCAGCGCCGGGGCCGACGGCAGCCAGCCCATGCGTTCGGCGCGGGCGTTGTAGTCGATCAAGGAGGCGTCCCAGGGGCCTTCCGGCGCCGTGGGCGACAGGATCTCGGCGGCGCTGACCGTCTCGTAGCGGTACTGATCGGTGTGGGCGTAGAAGAACGACGTGGAGTTCTGCTGCCGGGGCGGGCGGATCCAGTCCGTGGCGAAGGCCAGGGGCGCCCAGCCGGTCTGCGGACGCAGCTTCTCCTGGCCGACGTAGTGGCTCCAGCCCCCGCCGGACTGGCCCACGCAGCCGCACATCACCAGCATGTTGATGACGCCGCGGTAGTTCATGTCCATGTGGAACCAGTGGTTCATCGCCGCGCCGATGATCACCATCGACTTGCCGCCGGTCTTTTCGGCGTTGGTGGCGAAGCCTCGGGCGACAGCGATGATCTGCTCGGCCGGGACCGTCGTGATCGCCTCCGCCCAGCCCGGGGAATAGGGCTCCAGGCTCTCGTAGCTGTCGGGCATGTGATCGCCGCCGAAGCCCTGGTCGACCCCGTAGTTGGCGAGGAAGAGGTCATAGACGCTGGCGACCAGCGCCTCGCCGTCGGCCAGCTGCAGCCGCTTCACCGGCACGTTGCGCACCAGCACGTCGGGGTGGTCCGTCGAGGCGAAACCGTTGGAGGCGCTGTTGGCGAAGTAGGGAAACCGAACGCCGGCGACCTCGTCGTGGAGGCCCTTCAGGCCGAGGCGCAGCGTGGTCTCGCGGCCCGCGGCGTCCTTCTCCTCAAGGTTCCATTTGCCGTCCTCGCCCCAGCGGAAGCCGATCGAGCCGTTGGGGACGACGATCTCGCCCGTGCTCTCGTCGATCGCGACCGTCTTCCAGTCGGGGTTGTTCGTCTCGCCGAGTGCGCCTGCGAAGTCGGCCGCGCGCAGCAGCCGTTCCGAGACGTAGCCGCCCTCCTGCGGGACCAGGCGGACCAGCATCGGCAGGTCCGAGTACTTGCGCAGATACTCCCGGAAGTAGGGGACCTGCCGGTCGACGTGGAATTCCTTCAGAATCACATGGCCGAATGCCATCGCCAGGGCTGCGTCCGTGCCCTGCTTCACCGGCAGCCACAGGTCCGAGAACTTGGAAGCCTCGGAGTAGTCCGGACAGATCACCACCGACTTGGCGCCGCGGTAGCGGGCCTCGGTGTAGAAGTGCGCGTCCGGGGTCCGGGTCTGCGGGACGTTCGAGCCCCACAGCATCAGGAAGCCCGAGTTGTACCAGTCGGCGCTCTCCGCAACGTCCGTCTGCTCGCCCCAGGTCTGGGGAGAGGAGGGGGGCAGGTCGCAGTACCAGTCGTAGAACGAGCCGCAGACCCCGCCGAGCAGCTGCAGGTAGCGCGCGCCCGCCGCGTAAGAGACCATCGACATCGCCGGGATCGGCGAGAAGCCGAACACGCGGTCCGGGCCCCAGGCCTTCACCGTGTGAGCGTTGGCCGCGGCCACGATCTCGGTGACCTCGTCCCAGGTCGCGCGGACGAAGCCGCCGGAGCCGCGCATGGAGGTGTAGGACTTGCGCTTGGCGGCGTCCGCCTGGATCGAGGCCCAGGCGGCCACCGGGGCCTGCGTGGCGCGCGCCTCGCGCCACAGCTTCAGCAGCCGGCCCCGGACCAGCGGGTACTTCACGCGGTTGGCCGAGTAGAGATACCAGCTGTAGCTGGCGCCCCTGGCGCAGCCGCGCGGCTCGTGGTTCGGCAGCTCGGGCCGCGTGCGCGGGTAGTCGGTCTGCTGGGTCTCCCAGGTGACGATCCCGCCCTTGACGTAGATCTTCCAGGAGCACGAGCCGGTGCAGTTCACGCCGTGGGTTGAGCGGACGATCTTGTCGTGGCGCCAGCGCGAGCGGTAGGCCTCTTCCCACCCACGGTCCTCATCGTTCATGACGCCGTGGCCGTCAGAGAAGAGCTCGGTCTTGCGGGTGAAGAAGGCCAGGCGGTCGAGGGTGTTGCTCATGCCGCGAATTCCATGCCGGGGGTTTTGGGGGGCGCGTGCAGCAGCGAGGTCTTGCGGCCGTAGAAGGCCCAGTTCACCGCGACGCAGCTGAGGTAAAAGCCGAGGAAGACGAACAGCGCCGTACCCGGCCCGCCCGTCGCCTTCATCGAGTTGCCGAAGGCCAGCGGGATGAAGAAGCCGCCGAAGGCCCCGATCGCCGAGCTGAAGCCGACGATAGCCGCCGCCTCCATCTCCGCCGCCTTGAGCCGCGCCGGGGGCTCGGCCCGCGGCATGAGCCTCGGCATGTCGGCCCGGACGATCGCGGGGATCATCTGGAAGGTCGAAGCGTTGCCGACGCCGGTCCAGAAGAACAGCCACATGAAGCTGGCGAAGAAGAGGGCGAAGGAGGGCGCGGCCCCGAAAGCGCCGACGCTCTGCAGGACGCCCATGACGCCGGCCGCCAGGGCCAGGAACACCCAGTGGGTGACCTTCTCACCGCCGAAACGGTCGGAGATCCAGCCGGTCAACGCGCGGGAGGCGGCGCCGACGAGCGGGCCGAGGAACACAAGCTGCATGGCGGGCGCGCTGGGGAACAGGGTCTTCATCAGCAGCGGGAAGGCCGCCGAGAACCCGATGAACGAGCCGAAGGTGCCGAGGTACAGCCAGCAGATGACCCAGTTATGCTTGCGCTTGAAGACGACCGATTGCTCGGCGAACGAGGCGCGGGCGGAGGCGATATCGTTCATGCCGAACCAGGCCGCGGCCGCGGCCGCGATGATGAACGGGATCCAAACGAAGCCGGCGTTCTGCAGCCAGACCTGGCTCTCGACGCCCTTGTCAACGACGGTCTGCGGCGCGCCGACCACCGGGGCGAAGGCGCCCAGGGTGATCACCACGGGCACCAGGAATTGCATGACGCTGACGCCAAGGTTCCCGAAGCCGGCGTTGACCGCCAGGGCGTTGCCCTTCTCGGCCTTGGGGAAGAAGAACGAGATATTCGACATGGAGGAGGCGAAGTTGCCGCCGCCCAGGCCGCAGGCCAGCGAGAGGGCCACGAACACCCAGTAGGGCGTCTCCGGCCGCTGGACGGCGATTCCGATGCCGATCGCCGGGACCAGCAGCGACAGGGTGGAGATCGTCGTCCACAGCCGGCCGCCGACGATGGGGACCAGGAAGCTGTAAAAGATCCGCAGGGTCGCGCCGGACAGCGCCGGCAGGGCGGTCAGCCAGAAGAGCTGCTCGGTGGTGAACGCAAAGCCGATCAGCTTCAGCTTGGCCACCACCATGGACCAGACCATCCAGACCGAGAAGGCCAGCAGCAGGTTGGGCACCGAAATCCACAGGTTGCGGCTCGCGATGGATTTGCCGGCCTCCGCCCAGAATGCCGGATCCTCCGGGCGCCAGTCGCCGAGCACGTGACCAGATCTGGCCATGGCGGGTGATCTCCGTTGAGGGGTCATTCGGCAGCCTGCGCGGCGGCCGAGGCGCGCAGAGGCGCGGGGTTGGGTTGCAGGCCGGCCATTTCGGGCAGCTCCGGCAGGTCGCGCAGGGACGGCGTCCGTTCGCGCTCCATCCGGCGGATGGCGAAGTGCATCCAGGCGAGGGCCGTGGTCACCAGGGCGAACAGCAGCATGAAGCAGCTGGTCCAGACGTGGGTGAGGTCGTTCAGGGCGCCGAAGGCGATGGGCAGGATGAAGCCGCCGAGGCCGCCGATCATGCCGACCAGGCCGCCCACGGACCCGATATGCTCGGGGTAGTAGACGGGGATGTGCTTGTAGACGGCCGCCTTGCCGAGGCTCATCGCAAAGCCGAGGCAGAACAGGATGGCCACGAAGGGAACGAGGCCGGTGGCGAGCCGGAAGGTGATCGGGCCCTCGATGCCGTCGACCACATAGGTGGTGGCGGGGTAGGCCAGCAGGAAGGTGCAGACCACGCTGACGCCGAAGGTGATGTACATCACCTTGCGGGCTCCGATCCGGTCCGACAGCCAGCCGCCGACCACCCGGAACAGCGACCCGGGGATCGAGTAGGCGGCGGCCAGCATGCCGGCCGCGACGATGTCGAGGTGGTAGACTGCGACCAGGTAGTGGGGCAGCCACAGGGCCAGCGCCACGAAGGCGCCGAAGACGAAGAAGTAGTACAGCGCGAAGCGCCAGACCTGCAGCTTCTTCAGCGGCGAGAGCTGCATGAGCGCGGGTGTCGCCTTGGCGCCGGTCCGGCGCCGCTCCAACAGTTCAGGGTCGTCCTTCGTCACGAGGAAGGCGACGACCGCGATCAGCGCCAGGGCTCCCGCCCAGATCTGGGCCACCGCCTGCCAGCCCAAAGCCAGCATGACGAACGGCGCAGCGAACTTGGTGACCGCGGCGCCGACGTTGCCCGCGCCAAAGATGCCCAGGGCGGTGCCCTGCGCCTGCTTCGAGAAGAACTTGGAGACATAGGCGACGCCGACCGAGAAGCAGCCGCCCGCGAGGCCGACGCCCAGGGCCGCGACCAGGAACTGCGGATAGGTCTCGGCGTAGGACAGCAGGAAGGTGGCGAGCGCCGCCGACAGCATCACCAGAAGGCTCACCAGGCGCCCGCCGATCTGGTCGGTCCAGATTCCGAGCGGGACCCGGATGAGCGAGCCGGTCAGGATCGGCGTGCCGGCCAGCAGGCCGAACTCGGCTTCGCTCAGGCCCAGGTCCTGTTTGATGCGGACGCCGATGATCGAGAAGATCGTCCAGACCGCGAAGCACGCCGTGAAGGCGAAGGTGCTCATGCCAAGGGCGGCATTCGCGCCTGGCGCAGCGGATGTGGACTTGGCCGTCATGACGCCCCTCAGGCCTTTGAAGGGACCTTGTCCCTACGTTCGGCATGGTTTTGCTGTACTTGCGCCCCGACAACTTTGACGAACATCAATCGGGCGGGGGAGAGAGCGTGAATTGTCGCCTCCCGCTAAGGAGAAGCGGGGGCGAATTGCCGCGCGTCTATTGTCAGCTAAACATCGGTCAGTTGATCGCTTGATGTCGGTCAAGCCGATCTCCCGCGATCTTCAGCGCGAATTGACGAAGATCAACGCGCAGTACCGCCAGGGCAGGCACCAAGGGTCCCGGGCTGCGGAGGCGCACGAGATGCCGATGAGGGATGGAGACCTGCAACGGGTCAGGGCGTTGCCGCTCTTCTCAGACTGTTCGCCCCAGACCTTCGACGCGGTCACGGCCGGGGCGTTCCTGCAACGCTTCCCAGCCGGCACGACCCTTTTGCTCGAGGGCGACCAGGTCGACTTTCTCTATGTGCTGCTCGACGGGATCGTGGAGCTGGAAGGCACCTGGAACGACAAGGAGACCACGCTCTCCATCCTGAAGCCGGTCTCCACCTTCATCCTGGCCGCCGTGGTGCTGGAAGCCGATGGACTGATGAGCGCCCGCACCCTCGAACGCTCGGACATCCTCATGCTGTCGGGGGAGGCCATCCGCCGGGCCATGCAGGCGGACGCCACGTTCGCGACCGCCGTCGCCCAGGAGCTGGCGGGCTGCTACCGCGGGCTGGTGCGCACGCTGAAGAACCAGAAGCTGCGCGGGGGGATCGAGCGCCTGGCGAACTACCTGATCACCCAACGGCTGCGCCAGGGCGGCGACCCCACGTTCACCCTGCCGCACGAGAAGCGGGTCGTCGCCTCGCTGCTCGGCATGACGCCCGAGAACCTGTCGCGGGCCTTTGCGACCCTTGCGGACTATGGCGTCGAGGTGAACGGGCCGCGGGTCACGATCGCGCGGCCCGTGGTGCTGGAACGCTTGGCCAAGCCGGATCCCCTGATCGACAACCACCAGCCCGTGACCGAGGTGCTGACCGGCAAGGCGCAGCGCGAGCGCTGGCCGCGACCGACCAAGGTCGCTTAGCCCCTATCCGCCGAACTGGGCCAATTGGCGCGTGTCGCCGCTGTTGGCCTCATGCAGCCGGTGCCCGGCGGGCTTTCCGGCGAGGGCGGCTTCGATCCGGGCCCGCAGCCGTTCCGGCTCGTCCGCCTGCAGCAGGTCCCTGAGGTCTACGCCCAGTTCGCCGAACAGGCAGAGCCGCAGTTGGCCGCGAGCCGTCACGCGCAAGCGGTTGCAGCTGTCGCAGAAGCCGGGCGCGTAGGGTGCGATCAGGCCGATCCGTCCAGCGTAGTCGGGATGGGAGAACTCCACCGCCGGACCATCGTCCAGTCCGCGCTCGCGACGGGCCCATCCGCGGGCCGCGAGCCAATCTGTCAGCACCGTGCCGGACACATGGTTCGTCGCGAAGAACTCGGCGTTGTCGCCCGTGCGCATGAGTTCGATGAACCGCACCGCCACGGGCCGGTCGCGCACGAAGGCCGCGAAGTGGTCGAACCCCGCCTGGGCGGTCTCGCGCAGCAGCACGCCGTTCACTTTCACAGCGGGCACGCCCAGCTCCAGCGCGCGGTCGAGGCCCGCGACGACGGAGCCGAGGCGGTCGTGCCCGGTGATGCGGTGGAAGGCCTCGCGATCGAGCGAGTCGATGCTGACGTTGAGGTTCGTCAGGCCGGCGTCGCGCCAGCCGTCGATCTGGCGCTCCAGGTTCCAGCCGTTCGTTGTGATGCAGACCTTGTCGATCCCAGGGGTGGTCGAGACGCGGCCGATGATCTCCGGCAGGTCGCGCCTCACGCTGGGCTCGCCGCCGGTCAGCCGGACCTTTCCGACGCCCAGCTCGGCGAATGCGCGGACCACCTTCTCGGCCTCGGACGGCGAGATGAAGGCGTGCGATCCCGTCTTCTTGTAGCCGTCGGGGAGACAGTAGGTGCAGCGGAAGTTGCAGACCTCGGTGACCGAAAGCCGCAGATAGCGGAATCGGCGGCCGAAGCCGTCGACGAGACGTCCCAACGCGGGCTCCTTTCCAAGCGCGGGAGGCGGCGGGGTTTCCCCCGCAACCCTTGCCGGCGGGCGCCGGCGCGGCGGTCGGCCCTGGCGCCTGACGGCGCTTTAGGACGAGACGCTCGGAGCAATGTCGCCAAACAGCTTGGCGTTCGATCACTCTAGGACGGCAGCCCGCGCCCCGCCTTGACGCGTATCAAGCCCCCTCAGCCGCACTTGGAATGGCCGCAGGACAGGCAGGTGTCGCAGCCTTCCTTGCGTTGCAGTTCGAAGCCGCCGCACTTCGGACAGGCTGCCGGAGGGCGGACCGCCTCCGGCCGGGCGGCCTCCGGCGCGAAAGTGGTCGCCGCTGGCGCGTGGCCGCCCAGATGCCGTTCGAGGACACCGCCGATCGCCGCGAGCAGGGACGGCACATAGCGCCCGCCGAGCCAAGCTCCCCCGCGCGGATCGAAGACGGCCTTGAGTTCCTCGGCCACGAAGCTCACGTCGCCGCCGCGCCGGAAGACGGCGGAGATCATTCGCGTGAGCCCCAGCGTCCAGGCGTAATGCTCCATGTTCTTGGAATTGACGAAGATCTCGAAGGGGCGCTGGCCCGCCGCGTCGACCAGGTCGTTGATGGTCACGTAGGTCGCATGCGCGCTGTCCGGCCAGGCGATCTTGTAGGTGGCGCCCGCTAGGCTCTCGGGCCGAGGCGCGAGTCTGAGTTCGGCCGGCGCCGGCTCGGCCGGGGGCGGGGCGGGTTGTACGGACAGGACCGAGCCGGTCACCGCGTTCGGCCGGTAGGTGGTCAGGCCCTTGCAGCCGCGCTCGTAGGCGTCGCGGTAGACGTCCTGGAAGTCATCGAACGCGATATCTTCCGGACAGTTGATCGTCTTGGAGATCGAGCTGTCGACGTGGGCCTGGGCAGCGGCCTGCATGTGGACGTGGTCGGCAGGACTGAGCGTCTGGGCGCTCACGAAGATGTCGGCCGGGGGTGGCTCGTCTCCCCGCAGGCGTTTCCAGACCGCGAGCGCATAGTCCTCCACAGCCTCCTCGCGCGTCGATCCGTCCGGCTGGCGGACCTTTCGCGTGTAGGCGTACGCGAAGACCGGCTCGATTCCTGAGGACACATTGCCGGCCAACAGGGAGGTCGTCCCAGTCGGGGCGATGGAGGTCAGGCAGCCGTTCCGCAGGCCGTGCTTGGCGATGCGCTCGCGGGTCTCCTCATCCAGGGCCAGCAGGTTCGGGCGGTCCAGGATGGCCGGGTCATACAGCGGGAACGCGCCCTTCTCGGCTGCGAGGTCGGCAGAGGCGCGATAGGCCTCTCGTTGCAGGGCGCCCAGCCAGCGCTGGGTCAGCGCCACCGCCCGCTCCGAACCATAGGGCGCGCCGCAAAACACCAGGGCGTCCGCGAGGCCCGTCACGCCCAGCCCGATCCGCCGCTTGGCCTTGGCCTCGACCTCCTGAGCCTCGAGCGGATAGCGCGAGAGGTCGATGACGTTGTCGAGCATCCGAACCGCGGTGTGGGTCAGCCGGACCAGTTCGTCCTCGTCGAGGGTTGCGTCCGGCTGGAACGGCGCGGACACCAGCCGCGCCAGATTGATCGAGCCGAGCAGGCAGGCCCCGTAGGGCGGCAGCATCTGCTCGCCGCACGGATTGCTGGCGGTGATGGTCTCGCAATAGGCGAGATTGTTGCGGGCGTTGACCCGGTCGATGAAGATCACGCCGGGCTCCGCGGCGTCGTAGGTGGCCTGCATCAGCCGACGCCACAGGTCGGTGGCCGGAACGGTGCGAGCGACGCGGCCGTCGAACTCCAGCGGCCAGTCCGCGCCGGCGGCGAGCGCGGCCATGAAGGCGTCCGGCACGAGGACTGAGAGGTTGAAGTTCCTGAACCGCGCCGGGTCCCGCTTGGCGTCGATGAAGGCTTCGATGTCCGGGTGGTCGATGCGCAGGCAGCCCATCATCGCGCCGCGCCGCTGGCCGGCCGAAAGGATGGTGCGGCACATGGCGTCCCAGACATCCATGAAGCTGAGCGGGCCGGACGCATCGGCGCCGACGCCCAGCACGGCGGCGCCGGCGGGGCGGATGGTGGAGAAGTCCATGCCCACGCCGCCGCCCTGCTGCAGCGTGACGGCGGCCTCGCGCACATGGGCGAAGATCCCGCCAAGGTCGTCCGGCACCCGTCCCATGACGAAGCAGTTGAACAGGGTGACGTTTCGCGCCGTGCCGGCCCCCGCCAGGATTCGGCCCGCCGGCAGGAAGCGGTGCTCGGCCAGGGCGTCGAGGAAGCGCAGCCGGGTGGCGGCCTGCAGCTCGGGCGCCTCGGCGCCTGCCAGGGCCGTGGCCACGCGATCCCAGGTGGCTTCCACCGTATCGTCGCCGGCGCCCGACGACGGGCTGAACCTGTACTTGCTGGCCCAGATCTCGCCAGCCAGCGGATTGTCGAACGCCATGGGCGGCCTCCAGAGGAATAGGGGAGACGCAGGCTCGGCGATTCCCTGCGGCGTCCGGCGCGGCGCGGCGCTGTCGCAGGGTGCGAAAACCGTCAGGCGCGGGCCTGTCGAACATCAAGCCAGCCCTCCGCGGGGTTCAAGGCGCGGAGCGGCCTATCGTCCTAGTCTCGCGGCAAAGGAGTCCCGCCTTGCTGAACGAAACCGGATCCGCCGAGGTTAGCCGCGCCCCGCTCTCCTGCGCGCTCATGAAGCCCTCCCCGGGCGCGCGGCCCGATCCGGATGTCGCGGGCCTGATCGAGCTGATCCTCACCCGGTATCACGCGGTGCACCGGGCCGAATTTCCCGTCGCCATCCGGCTGGCCAGGAAGGTCGAGGCGGTCCATGCGGACGCACCGGACTGCCCGCACGGGCTGGCGGATCACCTGGCGATGATGGCCGACGATCTGGAGAGCCATCAGCATCGGGAGGAAGAGGTGCTGTTTCCCATGATCCTCGGTGGCGGCAGCCCGATGATCCGGTTTCCCGTGCGCCGGATGATGGAGGAGCATGTGGATGTCGAAGACCAGCTGCGCCGCCTCCACGAGCTGATGCGCGGCTATGAGGTGAGGCCGGACGCCTGCGGGACCTGGCGCGCCCTCGCCACCGCGTGCCGCAAGCTGGACTGCGACCTCCGCGAGCACATGCGTCTCGAAAACGAGGTCCTCTTCGCGCCCTATCTGGACTGACGCCGGGCGGCGACGCCTGGCCCGTCTTCAGAACCGCAGCGCCTCGACGGGATCGCCCGCCGCGAGGGCGGGAGCCTGCGGGCGCCGCCGAATGAGCAGGTCGGCCATTCCGAGTTCGGCCTGGCCGCTTGAATCCTGGGCGCCCAGAGCCCTTGCGCCATGCCCGCCGCCGCTCGCACGCAGAAAGCCGTCGCGGTCGCAGCCAGCGGCCGCCGCCACGGCTGCGCGATGAGACTCCCATTCCAGCGCCGTCTCGGGCCGCCGGCCGCCCAGGCCAGCCAGGAGCGGGGCGAGGAACAGCCGCGCCGTCACCATGGCGGCGGCCGGATTCCCGGGCAGCCCGACGGCGAAGCGGCTGCCGACGCGGCCCAGCCACACCGGCTTCCCGGGCTTGATGGCCACTTTCCGGAACAGCGGCTCCACGCCGAACGGCTCGAACATGGCGTAGGAGAAGTCCCGCGCGCCGACCGACGCGCCACCTGTGGCGACGACCACGTCCGCGGTCTCGAGCGCCGCCGCCGCGGCTTGCCGTAGCGCGTCGAGGTCATCGCCCACGCGCACCCGGCCGACAACCTCCGCGCCCCAAGCGCGGGCGAGGGCCGCGACGCCGAAGGAGACGCTCTCGAAGATCGCCCCGGGCGCTGCGGCCGCGCCGGGCTCCACCAGTTCGTCCCCGGTGCTCAGGATGAAGACCCGCGGCTTCCGATAGACCTCGAGGCTCGCGCGGCCGGCGGCCGCTGCCGTGACCAGGGCCTGGGGCGTCAGCAAGACGCCCGCGGGCAGCAGCTCGTCGCCCTGTCTGAAGTCGGAGCCCGCGGCCCGGATGTGGCGCGCGGCGGCGAGAGGGCCTTCGAACCAGGCCTCGCCGGCCTCGGCGCGAACGTGCTCCTGGATCACCACGCGGTCGGCCCCGGGCGGGATTCGGGCGCCGGTGAAGATGCGCACGCAGTCGCCAGGTTCGAGCGGCCGATCATACGCCAGCTGGCCGGCGAACGCCTCGCCCACGACCTTCAGCCGCGCCAGCCCGTCGCGAAGATCGGCGTCGCGCACGGCATATCCGTCCATGGCCGACACGGCGGCCTCCGGCGCGGCGCGGTCGGCCACCACGGCCTCGGCCAGCACGCGGTTCCAGGCCTCGTCGAGGGACACGGTCTCGACGCCCAGGGGACGCGCGGCGGTGGCGACGCAGCCGCAGGCCTCGTCGAACCCGATCACGGGCAGATACCGCGATACCTCGGCACCTGACCCACGAGCGAGCAGGGCCTGAAACGGCTGTCCAGCTCCTCCGCCAGCACCAGGTCCCAAGCGTCGCGGCAGGCGCCGGTGGAGCCGGGCACGCAGAAGATGAACGTCTCGTCGATCTGGCCGGCGATGGCGCGGGACTGGAGGGTGGAGACGCCCACCGTACCGTAGCTGGCGCGGTGGAAGACCGCCGCGAACCCGTCCATCTCGCGGCGAAGCAGGGGGCGCACCGCCTCCGGCGTCACATCCCTCGGGGCGAAGCCGGTGCCGCCGGTGGCCAGGATCACGTCGATGTCCTGGGCTTCGGTCCAGGCTCGCACCTGGAGTCGGATGGCGTCGACCTCGTCGGGCACGATGGCGCGTTGGGCGAGGCGATGCCCGGCGGCGACCAGCCGGTCGGCGAGCAGCCCGCCGGAGGTGTCGGTCTCGAACGTGCGCGTGTCGGAGACGGTCAGCACCGCGATGTTGAGCGGGTAGAACGGCAGCGTCGCGTCGACGCCCGGCCTGCGCGCGGCCTTGGGAGGCGTGGCGGCGTCCATGGTCAGCCTCCCGAGAAGGCGGAGAAGAAGGCGACCTCCTGGCCAGGGCGGACCCAGGCGGTGTCGTCTAGCACGAGCTCCTGGGCGACGGCGGCGCGGACCCCGGACGCGGACAACGCCTGGGCCCCGCCGTCGACCAGGTCCGCTAATGCCGACTTGACGGCCGAGAGCGGGCAACCCTGCGGCGGTATCACCAGATGGAGGGACCGCCCGAACTGGTCGGCGACCTTGCCGAAGAACAGAACGTGCAGCGCGGCCGACGGCAGGCCGGCGGGGCGCGGCGGGGCGCAAGCGGTGGTGGTCATGAGGGAAAGGCTTCCATGGACATGGGCCTCTCCATCTAGCCTGCCGGAGGCGTCGGGCATTTGTCCAAGATCAACCGTGGGACCCATCCGCCGGCGGCAAGACCTTGCCGGGATTGAGCAATTGCGCCGGATCGAGCGCGGCTTTCAGCCGGCGCATCAGGTCCAACTCCTCCGGCGAACGGGAGAGGCCAAGGTGGCCGCGCTTGGAGAGCCCGACCCCATGCTCGGCCGAGATCGATCCGTCGCAGGTGGCGAGCGGACCGTAGACCAGCGCCTCCACCTCGGGGCGGGCCGTGGCGTCGTCGGCAAGGCCGACGATGACGTGCAGGTTGCCGTCGCCGAGGTGACCGAACACGACCACGCTCGCGCCTGGCCAACGGCCGGCGACCGCGGCGCGCAGGCCCGCGACATAGTCCGGCATGGCCGTGATCGGCAGGCTCACGTCGAAGGTGGCCACGGGGCCGTTGCGGGCCACCTGTGCAACGTCGTCGCGCAGGGCCCACATGCGGTCGCGCTCGGCCTGGGACTTGGCGATCACCGCGTCGGTCACGAGTCCGTCCGCCAGGGCCGCCTCCAGCCGCGCCTCCAGCAACGCGCCGCCGTCTTCCGGCCCTAGGGTCTCCACCAGGACGTAGTAGCCGTGACCGTCGGGGAGGATGGGGCGGCCTCTGGCGGGCTCGGTGGTGACCAGCCGGTAGAATTCCGGCCACATGACCTCGAAGGCGGAGAGGCCGGGCAGCCCCGCTTCAAGGGCCCGCAACAGTCGGGGCAGGGCCTCGAACGTATCGACCGCGAGCAGGGCCGTTCCTTGCGCGGGCGGCGTCGGCCTGAGGCGCAGGACCGCCCGCGTGACGATGCCCAGGGTGCCCTCCGAGCCGATGAAGAGCTGCTTCAGGTCGTAGCCGGCGTTGTTCTTGATGAGCCGGTTCAGGCCCGTGACGATCGTTCCGTCCGCGAGGACGACCTCGAGACCCAGCACCATGTCCCGCATCATGCCGTAGCGCAGCACCCGGTTGCCGCCGGCGTTGGTCGAGATCGTCCCGCCGATGGTCGCCGAGCCCCGCGAGCCCAGGTCCAGCGGCAGGAAGAGTCCCTGGGCCGCGGCGGCCTCGCAGGCGGTGGCGAGCACGCAGCCCGCCTGGACGGTCATCGTCTGCCCGACAGGGTCGATGTCTTCCACGGCGGCCATGCGATCGAGCGACAGGGCGACTGCGCCCTCGGCCGCCGTGCCCTCCACCAGGCCGGTCCGCCCACCCCAGGGAACGATGGACCCGCCGGCGGCGGCCACGGTCCGCAGCACCTGGGCGACCTCGGGGGCCGATCGTGGACGCGCGATCGCCAGCGGGGTTGCGGCCCGCGTCCAGGGGCTGAACGCCCGCTCCGCCGCCGCCTCGCCGGTGAGCAGGCCCCCAGGCCCGAGAATAGCCTCCAGCGTCGCCAGCAGCGTGGTCATGGTTGGCTCTCCCTCGGAATGGCGACGGCGCGCAGGCCGGGCGCTCCAGTCAGATAGCCGTTCACCAACCGCGCCGGGGGCGTCGCGTCGAGCACCGCGCGCCGCAGGCCCTCGGGGTCGATTGCCTCGTCCGCAAAGCGTCGGAACGCCTTGGCGATCTCCACCATGTCGCCAGTCTGAGGCGACAGGCGCAAGGCCTGGACACGGGCCTCACGCAGTCGGTTCACGGGCGCGTCGGCCAGATGCACACCGTAGGAGAGGGTCTGTATCCCGTTGACCGCCAGGAACGGCTCGCCGTCGATCGTGCGCACGTCCAGTCCATCTGGATCCTGCTCGCAGACGAACTGGCAGGCGTCCTTGTGCCGGCCGTGGTGGCGGGCGTGATAGCAACGGCTGGAGAGGGCGAGAGGCAGGCGGCCATAGGCGAAGAGCTCAAGCTCGAGGGCCGGGCAGTTCGCGCCGATCACGGCCAGGGCGTCCAGGGACAGTTCCACGTTCCCGCACAACCGGACGCAGCCGCGCCGCGCAAGCTCCGCCGCCGCAGCCTCGTTGTAGACGTTGAGGAAAGGGCCCGCGACAAAAGGGGCTCCGGGCTGGCGCTGGGCGAGGCCGGAGGCATCGTTCAGTTCCACCATCTCCGGTGCACAAGCCAGCTCACCGGAAGCGCGCAACTCCCGAGCCGTCGCCGGCAACGCCAGGGTCGACCAGACGACGGCCTTGCCCGCCGCGTCCAAGCGCTCGGCGGCCTCCGCAAGCGCTGTCGCGACCCGTGGCCCCCGCTTTCCGCAGACCACCTCGCCGAGATAGACACGGTCGATGGGCGCCTCGTCGGCGATCCGAGCGTACAGGTCGCGGACGCGAGCCTCGGGCCAATGGAACAGCAGCGGTCCGAGCGTCAGTTCGATGCGATGGGCCGTCACCGCCAACGCTTCCGATAGGCGCCCGCGGTCTCCCGGCCCCCCTCGGCCAAGTCTGACAGTCGGCGTTCGTACCCGTCGAGCGTCTCCCCCCGGTCCAGCGCATCGATGGCATCGCGGAAGGCCGACGCGACCCGGGAGACGTAGGCCTTGCCCCGCTGCCGCCCCTCGACCTTCACAGCCCTGACGCCGGCGTCGCGCAGCGCTTTGAGCAGTCCCATGGCGTTGAGGCTGACCGGCTCCTCGAACAGATAGGCTGTTTCGCCTGCCGTCTCGAAGCGACCCTTGCACAAGGTGGGGTATCCCGCCGGTTCGCCCGGGGCGAAGCGATCGATGGCGAGGCCCGCCAACCGCGGCGTCAAGGCCGATGACGAGCGCTCGAAGGTCACGGCTTCTGGCGGAGAGCATACGCCGGAGAGGTTGGGCGAACGGCCAGTGGCGTAGGAGGACAGTGCGCACCGCCCCTCGGCCATGACGCAAAGGCCGCCGAAGACGAAGGCCTCGATCTCGACCGGCACGCTGGAGGTGAGAGTGGCGATCTCCGGTGCGGAAAGCACCCGCGGCAGCACCACGCGGCGGACGCCGTAGGCGTCCGCATAGAACGCGATCGCCTCGGGTGAGCCAGCCGCGGCCTGAACGCTCAGATGCACCCGCTGGCCAGGATGGCTGTCGCGCAGGTAGGACAACACGCCGATGTCGGCAGCGATGATCGCATCGGCGCCGGCCGCTACGGCCGTGTCGACGGCGGCCCGCCACGCCTCGACGTGGCCCGCGCGGGCGAAGGTGTTGATCGCGACGAGCACCCGCGCCCCGTGGCCATGCGCCCACTCCACGGCGTCCGCGAGCTCCTCGGGCGAGAAGTTGAGACCGGGGAAGTTGCGAGCGTTGGTTTCATCACGCAGCCCGCAATAGACGGCGTCCGCGCCCGAGGTGACCGCCGCCCGCAGCATGGCCGGGGAGCCGGCAGGGCACACGAGTTCGAGCGACCCCATCCTATGCGCCGAGAGCGGTCCGCGCCCGTGCCAGGGTAAGCAGGGCCGCAAGGCTCGCGTTCAGCCGGGGGCGGAAATGGCGGGGAGCGCCGATGAGATCGCCGACCCCGAGGTCCGCCGCCTCCAGCGCATTGTGCAGCGCCATGATCGCGCTGGTGTCGCCGTCGACCTCAATGCGCCGCGCAAAGAAGGCCGCGTCCGCGTCATAGACGCCGGCAAACAGAGCGATGAGATCGACCAGCGGACCGCGCACACATGCTGCGACCGGCTGCCGATCGTCCGGCTGGACCACGGTCACCCGGCCCTGCCGCCCCGCGGGTTCCAGCCGGAACGCAACCGGCGCGCCATTGGGGATGATGAGAAACGCCGCGTCGCGATAGGCGCCCAGTCGATCGAAGGCCGCCGGGTTCTCCCGCGCCACCCGGCGCAGCGTGGCCCCTAGGACAGCGTCGAGGGGCCCCGCGAGCGCAGAGCGCCGGGGAGGGCGTGGCGCCGCCCCTTTCCTATGGCCGTCGGTCCGGCCCGCTGGTCGTCGCATGGGATCCTCATTGCTGCCGCCGAATACCTAGACGGTGGTGCGCGCGACGCGCTTGAGCGCGATCAAGCCGCGACTTGAGGTCGGCCAATCACCCGCGCGCCCTGGCGTCGTAGGGTGTGTTCTGCGGAGGTGGATGGCCGATGACGTAACCATCACGCTGCCGGATCGGAGCTGATGTCGAAGACCTCGCCCACACTTTGCGGATCTACGGATACCGACCTTCGCTCGCGCCTCGGCTACATCGATCTCGTCCGCCTGATCCTCGCCTATCACCAGGCTCACCTTCGGCGCCTTGGCGCCGCCCTGGCGTTGGCCCGCGCGGTCGAGGGGCGCGAGGCGGAAGGCTTTCCGTCCGCGCTCGCGGATCACCTCGCGCGAATGCTGGCCGAGATGGCGGCCCATCAGGCGCGGGAGGGGCATCTGATGATGCCGCGCGTGCGGCTGGGCGGCGCGCCGTGGCCGACGCTCCGTCAGTTGCAGAGCGAGCACGCTTCGGCAGAGGCGGACATCCGGCGCCTCACAGACCTGACAGGCGGATACGACGCGCCGGCGCAGGCCTGCTCCGACTGGCGCGCGCTATATGCGCTTTGCCGCGAATACGAGCGCGAGTTCCGCGAGCACGTCGAACTGGAGGAAAGCATCGTCTTCGCGCGCTTCTCCGGCCGCCCGGGATTGGCCGCGTGATGGGCGGGCGGCGCAAGGCGCGGATCGCCGCTTCGCGCGCCG
>Ga0155080_146_pt2 | contig 147743 bp, 144 predicted proteins | sample RifCSPhighO2_01_FD_106048 | JGI IMG/M metagenome (GOLD analysis project Ga0155080, IMG submission 106048) | Phenylobacterium sp. RIFCSPHIGHO2_01_FULL_69_31 | reverse complement strand
AGCCGAAGCCGAAGCCGAAGCCGAAGCCGAAGCCGAAGCCGAAGCCGAAGCCGAAGGCACCGAAGCCGAAGCCGACGGCGCAGCTGCGGTCCATCCGGAGGCGTCAGAAGCGGCGAGCGACACTGAAGCTTCGGGCCCGAGGTCACCGCCCTGCCAGCCCATCCCTGCGACGGATGCGGGGGAGGACACGTCGCCGGCGGATGCGGTTCCGGTGGACGAGGGCGAGCCGCTCGATCTGGGATCGGAGCCGGACGATCCGCTGATCTTCGATCTGGTGACCCGCAACGCCACAACCGTGCGGCTCAGCAATGCGATCATCGCCGCGCGTGGCCGCGGCGACCTGCCGCTGAACCGCCTTTCCACCTACCTCGACGCTGGAGACGAAGCGCCCGAGGTTATGCGCAGGCGCGTCCCGAATCTCGGCGCGCGGTCCGTGGCGGAGCTCGACGCGCTGCTGCGCCGGGCGCATCAGCAGTTGGCGGCCGAGCCGCGTTCGACGCGACCTCTCGAGCGGCTGGATCTGCGCGCCGCCCTGGCGAGCTGCGCCGGCGCCCAACCGTGCCGAGAGAGCCTGGCTGAGGCAGGCCTGCCGCTACGGCTGTGGAACGCGCTTGGCCGACTTGATCTGCTCGCTCTTCCGGTCTGCGAACTCCTCCTGCGCTACGTACGGTTGGAGCCGACGTTGCTGCAGCTGCCCAACGTTGGTCGGACCTCCTTTCGAGAGGGCCGGCGCGTTTTGGGCGAGCACCTGCAGCGCCGGCTTGTCGCTCGCGGCATGACCCGCGCGCTCGCGGACGAGGCGGAGGCGGTGGTCCTCGACAACTGGGATCCTGACCCGCGCACATGCGCCCTCTTGGAAGCGTCGCTCGCGCAGCTCCGCCTCCTGCCGGAGGCCACCGAGGCCACCGAGGCCACCGAGGCCAGCGATGACGCATCGTCCAGCCTGAGCGTCGATGAGGTGCGCGAGGCGCTCGCCGCGGGCTTCGCCGCAGTAACGACTGGAACTGCATTGACCGCGCAGCGGCCGCCGGCGCGATTCCTCGGCCAGCTCGAAGCGCTCGGATATCTCGATCGCCCGCTTCAGCGGCTGATGCTCGAGTATCCTGAGGCCTTGGTCGCGATGCAGCGGCGGGGAAACTTTGGAGCAACCTCGTCGCGCCTTGCGACGACGATCATGCGCGAGATCCTGCGTCTCGAGCTTTCCTCTCGCGGTTTCGAGCCGCGAGAGATCGAAGTCGCGCAGCTGGTGCTGCTTGAGAACGCCCCTCCCGCCTCCGATGACTTCCGCGCCCTTTGTCGCCGGGTGGCGCAGATTCGCACGGCTGTGGCGGGCGCCGTCACCGAAGAACCGCGTGCCGAGGTCGCCTCGGAGCCTGCTGAAGCGCTCCTGCCAAGGCTTCTAGCCAGCCTGGCCGACCGTGAGCGCGACGTTCTCGAGCGCCGCTACGGGCTGTACGCGGCGCCGCTGACGCTCGAGGAGGTGGGCGTCATATACGGCCTCACCCGCGAGCGGATCCGGCAGATCGAGAAGAAGGCGCTGGGCCGGCTGCGCCAGGTGGCGCCGAAGCGGCTGAGGGCTTGCTGCCAGGAACACGGCGCCGCGGCTTGGGCCGCTTTGTCGGGCGGGGAGCCCTTTGTCCTGGTCTCCGAGGCCGCGCCCGCTGACCGCCGAGTGTCGCCGTGGATGCTCCTGGCCATGGAAGCCTGCGGGCTGACGGTCCCAGCGTGGCTGGACGTCTTCGCAGACCGCAGAAGCGGTTATTGGCTCCCACGCGGGACGCCGCACGAGGCCCTTGAGGCCGCGGCGGAGCGCTTGGACGCGCGGCTTGCCAGCCAGCCTCGGCCATGCGCCATCGCTCAGCTGGCGGGCGAGGATGACGAAGCTCTCGTCCGCGCCGCGCTTCGGCTGCGGGGCTGGCGGCTGTTCGGCGACTACGTGATGCCGCAAGGCGCAGGACCGCGGCTGCGCCGGGCGGCGAGACTACACAGTCTGCTGGGTCAACTGGGGCTCACCGGCATTCCAGAGCTGATGACCGAGTATCGGGCTCGGGCCGCTGACGACCCTTGCGGCGCGCGCGATGCGGAAATCGTCATGCAGAGCTGCCGGCACCTTTTCATCGAGGCGACCGAGGGATGCTGGGCCGCGATCGGTCTCAGCGGGGAGACCCCCGTGGTCGCCGCGCAGGGCACGGACCGCGACGAGGAGGATGACGAACCCGACGGCGGCCGCGAGGCCGCCGATGCGGAGGAAACGCGGACCGATGGGACGATCGCTTCGGCCCTGGAAAGCGAGTTGCGGGAGGCGGGGCCTCTACGTATCTCTGAACTGCAGGAGCGTGCGCCGGGGTTCTTGCCGCCGGGCCGCAGCATCAACAGCCTTGGTCCGATCCTCCTGACGAACAAGGACCGCTTCGCCCGTCCGCTTCCTGGCTTTTACGCGCTGCCGGATCAGATCCCGCGACCCGCGCAACTCTTGGCGCGCGCCCCAACCTTCATGCTGAACGAGGACCAAGTCCGCTACTACGTCCTCGGCCGCCGGGCTGGCGAACCGCGTGAGAGCTTTCCCTTGTGGTCGGTGGAGGCGGAGTGCGCCTGGGCGCCCTGGGTGCGCAGGCATGCCGAATCCGTCCTGTTGGAGTCTTTTCTGCATGTGGCCGAGCCCGACGCCTGGCCGGCCAGTGTGGCGGACCAGGCCGATTGGAAGGCTCTGAAGGCCGAGCGCGGCCGGTTTGGCCTAGCCTCGCCGCCGATCACCGACGGCGTCGAGCGGCCGGACCTCGACAAGCTGCTGGCCGCGTGCCTGCATGCTCGGCGCCATGGCGGACTGGGCTGGATCAGCGCCAACCGCATTCTTTGGCGCCGGATCACGGAGTTTGCTGCGGCGGGGATGCTCGCGATGATGGTGGCCGTCGAACTGTTGGAACCGGCCGACGACTGGCAGGCGCCGCATCACCCGGGCCCCGCCTTGGAGGATTGGATCGCGCAGCTGGAAGCTACCCTCGCCCGCACCGGGAAGCTCGAGTGGTCGTCACCGGTCGGGGAGGCGCTGCTCTCGGCGGCGCGCGTGTCCGACCTCGGATGGGCTGACCAGGTCTTTGTCACCCGCCTCTTCGGCCGCGTCGCCCCAGTGCGCGAGCCCGCCAAGCCGGAGGACCCGCTGGCGCAGCTCTTGGCGGAGCGTGAACGGGCCCGCCAAACGTCCGAGTTCGAGGCCAGACTGCGCGCCGCGGTGGCCCGGCCCGACGATGAGGACCCCGAGGCGTGACGCCGCCCGTCCCTGACCTCAAGGCGCACTACCGCAGCCGGCGAAGCAGCAGCCTCGCGAACGACTTCTTCGCGCCGTGCCTCAAGGTGGCGACGGCGTACCGCCGTGCGGCGGGATATTTCTCGAGTATGGCCCTGGTCACTTGGGCCGAAGCCCTGCCGCGGCTGGTCGGCGAACGGTCGCTGACGATCCAGTTGATCGCCTGTCCCGAGCTCAGTCGTGCGGACATCGCGGTGCTTCGCGAGACGATCGACGACGGCAAGCGCGCGGCCTATCGCGAGATGCTCGTCGAGCGGATGCTGGAGGAGGTGATCGCCTTCGCCGACGATCCCGGCGACACGGGCCTGCGCGCGAGGATCCTGGCCTGGCTGCTCGCCAACGATCGGCTGGAAATTCGTTTCGCATTCGCCGGTCACGTCGATGAGCCGGGGATCTTCCACGAAAAGATCGGCGTCTTCGACTTTCCCGACGGCTCGAAGGTGGCCTTCACCGGGTCGGCCAATGAAACCTTGGGCGGGCACAAGCGGAACTACGAGTCCATCGACGTCTATCGCAGCTGGGTGGCCGGCGACGCCGACCGGGTGGCCATCAAAGCCGAACAGTTCGACGAGGCCTGGCGCGGCGAGGCGGAGGGTCTGGAAGTGTCTCGACCGTCGCAGGCTCTGATCGCGCGGCTGAAAGCCAAGGCGCCAGAACGGCTACCGAAGCCGAAGCCACTGCCCCGTCCTGACGGAGCTGAAGATCCCCGCTGGCGCCACCAGACCGAGGCCGTGACGAAGTTCCTGGAGGCGCGCGCCGGCGTGCTGGAGATGGCGACGGGCACGGGGAAGACCCGCACCACCTTGAAAATTCTCGAGCGGCTCATCGATGAGGGTCAGATCCAGGGCGCGATCGTGTCCATGGACGGCACGGACCTGCTCGACCAGTGGTCCCAGGAGCTCGACGCCTGGATGCTGAAATCGGACCGGCGGTGGCTGATCTACCGCCACTTCGAGCGCCACCGCGAGCTTGGAAAATTTGCGCTCGATCCCGAACGCGCAATCCTGGTCATCTCCCGCGGCCAACTGAGCAAGGTGCTGGATCGCCTGCCCGCGCCACAACGCAAGTCGATGATCATCGTGCATGACGAGGTTCACGGCCTTGGGGTGCCGAGCCTGGTCGCGACGCTGAAGGGCGAGCATCCGAAATTCGGCTGGCGGCTTGGCCTCAGCGCCACGCCGGACCGCGCGTATGACGACGCTGGCAACGATTTCCTGCGCGAGGAGATCGGTGACACGCTCTTCCGCTTTCCGCTGGAAGAGGCGATCCGGCGCGGGGTGCTGAGCGGGTTCGACTATGTGCCCTTGGAGTATGAGCTGACGGATGGTGACCGCGAGCGGCTCAAGGCCGTCTATTCGCGAGAAGCGCGGCGCAAGGCTGAGGGCTCGCCGATGTCCAAGGAAGAAGTCTGGACAGAGCTCTCGAAGGTCTACAAGACCGCCGAGCAGAAGCCCGACGTCTTCCGCGCCTTTCTGAAGTCCCGCCCGGACATCATGAAGAACACGATTATCTTCGTGGAGACCAAGGAGTACGGCAACGCGCTGCTCGAGACCTTCCACGACTACACCACCCGCTATCGCACCTATTATGCAGAGGATGATCGCGATCACCTGGTGCAGTTTGCGCGCGGGGAGATCGATTGCCTCATCACCTGCCACCGAATTTCCCAGGGCATCGACATCCAGGCGCTCGAAAACGTCGTGCTGTTCGCCTCGGCTCGGGCGAAACTGGAGACGATCCAGCGGATTGGCCGCTGCCTGCGAGCGGACCCGTCCAATCCGGACAAGCGCGCGCGGGTCATCGATTTTGTACGACCGGCGAGCCCGGGGGACCGCTTCCCCAATGCGGACCAGGAGCGCTGTGCGTGGCTGACGGAGTTGTCGAAGGTGAGGCGAGAAGCCGATGCTTGATCCAGCGCTCGTAGAGGCCCTCCAGGCGGTGGTCGCTGAGGAAGGGCAGCCGCCGCAGGTGGCGCAACGGCTGATCGCCTGGCTGAACCAGACCAGCACGAGCGAGCCCACGCGGGACGAGAACACCCACTTCCTCAAGAACGTGCATGATGCCCTGAGCGTGAAGGTGGCCGATGCGAATTGATCTGGCCGGCTGGACCAGTTCGGGCCTGCGCTGTCCCGACGTGGAGATCAACCTGCGCAAGCCGGACGGCGGAGTGCCGAAGGTGGCGCTGATCCAAATGCCCAACGGCACCGGCAAGACCACGACCCTGGATCTCCTGAACGCAACCTTGAGCGGGGCGGCCCAGCACTGGTCGGCCGAGCGGGTGAAAGGTTTCCGCCGGCGGGATGATCCAACCCCGTCGGGGGCATTCAAGGTGACGCTGCTCTTGGACGGCAAGCCGTTCTCGATCGAGTTGGTCTTGGACTACGAGACGGGTCAGACGAGCTACAAGACCACCAATCCTGGTAGCGGCGGGGTGGTGCCGAAGCACCATGTGCCGCCCCAGATCCATCGGTTCCTGACCGAGCAGTTTCTGAGTCTGTTCATATTCGACGGCGAGCTTGCGAGCCGTCTCCTGGATCCGCGCAAGACCGAGGCGGACCGAGCGGTGGACGCCCTCTGCCAGCTCTATCTCTTGGACGCGGTCTCGGATTTCACCGGCGACTACTGGGAGCGGGCAACCAAGAACCAGACTGCCAAGACCTCGACCGGTCTGACCAAGGCCCAGGATACGCTCACCCAACTCCGGAAGCGTGAAAAGACCCTTCAGAGCGGCTTGGCCGACGCCAAGGCGAAGCTTGGCAAGCTCGGCAGCGAGATGGAGGACCTCGAGCAGAAAATCAAAGATCACGTCGGTCGGGTCGCCGCCGTGCGAGAGCAGTTCATCGCCGCCGAAAAGGACCTGATTACCTCCAAGGGGGGCGTCGATACGGCGAGCACGGCCTTGATGGCCGCCATGCGACTGCCGCACGCCCTGCACCCGAAACTCGCCGAGGACCTGGAGGCGCTACGGGACAATCTCGACCGCTTGAAGCTGCCTGAGAACACCTCGGCGCAGTTCTTCGAGGAGCTTGTCCGCGAGAAGCTGTGCATCTGCGGGCGCCCGATGGATCACGAGGCGCAAGACCACATCAAGACCGAAGCGAAGCGGTACCTCGACTCCGAGGACGCCGGGATCATCAATGCGTTGAAGCGCGACATCGAAACGTTGGCGGCCAAGCCGGAAGAGGAAGGCGCCGGGCATGTCCGCGTCACCAACCTCGCCAAATCTCTGGGGAAGGCGGCGCGCGAAGAGGTGGACGCCGCCGGACGCGTGCGGGCGTTGAAGCAGCAGCTGATCGACGGTGGCGACACCGAGCTCGAGGCTTGGGAAGCGCGGCTGGACGCCGCCACCGGGGAATACGTGAACTGTGAGGCTCTCATCGCCGAGATCGAGGGCCCGGGGGAGCCCGATACGCCCGACGACCAGCTGCGCTCGGTGAGCCAGATCCAGAAGCGCATCAAGGAAGTCGCGGGCCGGATCGCCGACATCACGCAAACCGTGCGCCTGAAGGCCCAGACCGAAATCATCCAGTCGATCCTGTCGAAGGCGGCGCATCGCGCCCGTACTCAGATCAAGGCGGAGCTGCTGGCCCAATCCAATGCACGTCTGCAGACCATCCTGGTCAATGACCCGCTGCAGATCGAACGCATCGACGGCGCGTTGCGGCTCCAAGGTCAGGATGAAGCCAGCAAGGGCCAGACGCTGTCGGTGGGCTACACCTTCCTGATGGAGGTGCTCCACCGCGGCAACAACGACTTCCCGCTGATCGTGGACAGCCCGGCCAACCAGATCGACGAGGGCGTGCGGCGCCGGGTGGGCCGCCTGATTCCAGAGCTCTGCAGCCAGTTCGTGGGTTTCACGATCAACACCGAGCGAGCCGGCTTCGTCGAGACGCTGGAGACCGCGGCCGAAGATGTCGCCTTCATCACCCTGTTCCGCAAGACCGAGGGCACCGCCCGATTGATGAAGAACCTGCCGCCTGGCCGTTTCGTTGAGACGAGCAACGCGATGCTGGTGACCGACCGCGACTATTTCTATCGCTTCGACGTCAAGGAAGAAGAGGAGGGCGCCGGTGTCGTTCAGGCTGCGCACTGACGCCGAGAAGTGGTTCGCTGAGCTTGACGGCCGCGAGCCGATCAAGACGAAGTTCGACCTCTACTACTTCTGCGCAATGGCGGGCTTGGCAAGCGGCCGGGCGACGGATGCGGCCAAGCTCGGCCTCGCGACCCGGGAGATGGTCGACTACTTCGTCGAGGACTATCGCCCGGCGCAACGTTTGATGATCGGACTGTTGGTGATTGCGGAGCTACGCCGCAACGGCATCGGGTTCGAAGAGAAGGCCGCAGTGCGCGATGTCTTCAAGCGCCTGGTATCGCCGAATAGCCCGAGCAACCTGACCGAAGAAGGTTTTAGGGCGCTGAACGGCTATGCGAGCGGCGGTTACGAGTTCTTGGCCGAGCAGCGCGAGACCAAGCCGGCCAGTGTTGACGAGTTCCTACGTGACTACCTGCTGCTGATCGACGAGGCGACACAGGTTGCCGCCTAAGCGCCGTTCAGGCCTGCTGCGCCGAGCCAGGGTGCGCGACCCGGTTTACGCGACTGCGGGACGCCGCGCTGGCCGCGGATCGTTAGCCTCTGCGGTTGATAGAACGTCGCGCTACGGCCCCCGCGGTCGTGTCTGGGCGACCGCTTCGGCTCTTCAATGCGCCAGCAGCAATACAAAAGGCGGCCTGCGGAGGTCCGCAGGCCGCCTCGCTATGAGCACCTAGGCGATCACACGTCGCGGTTTAACGCTTGTGCTTGGTTGGGTCGACCAATCGGTAACCCTGGCCCGGTTCACGCGTCGGCGGCAGGGGCTTGCCCCGCGTGGACGTGACCTCTGTTCCGGTGCCTCCCCCACGCGGTCCAACGCGCTCGTATTGGCCCGAACGCGGCGCGGGGGTGCCCGGCTTCAGCGGTGGTTTAGACATAGCTCACTACTCCGGCGGGACTTGAATGACCCCTGGGTACCGGGCTATGCGTCCGTTGCGAGTGCACGACACAGCGCGGCCATCACTGCAGGCCCGCGGCTGCCGTGACGAGGAGGCGGCCCCACTCAGGGCCGCCTTTTTCGTCTACAGCCCCTCACCGCGTCAGTAAATCCGAAAATATCCAACACGCCTCTACCGTCCATTATACATTAGATTGAAGTATAGTCAAGATAATGCAGTACTTGTGCCCGTTATCTACAGTCTGCGTAATTCGCGCAGCGATCCGGTATTGCATGGCTTCCCCGAGACGTCGCTGAAGGTCTTAAGCTGAGGCTGACAGCATCACCGTTCCGGAGGTCAGTGCTTCGGCGAACGCGGGTCCAGATCACGGGTCTCCAGCGCCCGCCGGCCCCGGTAGGCGGCCAGCTTAGACTTCAGCTCAAGTGGATGGCCTTCGAAAAGGCCGAGTAGATGCAATTTTTCCGATTTTCTTCGGCGGGCCGACGGGTTGGATGGCGACAGGCCGCGGTCGCGGCGATCGCTCAGCGTCATGCGTCGACGCCTGCCGCGCCGCAACTGCTCGTCTAGGCGAAACTCCGCCGAGCAAATCCTCGATTCGGCGCACGCGGGCATCGGCAAAGCTGGTTGTCGGCTTTTACCATCGCTGAAAAGGTCTGTTTGTTGCTGGTGGCGGTCGTCAGCGCCCGCTTGCTGTTCGAAGGGTGCAGATCGAGTCTTGATCACACTTTCGCGGGCGCGGGCCGCGGCTCGGGCAGGCAGCGCCCGCAGGCGTTCACGGTGCGCGCTCCAAGGGTCTTTCGCTCCTCGTCGGCGACCTGCCAAGCCTTGGCCAGGCTGAGCCCGGTGTGCAGGCGGGGCAGCTGCCAGTTGTCAAAGCGGGCGGTAATCGTCTTGCCCCATGCGCGGCAGCCGTCACGGTGGAGCGTCACCCGCCGAGACGCCGGCATGGCGTAGACAGTGTAGGCCTTCGGGATCATCGCCAACGGTCGGTCGCGGCCGCGCCGGCATTGTGCGCCGCCGCGGCCTGCCAGACATCGTGGATGGCGCTGTAGATCGATGGGCCGCGGATCGACGGGCTTGGCGTCGCCGGCTTCGGCCGGAAGCGGCTGATCAACGGAAGCGCGGCGCGGTCTCTAAGAATGGACATAGGGCGATTTTTCCGAACCTGGACTGAACGCGATGGACCATAGCCGTTGGACCGTGACGAGCGGCTTAACCGATCGCGGAGCAGCCGTGGTATGAGCAAGGATGCCAATCGTCGCCCTCATCGTGCTCGCGTTTCTGCTCCTCTCTTCCGTGCTGTGGATTGGCGGGCTTGTTTGGGCGGTCGCCGTTCCGGTCGTCATCGGCGGGGGGGTTGTTGTCGGCGCCATCGCCTGGTGCGTCTGGTGGTGCTTGGACCCCAAAGGCGCAGGCGAAGCTTTTCGGGAAGCGGAGCGAGCTCAGGCGCGGCGGAAGCAGCAGGGGATGTCCGGCCCGCCGCCCAGGTCGCGGGGGCGCCGGTGACTGGGCGCGTCGCTGGAGGGTCAGCAAGCCCGCCTCTCACCGACACAAGATCCTATGCGCGGTGCGTACCGCTGTGTGGGCGACCCGGGTGCGTCAATCCTCAAACCTCCCGGGCCGAACTGCTTCGTGGGCGATGACGCTCGGATCAGAACGCCGATGTCATGGCGGCGGGCCGACGCCTGAAGGTGTGTGCAGCCGCGCTACCGGAGCCTCGATCCGCGTCCGGCAAGAGCGCCGGAAACCATCGCCCTGATCTCGGCCGAAGGGGGTGGCGCACGCCCGTAGGCCTCGGCAAAGCCATTCACCGTCTCCGTCAGCAATTCGACGAAGGCATTGACGTCCCACACCCTGCGCGCCTGTGAGACCTGCACGCGATCAATCAGGGCATCGCTACGCTCGTAATTGAACTGACCGTTCCATTCGCTGCCAAGCAGGCCCCCGGCGCCAACTTCGATCCGGACCAAACCGCTTGCACCAAATTCACGCAGAAGGCACATGCCGGCGCCGAGAAAGCTGGTGATGTCCGCGACGCAGGCAGGCAAGAAGAACTTGCCGTCCTCTAGGCGCAACGTGTCGAAGGACCACAGTTCACCCGTCGCTTTGAACCACTGCACGGCCGTCCAAATCGTTGTGCGGGCCCCATCGGGCGGCACGGCGTAGCGTAACGCCCCGTCTCCGTTGAGGCCGCCATCGCCGCTGCTCGTAGGTCCCAGCGGCCTGAGATCACCTGAGCCATGTTCATGGACCTGGAGCGCAGTCGGTGGGGGCCGATCAAAGCGCTCGGGAATGATCCGAGCATAGAGTCGGCGCCCTTCCGTGGGGATGACCGAAGTCTGGCCGCCGCCGCCGTGGAACGGCCCATGAGACAACGACGCGCCGACATTGAACCACACGGCGGGGTCGTTCGCGCGGCTGGGGCGACCGGCGGGTCCGGGATCGCTAGCCTGGGCGGCTAACCAGGCTTTCAACGACGCCCGCAAGGCCTCAGCGAACTCGTCAGCGAGCCCCGACGTCGCGGCTTCAATGGCGTCATCGTCAGCCCCCTTGGACAGGCTGTAAAAGATCACCGCGCGGCGATGACGAATATCGAAGGGGAGCTTTTCGGGTTTGGTGGGGCCGTAGGATTTGTTGGCGACCAGGATGATCGGCTCGTGACCGAGGTGCGCAAAGGCCCAGCCTAACTCGATCAGGACATTGGGGTTGGCCAGTTCACGACCGCTGTCGGACTTGCCGACCGTGGTGATGTCACCGACGAAGGCCCCGGCCTCCTTAATCTTGGCCAGAATGGTCGCGACGATGTCGGCCATCCCGGCCGCGCCTTTCGTGTCGTGATCTAGCTCAGGCCCTTCGCTCGGCTCAAGCTCGAGGTCAGTGCTGAGTTCTGCCAGGGCGCGGGTCAGCGCCGCTTGAATTACATCCCGACAGACTTTCGCGGGGCGGTCGCTCTGCCAGGACCAAAAGACCTTCATGGATGAGCCCTGCCTCAGTTGGGGGCGGAAACGACGGGTTCGTTGGAGCCGAGATTAAGCAAAGACGGTGACGCTGGGTTGCCGTTCGATGCCCCCGCTGGTGATGCCTGAGCCAGCGCGCCAACGATAGCGGCGTGCGATCTGTTTGTCGCCTTTAGGTTGTGCGTCGGCTTGTCACGCGCAATGTCCTGGTTCAACCTTCGCTATGATCCCAAGTCACTTGACTCCTAGTCTCGCGAGCGCCGCCGATACCGCCATCAAACAGGTGCTGCTGACGGGTGCGACGTCGGTGGGACAAAAGAAGCCCACCGGAGAGGTGGGCTTCGTCGCCGCCTTTGTCCTGGATGGTGTCACTGAGATCGCTAAAGCCTGGAAGCCGTTGCTTCGTCCGCATGGTCTTTCGGTGAAGATGAGCGGCGTCTTCTGCCACCAGACGCCGCGGGTCACCTTCTCCTACAAGAGGGGCGCTAAGAAGAGCTGTGAACTCGCCGACCTGCTGGTGGTGGTCGACGACCTGACGTCGGAAGAGCCCACCAGACGGTGGGCCGTGTTAATCCAAGCCAAGATGTCGAAAGTCGGAGGCGGGCAGACGCTGTCAAGCGCCGGCGACCTCGTCCAGCTTGACCTCCTGACCAATTGGCCAAGCTTTACGCTGCCGTTGGGCTTCCAACAGACCCCGCGGGATTTCTCAACCTGCTCCTATGCCGGCGCCGCCGTCGACTGTGGCCGCTACGGCCTGATTCACCCGCAGCCCAGTCCGGATTGGCGCCAGCAGGCACCGGCGTCGTCGATGCCCACTGGGGGCGCCGAGCTGGGGACCTTCCTGGCGCGTATGGCCGAAGGGCGCGTTGGCTATGGCCGCGAAGCCACCGGACGCGGTGACGACTGGTCATTGACCGTCGATGAACTGTTGACGGTCACCGGCGCCTTGGCCTTCAAATATTCGGCGGGCCTCGCCGGGACGCATCCCCGTCTTAACAACAAGGTCGCCCTCGTCATCACGCCAGCGGATGGTGCAAGCCCTCAACCATGGACGTGGGGGAGGTGGGCCGCTGAGCGGCCTCCAAGCGGCGGGCGACCGGACGTTCCACCCGACGGTCCTGGCGGGCAGGGGATCAGTTTCGTCCACATCGGGATTACGCGCTACTCGGGCGAAGCGTGATTGATGACCTTGCGAAGGCCGTCACGATGCTTGGCGCGCCTCCGTGAAAACTACAGTTCCACCTCCTGGCACCTGAGCCAGAGTTCGGTGCGACCCCGGCGTGGCCGGGGCCGCGGGCGGCCGTCACGGGCGGCTGCGTCGTGACCAGCGAAGTTCGAAGCCGGTTTCCGTTTGCGCCAGGAGGGCGTTGATCGGCGTCGGGAAGCTGGGGTCGTCGAGGCGGACGGACAGGCTGTCCGGCTTGTCTGGCCGGGTGACGGTCCAGGCGGCGCCCACCTCTAGGGAGCCCGCGAACACCCGGTAGCTGGGGCCCTTGGCGCCGGTCTGCGCCACGGGGCGGATCTCCACCGTCTTCAGGCTGAGGCTGAGGGTGCGGATGGCGCCGCGAAAGCCGCCGTCCGGGGTCTTCGAGAACGTGCCGATCGTGATCATGGAAGGTCTCCTCTTGCGTCGGGCCGCGCCAGCCGCGGTCCCGATGGGCGGTGCTTGAGGACGGGACCCGAGGGCGGACCGCAGCCTTGGCCCGCAGCGGCGCGGAGGACGGCGGAGCCGTTGCGGTTCGGCCGGTCTCGGCCGGGCTAGAGCCTGGAGGGGCTGCGTCTGGCGTGTCCGGCGCGGTGGGGTTCCGGGCCGTCGCGGTGGGGTGGCTCGGCGACGTGGGCGTCTCGGGCGGTTGGGGTCCCTTCGCGGCCCTCGTCGGAACCTACGGCGTGGGTGAGGATCCTGCTCGCGATGTGGCGGGCGGTCTTCTCTGGTTCGGCGTCGGTTCGCTGGCATCTCCGGTGGGATCAGACCGCCACCCGCGGCCTCTCCTGGCCTGAGAGGGTCAAGGTCCGTTTCACCCCGCAACGGAGGCTTCGGCTTTCTTCCCCTGCGCTGACGCGCATTCCTCGCGAGGCAAGAAAGCCGGCGCTTTCCGCCGTCCTACGCTGACGCTGCGGGCCTTCGGCTGCGGCGCGACCCTGAAGACCTCGACTCCGGCTCGCCATCGAGGCCGCGGCAGGCGCGACCCGAAACCCAAGGAGACTTCCCATGGCGACCATCGGCACCTTCACCAAGAGCGAAGACGGCTCCTATGCGGGCGCGATCAAGACCCTCAACCTGAACGTCAAGCAGGCCCAGCTGCGGCCGGCCCCGAAGGAGAGCGACAACGCGCCGGACTTCCGGATCTTCGCCGGCGGCACCGAGTTCGGGGCGGCATGGAAGCGGACCGCGAGGGACACGGGTCGCGACTACCTCTCGGTCAAGCTCGACGATCCCAGCTTCCCGGCGCCCATCTACGCCAACCTGGTGGATGCGGAGGAAGGCTACAGCCTGGTCTGGTCCCGGGGCCGCACCAACGCCTGAAACCCGAGGCAGCGGCGGCTCCGAAGAGGAGCCGCCGCTTCCGAGAATCTGAAGTTCGGCGAGTCCGAGGCGGTGAGATCGGACTCGCCAAGTCCTTCATGTTCTGCTTTTGTTCGATCCCATGGAGACTTGGGATCGGGTGACGGCGGCCACTTGGCCGGGCGATGGCGCATGGCTCGTCGCGTGGGGGCGCTGATGGTGCAGCGAACCTATCAGGGGCTGGGTTCGCCCGAGGCGGCGGCGCGCGACTTCGAAGCCCTGCGGCCCTACGTGCGCGCCTTGTGGGGGCTGCAGGCGGCCGTGGGCGCGTTCACGCGCGACGGCAGCGCCTTGGACATCGCCGTCGACAGCCTGCAGACCGCCGCCTTCCATTTCACGCGGCGGCCGCGGTTCTATGAGCCGCGCGACCCGCTGCCCGACGCCCGCGACCTGCGCGACCGCGCGGTGGTCGCCGGCGCCTTCGAGGCGCTGCGGCCGTACGCAGCCGCGTTGCGGCATCTGCAGTCGCGATGCCGGCCGTTCGGCCGCGACTGGCTGGCGCTGGATGTCGCCGTGAAGGGGCTGGAAACGACGGCGTTTCACTTCACGGGCGTCGCGCACTTTTACGGCAGCCGCGGCGATAGCGCAGGCCCGGTGCGCCCGCCGGACGGGGCCACGCCATGACCCGCTATGCCGAACTGCAGGCGTGCTCGAACTTTTCGTTCCTGCGCGGCGCCTCTCACCCCGGCGAGCTCGTGATCGGGGCCGCCGCTTTAGGCCTCGAGGCGGTCGGGGTCTGCGACCGCAACACCCTGGCGGGCGTGGTGCGGGCGTGGTCGCAGGCCCGCACCCTGCGCGAGGAGAACGGTCAGGCGATCCGCGCGCTCACGGGGTGTCGGCTGGTGTTCGCTGACGAGACGCCGGAGCTCCTGGTCTACCCCACCGACCGGGAGGCCTATGGCCGGCTCACCCGGCTGCTGACGGTGGGACAGCTGCGCTCGAAGAAGGGCGAGTGTCGCCTCCTCTGGGAGGACTTCCGCGACGCGGCGGCCGGGCAGCTGACGGTGGTCGTGCCGCCGGACCGGTTGGACCACGGCTTTGCGCACCGGCTGCGCCAGGTCCGCGGGCTCGGGCCCGACGTCTGGCTGGCCGGCGCCCGCCGCTACGGGGCGCGCGACCTGCATCGCCTGGCGCAGCTGGAGCATCTCGGGCGCGACGCGGGGACGCCGCTCGTGGCGGTGAATGACGTGCTCTATCACGGCCCGGAGCGACGGCTGCTCCAGGACGTCCTCACCTGCATCCGCGAGGGCCGGACCGTGCACACGGCCGGCCTGCTCCTTCAGGCCAACGCCGAGCGCCACCTGAAAGGGCCCGACGAGATGGCGCGGCTGTTCTCGCGCTTCCCCGGCGCGGTGGAGCGGAGCCTCGAGATCGCCGGGCGCATCGGCTTTGACCTTGGCGAGCTGAAGTATGAGTACCCTGACGAGCCGGTGGCGCCGGGCAAGACAGCGATCCAGCATCTTCGCGACCTGGCCTGGGAGGGCGCGGCGTGGCGGTTCCCCGGGGGTGTTTCGGAGAAGGTGCGCGCGACGATCGAGAAGGAGCTCGACCTCATCGAGCGCCTGAACTTCCCGAACTACTTCCTGACGGTCCACGACATCGTGCGCTGGGCGCGGAGCGAGGGCATCCTCTGTCAGGGCCGCGGGTCGGCCGCCAACTCCTGCGTCTGCTTCTGTCTGGGCGTGACGGCGGTCGATCCCACCAAGCCCGACCAAGACCTGCTGTTCTCCCGCTTCATCTCTGAAAGTCGCGGTGAGCCACCCGACATCGACGTCGACTTCGAGCACGAGCGGCGCGAGGAGGTGATGCAGTACATCTACCGTCGCTATGGCCGCGAGCGCGCGGCCATCGTGGCGACGGTGATCCACTACCGCCCGCGAATGGCGATCCGTGAGGTGGGTAAGGCGCTGGGGCTGACGGAGGACATCACAGCTGCGCTCGCGAACACCGTCTGGGGCAGCTACGGCGATGAGATCCCCGACGGTCATATCCTCCAGGCGGGACTGGACCCGCAGGCGCCGGAGATCGTGCGGGCCACGACCCTGGCGCAGCAGCTCCTGGGATTTCCGCGGCACCTCTCGCAGCACGTGGGGGGCTATGTGCTGACCAAGCGCCGGTTGGACGAGACGGTGCCGATCGGCAACGCCGCCATGCCGGACCGGACCTTCATCGAATGGGACAAGGACGACATCGACGCCCTTGGGCTGATGAAGGTGGACGTCCTGGCGCTGGGCATGCTGACGGCTCTGAAAGAGTGCCTGACGACGTTGGGCCTGGAGGACATCGCCGACATCCCGCAGGAGGAGCCCGGCGTCTACGATATGCTCTGCAAGGCCGACTCCGTGGGCGTCTTCCAGGTCGAGAGTCGAGCCCAGATGTCGATGCTGCCGCGGATGAAGCCGCGGCGCTTCTACGATCTCGTCATCGAGGTCGCGATCGTCCGGCCCGGCCCGATCCAGGGGGACATGGTGCACCCCTATCTGCGGCGGCGCGAGGGGACGGATCCGGTCGAATATCCCTCACCGCATCCCGATCATGGGCCGGCCAATGAACTTGAAGCGATCCTCGGCAAGACCCTGGGTGTGCCGCTCTTTCAGGAGCAGGCGATGCGGATCGCGATCGAGGCGGCAAAGTTCTCCGAGAACGACGCCGACGGCCTGCGCCGGTCGATGGCGACCTTCCGGCACTACGGCAGTGTGGGCGTCTACGGCGCACGGTTCGTCGAGGGACTGACCTCGCGCGGATACCCCGAGGAGTTCGCGCTCCGCTGCTTCCATCAGATCGAGGGATTTGGCTCCTACGGCTTTCCGGAAAGCCACGCGATCAGCTTTGCGCTGCTCGTCTATGCCTCGGCCTGGGTGAAGTGGAAGCATCCGGACGTCTTCCTGATGTCGCTGCTCAACGCCCAGCCGATGGGGTTCTACCAACCCTCGCAGCTCGTCCGGGACGCGCAGGCCCATGGTGTCGAGGTGCGTCCGCCCGATGTGGCGTTCAGCGGCTGGAACACGCGCCTGGAGCCGCCTGACGACCCGCGTACGCCGTATCGGCCGGTGCGGCTGGGGCTCCGGCTCATCAACGGCTTCAAGAAGGCGGAGGCCGAAACTCTGGTCGCCGCACGGGGCGGCGGCCTGGCGATGACCCCGCTGGATCTGGCCCGCGGCGGGGGCGTGTCGCGACGTGGGCTCGAACTGCTGGCGGAAGCCGACGCCTTCCGCAGCCAGGGGCTGGACCGGCGCCAGGCGCTCTGGGCTGTGAAAGGTCTTTCCGGCGAATGGGACGCAGAGGCCAAGGCGCCGCTGCTGCTGCGCCAGCGGCAGCGTGAAGAGCAGGTTGAGCTGCCCTTCATGTCAGACAGCCAGCAGGTCGCGGAGGACTACCGGACCACGAGCTTGTCTCTGAAAGGGCATCCGGTGGTCTTCTTCCGCGAGTCCCTGGCCGGCCGGGGCGTGGCGCCCTGTTCGGCGCTCGCCCAGGCGCGCGACCGACGGCGCATGAGCGTTGCGGGGCTGGTCACCGTCCGGCAGCGGCCGGGCACCGCCAAGGGCGTGGTGTTCATGACCCTGGAGGATGAGACCGGCATCGCCAATGTCGTGGTCTGGAAAGACACCTTCGAGAAACATCGACGGACGGTCATGAGCGCCGCCTTCCTCGTCGTGCACGGCCAGGTCCAGCGCGCAGGCGACGTCATCCACCTGGTGAGCGCCGACTTTGAGGACCTGACCGGCCGGCTTGCGGAGCTGCGGGAGGACCAGCGCGCGATTGCCGCGCGGACGCGCGTGGACGGCCAGCTGATCCGCAGCCGCGACTTCCACTAGGCGCGGCCATGACGATGTTCCAGAACCTGCATCGGTCGATGACGGCGAGCCAGACCCTGAAGGTTCAGTGCGATGTCTGTCGTCATCTTGGCGCGTTCTCGGCGGCGGAGGCGAAGAAGGTGTTCGGTTCAGACGCGACGCCGATGGAGATCCGCCGCCGCGTCACCTGCAAGGTCTGCCGCGCCGCCGGCCGCGCGCGCATTTGGATCTGAGCCGCCCCGTGGCCTCCAGCCTGAAGCCGCCGCCGAAGGCCGCCCTGCAGCGGTTTCATGCGGGTCAGGTCGGAGACGATACCGTGGAGACCTATCTGGCGAAGGGCTGGTCCGTGGGGATTTGCTGCAAGGCCTGTGAGCGTCTGGTCGAATGGACGCCGCCCGAGCTCGCGGCGCGCTTTGAAGGCCGAGAAGGGCTTCGCATTGCGGACCTGGTCCCGCGGCTGACCTGCAAGGGTGAGGACGGCTGCGGGTCCAATGAGGTCACGGTCTTCCCGCACCTCTACGACGGAGACTGGCGCTGGGCGCCGTGACAGGCCCTTGCAAGCCGGCGGCGTGCGGACAAAGCTCCACCGCAGGGGGACCTCATGAAGTTCACATTTGCCGTGGCGCTCGGGGCGCTTCTCGTACTCGCCAGCGGTGGGTCGCCCGCGCAGGCGCAATCGTGCCCGGTCGGCTCCTACCCGTGGACGGATTCCTGGGGCAACAAGATCTGCAAGCGCCACGGCGATGGCGGGACCGCGAGCGTGGAAACGCGGTCGGGCCAAGCCTGCCCGGTCGGGTCTCACCCCTGGGTGGACAATTGGGGCAACAAGGTCTGCCGGGAGCAGGGTTCGGGTTCCAAGCCCACAACCGACTACTACGACATCAGCAAGGGCTGCCCGACGGGGACCCACCCGTGGACCGACGAGTGGGGCAACAAGGTCTGCAAGAAGTTCTAGGCGGCGGAGCCTTCCCCGCTTAGCTGCTGGAGGCGACGGTCTCGGCGTAGCAGGTGTTGCGTACCAGACGGCGGTTCAGATCGGGCGCGCCGTCGTCCCACCACACCGGCCCGCGCTCGCCGAGTGCGACCTTTGCGGCATGAACTTGAGTGCGCGCTTGCCGCAGCGCCGTTGCGTCCTCCGCCAGGGTCGCGGCGCGCACCGCGCGGCGAGCCGCCATCAGATCGCGGGTGAGACGGTCACGCACGTCCGCAGCCAGGTTGGGATTGCTTGCGCGCCAGAGCCGCCCATCGACGATGATGTAGCGCCCGTCCGGCGTCCGCAGCGGGCTAGATGACATCGGTGGGCTGCTCGCGGACCACCTCGTGGGCTGGCTTGTCGTCTCGCAGGCCGCGGAAGCTCGCGTGGCGGATCTTGCCGCTGGCGGTCCATTCCCGAAACTCGGCGCGCGCGACGAGTTCTGGCTGCACCCAGTGCACATGGCTCCGCGGTGGGCTGCCAGCTTTGAAAGGATTGGTCGGGCTGCCCAGAGCTTCCAGACGCTTGCGCAGATCCGGCGCGGCGGAGAAGCCGCGCTCGAGGGTGCCCACGTAAGTGAGGCCCTTTGGGCCATACACGCCTACCAACACGCCTTTGAAGTGTCGTCCCTCCTCCTGCTCGTAGCCGCCGATCACGAACTCCTGGCCTTGGATGCAGAGGGACTTCACCCAGGCGTCAGACCGGCCCGCGGCGTAGCGACTGTCGCGGCGCTTCGAGACGACGCCCTCCAAGCCGATCCGGCAGGCGGAAGTCTTGAGGGCCAGGCCGCCGGTGTCGAAGGTGTCGACCAGCCGAACGCGTTCGGACGTTGCCGGGTCCAGGTAGGTCTGGAGCATGTCTTTGCGATCGCGCAGGGCGAAGGGGCGCAGGTCGTCCTGGTCGCGCCAGAGGATGTCGAAGACAAAGTACACGAGCGGGGCGGTCGCGCCGCGGCCCATCGCTGAGCGCAGGCCGGAGAAGGTCGGCTGGCCGTCCGGGTTCAGAAAGCACACCTCGCCATCAAGGATGCCGTCGCCCAGCGGGGAGAGCTCCGCGGCAATCTCAGGAAGCTTGTCCGTCCAGTCGTGTCCGCGCCGGGTGAAGAGCGTGACGGCGCCGTTGGCGATGCGCGCCTGGAAGCGGTAGCCGTCGAACTTGATCTCGTGGAGCCAGTGGTCGCCGGTCGGCGGCGCGGGCACGACCTTCGGATGCAGCAGCTCCAGGAAGCCTGGCAGCGGCTGCGGGACGTACTGGCGTCGGGACGGGGCGAGCTGCGCGCGGGCCACGGGAACCTCGAACGGGGAAGAGGACTCCCTGAGTCCGACCGCGCGTGAGGAGTTCCGTCATGGCTGCAAACGACAACACCCGCGAGGCGCTGGAGACGGCGCTCGCCAACCTCGTCCACCAGGTGGACATCGGCGACTACCGCGACGCCAAGGGGCATGACCTGCACAACAACCTGGCCTTCCTGCAGGCGCAGGAACTCGTCGACCGCTACGGCCTCACGCACGAGAAGATCTGCTGGGCTCTCGACGAGTGCAACGGCGACCTGCGCCAGGCGGCGGAAAAGCTCGCCGCCTGACAGCTGGGCGTCAGTGTTGGCGGTCGCCGCGATCTCCCTGCCCAGGCTTGGCGGGGGTCTTGGAATGCTGGCGTTGGTCGGCGGCCGAGGACTTGCCAACGTTCACCTGGTCGCTCGTGAAGTGGCCTTGGTCGTCACGCCGAACGTAGCGCTTGTCCGACCCGGTATCGATGGTCTCGCGTTTGGACATGGGAACCTCCTGGGCCGGTGGAATCCGCGGACCCAGCCGAGGTTCCACCTACCGGTCGGGCCCGATCCCGCAGTCGAGATCGGCGACCGCCGGCGTGGCGCCATCCGCCAGCGCCTCGCGCAGGCACGCAGACTCTTGGGCCTTGTCGCGCCAGGCCACGGCCAGGCCGGCGCACATCAGCGCGAGGAGCACACAAGCGAGGGCGAGGAGACGCACGGTCCAGCGCGGCGTCAGCTGAGGTAGGGACGGCGGGCTCATCTCAGGTCGGGATGACCTCGTCCTCCTTCGTGCCGTGGCCTACGATCTGCAGCGTGCCGTCGGGCAGCGGCTGCTGCAGACGCCGAACCTCGGCCCAGGGCGCATCGCTGAGCCACAGGTCACAGGCGGCCGGGTCGGTCAGGATCACGGGCATCGCCTTGTCGTGGTGCTGCGCGACTTCGGCGTTGGCTTCGGTGGTGAGGAACCCGAAGACCTCGCAGTCTTCCCACCCGGTCTTGATCTTCCGCACGCAGCCGTGCGCCGTCCAGACGCCGGCGAAGAATGCCAACGGCCGAGATGGGGCGAGGGCGTACCAGACCTGCTTGAAGGTGCCGCCGACCTGGTCGGGTTCGCTGAAGGACGTGAGCGGAACGAGGCAGCGGTGGGCGGGCTCGAGCCAGGCCTGCCAATGACGGCTCGAGGTGTTCCGGATGTTCGTGACGCCCTTGTCCGGCTCCATCTTCAGGAGCTCGTTGAAGTCAAAGCTGGCGCCCTTGGCGCGCAGCTTGTCGGCTCGCTTCTTCGCTGCCTCGAACTGCAAGTTTTGCGGCGTCGGCATGCCCCATCGCATGTCTCGCATCTCGCGCGCGCCCGCGGCGTCGCGCACGATCACGGGAGCCGCATAGTCGGGGTAGACCCCCGACATCGGGGGTTGGTTGTTGTTGCGGTCGGTCATGGCGCGGGCGATCGCGGCGACTTCGGCGCGTGCGCGCATCATGGCGTAGAGGTTGCACATCGGCCGAGCTTAGCGGCCGGCGTTGCGGCCGCCGAGGCCCTTTGGCAGGCGCTTGTCTTTCGACGTCGCCTTGGCCCGGTTGGGGCGCGCCCCCTTTATCGCTCATGGGGGCGCGGCGGGTCGTTCGCGAAGCCGTAGCCCTACGGCGCGCGCGGACGGAGGGGAGGGGCCAAGGTGTCAGTCGCGGTCTAGGGCAGGATAGCCTTGCCGGCAGCGATGTATGACGAGGCCCCTCCGTGGCGATGTTCAGCCTGCGGCTCGACGACGACCTGGCAAACCGGTTCGACACCGCGGCGCTTGCGTACGGCGGGCGGTCCGCGCGGCTTCGGCAGCTGGTGCGGCAAGAGGCGGGCGCGTTGCCAACCTCATCGCGGCCGTCGCTTGCAGCCGCCGGGAGCACCCGGCTGATGGTCCGAGTGCGCCAGGCCGAGGCGGCGTTCGTGGCCCAAGAGGCGGAGGCGATGGGGTTGCGGCCGGCGACGTGGGTCGCTGCGCTGGTGGCGCATCGCGCTGGCGAGGGCTTGCGCTTCTCCGCCCCAGCTGAGCGGGCGCTGATTGCGGCCCACGGCGAGATCCATCGGATCGGTGTCAACGTGAACCAGATCGCCCGCGCCCTGAACACGGCGGTGCTCGAGGGACGGGTGCTCGACCTGGAGATGGGCGAGCTTGCGAGCCTTCGCCGGGAACTGGCTGGGCATATGGCGGACGTACGGGCCAGCGCGTCCGCACAGCTGGCCTATTGGGCCGGACGGCCATGAGCGAGATGCGCACCGTGCGCGGTTTTGAGGACGTATGGCGTCCGCCAGTGCGTTCACGGCGGGTGCGCCCGGAGACCGTTCTCGCACACGCCGACGGTCGTTCGAACACGCGGGCCCGTCTCCAACGCCTCGTCCGTAAGGCGCCGGAGGTGATGGTCAAGGTGACTGGTCGGGCCCGAGACACCGCCCATCTGCGGGCGCATCTAGATTATGTCACGCGCAACGGACAGCTGGAGGCGGAGGACCGGGACGGTTGGCCGTTGCTGGGCCGGGACGAGGTTCGCAGCCTGGGCGACTGCTGGGCCTGGTCGCATGAGATGGACTCTGGCCGTCGCCGGAACTCGGCCCTGAGCCTGTCGCTGATCCTGTCCATGCCCGCCGGCACGGACGCGATCCGCCTGCGGGACGCGGCCCGGGCCTTCGCCCGGGACGCGTTCGAGGGCGGACACGACTACCTGCTGGTGCTGCACACGGATACGCCCCATCCCCACGTACACGTCACGGTCAAGGCACGGGGAGACGGCGGCCAACGGCTCAACCCGAAGAAGGCTGACCTCGAGGCCTGGCGTCAGGCCTTCGCGCGGGCCTTGCGCGATCGCGGGATTGAGGCGGAAGCGACGCCGCGGCGGGCGCGGGGTGTTACTCGAAAAGCGGAGCGCGGGCCCATCCGTCGGATGCGAGAGCGGTACTTTGCCGGGCATGGCGTTGCGTCGCGAGCGTTCCGAGGCGCGTTGGCAGACGCGGCGCGCGTGGCCGCTTCGGGGCAGCCTGAACCAACAGAGTGGGAGACGCGCACGGCTCGTCGGCAAGCTGTCATCCGGGGACTGTACCGAGCTCAGGCTGAGCTTCTGGCGCGCTCGCCGGATTCGTCAGATCGCGCGCTCGCGGCCGCCTTGCGAACTTTCGTGGACGGGATGCTGCCGCCCGATACGCAACGGCTGGGGCTGGCGCGGGTGTTGCGAAATCGGGACGCGACCAAGACGCGCCGGCCCGAGAGAAATCACTAGCTCCTCGAGGCAGCCGTTGAAACGGCTTCAGCCAAAGGTTCGGTGTCACCGGACCGTCAGATCACTTAAGCTTCGCACTAGCAGGTCAAAGCGCCTGGCTATGGCTCACTAGAACAAGGCAGTGTCAGGGATGGACTGGGGAGATCGCAAGGAACCGTCGCCAAAAGTGGGGCCGCGGAGTCACGGGGACATCGACTATGCCCGCATCGTGCACTCGGCGTCGTTCCGGCGACTTCAGGGGAAGACGCAGGTTTTCAATTTGGGCGACAGCGACTTCTATCGGACGAGGCTGACCCACTCTGTTGAAGTTGCACAGTTGGCAGGGAGCTTGGCGGTGCAGTTCGCCGACCAGCATCGAGACACTCCTGCGGGAGCCCTGCTCCATGACCGAAGCATGATTCAGGCGATCGGATACACCCACGATCTGGGTCACCCGCCTTTCGGACATGGTGGAGAGGTCGCGCTGAACTACTGCATGCGAGATAATGGGGGTTTTGAAGGCAATGGCCAAACGCTGAGGATCTTGACAAAGCTCGAGAAATTCTCTGCCACGGCGGGAGCCAACTTGTCTCGACGCACGTTGCTGGGGGTCCTGAAGTATCCGGTGCCATATAGCGTTGCATTCAACGACGAACTTAGGCCGCAGTTGCGCAACGATGTTACCGCGATTCGGGTCATCGATAGGGACCTATGCAAGCCGCCAAAATGCTATCTTGACACCGAAGGTGATGCTGTCGGGTGGATCCTAGAAATACTAAGTCAAGAAGATAGAGATCGTCTTTGTACAATTGAAATGCAGCCTGGAAAACACAACAAAGCCCGATTTAAGTCTCTCGATTGTAGTATAATGGATCTGGCGGACGACATAAGTTTCGGTGTACACGATATTGAAGATGCGATCGCGCTTGGAGTGCTCGATGAGGGAGATTTTAGGAGATATTTAACAGAAGATTCGGCCTCAGCTTTTACGTCGTACCTGGTCAAGAAGTATCCTAATGAGTATGGGAATAGTGCGTATGAGAAGTGGATTGGAGCGCTATATGGTAACGGCGATCAGCGCAAACATCTAATAAGTCGAATGGTGGCGCATTTGATGTCGTCGGCCTACTTGGAAGATGACGAGCATTTTTCCGAACCTCTGCTCAAGTACCGAGCAACTCTTCCTGACGATGTGGAGATATATCTAAAGTCGCTGAAGGATTGCGTGTACGAACGGGTTGTTTCCGCGCCCGAAGTTCAACATCTTGAATTCAAAGGTCAGAATTTGGTCGTCGCTGTTTTCGAAGCCTTGGCGTCTGAGCCAAACAAATTCCTGCCGGCGGAGGCAAGAGAGCGCATCGGACAAGGTGACGACCCTGTCAGGGCGATCTGCGACCATGTGGCGGGGATGACAGACTCCTATTTACTCAAGATCTATGGCCGATTGTTCAGTCCAGGATTTGGGTCGGTATTCGATAGGCTCTAACGCGGCGCCCGAGAGCACCGAATCACAGAAGGGATTGCTGAACGGGTCCGGTGCCCACGCCTGCTCGACTTTGGCCGCGTTGCCTCAGCTCGATCTCTGCGCTGAACCGGAGGTCCTGGTCGCGAACCGCAGCAAGGCCTTGCAACGCTTTGACGGAGAGATCGCTCCAGGCCTTTCCGCGGTGCTCGCCAGCCGGGACGCGGGGAAGGAGTCCGGGCTCCCGGCTCCAGGCGATGAGCTGCTCCAAGGACGCAGCGTTCAGCAGGTCACGCAGGTGGTGCGCGGTAACGTAGGCGTCGGGCGCCGCGCGATGTGCCGGCAGGCCAAGCTCATGGACGAGACCTTCAGGATGCCGCTGGTAGCGCAGCATCTGGTTCGAGAACCGCAAAAGGTCTGGCCAGACCCTGAGGGCGCACTTCCAGGTGCAGATCCAATCGGCCCCGCCGCTCAGGGACGGGCGACAGTAGCGTTGCTCGAAACCTGCGCGGTGGGCTGCGAGCGCGACGACCCCACCCTCGGGTCGCAGGACCGTTGGCGCAACCGTCTTCCAGAACGGCGCGTCGGCGACGTGGCTGTCCAGAATGTGGTGGATCGCCATGGTCTCCGCCGAGATCGGCCGCCCCGGATTGACGAAGTAGGCGCCGCGGTCGCCGTTCAGACGCCAGTGGCCGTTCTCGCCGCGGACGACGTCCTGCCACCCGATCTCGCAGACGTCGTGGGGGCCGTTGCCGGCGGTCTCCAAGTCTATGACGCGGACGCGGGGCGGGGACATAGATGAAAGCGGTCTCCAGGACGGGCAGGTGGGACATGGGCGCCCCGCGGGCGCAGTGCGAGCTTAGCTGCTCTTAAAATTCACCTTTCGTTCTGCGGCTGATAGGTTGTCGTCGTGAGTGCGTCGGTTCGCAAGATCATCCACGTCGACATGGATGCCTTCTACGCGTCCGTGGAGCAGCGTGACGACCCGTCGTTGCGGGGAAAGCCGGTGGCCGTTGGGCATGGGGCTCGGCGTGGCGTGGTCGCCGCCGCGAGCTACGAGGCGCGCGCCTTTGGTGTGCGCTCCGCGCTGCCGTCCATGACGGCGCTGCGGCAATGCCCGGACCTGGTCTTCGTGCCGCCGCGGTTCGAAGTGTACCGGGCGGTTTCGCAGCAGATCCATGCGATCTTCGGGGAGTTCACAGATCTGATCGAGCCTCTGGCGCTCGACGAAGCCTACCTGGATGTGACGGCGAACAAGGCGGGCCTCGAGACCGCCTGGCTCACGGCCAAGGCGATCCGCGCGCGCATACTCGAGGAGACGGGACTGACCGCATCGGCGGGGGTGTCCTACAATAAGTTCTTGGCCAAGCTCGCGTCCGGCCGGCGAAAGCCCAACGGGCAGTTCGCGATCCAACCGCACGAGGGCGAGGCCTTCGTGGAGGCGCTCCCCGTGGCGAAGTTTCACGGCGTGGGCCCGGCCACGGCCAGCAAGATGCATCAGCTGGGCATACAGACGGGGGCGGACCTCAAGGCCTTGTCGCTTCAGGCCTTGCAGGCCCGGTTCGGGAAGTCAGGAGCTTGGTACTACGGCATCGCCCGCGGGATCGATGAGCGCGCCGTGAACCCCAACCGCGAGCGCAAGTCCTCGGGGTCTGAGACCACCTTCGACGAGGATCTGACGGACCCTGGACGGATCAAGTCCGGGGTGCTGGAGATGGCCGACGACGTCTGGGCCTGGTGCGAAAAGACCGGGCGTCGGGGGCGGACCGTCACCGTGAAGGTCAAGTGGGCGGACTTCCAGAATACCACGCGCAGCCGGACGCTGGCCCACCTCGTGACGAGCCGTGAACAGCTCCATGCCGCGAGCCTTGCCTTGATCGAAACGGTGCTGCCGGCGGCGAAGGGCATCCGGCTCGTGGGCGTGACCCTGTCCGGTTTCGCCGGCGCAGAGGATACTGAGGCTCGGGAATCACTCCTGCTTCCGGAGCCGGACGCGGCTTGAGCCAATTGCAGCCCCCTACCGATCCGGTCGACCTGGAGGCCATGGCCGCGGCCCTCGTCGGAAGCGGCGAGTATCGGGTCCTGCGTCGGCTGACGCCGCATCTCGTGCAGGCGGCAGAGCCGGGGGAGGTCGTCCGGCGCGGGCTCTTCGTCGACGTGGAGACCACCGGGCTCGACCCTGTCCGCGATGAGATCATCGAGCTAACGATGACGCCCTTCACCTATACCGCGGCGGGCCGCGTGCTGGCTGTGGGGGCCTCGTTCCAGGCGCTGCGTGAGCCGTCGCGGCCGATCCCGTCCGAGATCACGGCGCTGACGGGGATCGACGACGCGATGGTGGCAGGCCACACGATCGACCCCGCGGAGGTCGTGAGCTTCGCGGCCCCGGCGGCGCTCGTGGTGGCGCACAATGCCGGCTTCGACCGCAAATTCCTGGAGCGGTACGCCGACGTCTTCACGACGAAGGCTTGGGCCTGCTCCATGAGCCAGGTCGATTGGGCCTCAGAAGGCTACGAAGGCACAAAGCTCGCCTACCTCACGGCCGGCGCAGGGTTCTTCTACGACGGTCACCGCGCGATGCATGACTGTCTGGCGGCTGTCGCGCTCCTGGCCCACACCCATCCGAAGAGCGGACGCACGGGCCTGTCTCTCATGCTGGACCAGGCCCGCCGCCCCACCTGGCGAATCTGGGCGGAGAACTCTCCGTTCGAGCTGAAGGACCGGCTGAAGGCCCGAGGCTACCGCTGGAACAGCGAAGGGATCGGCGGGCCGCGCGCCTGGTACGTCGATGTGGCCGAGGCCGATCGCGATGCGGAGCTCGCGTTCCTGCAAGCTGAGATTTACCGCGGAGAGATCGACCTGCTCACCCGCCGCATCGATGCCTACGACCGCTTCTCGGAACGCTGCTGAGCTTAGGCGCGGTGGCGCTCCTCGCGGGGTCGTCGGGGGAACGTCGGCGACGAGCGTGATCCGCCGCCGACGTTCTGTCGTCACCAGTAGTAGCGATGAGGCCGCTTTTCCGTCGGCCAAACGATTTCGTCGGGATCGCGCCCCGTCTTGATTGCGTGCGCCAGGATCGTGTTACGCCGGCGACGGGGGCGGGAATGGTGAAGCGTATTCCAGCCCGATGGCGTAATCGTGAGCCGCTGCGGCGCGGTGCGCCACACGGTGTGGGGATAGCCCCGCTTGAAGTGGGCCATGTGAGGTAGCTCCGGTTGTTGAGTTACCTCATGGCGGCCTCCTGTCGTGCTGGGTTGAGCGGCTAAGATGTTGGCGGCGCCTCAGCCTGACAAGGGCGTCAGTGCTAGTGCGGGCGAAGCGCCGCCTCCCCACGCTGTGCGTCAGCGGCTTGCGATGGCGCGCCCGAACCGTTCCAGGAGCTCTTGGCCCTGCGCCGTGATGTGAAGCGCCTTCTGCTTAACGTTCTCTGGATGAACGGCCTGCGCGAGCAAGGCCTCGCCGCTGCCGATCTCCAATTCCCATTGTAGAGGACCCAACGCCCCTGCCGACCTGTGAGGGCGCGCGCTCAGGCGTTTGATGTGGCGGCTGACGGTGCTTTGAGGCAGCCGTGTCGCCGCCGCAAGCTCGCCCACCGAGAGGCCGGGCCTTGTGGCGACGGTCAGGAAGCAAAGCAGCTCTTCCGTGCTCATTGAGATCTCCTCGTCGGTTAGGATCCGCACGAATTCCAGGAGCCGGGCGGCAAGATCGTGCTTCATCTCGGATCCAATTTCGAACTGATATCCAAAAATGGATATAAACTCGATCTGCGTCAAGTCCGACGTGAAAGCTTCCAGGGGCGTCTCAGGTGCGCGTGCGTTCCCGGACGCGCGTGTTCGCCGGGCTGAACGACGCGCCGCGTTCGAGCCAATAGGCCAGCCGCTGGCGGGCCGCTGACAGGATGCGGTCTTGGTCCGCCGGTTCCACGACGCGAGCTCGGACCACCTGCTCCACAACCTTCAGCCGCGCCTGCGCGTCGGATGTGAGGGCGGCGCTTTGCGGCGCTCGAGCCGCGCGGCGGTCAGCTTCCTGACGGTCGCGCTCGGTCGGGCGGTAGCCCCGCACGTCCAGGCCTGCCGCGCGCGCCCGCTGCCAGACTTCGCGTCGAAACTCCGAGTGACCACGCACCGTGATCGTCGTCCAGCCGCGGTGCTGGGCAATGGCGACGAGGTCGCGGATCACGTGGGGGTCGTTGCGGCCGGTGGTAAGGCGCCGCCCGTGATCGCGGAAGGCGGCCACCTCGGTGCGCGCGTCGGCATAGAAGCCGAGGCCCGGCCCACCACCACGGTCGGTGACATACCGCCGACGCACGTGCTCAGGGACCTCGCCGGGCGCCGCCTTGGCGCGTTGCTCGGCTTCCGGCGCAATGATGTTGAGGTCTTCAGCCATGCAGGATCTCCTTGGCCGGGGGTTGCGCGGTGGCGTCGATGAAGCGTTCGACCCAAGCTTCCACCGCTGCCGCAGGCGCACCTTCGGGAGGCAGCGGTTCGAGGCCTTCGCTGGCCAGGCCCGGAACGAGGGCTTCGAGCGTTAGGGCGTCAGGTTCCAGGCGCGAGTCGGGCTCCGAAGGTCCTGGAGTGGCGGGTGCAGGCGAGACGCCGGGCGCGGGCAGCAGACGGCGCTGGAAGGCGCGCTCGGCGTAGTAGCGAAGCTTGCGGCCGCGGACGGGTCGCGCGCCGGCCTTCAGGACAATGAGGTCATCGGCCGCGAGCTGGGTGAGCTCCTGGGGAAGGAGCAGCGGGCGACGTTGGTCGGATTCGCTCACGGTGCGATGGCCGCGCGACAGGCCGCTTGGCCGGCTCCGCGAGGGGCTGCGCACCGTGGTGTCGCCGAGCCGTTCGGACAGTTCGCGGGCCAAACGGAGTTCCTTCGGCGCAAAGGCGATCTCGACGGCGCAGTTGGCCAGGATCTCCTCGGTGACGTCGGGGCCGTATTCGGCGCGAAGCTGTGCCGGGCTCTGGAGGACCGGCAGCAGCCGCAGTCCATAGCCGGCGACATAGGCGAAGGCGCGGGCCAGGACTTCGGCATGTCCCAGACGCGGAAATTCGTCGAGCAGAACGAGCACCTGATGGGGGTGCCGCTCAGGGTCCGGCCGTTCGCGGCAGGAGAGGTCCACCAGCTGTTGGAAGAGCAGCGCATAGACGGGGGCTAGCCGGATCAGATTGTCGGGCGAGGCCGCCAGGTAGAGCGACGTGCGACGGCTCCGAAGTGCGGCGAGGTCAAAGTCGCTGGCCGCGGTGGCGGCGTCGACACGCGGATTGAGCCACAGGTTGAGCTTCGCTGTCAGGCTTTGCCTTACCGAGGCGAAGGTGTTCTCAGAGGCGGAGGTGAAGTCGGAGAGCGCGCGGACACAGCCCAGCGACAACGGCCGCCCTTCTTCGCGGCGTCGGGTCACCAACGCGGGGAACCGCGTGCGCGGGTCCCCGGCGGCCAGCTCGGCATAGATGGCGCCGAAGGTGAGGGGACGTTCTGGGCTCTCCGCCAGATAGGCGCCGACGCCCACGAACCCCGTGCGCGCCGATTCCGCCCAGAACGGGTCGGCGTTCGGGGGATGTGGGAAGAGCATTGCCGCGATCCGCTGCAGCTCATCCAGCACCGCGACGGGGTCGTCCCGAACGATGTGCCCGAGCGGGTTGTAGCGCGATGTGCGGCCGGCCGGGTCGAGCGGGTCGAAAAGGTGGACCGACTGACCGTGTGCGGCTCGAAACCCGGCGGTCGCATCCCAGTTCTCGCGCTTCACATCGAGGACGACGACGGAGCCCGGCCAGGTGAGGAGGTTCGGGATGACCACGCCGACGCCCTTGCCCGTGCGGGTCGGCGCATAAAGCATCACGTGCTCCTGCCCCCCGAAGACCAGCAGTCGCCTGCCCTTGCGCCCCAGCACGATGCCGGTCGCAGCCCGCAGGCCGGCGCGGCGGATCTCGGCTTCACTCGCCCAACGCGCCGCGCCGTGCAGAGGTCGGCGGATCTGACTTGCGATTGCGATGCTGAGAACGAGCGCCAGACCGAAGGCGCTCAGGCTGCCGATCCTCAGCCAACGCAGCACCTCGGGGTCGTGGCGGAAGTACCAGAACCAGCCGGGGACGACGGACCAGTCGAGATCGCTGTTCAGGCGCTTGAGGCCCGCCAGCGCGATCGCCGCGGCGAACGCGGCCCAGACGCCCAGGCCTACGGAGGCTGCCGCGGCGAATGCCGCGGCCTTAAGCGGCCACGGCGCGTGGGCGAAGCGGTTCATGCCAGACCTCGACCAGGCGAAAGCGGCCGTCGCGGCGTTCGACATGGACGACCAGGTCGACCAGCGCCATGAGCAGGTGCCGGATGTCGTCGCGATGCAGCTCGCGCCCGGCCTCGCTCTCCTTCACCAGCAGCACCAGCTGCTCGAAGGCGAGCTCCGCGGAATTGGCGTGGATGGTGGTGATCGACCCGGGGTGCCCGGTGTTGACGTTGCGCAGGTAGAAGTAGGCCGAAGCGTCGCGCAGTTCCTGCAGAAGGATCCGGTCGGGCCGCATCCGCAGCGCGCTCTCGAGGAGCTCGCGCGGACCGACACGAGCCAGTCCCTGGCCGTCCTTGGCGTATAGGAGGTGGACGGCGTTGCGATGCGGGACGACGAGTTCGCGGGTGTCCTCAATGGTGATGATCCGCTCGCTTGGCGGGATCAGCGCGACCAGCGCCTTGGCGAAGGTCGTCTTGCCCGACCCTGTCGCGCCGGAGACCAGGATGTTGCGTCGCGCCAAGACAGCCTGACGGAAGAAGCTCTGCCAGTCTGCGCCCACCCGAAGCGGACCCGGCGCACCCGAATGCCCGCCGGATAATGCCGACGACATCGTCGTCCCTTCGAAGAAACTGCGGCTCGCCAGGTCATCGAGGGTCAGCACCTGCCTGAACGGCTTGCGGATCGTCAGCGAGACCTCCTCCACCGCCGGGGGAAGCACGATCTGACATCGCTCCCCTGAGGGCAGCACCGTGGAACAGATCGGCTGCTCTGCGGTGACGTCCTGAGCGGTCGCGGCCGCCGCCGCCACCGCGATGCGCCTCACCGCCTCCGGTGTGAGATCGGGTGCAGCCCTCCAGCACCAGCCCTTGGCGTCCTCAACCGCGAACTCCCCGGGCCGATTGACCACCACCTCGGTGACGTCGGGCGCTTCGAGTGCGGCTCGAAGGGGTGCGATGTAGTGCGTGAGGACGGCGGCATCGTACGTCACGGCCGCGCTCGCAGTCGGTAGACCGTCGAGAAGTCGAGATCCTGCGCGACCTGGATCGCGATTTCGGCGCCCTGAGCCGCGCGCAGGGTCGGCGCAATATCAGCCGCTTGGCGCACCGCCAGGCCCGCCGCGTCGGAGGGCATCCGCACCGTTCGGACGTCGCTGTCGTTGTCGCTGAGCGCTGCTGTGCCCCCGTCGATGACCGACAGCAGGATCGCCGCACCGAACCGGTCCCAGAAGTGCGTGTCGACGGCGCCGCCGAACCCGGCGCGGCCCAGCGCGTCGCTGCCGGGAGACGAGAGCGTGATCGCTACGCCCTTCGGAGTCACAGCACGCGTCCAGAGGACGAAGACGCGGTTCTGACCCTGTCGCATGCCCGTCCGGTATTCACCGAGCACACGGGCGCCCTTCTCGAGGAGCACGACCGCGCCATTGTCTGAGTAGATGTCGCGGTCGATCAGGCAGCTGACGTAGCCCGCCGCCGTTGTGTCGATCGCGGTCTGCAGAACGCAGGGGATCGAAGCCCCTGCGAGGATCAGAAAGTTGCGGTCGCCGACCGGAGCGGCGGTGACCCGTCTGATCGAGGACCCATGCCGGAGTTGGTCGAGCTCGGACGAGGGCGGTGTCAGTGGCGCGACCGAAGGGAAGAGCGGCTCTGCGGCCCCCCCGAGACTTCCGAGTCCGTTGCGCGAATAGGCGATCAGCGGCGACCGGCGCGCAACATCGCGCGGCGATGCGACCCTTGTTGGGGGAGCGCCGACAGTTGTCGCCTCGGGCATCGGCTCGATCGCCGGCACCATCCCCTCAGATGCTCCAGCCAAGCTTGGAGCCTCGGAGCCCGGGTTCGCCAGGGTCGGCGGCGTTGGCTTGGCCGGTTCGAACGCCACCACCTGGCGAGCGGGCGTTTCGCGGGGCTTGCTCTCGCGCCGGGACTGCTCGGCGCTCCACGTCGCGAGCGCCACCGCGCCACACCCGACGAGAAGGCCCGCGAACGCCACGGCCTTGCCGCGTCCGGCCGTCAGCGGTCCTGCGATCGGCGAGATGGTTCGGTCGAGCGGCGGGTCGGATGGGTCTGGAGAGGTTGGCGCTTCGCTCATTTGGAAGGCTCCCCCGCTGTGGTGCGGTCGACGTCGGGCGCTGCGGTCGCCGTCCCGGTGGAGCGGCCGGCGGGCTGGAAGGCGAGGTTGAAGATGCACAGCACCTCGCGGCCTTTGCGAAGCCGCAGCTGAGCCGCGGTTTGGTGAACCACCAGAAACTCGCCGCGCACGTCGAACGGGACGAGGGCTTCCGACCCGTCCGCCGCGACGACGTAGACGGCCGGCACCGGCTGTGCGCCTGGGAAGCGAAGGACCGTGAAGCGTCCGTTGTCGGTCACTTCGGACGGCGCAATCGCGGCGGACCCCTGAAGTGCGTAGGCGAGGTTCCTCGGGCCCGCGAGAACCGCACGCTCGAGCTTCAGCTGTAGCACGCGCTGCTCAAGCACCTGAGCCTCGGCCGAAAGCGCCGCCTGTACCTTGGCGCGCTCCGCCTGCGGATATCGGAATTGCACTACGAAGAAGGTGTCCGGCGCATTGCGCGCGGTCGGACCGGAGCGCGTGGTCAGTTCGAAGGTGTAGTGGCGCGTCTCGCCGTTGGCCGTGCGGGTCGTGACGATGAGGTTCGTTGGGCTTCGCCCAACCGTGGGCTTCGCAAAGAGGATGTTGGTTTCGGCGGCCACCTCCCAAGCGGACGTGTCGCCCAACGCCACGTGGAGGATGCTCTCCTCCGCAGCGAAGCGGATCTGCGTGGCGGTCCGAAAGACGCCCACGATCCGCACCACCTGCTGCGGATCGTAGTCGATAGTCTTGATGCGTGGGTCCGCCGAACCGGGGCGCGGCGTCTCGACCGCCCCGGCCGCTGAGGCGCCGAGGCAGGCGGCGATAAGGATGGAGGTCGCGAGCCGGCACATCATCGGACGACCTCAGGGTCCGCCCGATACGAAGAAACCTGGAACCCGAGCGGGTTTCGGAGGCGGTCCACCTCCCCCATGGGCGCCTTGGTGTAGGCGAACGCGATGGTCGCGATCCAATCCGACTCCTCGACCTGCGCATCCCGGCGCACGCTCCGATGGAAGCGGATGTTGGCGACGCCGGGTGCGACAAAGCTGATGGCGCGGACCGAGACGTCGACGTCCGCCCCGCGGCCGTAGGTGATCTGCGGGCTCGCCGGGTTCGTCGGACGGTAGGCGAGCGCCCAGCGCTGCTGCTCCTCCGGCGTGGACATGATCGAGACCTGCCGGAAGTTGGCTTCGGCGGCCTGCGGCAGCCATCCCTCTCGAGCCCGGACGTAGGTCGCGAGGAACGACTTAGTGACCGCCTCCTCGTAGCTTTGGGGACCCGTGGTCGACAGGCCGCGAAGCACTTCGATAGCTCCCGTCGTGCGGTCCACTCTCACCACGTAGGGTTCGACGGTCTTCAGGGGCGTGAGCACAATCACCGCGGCCACGGCGGCCCCCGCGAGACCCGCCGCGACGGCTGCGACGGTCCAGGCCAAGCGGCGTGACCGGTAAGCGGCGGCGAGCCGGTCCTGGTCCCAGGTTCGCGCCTCGGCGAAGTAGGCTTTGAGTTCCGAGGAGGCAACGCCGCTCATGGGCGTGCTCCGAGGCAGGATCCCGGGACGGCGGCCGGCTGCGCCGCCTCCGGCGCGAGCACGGAGCCATAGGGGTTGGCTGGCCGCTTCGGGCCCGAGCAACCAGGCGCATCATCGCGTCTCAAGGCCGTGCAGCTGGTGAGCCCCAGGGCCAGGCAAGTGATCAGGAGCCGCATCATGCGCGAGCTCCGACCGGGCGGATGCTCCCGCCCGTGCGGGGGACTTGCGGGCGGCCGCCAGCGCCGGTCGCTCCACGGAATGGTCGGCCTCCGCCGAGGCCCATACTGACGGCATTGCCGAAGTCGGCCAGGCCAAGGCTCGCTCCGCCGGCGATGCCGGCAGCGATGGCTGGCGTTTGGAGGAAGAAGATCGCGCCCAGCAGGCACAGCGCAATGAAGATCAGGGAGCCGACGACCGGGTCTTGGCCGTCGATGCGGCCCCATTGGTCGCCGACCAAAGAGAGCACCAGCTGGAAGATCGCCAGCATGAGGGCGAAGAGGACGAGATAGTTCACCGTCTGGCTGAGCCAGCCGAAGAAGTAGCGTCGAGTGGCCTCGAAAAGGGCGCAGGCGACGAAGATCGGGCCGAGCGCGATCAGCAGGGCTAAGGCCACCTTGCTTAGAATAACGATCCCGAAGCCCAGCGCCGCCGCCATCGCCCCGAAGACAAACACCGCGCCACCCACCAGTAGAGGCAGCCAGTTGAGCGCGCTGGCATCCTTCGCGGTCTTCTGGCCGAGGTACGCGGCCCGACCGAAGAACTGGTCAAAGGCTGACCCGGCTTCGCCTGCCGTCGTTCCGGCGATTGCGCGCGCCAGCGTGTCCGGCAGTACGTGGAATAGGGGCTGCGTGATCCAGTCGCCGTATGCGGCGGTGGTCACCAATATCGCGATGAGCGCTAGCTTCACCGACCGGATGGCGAAATCCATCATCGGCTCGGCAATGGCGCCTCGCAAAATCGCGAAGCCGTACAGCAGGACGTAAAGGACCAACGCGGCTCGTAGCGGGCCCCCGACCTCGCTCAGTACACGGCTCGCGCTTTCGCCGAGAAACTGGTCCAGTCGTCCATCGATGAAGGTGTAGGCTGGTGCAAAGACCCGGAAATCGCCGTCCATCAGTCAAAGCTCTTCTTGAAGAGCTCTTGCCGGGCTGAAGCCTGGCTGGCGGCGAGTCCTGCTTGAGCGTGGTCGCATTCGGCTCCGCGATGTCCTCCTGACCTACAGGCCTCGACCACTCGCTCCGCTTCTTTGGTGTGGGCTTCAAAGTAGGAGACGGAGCGCGGTTGCGGGTGGCATCCCGCGAGGGCTAAGGCGCTGAGCACAAGCGACCTCACGGGAACGCTCGACGGAACAATGCAAGGCGCTCCTCGGCTTGGGCGGCCGCCCGCTCCCGGTCGCGCTGCGCTTGCAAGCGGGCCTCGGCGTCTTGCGCCATCTGCAGACCCTGCAGCCGCATCTGATCGTTCGTGCTGAGCGCCTGCTCGGCTGAGATGCGGGCCTGCAGGTCCATAACCGCGCGGGCGTTGGGGGCGGCGTCCAGGGCGTTGAGCAGGTCGGTGAGGCCGCGAAGCCTCTGAGCGCCGGCGTCGGCCGTTGCTCGTCCGAGGGCCAGATCGCGGGCGACGCGATCTCCCTGGCGCTCGAGCTCCTGGCCCGCTGTGTCGTCGGCCGGGGCCGTATAGAGGCGGGCCTCTGCGCGGATCGCGGCGGCCTTGCGGCCGATGTCGCCGAGCGCGGCGAGATCGCCTTGCGCGGCGGCGACGTACTTGTCGACGTCGGGGACGTAGGCGCGCAGCTCGGGCGCCTTCAGAAGTCCCGCGAGCGAACCGGCGCCGGAGGCGGTGTTGAAGCCGTCATAGAGGCGCTTGGCCTCGCTGACCTGAGCCTGCAGCTCGCGCAGCTGGTCGAGCGCGGTCGTGGCTTGGCGGATGAGGCTGGCGTAGCTTGTGGGGTCGTGGACGACGAGTTGCGCCTGCGCCGGATGCCCGAACGCGAGGGCGCCGATGATGGCGAGGGGAAGAAGCCGTCTCATGGCAAGTGCCTCCGGGCGGAGTGGAAGAGGGGCATCCAGCGGGCGGGGTCGTCGCCGTGCTCAGCACGCAGGCGCTCAAGAAGGTCGACGGTCTCCGCGCGTCCCGAGAGGATGGCGAGTTCGTCGTCCAGGCCGCTGAGGTCGAGGGCGGCCACGACCGAGTCCAAGCCCTGCTTGATGAGGAAGCGATGCTGCGCCGGCGCGAGCTCTTCTCGGATGAGCGTGAACTCTCGCGTGCTCAGCCCGAAGCCGTCGATGTAGTCGCGCGCATTCGCGTGCGGGTTCGGCAGAAAGATCTTCGTCGCGCACTGCTCGACGATCGTATGCGCGATCGGCGAGCGCAGTACGTCCGCTGGCGATTGCGTGCCCAGCACGAGGAATGCGTTCTGCTTTCGGAAGGTCTTCAGGCCGTCCTGAGCAAGGCCTCGAAAGGCTTCGTCCCCGAGCGCCTTCCAAAACTCGTCGACGTCGATGACCAGGCGGCGGCCGTCCACCAGCCGCTGCAGCCGATGAAAGAGATACATCAGCACCGGGGTGCGCACCTCCGGCGCGTCCAGGACATGGGTCATGTCAAAGCCCACGAAGTCCGCCCCGAGCGGCGTTTCGTCGATGTCGCCATCGAGGGCCCAACCCAGGGGCTGGCCCGTGCGCCAGCGGTCGAGCCGTGCCCCAATCCCGCCGGCGTCGCGCTGCCCGAGCAGTGCGCGCAGCGCCGAGAACGAGCGGTTCGCGGCCGGCAGCGGCAGGAGCGCGGAGACGGCTGCGTCGACCGCCGCATCTTCCTGCGGGGTAAGGGCGCGCTCGCCATGGCGGACCATCTGGCGCACGAGCGCGCCCAGGAACGTGCGGTCCGCGGGGGTGTCGTTCAGCGTCTTCAGGGGCGCAAAGCCGGTGGGCTGGCCCGGGACGAGGGTCAGATACGTGCCGCCGCAAGCGCGGACGAAGACTTCGGCGCCGCGGTCCTTGTCGATGAACACCTGCTGCGCCCCGAGCTTCTCGAGCTGCGCCAGCATGAAGTTCTGCACGACGGTCTTGCCGGATCCCGAGGGGCCGCAAATGAGGGTGTGTCCAAGGTCGCCGACGTGAAAGCTGAAGGCGTAGTTCGACCCGGCCGAGGTGGCGAGCGTTGTCACCGCCGGTCCCCAATGGTTTCCGCGCGCGCGGCCCGTGGGGTGGGTGTGGAAGGGCGCGAAGCCTGCGAAGTTGCGGCTGGTAATCGCCGCAGGGCGTAGGCGCAGGCGGAAGTTGCCCGGGAATTGCGCCCAGAACGCCGCCTCGAGCCCGAGGTCCTCCCGGGCGGCCACCAGGCCGGCGTCGGCAAGTAGGGCGCGGGCCGAAGCCAGATGGTCTGCGAGTGCGCGCGGCGTGTCGCCGTAGACGAGGACCGAAGCTTGGTGCTCGCCCATCACGAAGCGATTAGACATCAGCTCGTCCAGACCCGTGTCGAGGTCTTCGATCTGCGAGGCGGCGCGGTCGCGCGCGGACAGCATCTGGTTCTGCTTGCGGGTCATCACCGTCTGCGCCGCCGCCTTCGAGAGGAAGCTGAAGGATTGAGACGCGAGAAGCGGGAACGGGGCGGACAGCAGGCTGTCCCAGACACCTGGCCGGGTCGCAGCCGGGTACTCCTTGACCCCCAGCATCGCGCCGTAGCGGGCGCTTGCGACGTCGCGGATCTCCAACGCTTCGCGACCGAAGATGACGCGGGCCGTGTACAGCGCCTCGCCGAGGTGGCCTCGAACGAGCGGCGCCCTCGAGCGCTCTCCTGTCAGGATTAGCCGCAGCATCTCGGCCGGCCGCGAGAACCACAGCCCGTCACGTTCGTAGAGCGTGAGCGGCTGGGCGCCATAGCGGGCAAGATGCTGCACGAGCGCGCCGCCCGCGTCTTCGAGCTCGCGGACAGCGTCGTCCGTTTCGAGGTCGACGCGGCTAGCGTGGATCAGGCGCGACACCCATGCCTGGGTGCGGTCCGCCGCGTCCCGCGCCGGGTGCAGGACGAGCGTGAGATAAAGCTCGTTGGTGAAGGCGCGCGAACGCCCAAGCCGCACGCGATACGCAGCATCGAGGTCTCGGGCGAAGCCCGACCGGAAAGCGCCGTCCGATGGAGGGTCGGCCGGGCGGCGCACGAGGTGATGCCAGAGCGCCAATCGGTCCGAGGCGAGGTTGCGCCAGGCGCCGTTCAACTTGGTTTGGCGGTCGTTGATGTCGCTGGTGTCGGCCGTCTCGAAGCTCGCGCCATCGACCCGAAAGGCCATCATCAGGGCGCCGGTGTCGAGGGCGACCACCCATTCGTTGACGTGGCGCGCGTAGGGCAGGTTGCGACGGACACCGGCCTCGCGATCGCGGGCGCTGCGGGGCGTCGCCTGCAGGCGCAGGTCAGCCATAGCGCAAGCTCCGGCGCGCACGGCGGGTCGGAAGCGGGCTGGCGGCGCTACCGCCCCAGAGCCCGCCGTTTCGGGCCCGGCCCTTCGTCTCGATGAAGAGGTAGAGCACACGGAAGGCGTTGGGATCGGCCCTGCAGACCGCGCGGAACACCACATGCAACACCGGCGCGATGAGCAGGTAGAGCAGCGACCCGCCGCCCAGGAAGGCGGTGGTTGAGACGATGAGGTTGAGCCCCATCGCCTCCATCGGCACGCCCAGGATGAGCGCGGGCCGCGTGCACGCGAGGAAGAGCACATCCTCCTTGAGGCGTTCGGTTTCCACTAGCCGCCGCCCCCGCCGGTGATGAGGTCGACGATCGTCGAGGCGCCGAAGATGACGATGATGCCCACGACGACCGTACCGGCGCGGCGCAGGTCGATCTGTCCGAACATCCAGACGATCCCGGTGATGATCACCGCGAGCACCGCAAGGCCGCGGACCACGCCGCTGTTGAGCAAATCGATGATGTTTTGGATGAAGCCGCCCAGGTCGCCCCCGACGGTCTGGGCGAAGGCGGGGCTGGCGAGGCACGCGCAGGCCGCGGCAACAGCGAACGTGCGCGAAGCGCGCCGAAGACGGGTCCGGATCACGGGCGGTCTCCCGTAGAGAAGCTGAGGACGAAGGGGTGGTCCGCGGCGTCCGGGGACCCGGCGAACACGGACCAGGCCGCGCGCACGCGGACGGGCTTCAGTGTCGGTTGGCGAATGGCGAGGAGGGGGTCAGCAAAGCCTGCGGCGCCCACCACCTTTGCGACGTAGCCGTTGGCGAAGCCTCTCTCCGGGTGGCCGGTATTGTAGACCGACAGCGCCACCCGCAGCCGCGCCTGAGGTGAAGGCGAGGGCGCCGCCCGATAGCCGGCCGCGAGGATGCGGGCCGAGGCGCGCAGGTTCGTGCAGGGGTCGAAGGCGTCGGCGAGGCTAAGGCCCAGCGCCGGCAAGTTGCGCGAATTGATCTGGGATAGCCCCAGGTCGACGTTGCGGCCTGCGCGGATCAGACTCTGCGCCGCTCGCACGGCCTCTTGCGCGTCCCGCGGACGCGGCGTTTCTCGGGCCGGGCCGTTGACGCCAATGGCCAGCGGGTCGAGCCCACTTTCGACCCGCGCCACGGCCAGCAGCGTGGCCGGCGCAACGCCGGGCGCGCAGGTGGCGGCGAGCGAGAGGACGGTGGCGGCGTCGAGCGGCATGGCTTGACCTTTCCAGCCGAAGCTCGCGAGTCGCCGTTGCTCTTACGAGCCGTAGGTCTACGGGGGCGGCCGCCGCAGACTTACGGTGGAGCGCCCGGTGGGTGCAGAATTCGCAGGAAGTGTGCAGGGATTGCGCAGCTTTTCTTCGGGTCCGCCGTAGACATCGCGGACAACTGAGCTTTGCGCCTTTCCCGGCGGAACGGATGACAATTTCATTGGATTGAAAGGCGCAGCGCAGCCGCGCGAACTCGGCATGGAGAGTGCTGGAATGGCGACCGCTCAATCTTCTTGCGATCCCACCCCTGTGCAGGCCGTCGGCCGCCAGGCGCTGCCGCTGACGTCCCGCCAGATCGACTGCCTGCGATGGGTGCAGGAAGGCAAGACGGCCTGGGAGATCGGCCAGATCCTCGGGATCTCGGGCCGCACCGTCGAGAGCTATCTCGCGATCGCGTTCGAGCGGCTGGAGGTCAACACGCGCGTGCAGGCGGTGCTCAAGGCCCGCGCGCTCGGCCTCCTCTAGTCTGCTTCGGGCTCACCCCCGCCGTCCTCGTCGGGATTGTCGCGCAGCCGCTGCCAGCGCGCGATGACCTCCTGCTGTTCGGCGGCGTGCTCGGCCAACTGATCGAAGAATGCGCTGAAGGCCTTCATAAGGAAAAGCGGGTCGAGGCCCACGATCGCGTCCTGCGCCTTACGGTCGAAGTCGCGGAGGGCGAGCATGAGGATGCTCATGAGTTTGTTGTTGGCGCAGCGCTGGGCGAACTCGGGTGAGCCCACGTCGAGCGCCGTCAGAGTGGCGTAGGGGTCAGCGTCCAGCAGCGTCGCCACGCGCAGGAGACGTTCAACGTTGAGTCGCCCCTTGCCGTTCTCGAAATTTTCGTAGGCACGGATCGACAAGTGTAGTCGCTCTGCCATCTGCGGCGGGCGCACGTTACGGAGGCGTCTTAGGCCTTTGAGTGTGGCTCCGATGTGAGCTCGCCAATTGGGCGAGCGATGCGATCCGCCTACAACCATTGCATCAGGCCCGCGAAAGCTACTCGTTTACGTGGAGTATCGACGCGATCGTGGATCGACAAGGCGGCGCTGTCGGTCGCGTGTCACAGTTCGCACCTCGCGAAAGCATCCTCCGCCGCCACCGCAAGAAAACTGCGCGCGCGTGGCACCACAGGCCTAAGAACCGCTCGGCGAGGGCTCCGACTCACTGAGCTCACAAGCTTGCTGAGACGGTCTGCTCCGACGCTGAGCCTCCCAGTCTTCCAAATCTGCGCGCGCGTACAGCACTGCCTTGCCGATCCGCGTGAAGGCCGGCCCCTGACCCTTTGAGCGCCAGTTGCGAAGCGTCCCCGCGGTAAGGGCATTTCGATAACGCGCCACCACCTCGTCCTCGGTCAGGAAGTGCTCACCCGAAATCTCGTTCACGTGTCAGATCTCCAGCACACTCTTCTTGTTAGAGGGCAGGCCAGCGGCTGAACCCTCGCGCGTGCGGCCTCACGTTCGTTCTGGGTCGCGGCGCTGGGTCGTGAAGCGCTTCACGTTGCCGGATCGTGGTCGAGTTCTGGTCATCCACGATCACGCTCGGGCATATTGGAGGCGTGATTGCGCCGCGCGTTTCCCGTCCGACCTCTGAGGCGCTCAGTTCGCCTCCGAACAGGCTGCGGGAGTTGCGCGAAGCGCGTGGTCTCACGCTCGCCGACTTGGCGGCGCGATTGGGGACAACCAATCAGCAAGTCAGCCACTTGGAACTTGGGAAGCGCCAGCTCACGGTGGAGTGGCTTCGCAGATTGGGGGCGGCGTTAGAGTGCCATCCTTGGTCGATCGTGGAGGCGGAGCCCCCAAAAGCCGGCTAGTTGCGCGCGCCACGGCTTGCAGGCTTTCAAACAATCTGTTTGAAGAAACGCCCCCGAAGCAGGGAGCGTGTCGTGGCTTTCGCCGTAGAGATCGACAACCCGGACCAAGCGGGCTTCCGCCGCGCGGCGCAGTACGTCCGCATGTCCACCGACCATCAGCGCTATTCGACGGAAAACCAAGCAGACGCGATCGCCGCCTATGCCGAGCGGCACCGCTTGCGGATCGTGCGCACCTTTGCCGACGAGGGGCGCAGCGGGCTCAACATCGAAGGCCGCGACGGGCTGCGACTACTCATCGAGGAGATTGAGGCTGGCCGCGCCGATTTTGAGGTGCTCCTCGTCTACGACGTCTCTCGCTGGGGCCGGTTCCAGGACGCCGACGAGAGCGCCTACTACGAGTACCTCTGCCGAAAAGGCGGCGTGAGGGTGGTCTACTGCGCCGAGCAGTTCGAGAACGACGGGACGCCCGTCTCGACCATCGTCAAGAGCGTGAAGCGCGCGATGGCGGGCGAATACAGCCGCGAGCTCTCTTCGAAAGTCTTCGCCGGGCAATGCCGCCTGATCGAGCTCGGGTTCCGGCAGGGCGGCCCGGCCGGCTTCGGTCTGCGGCGCATGCTGCTCGACGACAAGGGTCAGTCGAAAGGGCTGCTGAAAGTCGGCGAGCACAAGAGCCTGCAGACGGACCGGGTCATTTTGACCCCGGGCCCAGAGGAAGAGCAGGCCGTTGTCCGTCGGATCTATCGCCTGTTCGTGACGACGGGGATGACCGAGGCGGCGATTGCGCAGCAGTTGAACGCTGAGGGCCTCCTGACGGACCGCGAACGGGCCTGGACGCGGGCGACGGTCCACCAGGTGCTGACCAACGAAAAGTACATCGGCCACAACGTCTTCAATCGTGTCTCTTTCAAGCTGAAGCAGCAGCGGGTGCAAAATCCGCCGGACCGATGGGTGCGCGCCGAGGGCGTCTTCGAGGCGATCGTTCCAGCAGCGACCTTCTTTGAAGCCCGCGAGATCATCCTGGCGCGGGCCAAGCGGCTCACAGACGACGAAATGCTCACCCGGCTGCGGTTGCTGCTGGAGGAGCGGGGCGCGGTCTCTGGTCTCGTCATCGACGAACGGCCCGGGATGCCGTCCTCGAGCGCCTATCGGAGCCGCTTCGGCAGCCTCCTGCGGGCCTATCAACTCGTCGGTTACAATCCCGACCGCGACTACCGCTTCCTCGAGATCAATCGCAGGCTCCGCGCCCTCCATCCCCACGTCGTCGAGGCGGTGCGGGGCGGTGTGGAACGGACCGGGGGCTTCGTGTCCGAGCGGGCCGATGGACTGCTAACCGTCAACGGCGAGCTCAGCCTGTCTGTGGCTATTGCGCGCTGCCGTCAGACCCCCGGCGGAGGCCTGCGTTGGCAGTTCGGCTTCGACCTGGGCCTGTCGCCCGACGTAACGGTGGCGATCCGCATGGCGCCAGGTGATGCCGAGGCGCAGGACTACTTCCTCTTTCCCTCTCTGGACCTGGCAGGCGCTCGCCTGCGCCTGGCTGAGGAGAACGGTCTCAGCATCGACGCCTACAGGTTTGACGACCTCGAGGAGCTGTTCTCGCTCTCCGAGCGGATCCCCTTTGCGGAGGCGGCGTGATGGATGAGCGCGACCTGGTCATCGAGGCGATCGACATCGAGAAAATCGTGATCCTGAACCCGCGCGGCCGAGGCCGTCGCGTGCACCGCGAGATCATCGAGAACATCGACGCCGTCGGCCTGAAACGGCCCATCACCGTCAGTCGCCGGCAGGCAGAGGACGGATCAGTCCACTACGATCTGATTTGCGGCCAGGGCCGGCTGGAGGCGTTCCAGGCGCTTGGCGAGAAGATGATCCCAGCGATCGTCGTCGAGCTCGACGAGGAGGAGTGCCTGGTCCGCAGCCTCGTCGAGAACGTGGCGCGGCCCCAGCACCGCAGTGTCGATCTCATGCGCGAGGTCGGCGCGCTTCGAAAGCGCGGCTACAGCGACGCGGAGGTCGCGCAGAAGATCGGTGTGACCCCCTCCTGGGTGAACATGATCGTGGGGCTGCTGGAGAAGGGCGAGGAACGGCTGATCACAGCCGTGGAGAACGGTCTGATCCCGCTCAGCTTGGCGATGACCATTGCCAAAAGCGATGACGCCGGCGTCCAGCATGCGCTTGCCGAGGCCTACGCCGACGGCAAGATCAAGGGCAAGAACATCGAGACCGTGCGCCGGCTATTGGAGCGACGTGCCCGGCGCGGAGGCCTTGGCCAGTCACGCTTCGGACGCACCGGACCGCGTCAGCGCCCGACAGGCGAGCAGCTGGTGCAGATGTTCCGCAAGGAGGCCGACAGGCAGCGGCTGATCGCCAAGAAGGCGGACTACGTGCAGAGCCGGCTCCTCTTCATCGTCCAGGCCTTGAAGGAGCTGCGCGGCGACCAAGGGTTCGCCGACCTTCTGCGCCAGGAGAACCTCGACACCATGCCTCGTGCGCTGGATGCTCGGCTGGCGGGCCGCACCACATGACCGCGGAGGGGGGCGCTCCGCGGGTCGCGTGGGGGTTCGAGGCCACGAGCGTCGTGGTCCGCCTCGATGCGCTGCTGCCGCTGAAGTCGTTGCGCGAGGACGTGAAGCTCAGCGCAAAGTACCGGCAGATCGCCACGTCCATTCGGGCCGTGGGTTTGGTCGAGCCGCCCGTCGTCACACCTGACAAGACAACTCCCGGCATCTACTTCCTGGTGGACGGGCACCTGCGCGTCGAAGCCTTGCGAGAGCTCGGGCAGGAGACGGTGGAGTGCCTGGTCTCCACAGACGATGAGGCCTTCACCTACAACAAGCGGGTCAACCGCCTGTCGCCACCGCAGGAACACCGAATGATTGTCCGGGCGATTGAGCGTGGCGTCTCGGAGACCCGCCTCGCTGAGGCGCTCGGCATCAACGTCGCCGCCGTGCAGCGCCGTGCGAGGCTGATGGACGGTATCAGCCCCGAGGTGGCTGAGCTTCTAAAGGACTCGCAGTGCTCGTTCGCGGTCTTCGACGTCCTACGAAAGATGGGCCCCATGCGGCAGCTCGAGGCTGCGGAGCTGATGCTTGGCCATAACAACTTCAGGAAGGCCTTCGCGCTGGCGCTCCTGGCCGCCACCCCGGATGGGCACCTGGCCGCGACGAAAGGGAAGCGGCGGACCGCGCCGGAAACGAGCGCGGTGACGCGCGAGCAGGTGGCGCGCCTTGAGCGGGAGCTTGCTGGCCTGCAGATCCAGATCAAGGCTGTGGAGGAGACCTACGGCCTCGACAACCTCCACCTCACGGTGGCGAAGGCCTACGTGACCCGCTTGCTCGGCAACGCCCAGGTCGTGCGTTGGCTGGCACAGCACAAGCCAGAGTATTTGAGTGAGTTCCAAGCCATCGCCGAACTCACGAGCTTGCCAGTCGAAGGCCACTCAGCTGGCAGGGACGGTCAAGCCGGCTGACGTGGCGCCGAGGTCACTTTCCTTGCGGGACGCGTCTACCGGTAGCCCGCGACCTTTGGGGCTTTGGCTCGGACTGTCTCGATGTTCGATGCCGCGTCCGTCGCCGAGCACTTCGCACCCATGGCGACGTTCGTGTCCTTGTAGTCCGGGTCCGAGAGGTAACTCATGCGATCGCAGACCTCCGTCCCCTTGCATTTGTAGGCCATGACTGTTCGCCGTTTGATGGCGGGCGCCTTAAAGCCGTAGTTGCAGGCCTTCGGATCCTGGTTCTTGTCGTCCCCGCGTGCATGATCGGCCCCGAGGTTATGTCCGACCTCATGCGATAGGGAGTGGTTTTCGCGGGCGCACGCCAAGTCAATCACGGAGAAGGCGTCGGCGGCCGAACCCTGATTGTAGAAGCTGCCTTCGCCGCATGCATTGTCGAGCTTTGTGGCGATCAGCGCGACGAGATCGGCCTTCTCGGTATCCCGCGCCGTCTTGGCGTCACCGTTTGAAATCAGCCTCTGAAGTGCCACGGAAGAGTTGGCTGAGGTTGCCCCGGTGTACTTCGCCGACGCGACGATTTTTCCTTTAACGGGAACGGGGTTGGCGCCGCTCGCATAGGTCCAATCCAACTCCTGCTGCATTTCCTTGACGAAGTCGGCGATGTTGTTGGCGCCTAGTTTGTCAATCACACCCTGCTCATAGAGGAGCAGTAGGCTGATTTCTGGCGTTGCTTCATCTAGCGCGCCGATCGGCGATGGATCGTCTAGCGCGCCCGGTCGGCGGTTCGATGGCGCCTCATCCGGAAAACGAGAGGAGTCGCTCTCGGTGACGGTGTAGTTTCCCAACCCGTCTCCCTCGATGCGCCGGACCTTGCCCCTCATGAAAATGGACGCTCGTAGGCGGTCGCCGCTCAAAAACCGGGCCTCTCCGACCTCGCGTCCTTCTGGATCCTTTACGGTTGCGAAGAACGACGTCGCCGTGGCGGCTTGAGGCTTTGGCTCAATCCGCAACTTGCCCGTCGGCAAAGCGAGCACGAAGGCCTGGCGCGAGCCGATGGCGCGGTTCAGCGCTGCGGTGTCCGCCGTCATTCGCACCGCCCCTTGGGCTTTTAAGTAGCCCGATGTCGGAGCGAACTTCTCCGCGTTCTGGAAGACAATTTCTGGCGCTGGTGGCGCCGCGATCTTTGCATCGGCCGCCGTTGATCGCGCGTCAGAACAGCCGCTGAACAGGACCTCGGCGCACACCGCCGCGACAAGGCCTCGGATCATTTCAGCGCCCCCCAGGGTCCCGAATGCGTCGGCTACTCGACATGCTTGCGTTACGCTATTCTTAAATACCCTTTTCGGTTGCAAGCGTCACGTGCTCATGTAGCGTCGTTATCGCGGGGTGGGGGCAAGCCGTGACGGACAGGGGCGACACGTCCTCTCGAGGGCGCAAGGGTGTTACGCGGCGCCGTTTCGTCGCCGCCTCCTCAGCGAGCTTGGCGGCAAGCGCTGCTCAGGCTCAGACCGCGCCCTCGTTCAACAAGGTCGGCGACACCTTGCAGGTCGTCTGGGGCGGCGACACCTGGACGATTGATCCTGCCGTCGTCGGCAAGACCAAGGTCGATCTTCGGACTCCCAGCAATAGCGACCGGGCCTGGGAAATCACACTGTCTGGACCGGTACTCGGGACGGACCTCGATCTGGCTCTGCGGGCACGCATCGAAGAGCCCGTCGACAACACATGGCGCATCAAGCTCTCGGTGTTGGGAGCGCGCCAAGTCACGCTGCCACTCACTGATTGGTGCGCCGGGAGCCGAGCGACGCTTGATGCCCCGGAACGACGGATCAAGGTGGCAGACGACGGACTGATCGCCCTGCCGGCAAGCCGAGCGGTCGTCACCAAGGACCTAACTCTATTCTCCGGGACTTCCTCGGCAGGCTTGGAACTCACGCCTTCGGGCAATGCGCCGGCCAAACTCTCAGTCCCGGGATACGCCTGGACTGCCAAATCGGTCACGGTGCAGCCCAGAGCGGCGATGCCAGCGGATCGTGCGACGATCCCGGGAGCAGCGCTGGGCGCTTGCACGGACATTCACGCAGTTGGGGGCGTGGGCGAGTCGCGGGCCTCACCACTCGGCAAGGTCGGACGCGACGATCAGGCCTTCGCGTCGATGCAGCAGACGTCGGCGGTACGGTTGGCGACTTGGAAGGCGCCAAGCGGTCGGCGTGGCGTACTTGTGGCCGACGGCGTCGGCCGTCTGCAATTCCGTGCCGTCGCTAACGGCGAGCCTGGCGGGGAACTTCGACTCGAAAAGCTGAAGCTGTCTGGCGACGCGGACGAGCTTCTCAAGCGCATTACGCTCGAGGCCGTCCTCGCGGACGTGCGGCAGCGCTTAGAGAGCAAGACCTTCTCGGCAACCTTCTGGCGTGAGAACGCCACGCCCGTGACGCGCACCTGGGGTGCAGGCCCGGTCGGCGAGATGACATTCCCGATCCGGCTGGTCGCGGTCCATGCTCCTGTCAAGGGCGCGTCCAGCTGTGATCTCGAGTTCCGCGAGACGCCGGCCAAGCTCTACTTTGGAGACTTGATCGATCCTGCCTTGCCCGGTAGCGGCGATGTCATCAGCGAAACCATCTCGGTCCTGCATGGTGGCGTGAAGGCCCGGGTTCGCGCCTTCATGGGCCGCTTCGCGAAGCCGGCGGCCGATGACACCAGTCTCGAACGCGGCGGCGAGAAGCTCGCAAGGATGCGGCTGCGCAGAACAATCGACTCGTTTGATCTGTCGTTCTCGTACCCGGGCTACCGCTTCGAGCTGAACGAAGGCGGTTCGCCGATTATGCGGCGGCTCTCGCTGAGTTCACTTCCAGACGCAGACCTTCAGCCCTACCGCATCGTCCACTTCGACGCCCAACACCTGAGCGAAGAGGTGTTCTATTACAACGAGGGTGGCGGCCAGCCCGGCCCCAACGACGCCCGCCAGATCAGCAAGTCGGCCAAAGACGCCCTGGGTCGAGAAACCTGGTTGGCGCGCACACAGGCGTCGGGCCCGTCACGTCTGGTTTTTGAGTTCTCGGGGCAGGGACAGAGCAAGCCGCCAACTTCGGAGCCCATCAGCGTCGAAGAGGTGACGGACTGGACGGACATGGCCTTGCGTGTCCACCAGCGCGCCATCGAGGCCGACCTGGAAGCCGATGCCGAGCTCGAAGCCGGCGGCTTCACGCGCAGCATGAGCCGAGACGCCGCCAAGCAGCACTTCGCAGGTCTGCTGCGTTCGCCCGACGCGGGCGAGACGTCGCTCGAACTTGTGACCGGCCTCCTCTTTTCGCCGGACCGGCATGGGCGCTTCCTCACGCCGGCGCATATGCCCCGCCCGCAACTCGTGAATCCCAACTGGGGCGCGGTTTTGGACCCGAGCACCCGCACCGCGGTTCGAGTTCTGTCGTCGGTGGATTTCGATCCGAAGATCCTGACGATTGGCGGGGCGCGGGATTACGAAAAGGAGAACTCAGCCTGGATCAACGAGCGTTTCCATCTGCCGATCAACCGCAGGCAGCGGCGCGAGATCTTCATGGAGAGCTCTGCGATCGGACTACCCGGCCTGCGCGCTGTCGATCCGAACGGAATGGACAAGCAAGGGGGCATGGTGCGTCGCCCCAAGTCCAATTGGTACCTTAGCGACAAAACGGACGTCGTTCCGGGCACCGCAAATACCAAGTTTTTCAAAGAAGGCGTGATCTCGCCCCGGCCGTTCGCCACGGCCGACATCATGTTGACCTCTCGCGGCGCGACCACGAACCTGATTTGGGCCGGCGAGCCTCCGGCCACCCAAATCGCCGGGATCGTCCCATTCATCGATCCTGCGGCCTTCAACGTCGAGAAGGCCGTGATGCGGACCGTGGGCGGCCGCGATGCGTACGTGATGATCCAGGAAAAGGGCTTCCTTTTCCCAATCGGCTTCCGCGTCAGCCTGATCAGCCTGACACAGCGCATGCGCCGGCCGTCGCGCGACAATGCCGAGAAAAAGGACCCGGTCTTTTACCTCTCGAAGCGGCACTTCATCATTCCGAAGATTCCCAAGAAGGCGTTCCCGGCCTCGCAGCAGCCGTTCAAGGGGCGAGACTATCCCGCCAAGGCGGTCGAGCTACTCACGCAGCGGACGCCTGACCTCGTGAAAGACGTCGAGCTCGACGTCGGTGCTCGCGGGGTTTTCTGGCCTCGCACCGCGCCGGGAACGCAACCCCATCCAGCCCCCTCAGGACACAAGTACGGCAACGAGGTTCGCTTCGAGTACCGGGTCGACGGCGATAAGACGCGGGTGACCGCGCCGCTCATCTTCGTCTCGAACGAGGCCGCTCATACGCCAGCAGCCATGAAGAAGCTGACGGCGTATTACAACGCGCTGCCCGTCCCGGCTTCGCACCGCGACCCGGAGACCCAGTTCACGCGCTTGCGCCTGGAGAGCCATTCCGATCGCGACGCCTTGTTCGCGCCGAGCAAGAAGGCGGGCGACACCCAGTTCAAAGCCCGTCAGGTGCGATTGGGCGCGCGCGGGCGCCTCATCAATGAGTCTCGTGGCGGGCCCCAGGAGAATTTTGACGTCACGATCTTCATGGAGGGGCTCGATGAGCCGCCCTTCCATCCAACCATGGTCGACGCCAAGGTCACCATCCAGCCTTTGGATCGTCTATTGGGCCGCGCGCAGGGCCCGGTCACCGTGGCCTACGACGAAGACTACGTCCGACACGGGTTCGACAGCAGCAAGAACCCTTCGGAGATCTTCCTTCGGGTCGTGGGGCCGGTCATCGGCCTCGACGTCGGCGCACAGGGCAAGGCGACGGGCGGGGTCGCCAAGCCCTCCGCGAAGCTGGCGGCGCTGTCGCGCAGCGTTGGCTTCGTCGGTGGCCGCGAACTTCCGTCGCCCTCCGGGCAGAGCGCCGTTACGGATCTCATCGCGGACGCTGACATCGATGCACCAGCCACAGTTGGCGGGTCGTCGGTTGGCTCGCCGGCGCCGAAAGCCTTCGACTATCGCTCAGCAAAGGCGGGGATGCGCAATCCCGCCGAGTACTTCCACAATGCGACCCTGCTCGGCATCGTACCGCTCGACCTGATCCTGAAGGTCGCGTCCATCACGACCTCGGCCAAGACCAAAGAGCTTGCAGACTATGGCGGCAAAGCGGTCGACGACGCGCTGCGCGCGGCTGGCCAGATTGCTGCGGCGTTGAAGGAGTTTCAGCGCCAGGCACAAGCGTCTCTGGACAAGGCGATCCAGCAGGTGCTGGACCCAGAGGGAAAGCCGACCGCGTTCACCCTCGAGGCGCTCTACCCGGACCTGATGGATCAATACGCGCGCACCATTCGCGCATCCGAAGCCTGCGCTGCGGCGGCTGCCTCGAACGTGGAGCGGGAGCGGAAGCTTGCGGCCGCCACGGGAATGTACGACGCCGGCCAAGGCCTCCTGCGAGAAGTCGAGGAAGTCCTTCGTCACCCGGTGCCGGTGGTTCTCACCCAGGCCATCGCCGACGCCCAGCAGCTCGTTCAGAACATTCGCCGGTTGGCCGCCAACCCCAGAGCGCTCCTGGCGGACAAACTTCAGGAATGGATCGAAACCGGACCGATCGGCGAGTTCTTGGACCAGGCCATCGACGCCGATCTGTTCCAACCCCTCTTCGGCCCGCTAGTCATCACCGAACCCGCGGCGCCGAACGCGTTGCCGGGCGCCCCCGGCGGCGGCGCCAATACGGCCTCCCTACCGCAGCCGAGACCCGGCGCCGACCCAGCCGCCTCGCGCGCAGCTCAGAAGAAGCTGGTTCGCCAGCTGCTCAAGAACCCTCACGACGCGCTGCCGCAACTCCAGCAATCGCTCTTCTTCGAGCGTTTCGGTCGGCCGCTGGCGGAAGCACTCGACGCGGCGGCCCGCCTACGCGGCGTTGCGGAGACGCGCCTTGAATGGAGTCGTGACGAGCTCGCCGGGCAGATCGTCAACGCCCTTCGCCAGCTGCCAGGCGTGGGCGAAGCAGTTCACCCGGCCGTTGCCGAGTTCGCGGCGCAGGTTGTGGCGCTGATCGACGCGCGACTGACCCGGGCGGCGCGCGATGGTCGGCTCGACCTTCAGCAAGAGCTCGTTGGTCTTCGTCAGGATGTCGCAGCGACGGGTGGGCCCCTAGAGACGCTCCGAAATCGCTTGGCTGCCGACCTGCTGGTGCTGGTTGAGCAAACAGCTTCGTCTAGCGTGGATGCTGCGCGTGATCTCGAAGCAAAGCTGCAAATCGCCAAACCTGCAGACCGGGCGCGTCTGAAGGCACAGCTCGACGCAGCGCGCCTTGCCATCGCGGCGCAAGCCCTTCGCGGCGTCAATCTGCCGGCGCAGCTTTATGAGCTGCAGAGCGCTCTCGGCGGCGCAAAGGCAGAGGTTGAGCGCACTCGCCTCGCGCTGCAGATCCAACAACTCGACGCACTACTGGTACAGGCCCAACGGTTCGAAGGGGCTTTGAGGGCGCTATCGACTCTGAGGCCGCAGGTCGTCGCCGACGCGGCGCAAGCGATGGTCAAGGCCAGGCTCGAGAAGGCGCTGGAAGACATCAAGTCGCGTATTGCCGAGCAGGTCGACGCCAGTATTGGAGCCGCGCTCCGAGAACTCGTGACGGCAGCCGAAAAAGCCTTCTCGGCGGTGCAAGCGGGCGGCCTAATGGCCTTGGCGGCGCGAGCGGGCAGTGCGCTTGGCGCTACGTGGTGCGCGGCCGCCACGGACAAGCTCCCGCAGATCGCAGAACTGGCGAGGAGCGTGGCCTTCGACACCCTCGGCTCAGCGGGGGAACTCGAAAAGCCTCTGGCCGACGCGGCCTCGATCCTTGACCGCATCGATCTGCCCGCGAGCGTCCGGTCGGGCAATGCCGATCGATACCGCGTTCAGCTGCAGGCGACGAAGACCGCGCTGCAGCGCGTCGCGGCCGAGCTTGAGGCGCTTCAAAGGCTCAGGTTCAGTCTGTCGCCGGGGCGCGCCCCAGGTCAGCTCGGCGACAAGCTCTCAAGTGTCTGCACGGCGCCTGGCGCGTTCGCATCCGCCGTGGGCGACGCCATTCAGAAGCGCCGAGAGCTGGCGGATCGGCTAGCCCGACTGGTTCGAGATACGGTAGCGCTCTATGAAGCCCTGCGGCTCATTCCGGAAGCTGCGCGTCCGAACGTCAGCGAACTCTCCACCGCCGAGAAGGCGAGGATCGCTGGGGAAATTCTCGCCGCGCTGGGCTTCCAACGCTCCTTGCTTGAGCTTGCAAGCTCACTGCGGGCCATTCGCGACCCCACCATCTGGAACGCCAGGATCCGGCGCGCCATTACTTCGCTGGAAACTGCAATTGGTGCTGCGACAGCGAAGGCGGACCTCAAGGCCGTCGCGGATGCGGTCGCCACGCGCTATGCCGAAGCTCTGCGGCTAGCCAACGCCGCCGTAGGCGACCTCGCCCAAGACGGCCAGCGCCAGGCGCTGCTTCGCCTTGCGACCGAACTGGAGGGCATGAAAGCCGAGGTGGAGCGCGACGTAATCGCGGCCATCCTTCAGACGGTGCTGTTGCCCGGTCAGCTGCCGGACAAACTGGAAGCCGGTGTTCGAGACCTGCTTAGGCAGGCGGTCACGCCAACACTCGAGCTGCACGAGTCTGCTCTCAAGGGCGTGTCGGCGCTCTCGGCCCTGCTCAAGAAGCCATCTAGCTCAGAAGAGTCCCTCTCGGCGGCGAGCGTGTTGGAAGCGCTAGGCGCGCCGACAATCGACGCCCTGAAGAAGGCGGAGGACGCGATCACGAAGGATCGCGACCTGCTCTCGGACATTGCCAAAGCGCTCAACACAACGGGTGGCACGGTGCCGTGGGCCCCGTTGAACGCCCTCCGAAATCAATGGCGCACGGAGGGACTGGGGCTTGTTCGCGCAGCCGAGCTGTTGGCAGAGCTCGTCTCGGCTTTGGGACGCGGCCAGATCAGCGCGCTCATCTCGTTCGACGGCGTCGAGCGACTCCTTCGCGACAAACTCCTCGAGCTGCTGCCCGTGCGCGTCCGCGTTCAGTATGACTTCGACACGGAGCTTTCGCCGTTCCCGTCTAGCGATCCCGTGTTCGCGATGGATCCGAGTGTGCCGGCAGAGCCGCTTGGATCAGACCCGGCGCCGCCCGAAAACGATCTCGTCCTGAAAAGTCGGGTCGAGATCAATCTACTCACCGGCAAGCGCAGCGTTACGGCATCGGGTCGGTTGAAGCCCTTCAAGGTGCACCTGCTGGGAGGCGCTTTCGACCTCTTGTCGATCCAGTTCAAGGGTGCGCGCTTCGACCTCGACGCCCAGGGGCGCACCGAGCTGAAGGCTGATATCCACGGCGTTCAGTACGGCGCCCTGCTGTCCTTCATCGAGCCGCTCCAGAAGCTGATGAGCCCCGAGGAGGGCAACGGCTTCTATCTGGCGCCGTCCTACGCACCGATCGGGATCGAAGCAGGCTATCGTTACGCAAGCCCGCTTATCATGGTGGGCTCGCTACAGCTCATCAACTTGGCCATCTCAGCGGCCGTCTTACTGCCGTTCTCCGAAGGCCAGGCGCTCTTCAAGTTTGCCTTCGCGAGCCGCGAGAAGCCGTTCCTCATTGCTCAGCCACCCTACGGAGGCGGTGGGTTCGTCGGACTGACGGCCGATGCGCGCGGCATTGTGGCGTTCGAGATTCAGTTCGAATTCGGCGCCGTCACCGCGATCAAGTTCGGTCCATTGAATGCGTCCGGTCGCGTAACGGCAGGCATCTATCTGCTGTCCCAGGCCAACGGCGGACGTCGCATTGAAGGCTTCGTTCACGCGGTCGGCGAGGGCCACGTCGCGTGCTTCGGCGTCTGCGTGAACATCGAGGTTCGCGTCGTTCAGACCGAGAGCGACATGTACGGGACCTCCACGGTCAGCTTCAGCTTCAAGGTCGGGTTCGCGGAGTTCCGGTACTCGGCGACGGCGCAGTACAAGGTGAAGGGCGGGTCCGGCGGGGGTGCGAGGCGCGACCAAAGTGCGAGCGCCGGTCTCGCCGCGCATGATGTGACGCGGTACGCCCTCGATGCGGTTGCGCAGGCGCCAGACGCGTCGCTCACTGAACGGCTGGATCGCTCCGCCGCGCCCTTCATCCGTCGCGACGTGCGCGACAAGCACCGCGCGTGGCGTGACTACCGCAAGCATCTCGCGCTCAAGGCCTACAAGGATAGCCGCAAGAAGGTGGACGCATGAGCGACCGACGCGTCAACGTCCACTGCACCGCCGTCCCGGACGGCGCAGTCACCGTGAACCGCAAGGTTACCTTACGCCTTTCGGCAGTCCTGTGGCCGGAGCCCGTCACCACCAGCGGCCAAGTCGGCCTTACCACCTGGCCAAGCGACATCGCGAGCGATGAGGCTCGGTTCAAGTTGAGTTTCTTCGACGCCCAAGGGCAGCTGACCAAGACCCTGCCACTGCGGCCTGACGCCGTGACGCGTGGGGCTCGACGGGAGGCCGCCGCCCTTTGGAGGGATGTCGTCACAGATCTCGGCGCCGACCCCGAAGGGTTTGACGTCCTCTATGATGTTTTGGACGTCGCGAAAGCCGTTGACGCCAACGCCGTGGTCGTCGACGCCGGAACTCTCGACCAACTCAGTGTGGGGCCGTCCTCCGCTCCGACACGACCCAAGTTCGACATCACCGAGTACGCGCACGGCGTCCTGACAGATACTTTGACCCGCCTTCACGTCCGCGAAGCGGCCGCCGACACCCTGACGGCTTTGGCCTCGCAAGCTACCGGTTTGAAGAAGACGATCCTGGACACGATCAAGGCCGGACAAACTGTTCAATTTGGTCGCGAGGCGGCCGACCGCCTGAAGGACCCGTTGCACCGCGCCTGGCGGCTGGATCTTTGGCGCAACACCTACAGCGGCGAACTCTTTGGGATGCGACCGCTCGGCGACGCCGCCTCAAGTTATGGATCGGTGCTGAAGCTTCAGCAGGATGCGGCCGAAGGGGGCCGCGCGTCCGAGCGGAAGTTCTTGGCCGAACGCGCGGGCCTCGCGGAAAAGTTCGCCGCGGAGCAAGAAAGTCGGCTCGTGGATCTCACCCCGCAGGGCCAAGCGCGGCGCGATCAATCGCGTTCAGCGCGCGCGGACAACCACTTCCTACGCCGCCGCACCACAACCCTGCTGGACGAGAAGCCGGCGGACTCCGCCGACGCGCTCGCCGCGCTTCTGATGTTGGATACGTCACCAGAGGCGGTGCACCCCGAACGCGACCTCCTTCAGACGAACCTGGCGGCGTTGGACCAAGCGTTGCGGCCTCGCTTCGACGAGAGCGTTCAACCGCCGAGCGTCGAGGACCCGAAGGAAATCGCGCGCGATCTCATGCGGCGCAAGGTGGCCGGCCTTGAAGGGCACCCGACCCTGCGCAAGCTCATGAACCTGATCGTCGACTTCGAAGCTGAGGTTGGCCTAGACGATCTTGGGACCATCTTCACGCCAGGCGACGCTGGACGCTTCCGCGGCTACGTCACATTGGCGTTTGACCCAACGGGGTCCGGGAACAACACGTCCACCAGCCGCCAGACGGCGATTGTGCTGCAGCCCGGGATCGGGCGTGCGCCGACAGTCTTTGAACCGGGGGGTGAGGCCGAGTTCCTAGGCGGGCCAGGTCCGCGTAGTGATGCGGGCAGTCCCACTGTCAAGGACGGCGTCGTGCAGCTCCGAGACACGACGCGCCGATATCGCCTTGAAACAGCCGACCCGGTCAGCGCGGCTCTGAAGATGCAATCGGCCGCGAACGCCACCCACGAGCTCGACCGCAAAGGCGCAAACCCAGATGGACTGTCGAGCTCAACATCAACACCGGAGGTGGCGACGCGTGGCCTCATGCTGCTTGACCAGCAGGCCGGGCGCGAATTGACGGGGAAACTGACCCAGGCTCAGGTCACGAATAACGGTCCGCTGTACGCAGAAGACCTCATTGCGGGCTACAGGGTCGACATTCTCTACGAGCGTGAACCAGAGCCCTACTCCATTACCGGGCGCACGATCGTTTATCCGGCGCTTTCACTGCCGGCTTGGTCCGAGGCGGAGACCAAGCGTCTCGCCATGCGGGACGAGGGCTACTTCATGCCGACGGCGCGCCAAGAGCTGGCCGACGATGGCGGCACGCCCCCTAAGCCGGTTACAAAGTACACCGCCAGCGAAGTGCTCTTCACGTGGGCCGGCGACAACCTCGGCGTCCCCGGGCTGCAGTACGATGATGACGGCAATCCACGCACGGATGTTCCGGCCGGCGTGGGCGATGTTCCCGTCTCGACGGTGTACCGGCACGGCTTCGACACGGCAGTGCTGCGCGTGGGCATGGGATTGCGCGTTGGTCTCAGGGTGCGCAAGCCAAACGGAAGCAGCGTCAGCTTGGCCGCCGCTCAGGTTCTCTATCCGGCCCTGGCGTTGGGGCAAGGAACGGACGAAGCCACGGACAAGCCGTTTGTCTACCGTCCTACGGAGAAGTCGCGCGCACCGGATGTTCTCGTCCCTGAACGTGGCAGCCTCGCCTCGCGAAGCGAAGCTGAGTCTCCGGGCGAAGCCGAAAGCGTGGTGGTCGTACGTGACGGCAAGGTGCTTCCGCGCGAAGACGAGATGCGGGTGCTGATGCCGCAGCGGGCGACCTTCGAAAAGGCCGAACAGTTCGGCCTGTTCGACGAGAACGAGGAGCTCATTCCGTTCGGCGCGTTCCGCCGTGTCTGGCTCGACGAGGATACGGGACAGTATCCGGTCTATCCGGAGGGCGGCGGCGGGCCCGTGAAGGCGCGCCTCTTTCGGACAAATTCAAAGTTGCCGGAGACGCGGGAGAACCCGTTCTATCCGGACCCAGCCGCGCGGCGCCTGGGTGTCGCTGTCACACGCGATGGGCGTACACTCGATACCTTCGCCGGGAAGGCGCCTGACCTGGCCTTTTGGAAGCAAGACCCCTTCGAAGCGACCCCTATTTACCTTGAGGTTGCTCGGGGCAAATCCGACGGTGGCACCTTCAGCGCAGGGACTGCAGGGTCGGCGCAGGAGGTCCGGGGGCCGTTGCTCAAGGTGACCCTTGGACCTGCCGAAGAGGTGGACCTACACCTGTGGACCTACGCTACGCACGCAGAAGCGGTCCGCACGAACCGGTTTGCCTACGAGGCCAGCGAGCATATCCAAGCCCAGGCGGGCAAGCTGATCGGCGACTTGGGAAAGGTCTGGGACGCGCAGATCCACAAAACCCCCATCCCAGCGCTGCAGGACGTGCTGACCCTGCGTCTGGTACACGCCTTGGACAAGCCGCGTTCGGCGCCTTTGCTCAAGAGTCCCCTCGTGGGGGTGCCGACGACGGGCGCTCCGGCTGGGCCTGGAAGCTGGGCTGAACTCAGAGCGCTGGTCACAGCGCCCAACCCAGCTCTCGAGAAGCAGCCCCGTGGCGCCGTCGTCTATTTCGGCGGTCAGTTCGCCATCGATCGTGCTGCGACAGCGGCGGTTCGCGTGGAGCTGCGCTGGCTTGAGATGGACCCTGCGCTTTCGCTTCGGAAGCTGCCTGCCGGACAGAGCCCCTCTCAGCCGGCCAAGGCTTGGAAAGACACGTGGCCGACCGAGTACGCGGACGGCGCGAACTGGGCGTTCGCGCCTGTTCCACATACTCACGCATTTGACCTGACGGACCTGCCGCGGATGGACGAGGAACGCGACGCCGACCGTCGTAACCTTCTCGACTTGGTGGTTGGCGAGACCGGCGCGCTCCGCAATCTCTCCCATACCTTTCCGTCCATGCACGCGCGCCGGGTGGTCGTACGTGCGGTCGCGACCAGTCGTTTCCTCCGTTATCTGCCACCGCCCCCTCGCACCGACCCGAATGATGAGACCCCGCCGGAGGGGCCCTACGAACGTGAGAGCGCAAGTTCCACAGACGTCTTCCGCCAGCTCTTCCACCCCGGCCTCGCCGGGACCGGTCAGCGGCGTCTGCAGCCTCTGGTGACTCAATTCTGGATTCCAGCGGCCATCGCCCCGCCGCCGCTAACGCGAACCCAGCCGCTGCATGCCACCCAGGTTGTCGAGAAGAGGAACGGCGACGTCCTTACCGCGACCTGGACGGCGCCAATCCGGATTCCGCTCAAGGACTGGCCAATTTCCGAGGGTCTCTTGGTTGGGGTGGTGTGCACTCCGAGCGACCAGTTTGACCTGCGCGAGCCGGAGTACGATCCGAACAATCCTCTCAGATACAAGGTCGTCACTCCGGCTCTCAGTCAGCGGGAGCAACAGGTTCGCGACCGCCTGCTGAGGCTTGAGAATTCTCTAGAGAAGTTCCAGGCTCTACCTAAGTGGCTGCAAGATGTGTCCACGCAGTGGGCCGCTGACCCGGCCACCCAATCCCAGACCGACGCGCATATCACTGCCGACCGCTTCTCAGGCTATGTCGCGACAGCGGGGAACCTTGCGCTTCCGAAGGGCGCGGCCAGCGGCGACGATCCCGGCGCGCCGGATGAACCCGCGGCCCCAGAAATGGTCTCGGTGGTGGCTTATGAGCCCCTCTTCGACCCTGCCACGGGCGATTGGTACTGTGATGTGCACCTCAGTCCGGGCGAAGCTGCGGCGCCCATCGTGCGGCTTGGGATCGCCCGCTACCAGCCCCATGCGCTGGCCGGTCGCGAGCTGTCGCCCGCCATTGGTCTCGACGTTATCGCTGTAGCGGCGCCGCGAACAGTAACGCTCTCCCGCGCGGCGAACACCGTGATGGCCAAGGTTACGGGCGCCAGCTTCAGCGACCGCGCGCCCTATACGGATGGCGCGCTCGATCAACCGGGGAAAGATCGGCTGCTGGCGGCGATCACGCCTGTGATGCGCTTCACCCTGCAGCGGATCACGCCTGAGGGCCCAGTTCAGGTGGGAGAGCCGGTAGAACGACCCGTGCAAGGCGGAACCTGGGAGACCTCGTTCGATGTCGCCAGCTGGCCGAGCACAACGAAGTTCGCCGTTCTTGTCGAAGAGTTCGTTCTCGAGGGTGTCTCTATGGCGAAGGCCCGCGGCCTGGCCGAGACGACCCTCGTCGAGCGCAAGCTGCATTTCACCTACCAGGGCGCCGTCAGCGGGCCTCCCTGAGGGCGCAGGAGCGCAACCTTCCAGATCGTCAATGCAATCCCAGAGGACTTGCCATGGATCGTGCAACCCAGCTGATGCTCGCCGGAGTGGCCCTGGTCACGGCCGGATGTAACCAGTCTCAGCCCCCGCCTGCGGCGGCCACAACTGAAGCGAAGTCCGCTCCCTCGACCGCACCGGTGGCGCCATCGGGCAAGCTCGATGTAGCTGCCGTGACGCAATGTGTAGCCAGCGCTGAGTACATCGGACCCCAAATGGGTAACGACCGAAATCGCGTTCGCATCGCCTCATCCATGGGGGGCGGCGGCTTCAAGTACCCGGCGGTGGCCGGCGACGTCGAGAGCTATGGAGTGGATGCAGCTGGAACGCAGTCCCAGATCAAGCCGGCACGGACGATGCTCAACACATCCGGCACGCAAATTACAGCTGAGCTCCAACACATGGCGGCGTTCGACAAGACCAACGTGCATGTCCGCTGCGCAGACGGAAACTGGAGCAACTGGGTCGTCGCCAAGAAGTAGTGATGCATTGTCACCCGCGCGTTGGCTGTGACGACCTCTATTTTTCCTTCGATGAGATTCACGGGAGGATCGGCATGCGGAACTTCATGGTTGGTGCGATCGCATTCTTGAGCGCTGGCTCAGCCCTTGCGTTCGGAACTATCAATCCTGGTCCACAAAGCGCCGAGCACGAAAAGATCACGCGTCGCGCGCTAGTCTGCGCAGCGACGCCGTCCAACTATTCCTGCCTCGAAGCCCAGACACTCGATCAACTCGCGGGCAAGACTGGCACCTTTGGGGCCATCGGTTACCCTGACTCCAGCACCGTCATCTTCAAGACTCGTGCCCACTGCGACGATGGCGACGATCCCGCTCAGCTCGTCGCCTGCCGAGACTGGATGCAGACCCATATGGACCGAGCTGTCAGTCGCGCAGCTGGGCTACTCAATGCTCAAGGCGAAATCCGGCCCGATCAGGTCACCGTGTCGCCTGGTTGCGTGTGGACTGGAGACCTGAGCGGGCGCGCAAAATGCAACGTCCTCCAATCGCTCGGGATCGTTATGCACGCCTCCCAAGACTTCTACTCACATTCAAACTGGACCGATAGCACCGCTGATACGGCGCCGGCCGGGCTCGGTAAGACAGTACCGGCCCCAGCCATCAGTCTCCGGGGTACGACGCCTTTTCCGGCGGATGTCATCAGCGGGTGCTTCGGCGTGAGCTGCGGGTCACGAGTGAAGCATTCTGCGCTGAACAAGGACACCGGCCCGATTGGCGCCACGGTTGGGCCAGGCACCACGCCCCGCGGCAATCATGGCGACAACTTCGCGAACGCTGTCCGCGTCGCCACGGCAGACACGATGGACAAATGGAGCCTGCTTCGAGAAAGGCTAATTGCGACTTACGGCGCGGAGAAGGGCACGCGGATGATCTGCGCGATTGCACGCGACGACCCGGCTGCCAGCTGCTGAGCAACGCCCTCGCAGCCAACGTCTCGCCTCCCGCGCATGGACGGTGAGAGGCTGTCGGCGACGCTAGCGTACGCGACGGTTTGAGACGCGTTGCAGTAGCGAGTGGGACACCACCTAAGGACTGTCACTATGCGGCCTTGGTGATTGATCCTGTCGGCCCAGCAGACTTCCATTGGTGCCGCTTGGACGCGAACGGGCGCTGGTCGCACAAGCGCGGAACATCACCGGTCACGGACCGTGACGACGCGGGGCAACCGAGCCAGCCCCGAGACCGCTGCGCGCGGTGAGTACACCGATTTTTGCGGGTACTTCGAGGTAAAGGTAAAGCTTGCCGGCGGGGGCGTGTGAGCAGCTGCATGCTTTGAATCTCGCGCGAAGCTTTCGGTTGCGTCGGGGTCAGCTAAACAAGGGCCCTTCCTAGGTCGCTACAACGATGAGGAAGTCGCTCAGAAGATTGGTGTCACCCCGTCCTGGGTGAACATGATCGTGGGACTGCTTGAGAAGGGCGAGGAGCGGCTGATCACAGACGCGGAGAATCGTCTGATCCCGGCTCAGCCTGGCGACGACCATCGTCAGAAGCGTCGACGCGGGCGTCCAGCATGCGCTGGCCGAGGCGTACGCCCAGGGCAAGATCAAGGCAAGATCATCGAGAACGTTCGTCGTCTCCTCGAGCGGCGGGCGCGCCGCGGAGGCCTTGACCAGGTCCCGGTTCGGACGAACCGGGCCGCGCCAGCGCGCGACGGGTGAGCAGCTGGTGCAGATGTTTCGCAAGGAGGCGGATCCGCAGCGACTAATCGCCAAGAAGCCTGGTCTCGACGACCCCCACCCGGCTGCTCGGCAACGCCCAGATCGTCCGGTGCTGGCGCAGCACAAGCCCGAGTACCTGAGCGAGCTTCACGCGATCTCCGAGCTCGCGACCCTGCCTGTCGATGCGGCCGGTTCGAGTACGTCTTGAGCCCTGGCGTCACCCCCCTAGCCGGTCCCACACGAACCTAAATATCGCGGGCGAGGCTTTGCGCTAAAAGCCTTGATGCAGCCCCGGATGGGGGTCGGCCGCAAACTGTGCGGCGCCCCAGGACACCCCGGCTCCTCCGCATGATGCGTCGCGCCGAACTCTTTTCGAGGCCTGTAGGCGCGCGCCTTTCAAGAGGACTCTTGCATGACCTTTCAGGTCCACGAAGCCTTTGTAGGCAACATCTGTGACCCCCGCGGGTACGACCCGTATCTGCTGGACGGCCGGTCCGAGGACCTCCGCCTCACCCAGTCGAACCAGCCAACGACCGCCTTCTTCGACGTCTGGGATGGCCGCACCCGCGCCAGCCTGGCGCCGCGGTCGTTCGAGCCCGACTACTGCAATGAAGTGCGCGCGGCGTTTGCACTCTCGGACGCCCGCATCTCGCGCGTCGACGGCGTGCCCGGCGACGAAATCGGCGCCACGCAGTACGGCAAGTCGCCCGAAGACTACATGCGCCAGGCGTCGGAGGCCGCCGGGCCGCTCCAAAAGATCCTGGGCGGCCGCGACGGCGCGTTCTTTGGTTTGATGCGCGACCTCGGTCGCGGGTTCCGCGACCGCGGCATGACCTTCCGCCCGCTGGTCTATGACGGTGAGACGGCCCCGATGGCGCGCCTCATCAACTGGAGTGCGGACCGGTCCAACCAGCGCTGGCTGCTGAGCCCTCATGACGACCTCGCCCAGACCAAGGGCTACCCCGACTGGGAAATCTCCAAGGTCGAACAGGTCGTGGCCGTGAACGTTTACTTCAGCTCGCGGCCGGGCTCGGGTCAGCTGGTCGTCAGCGGCTGGCAGCCCACGGACGAGGAACGCCGCGATCGCGGCGTCGAGCGCAGCGGCTATCCCTACGACGAGCAGGAAATCCTGCACCGGCCGCATATCGTCCTCCCCGTCGCCACCGGCGACGTGGCGGTGATCGACGGCAGCTACGCCCACGGCGTGCTGATCGGCGATGGCCAGATCGCCGACCGCCTGATCGGCAATTTCTTCGTGGGCCGCTGCGGCGACACCGCCCTCTGCTGGGCCTGAAGCCCGGGCGGGACGGCCCAAGGCCGTCCCGCCCTCTTTTTCGTCACCCTCAACCGGAGACTGACCATGGATGCCTTTGACGAGCTTTCCTGCCCGGCGCTGCCGGCGACCAAGCGCCTCTTCCATGACGACCCCTACCTACGCGTCGCCGAGGCGGAAGTGCTCTGGGCGCACGGCCCCTTTGTCGTTCTCGACCAGACCCTGTTCTACGCGGAGTCCGGCGGCCAAGAGCCCGACCACGGGTTCATCAACGGCCTGGCGGTCGAAGACGCTCAGTATCGCGGCGGCCGCCTTCTCGAGAAGCCGCCGATCTCGGTCGGCGCCTTCATCGTCCATCGCCTCGCGGCGCCCACGCCCTTCCGGGCGGGCGAGACGGTCAGCATGCAAATCGACTGGGCGCGTCGCTACGCGAACATGCGCAACCACACCGCCTGCCACTTCATGTACGCCGGCCTGCAGACGCTCTGGGGCGGCGAGGTCGGCGAGCTGCCCTCACGCGGCTGCCACATTCACCCGGAAGGCTCGCGCATGGACTTCGGCGCGGACCTAACGCCCGAGGCCGTCGAGGCGGCAGAGGGCTGGGCGAACGCCAAGATCCGGGAGGGCGGATCCATCGAGATGCGCCGCAACGGCGTGCACGCGGAGATCTTCGAGTGGATCTACCCCGATATGGCGCCCATCGAGTGTGGGGGCACCCACTGCCGCAACGCTGGCGAACTCGGGACCATGACGCTGAAGCGCAAGCGTAAGGGCATCGGAATCACGCGGGTGACGGCGACGCTGATGTAGGTGAAATTTTGAAGAGGACGAGGGAGGCGGCCGAAAGGCCGCCTCCCTTTTTTGTCGTCTAAGCCGCTGCCTTAGCCAGTGCGTCCTGGATAACCGCGATGGACAGCGCCCCGTAGAGGGCGACGCCGACTGTCAGGAATAGGGTCCGAGGCCAGGACATCCGGAAGGGATTGTCCCCCCCCAGCGCGGGCTCAATCCGGTCCATCGCCCTGCGCATGCGGATATTCAGGACCAACGTCAGCGCCGCGTAGACGAACATGACGATCCCCGACAAGGCGCCGGCGATGGTCAATAGGGCCGGCGGGTCGGCGACGTTGAAGCCCAGCAGGATCACCAGGCCGACCGCGATCAGGCCCCAGAGCACGAGGAAATAGAGACCGCTCTCGGTGCGCCACCGGCCAGGCTCGGGCTCAAGCCGTTCTTTCGGCTGTGCGAGCAGGCTCGCGGCGAGACGCGCAGCGTGGTCCAGCACCCCGAGCGCGCTCGTCAGGAAGATCGCCGCCACCGCGATGACGAAGCCCACCTGCAACCAGGCGCCGAATTGTGCGCCGAGCTGCTGGGCCTGTGCCCGGACCGCGTCGAGTCCCACGCCCAGCCCCTTCTCACCCACCATGGCGTAGGCGATGAGCATCGGGGCGGTGAGGCCGAAGGCCCCGCCCAGGAGGAACGTCACCTGCTGTTCGCGACGCGCCAGCGCCCACCAACGGCGCCATAGAGCAGCCTGGCCTGGCTCGGCGGTCAGGCGAAACAGGGCCGTTCCGGTGGCCTGTGTTGCGCCGGTCAGGGGGTTCACGATCTTGGAGGCGTGCGCGGCAAGACCAAAGCCCTTGTCGCGCGCCCAGTTTGACGTGGCGAGGTTGATCGTCCCGCCGGCGCCGCAGAACACTAGGGCCGCCAGCAAGGTGGGAAGGGCCAGGTCGGGAGGGAACGGCAGAGGCGACCGCGCAAGCCCGCCGGCCGCCACTGCCAGCGTGTCAGGCCGGACCACCAAAGCCGTGACCAGGGCGAGGACCACCAACACATAGCCAATCATCCAGGCCTGGGCAGTCTCCAAGGCGCGATAGACGAGGCGGGTGCTGCTGAGCAGGAGCCCAATGATCACAAGGGAGGCCGCCGCAATCCAGCGAACCTCACCCCCAAACAGCCATTGCAGAGCTTGGGCGCCGCCCGTCGCCCATCCCGGCCATACCCATGGGAGGATGGTGGCCGCGAGGAAGACCCAGCGGAAGCCGCGCCATAGTCGTACATAGCCCGCAACCACGGGCTCGCCGGTGGCCAGCGTATAGCGGACGAACTCGGTATTGAGGACGTATTGGCACGTCAGGGCTGTCAGGATCAGCCAGACGAACTGAAAGCCATAATTGGCGACAATCCCTGGCCAGAAGAGGATTTCTCCTGACCCAACCGCGGTGGCGATAAGAATTACGCCCGGACCCACGAGTCTCCGGAAAGGCGGCGGCTCGGGGAGGCGTTCGGGGCGCGCATCGCGACGGAGTTCGGCTTCAAGTCCACGTTCAAGCGACTTGTGCATCGCGCACCTCACGGTCTGAGAGGGCAAGCAGTTCGCGCCACGGACCAGGCTGGTTCGCGGGCCAATAGTCTCCGGCGTCGGCCAGCGCCTTGCGAATGTCCGGGGCGTAGAAGAGGGAGGCGACCTCTTCTTCGAGGGCTCGGCCGTAGCGCGTGAGCCGCCAATCGCCATCGTCCAGCGTGACGATGCCGCCGTCCGCGAGCACGGCCAGGAGAGTCCTGATCCGATGACTTTCGGGGTCGACGCCCGCCACGCACGCCTGCGGCAGGCGCGTGCGGATGGCGACGAGCCGGTGTGCAGCGATACGATCGGCGTCAGTCAGCACATGCCGGGTCTCGATCGGGTCGTCGCCCCGTTCGATGCGCGCCACGTAGGCCCTTGCCGCAGAGCGGGCGCTGGTCTCGTGGATGTTGCGAAAAGCGTGGCCCCATCCGTGTGAGTAGGCCGAGACCCCGAACCCCAGCAGTGTGCTGTCCAAACCATTGCGAACGGCCTTGAACCGGTCGCTGTGACAGGCCTCGCGCAGGAACCTGCCGCCGCCATGTGCGGCGTAGCCCAGTCGGTCCATCGCATCGAACAGTTGGAGCCGTCGCGCTATGCTTTGGCTGCCGGTAGCAACGCCCGGCAGGCCGCGCACTCGGCGCAGCTTGTCCCACGACGACCCTCGGTCGAAGCGAAGAATGTACCAAGTCACCTGGGAGGGCCGAAGGTCGGCGATCCAGGACAGATCGGTTCGCAGGTCGTCGGCCGTCTGCCCCGGGAGGTCCTGCATCAGGTCGATGTTCACCTCCAGGCCGGCGTCATCGAGCTTCGCAAAGACGTCGTGCAGGAGCTCCGGCCCATGTCCGCGGTGGCGTTCGAGTAACGCGCGCGAGAAGGATTGCACCCCAAGGCTGACGCGCGTGACGCCAAGCGCCTTGAGGATCTGCAGCTTCTCTCGCCCATCCGGCGCCGCCAGCGTTAGGGGGCTGGCCTCCACGCAGAATGGCGCGGAGGCAGAGCGGCGAAGGCCGGACACAGTCGAAAGGAACTGCGCGAGCGCCTGTGGGGGTAGCACCGTTGGCGTGCCGCCGCCCACATAGAGGCTGCGGACCTGCGACGCCTCCATGAGCGCACGCCGAGAGGCGATCTCGGCCGTGAGCGCGTGCATGTAGGATTTGGTCTCGTCGCCCTCATCAGAGATGCCGGCGTGTGTTTTGGCGTAGTGGCAGAAGCCGCAGATGTGCTCGCAGAAGGCGATGTGAAAATAGAGGTGAAGGTCCTCCACGGGGGTCAATTGTTGGGCGAAGGCGGCGGCGTCCATCGCTGGACGCAGCGCATCGAGAGGGATCGACGTCACCACGGTGTGGCTGCCGCCGAGCCCCGCGCGGACGCGTGGAATGAGGCTATGGCTCCTGTCCTCGCGTCGGCGAGAACAGGTGTTAGGCACGGTTCAGCGCTCCTTCACTGAGTTCGTCCTGCTGGATCAGGTCTAGCCAGCCCTCTTTCCATTCCAGGTTCGCGGCGCCCACAAGGAGGGCGAACGCCTCCTCATGACAGGCCACGACGGCGTGGTGCAGGTGGCTCGGACGCAGCATGAGCACCGAAGGCCGCCCGTTCCCAGCCGCGCTGAGATGCACGTGCTCGTAGTCGACCTTGTCGCGCTTCAGTTCGGCCAACTGGACGCCACGCGGCTCCTGGGACTCCAGCCGCTCCATGGGACACATGTAGGTGTCGATCGCGCCGTTGAGCGCAATGATCGCCTCAACACCGTTGTGCGTGGCCATGCCGATCCGATAGTCGCCCCGGAGCGGCGGAAACTGGATGATGCGAAACAGCGTGCGCGGCCGGCGTGGGGTCTTGCCCTCGCGGAGCTTTCGCCACCCCGCAAGCTCCATCAGTTTCATATTGCCGTAGTGGATGGCGCTGTGGTGAGGATAGTTGTCGAGCTCGTTCGTCGACAACGGCAAGAGTTGATTAGCCCAACGATCCAACCCCGGAGAGGTTGAAACATTGAAATGGGCTGGTCTCCAGCCGTGGTTATAGTTCATCTTATCATGGGTTTCTTTCTCACAACTGCGCGCGGTTGCGAAGCGGATACCATCTGCAGGAGACCTGGAGACTGGCAAATGGGGAACGCCTTCTTCGCCGATCGCGAACAGCATGCCGTGGGCTTCGCCGCCGTCCGCCACCTTGAGATAGGTTTGCGGCAACCAGGGCTGGCGGCTAGCGTTGCCAATCCAGGCGATGGCCACACTGTCTTTCGCCGACACACGGGTCGGGCTGTGCCCTTCAGACCAAAGGTCGACCTCGCCCGACGTAACGATGAGGAAAGCCTCGTTCAGCGGCGTTTCGGGCGCGAGTTCCTTGGCTTCAGGTCCAAAGGCCCGCCAATGAAAACCCCTGAAGGTCGGTCGGTGAAGGCCCTCTCGGGCACCGTCTCGTTCTGCCCAGTTGTCGATGGGCGAGATCCAGACGCGTTCCTGCATGACCTGCTGGACCGTCGGGAAAGGCCGCAGCATCGCCTTGCGGTTTTTGCTGGTCCACGAAGGTTCCTTAACCGCCTTAGTCGCCGGCGCCGCCATCGCGGTGTCGGGCGTTGCGCTGCCCTCGGCGGTCAAGAGGTCGCGCTTGCGCTGCGCGCGCCCGGAAGCCGTCGTATGACGGAGGCGGTCCATCCGCAGCTCCACACGTGCGACGGCGTTGCCGGCCCGACGCCCATGATCAGTGTTGATGAGTGTTCTGGCAGCGCCCTCGATGTCGTCGTCCCCGCTGTTCAAAACATCCATGGCAATGAATAGTTCGAGGAGTGAATATTCGCCGCCTGTGAGGGGCGTGATGTGTTTTTTAAACTTCGGCATTGCTTTTTCTCCGGTTCCGACGGTGCCGTCACGCGCCTTCGAGCGCTTTGCGGATCGACGTCGTCTCGAAAAGATGAAAGACGAGGGTGGTCCACGCCTTGGTGGGGTCGCGCCGGAGACCGGTTTTGGCCCGTTTGGGCTTTGCGTCATCGCGGCGCTTGTAGCTGGCTTCGAGCTCTTCGAGTTCCTCGCAGAGACGAAGAAGGTCCGCCTTGAAGGCGGGATCGGTGATGGCGGCCTGCACGATCACAGGCGTTACGTATCGCGTCGCCCATTGGGAGACGTTCTTCTGGCCAGCGGCCGCTTTGACTACTAGACGGTCGCAGACGCCATCCTCGCCCTCTGGGAAGAACAGCGGGTCGAGGGATACGAGTTTACCGACGACGGCCAGAGCTTGGACCTTGGTGTCGTCTACGCTGGCTGGTGTGAGGTGGAGCAGTCGGCGTAGGACCCGGCCTTGTCGGGATCGGGCTTGCCGACGCCGGCCCGCACAGTCTTCATCGAGCGACACCGGCTGGTCCGGAACGTCGTCGCCATCACGCGCAGCGACCCGGCCGCCATCCTCCTGCGGGATCAGCTCCAGATTGCCATCGATTTCGCGGCCGCGGACGTCGGGGGTTCCGGCCTGGTCGGTGTGAAGCTGCGGGTCCAGAATCTCGTCGAGGCTGGCGCTGAGGATATGGGAATTGCGCGGGTCGGGCCCGCGCGGGGCCTCGACGGGGCCAGCGCGAGCCTGGCTAGCCGTTCCCGGGGACGCACCGTTGGGCGGTCCCTTGTCACGATTTTCCTGCTTGCCCTGCTGGCCCTTGCGCGGCCGCTTCAGGCCGAGGTCGCGGTCCAGAATGTCGCGCGCGCCGAAATAGACTTGCTGGACCACGAAGCCGATGAGGCTGGCGTTTTCGCCCTTCCGGTCCGCGCGCCGAGGATCGAAAGCGTCCAGGAATTTCTCGTTCAAGGTCAGCCGGTCCACCGCCGCTTCCGCGGCGGCCAGGAAGCGATCGGCCTCCTCGACGAAGTTGTATTGGGTGAACAGCTTGCGCGTGACGATGCGCGCGACGTGATACTCAAGGTCCGAGAGGCCCGTCTTGGAGTCGCGGGCGCGGGCGTTCAACAGAACGCTGCGCAAGATGCCTGGCAGGTCCGACAGGTCGACATTTCGCAGGCCGCAGGCCGCCTCATCGAACGCGGCCAGGATGGCGGCCAACGTTTTGGGCGAGAGTCCTCGACAGGTGCTCGACATGAGCTCGCGTTTCAAGCAGGCCGCGCCCAGGCAGGGCTTCTCGCAAACCATCGGCGCCTCATGGCGGTCGGTCACTGGCATCTTGGCCTCGCTGCTTTTTCCACCCGGGTCGAGGGGACCTAGAGTGCTGTTAGCGCGGGCGTTCGCCGCCAATATCGGCTTCCCGATTTCACACGCGGAGCGCGCGTTGACCGAGATTGCAATTGGTTAAAGTAAGCTTGGCCTTATGGTCAACGGGTTAGCGTAATTCTGTTCGCCGGTGCGCACTCCAGCCTCAAAGACGGAGCAGCGCCATCGGAGATGCCAACCGCCAGAGCGCCGCCCGTGCTTAGAGGCCATTCCTCCTCGCGCCCCGTGCGCCAAGGTCAGGTAGCACTGCGCCCCGCTGACTTCCACAAAGCCTTGCACACGCGCTTGCGGTGCCGAAATATTTGTTGTAGATCAGTATCTTACCTAGACGTGTCTCGCTCAAAATCCGGTTCCGAAAGGAGTGTCGGTTCGACCCCGACCGCCCGCACCAACCCATTCCAGAGGCGGTGACGTCTCCCGAAGGCATCTTTTGTCGGAAGGCGCTCAGAACGGAATGGCTTGGCCGTCCCAGGCGAAGAACCCGCCGGTGTCGGCGGGGCCAAGTCCGTCGATCACGGCGAGGAGCCGCTCGGCGGCGAACCGGGGCGTGAAGAGCCTGTCGGCGGAAACGGCCCTCTGGAAGGGCGCCGAGAGCGCTGTGTCCACGGTGCCCGGATGCAGCGCCACGCAGATGGCCTCCGCGCGGCGGGCGGCCAGTTCCACGGCCGCCGTCCGGACGATCTGGTTGGCCGCCGCCTTCGCGGCGCGATAGCCGTACCAGCCCCCGAGCCGATTGTCGGCGATCGAGCCGACCCGCGCCGTCAGCACCGCCAGGACAGACTTGCCCGTCCGGGGGATCTTCGGCGCGAAGTGCTTGAGCACCAGGGCGGGGCCGATCGTGTTGACCTGGAAGGTGCGCAGCAGAGCCGCGGCGTCGAGGTCGGCGAGGCGCTTCTCCGGCGAGAGGCCGGGCTCGTGCAGCAGTCCGGTGGCGACGATGACCAGTCGCGGCTCCGCCACGGTCGCCGCGGCGGCGGCGATGGTCGCCTCGTCGGCGAGGTCGAGCGGGACTTCCGTTCGTCGCGAGAAGCCATGCACCCGGCTAACGCGGGGATCCTGCGCGAGACGCTCGGCCAGGGCCGCCCCGATCCCGCCGGTCGAGCCGACCACCACCGCCTCGAACGGCGGCGCGAAAGCTGTCATGTGCTCTCCCATCGGCCCGGACAGGACATCACCCTTGATCTCATCGGCTCGTCTCAAGATCCTTGTCGACGCCCCGGCGCGCACGGACGGGCGCTACGTCCTTTACTGGATGCAGCAATCGCAGCGCGCGGAATTCAACCCCGCGCTGGAATTCGCCGTGGAGCAGGCCAACGAGCGCGACCTGCCCGTGCTGGTCTGCTTCGGCCTCACCGCCTTTCCGGAGGCGAACGCGCGACATTACGACTTCATGCTTCGGGGCCTGGCCGAGGTGCGGGACCGGCTGGCGGCGCGGGGCATCGCCTTCGTGATCCGCAAGACGCCGCCGCACGACCTGGCGCGGCAGCTCTCCGCCGACGCCGCCCTGGTGGTCTGCGACCGGGGCTATCTGAAGATCCAGCGCACCTGGCGCGCCAAGCTGGCTGAGGGCCTCGGTCGCCGGCTGGTCCAGGTGGAGGGGGATGTTGTGGTCCCCGTGGAGCGGGCGTCCGACAAGCACGAGTACGCGGCTCGGACGATCCGACCGCGCATCCATCGTGCCTGGGACGACCACCTGGACAAGCTGAAACCCCGCGAGGTCCGGCGGCGCGCGGACCACCTGAACGTCGCGGGCGATGTGAACCTGGACGACGTGGGGGCGGTGCTGGCGGGCCTGCGGATCGACGCCGCCGTCGGGCCGGTGAAGCGTTTCGCGCCGGGCGAGGGCGCGGCGCGGGCGCGGCTGGACGCCTTTCTCACCCGCGAGCTTCCCCGATACGCGGACGAGCGCGGGAAGCCGGAAGCGGGCGTCGCCTCGCACATGAGCCCCTATCTGCACTTCGGCCAGATTTCGCCGGTGGAAATCGCCCTGGCCGTCCGGCGCACCCCGGCGTCCGACAGCCGCGCGAGCTATCTCGAAGAGCTCGTCGTCCGGCGCGAGCTGGCCATGAACCACGCCTTCTACGAACCCGGGTACGACACCTACGAGATCCTGCCGGAGTGGGCGCGCAAGACGCTGGCGGCGCACGCCGGCGACCCGCGCCCGCATCTCTATACCCGCGCGCAGTTCGAGGCGGCCGAAACGCACGATCCCTACTGGAACGGCGCCATGCGGGAGATGCTGGCGACCGGCTATATGCACAACCACCTGCGCATGTACTGGGGAAAGAAGATCCTGCATTGGTCGGCGAGCCCGGAGGAGGCGTTCGAGACCGTCCTGGCGCTGAACAACCGCTGGTTCCTGGACGGCCGGGACCCCAACTCCTTCACCAATGTCGGCTGGCTGTTCGGCCTGCACGACCGGCCCTGGGGTCCCCAGCCGGTGTTCGGCACGGTGCGCTCCATGGGCGCCAACACCTTCAAGAAGTTCGACGCCGACGCCTACCTTCGGCAGGTGAGCTGGCTGGAGGCCGCGGAGCGCGGCTGACGCCATCAGCGCGGCGCCGGCCGCGGACCTCGAGGGGCGGCGCGCCGGTCCGGCTGGCGCAGGACGTCGCGGATCGCGATGCTGGAGTGGATGCGGGCGACGCCGGGCAGGCGCGAGAGCACGCCGTTGTGGATCTGCTCGTAGGCCGCCGTGGTCGGCGCCCGGGCGCGCAGGATGTAGTCCACGTCCCCGGTCATCAGGTAGCATTCGTCGATCTCGGGATGCTCGCGCACCGCGGCCTCGAAGCGGCGAAGGTAGTCCTCGGTCTGCTTCTCGAGCGTGATGCGCACCAGGGCGACGACGCCCTCGTCCTGCGGGTCGGCGACGATGGCGGTGTAGCCGCGGATGACGCCGCTCTGCTCCAGGGCGCGCAGGCGGCGCAGGCAGGCGGAGGGCGAGAGGCCGATCTCGGCGGCGAGGTCGGCGTTGGACCGGCGCCCGTCGATCCGCAGGAGCGCCAGGAGTCGGCGGTCGAAATCGTCGAGATCGGTCAATATGTGCGCTCCGCTCGCAGGATGTTGCGCAGAATGGCGCAATTCCGCGAATGATCGGCAAGTTTAGCGGAAAATTCGACAGCGCAGCTTCTAGTTTTCGGAATGGCGGCAACGGCGCGGACCTGGAGGCGGTGATGGACGAGGGCGATCGGGCCGCGAGCCTGGCCGGCGGCCGGCTGACCATCGACCTGGACGCCGTGGTGGCGAACCTGCGCCACGTGGAAGCCGCGACGGCGCCGGCCCGGGTGGCGGCGGTGGTCAAGGCCGACGCCTATGGCCTGGGCGCCGGGCCGGTGGCGGCGGCGCTGGCCGGAGCGGGCTGCCGCGACTTCTTCGTTGCCGACCTGGCCGAGGCGCTGGACCTGCGGCCCCACGTGGGCGGGCAGGCCTCCATCCATGTGCTGCACGGCCTGTGGCCCGGGACCGAGGCGCTGGCCCTGGAGGCCGGGGTCACGCCGGTGCTGAATTCCCTAGCCCAGGTGCGGGCCTGGGCGGAGCTGGCGCGGACCGAGGGGCGGCGCCTGCCGGCCGTGCTGCAGCTGGACAGCGGCATGTCGCGGCTGGGTCTCAGCGATGACGATGTGGCGGCGCTGGCGGCCGAGCCGCAGGGTCTTGAGGCCCTCGACGTAAATTACGTGATGAGCCACCTGGCGAGCGCAGATCAGCCGGGCGAGGACGTCAACGCCGCGCAGCGGGCCAGCTTCGAGCGGCTCGCGGCCCTGTTGCCGGCGCGGCCGCGCACCCTGGCCAATTCGGCGGCGGCGCTCGGCGACCCGCTGACGCACGGCGACCTGGTGCGGGCGGGGCTGGCGCTCTACGGCGTGGCGCCCGGCCCCGGCCCCGCGGCGGGCTTGCGGCCGGTGGTGTCGCTGTCGGCGCGGGTGATCCAGGTGCGGACGCTGCCGGCGGGGACCGGGGTCGGATATGGCCTCACCTACACCACGCGCGGGACCGAGCGGATCGCCACGGTGGGCGTCGGCTACGCCGACGGCTGGCCGCGGGCGCTGAGCAACCGCGGGGCGGCGTGGTTCGGCGGCGTGCGGTTGCCGATCGTGGGTCAGGTTTCCATGGACAGCATGATGGTGGACGTTTCGGCCCTGGCGCCGGACGCCCTTGGCGCGGGCGAGGCGGTGGAGCTGATCGGGCCGCACCAGTCGGTGGCGGACGTGGCGGCGCTGGCCGGGACGATCCCGTACGAGATCCTCACGCGGCTGGGCCGTCGCTATGCGCGGCGGTACGTGGGCGGGGCTTCGGCGCAGGGAATGCGGGCATGAGGGTTCTGATCCTCGGCGCGGGCGTGGTCGGGGTGACCAGCGCCTGGTACGCCGCGCAGGCGGGCCACGACGTGACGGTGGTCGACCGCCAGCCGGGCGCGGGGCTGGAGACCAGCTTCGCCAACGCGGGTGAGATCTCGCCGGGCTACGCCTCGCCCTGGGCCGGGCCGGGCATCCCGCAGAAGGCGGTGCGGTGGCTGTTCATGCGGCACGCGCCGCTGATCCTCAGGCCGCAGGCGGACCTGGAGACGGTGAGCTGGCTGCTCGCGCTGCTGCGCAACTGCACGTCGGACCGCTACGCGCTCAACAAGTCGCGCATGGTGCGGCTGGCCGAGTACAGCCGCGACGAGCTGGCGGCGCTGCGCGAGGCGGTGGGGATCGCGTACGATGCGCGCATGCAGGGCACCCTGCAGCTGTTCCGCAAGGCCGCCCAGCTGGACGGGATCGCCAAGGATGTGGAGGTGCTGCGCCAGTACGGCGTGCCGTTCGAGGTGCTGGACCGGGCGGGATGCGAGCGGGCCGAGCCGGGGTTGCGCCAGAGCGCCTCGCCCATTGCCGGCGGCCTGCGCCTGCCCAACGACGAGACGGGCGACTGCTTCAAGTTCACCCAGGCCCTGGCGAAGCTGTGCGCGGCGCAGAGCGTGCGGTTCCTGCACGAGACCGAGGTCCAGCGGCTGCGGGCCGACGCGGGCGGGGTGCAGGCGGTGGTGACGGACAAGGGCGAGCTCACGGCCGACGCCTATGTGGTGGCGATGGGAAGCTGGTCGGCGCGGATCGTCCGGCCCCTGGGCCTGCGGCTGCCGGTCTATCCGGTGAAGGGCTATTCGATCACCGCGCCGATCGTGGCGGCGGACCGCGCGCCGGAATCCACCCTGCTGGACGAGACCTACAAGATCGCGATCACCCGGCTGGGCGAGCGGATCCGGGTGGGCGGCATGGCCGAGATCTCGGGGTACCAAGCGAGGCTGGAGCCGCGGCGGCGGCGGACGCTGGAGTATTCGCTCGAGAGCCTGTTCCCCGGCGCCGGCGACGTGGGCCAGGCGACGTTCTGGGCGGGGCTGCGGCCGATGACGCCGGACGGGACGCCCGTGATCGGGGCGACGCCGGTCCCGGGCCTGTTCCTGAACACCGGCCACGGGACCCTGGGTTGGACCATGGCCTGCGGCTCGGGCCGGGTGCTGGCCGACCTGTTGTCGGGCCGGCCGGCGCAGATCGAGACGGCCGACCTCGCGATCGGCCGCTACCGCCGCTAGAGGCTGGTTGGGACTGGGCGATTCTTGGCGTCTCCTCACCCGGAGGGGGAGGGGGACCGCCCGGAGGGCGGTGGAGGGGGAACGCCCCGTCCGCCGAGCCTGTGGCGAGACCCCCTCCACCATGCTGCGCATGGTCCCCCTCCCCCTACGGGTGAGGAGAAGGAGCTAGGGGGCCGTCTCGCCAGGTTGCCCGCGGCCGCTAGGCGATCACCGCGTAGGGGCGGGGGTAGGCTTCGCCGCGGCTGAGGAACACGAGGCCCACCACGCAGCGGACGCCGTACCAGATGGCCGCGCCGCCCATGATCAGCCAGGCCACGCCCATGATCGGGAAGCCGATCAGGATCACGGCGAGCAGGGCGCCCACGCCGAACAGCACGCCGCCGGCGATCATCAGGCCGAGGCCGATCCAGAAGGTGCGGATCAGGAAGGTGTAGTGGCTTTCCATCGTCGGCCCCGCGGCCGCGCGCTGGGAATAGGCGATGATCAGGCCAATGATGGCCGTGATCCCGGTGACGAAGGCCAGCAGGTAGAGCGCGTAGCAGACCGCCGGCATCGTCTTGTCTTCGTTCGCCGCGTAGCCCACGTCGTCGGTCATCGTCTCTATTCGTCTCCGGCCCGGAAGCGGGCCCCCAAGAGATGGACCCGGAACGGCGTCACGAAAAGACGTGGCGTTGTTACAAATTGCTCACCCGCGGCCGACGGTGATGTCCACGCCGGCGGCGACGGCGTCGGGCGCCAGGGCCAGGGGCTTTTCCACCCGGACGCGGGCGCGGGTGACGCGGGGGTCGGCGAGGCAGCGGTCCGCCAACCGGTGGGCGAAGGTCTCCACCAGGTGGATATGGCCGCCGGCCGCCACCTCCTGCGCCGCCTGCAGGATGGCCTCGTAGTTGAAGGTGTCGGCCAGGCGGTCCGAGGCGTCGGTGGGCACGTCCAGCTCCACGTCGACGATCAGGGGCTGCACGCGGCCGATCTCGTGGCGGTAGACGCCGATCTCGGCCTGGACCTTCACGCCGGTGACGAAGACTTTCGAGCTGATGAGAGTGGTCTCCGTCATGCGAGGTGCTGGCCCGAGTCGGCGGCGATCATCTGACCGGTGACCGAGCGGGCGTCGATCAGGTAGCGCAGGGCCGCGCCGATCTCGGCGGGCGGGACGGGCTGGCGAAGCAGGGTGGCCTCGGCCTCGGCCCGGAAGGCCGCTTCGTCCTGGTGGATCGAGGGCAGGGTGGGCCCCGGGCCGATGCCGTTGACGCGGATCCGTGGGGCCAGGTCCTGGGCGAGCATCCGGGTGGCGTCCCACAGGGCGGCCTTGGACAGGGTGTAGGAGAAGAACTCGGGGCCCGGGCGCAGCACGCGCTGGTCGAGGATGTTGACGATCAGGCCCTCACGGTCGGCCGGCAGGCGGCGGGCGAAGACCTGGGCCAGGACCAGGGGCGCGCGCAGGTTGGTCTCCATGTGGAGGTCCCACGAGGCGCGGTTCATGTCGGAGAAGGCGTCCTGTTCGAAGACGGACGCGGAGTTCACCAGCAGGGTGACAGGGCCCAGCTCGGCCTCGGCCTCGCCGACCAGGGCGACGGTGGCGCTTTCCTTGCGCAGATCGCAGGAGAGGATGGTGGCCTTGCGGCCGTGGCTGCGCACCTCGCCGGCGGCGGCCTCGGCGTCGTCGTCGCCCTCACCGCGGACGTGGATGGCGACGTCGTAGCCGGCCTGCGCAGCCGTGGCCGCCAGCACGCGGCCGATCCGCCGCGCGCCGCCCGTCACCAGTGCTGCGCCGCGGCCGGCCATCGGGCGGCTCCTATCAGTCGAAGCGGCCGAACTCGAACCGGTTCAGCGCGGCCATCACCGCGAGGAAGACGAGGATCATGTAGATGCCGCTCATGGGGCCTCCAAAACGCTGTGGCCCGGCTTTAGCGAGGCGCACTTCGGCGGGCAAGCCGCGTCGCACGCCTGTTGCGGTTTCCGGGCAAGTTCCCCAGGTGTCATGTGCGTCGGGGCTTTCCACCTGAACGCCGATCACTAAAATGATTGTTTGAAGGCGGGGGCCCTGTGGTCCTAAGCCGCTAACGACAAAGGTCGCCAGGAGGACGTCTATGCGCGAGTACCTCAAGTTCTACATCGATGGGGCGTGGGTCGATCCCGCCGAGGGCCTCAAGACGCTGGACGTCGAGAACCCGGCGACCGAAGAGGTCGTGGGCAAGATCGCCCTGGGCTCGGCGGCCGACGTGGACAAGGCCTGCAAGGCCGCCCGCAAGGCCTTCGAGACCTGGTCGCAGACCAGCCGCGAAGAGCGCATCGAGGTGCTGGGCCGGATCATGGCCGAGTACCAGAAGCGCTTCGGCGACCTGGCCACCGCGGTGACCGAGGAAATGGGCGCCCCGGCCAGCCTGGCCCAGCGCGCCCAGGTGCCGATCGGCATGGGCCACCTGAACACCGCCATCGAGGTGCTGAAGACCTTCAAGTTCGAGGAAGACCGCGGCCCGACGATGATCGTCAAGGAGCCGATCGGCGTCTGCGGGTTCATCACCCCGTGGAACTGGCCGCTGAACCAGATCGTCTGCAAGGTGGCCCCGGCCATCGCCACGGGCTGCACCATGGTGCTGAAGCCGTCGGAAGTGGCGCCGTTCTCGGGCCAGATCTTCGCCGAGATCATGCATGCGGCCGGCGTGCCGGCCGGCGTGTTCAACATGGTGCAGGGCGACGGGCCCACCGTGGGCGCGGCGATCTCGAGCCATCCGGAAGTGGACATGGTCTCGTTCACCGGCTCCACCCGCGCCGGCATCGAAGTGGCCAAGGCGGCGGCCCCGACCGTCAAGCGCGTGGCCCAGGAGCTGGGCGGCAAGAGCCCGAACATCGTCCTGGACGACGACGCCTTCGCCAAGGGCGTCGGCCGCGGCGTGGCCACCATGATGACCAACTCGGGCCAGTCCTGTAACGCCCCCACCCGGATGCTCGTCCCGTCGAAGCGCATGGACGAGGCGATCGCCGTGGCCCGCGAGACGGCGGCCGGCATCACCGTCGGCGACCCGAACGGCAACAGCCAGCTGGGCCCGGTGGTCAACAAGACCCAGTTCGACAAGATCCAGAAGCTGATCCAGGCCGGCATCGACGAGGGCGCGACCCTGGTCATCGGCGGCACGGGCCGGCCCGAGGGACTGGACAAGGGCTACTATGTGAAGCCCACCGTCTTCGCCAACGTCACCAACGAGATGACCATCGCCAAGGAAGAGATCTTCGGCCCCGTGCTGTCGATCCTGGGCTACGAGACGGTCGACCAGGCCATCCAGATCGGGAACGACACCGAGTACGGCTTGGCCGCCTACGTCCAGGCGGGCGACCTGGAGAAGGCCCGCAAGGTGGCGTCCAAGCTGCGCGCCGGCCAGGTGTCGATCAACGGCGGCGGCGGCGACCTGATGGCGCCGTTCGGCGGCTACAAGATGAGCGGCAACGGGCGTGAGTGGGGCGACTTCGCCTTCCACGAGTTCCTGGAGACCAAGGCCGTGCTGGGCTACGCGCCGAAGCAGGCCGCGGAGTAGTTGCGACGGTCCCTCCCCGGTGGGGGAGGGACCGCTGTCGTTCATTTGTCGCGCCTGGGGCGCGTCGGGCTAGGTCTTTATCGCGGCCTTTACCGCCTCGGGGCGGATGGGCAGGTCGCGGACGCGAGCGCCGGCGGCGCGGAAGATGGCGTTGCCGATGGCGGGACCGACGACGGTGGTCGCAGGCTCGCCCAGGCCCACGGGCGCCTCGGTGCTGGCGATGAACTCCACCTCCACGTCGGGCACATCGGCCATCCGCAGCGGCGTGTAGCCGTCGAGGTTGGTGTCGCGCGGCTGGCCGTTCTCGAACGCCGAGCCTTCGAACAGCGCCAAACTGAGGCCCCAGAGGGCCGCGCCTTCCATCTGGGCCAGGGCGCCGTCGGGATCGACGATGGTCCCGGCGTCGGCCACCAGGGTCAGCTTCTCCACCTTCACCGCGCCTGAGGGGGGATCCACGGCCACGCGGGCGGCGCACGCCACCCAGGTGGGCATGCCGCGCTCCTGGCCGAAGGTGGTGGCGAGGCCGAGGCCTGTGTTCTTCGGTAGCAGCTTGCCCCAGCCGGCCTTCTCGGCGACCCGCCGCAGGACGGCGGCCTGGCGCCTGGCGCCACCGACGGCGTTGGGGGCGGACCCCGCGTTGCGGCCCGTGGCGTCGAGCATCCGCAGCCGGAAGGCCAGAGGATCGACCCCGGCCTTCAGCGCCGCCTCGTCCATGAAGCTTTCGACGGCCCAGTTGGTCCAGCCTGGGCCCACCGAGCGCAGCCAGCCCGGCCGCATGGTCCGGCCCGCGAGGTCGTTGGAGATCGCCCGCACCCGCTGGGCGCCGACATTGTACCAGTGATCGGCGCCGCTGATGGCGAAGGGGTCGTAGGGACGGCCGTTGGCGCCCTTGGGCATGAAGAACGGCGCCATGGCCTCGGTGGGCCAGCCTGCGCAGGCATGGTGCTCCATGGCCGTCACGCGGCCGCCCTCGCCGAACGCCATGCGCAGCGTCTGGACCGAGGGCGAGCGCGGACTGTCGAAGCGGGTGTCGTCGGCGCGGGTGAGGACCATCTTCACCGGCTTGCCGCCGAGGGCCTTGGAGGCCAGGGCCGCCCCGACCGCGTAGTCGCCGTTGAGGCGCCGTCCGAAGCCGCCGCCCAGCATGTAGGTGCGCAGGACGATGGTCTCTTCCTTGCGGCCCAGGGCCTTGGCAAGCCACGGCAGCACCAGCGACTGCCACTGGTTGCCGGTGTGGATCTCGAACATCCCGTCCTTCTCGAAGGCCAGGGCGTTCACCGGCTCCATCTGGAAGTGCAGGGCGGTGGCGGTGGTGTAGCTCTGCTCCAGGGTCGAGGCCGCGGCGGCGAAGGCCGCATCGACGCCAGGGTTCTCCACGACCTGGGACCCGGTCGCCTTGTCGGCGATCAGGGCGCGGGCGCGGGCCTGGAGGTCGGCCTCGGAGACCTTGTCGGTGTCGCCGGCCTTCCAGGCGACCTTCAGCGCCTCGACCGCGCGGTCGGCGGCCACGAAGCTGTCGGCATAGACCATCACCCAGCCGGGGACCGTGCCGGACGGATCGTCCAGGGCGATGGCGCGGATGTAGCCGGGGACCTTCTTGGCCTCGGTCTCGTCGATCGAGACCACCGTCGAGCCGTAGCGCGTGGGCGGCAGCTTGGGCCGCGCGTAGACCATCCCCGGAACCCTGGCGTCGAGGCCGTAGCGGGCCTGTCCATTGGTCTTGGCCGGGATGTCGCGGGCCTGGCCCGGCTTGCCGATGAGGCGGCGCTCGGACGCCGGCTTGAGCGGCAGCTTGGCGAGCTCGTCGGCAGTGAAGGTGCGGCTGAGGTCGCCCTTGGCGACGATCTCGCCGTAGGAGACGGACTTGCCGTCGGCGGTCACCGCGCCGTTCCGCGCCACGCAGTCGGCGGGTTTCACGCCCAACAGCTGGGCCCCGGCGCCGATCAGGGCGATGCGGCCCGCCGCGCCGGCCTGGCTGTAGAGCGGATAGCTCTGCCACACCGACCAGCTGCCGCCGGTGACCATCAGGCCCCACTTAGGGGCGGAGTCCACGTGGTCGATGCGGACCTTGGACCAGTCGGCCTCCAGTTCGTCGGCGACGATGCGGGCGATGGCGGTCCCCACATGCTGGCCCATCTCCGCGCGGATGATGTGGACGGTGACCACGCCGTCGTGGTCGATGCCGTACCAGATGGTGGGGGCGAAACCGTCGGCCGCCTGGGCGGCCCGCTGGCCGAGGGCGAAGAGCGCGCCGGTCGCCGAGACGGTGACCAGGAAGCCGCGGCGCGAGGCGTCGGGAAGGATCGCATTCATGCGGCGACTCCCTTGGCGGCGGCGGCCTTGATGGCCTTCTTGATGCGGATGTAGGCCATGCAGCGGCACAGGTTGCCGTTCATCCCGGCCTCGATCTCGGCGTCGGTGGGCCGCGGGGTCGCCTTCAGCAGGGCGGCGGCCTGCATGATCTGGCCGGACTGGCAGTAGCCGCACTGGGGCGCCTGGGCGTCGATCCAGGCCTGCTGGAGCGGATGCTGGCCCTTGGGATCCAGGCCTTCGATGGTGGTGACGGCCCGGCCGGCGACGGCGCCGACCGGGGTGATGCAGGACCGGACCGCCTCGCCGTCCACATGCACGGTGCAGGCGCCGCACTGGCCGATGCCGCAGCCGAACTTCGTGCCGGTGAGGCCCGCCTCGTCGCGGATGGCCCAGAGCAGGGGCGCATCATCCGGCGTCTGGACCGAGACCTCGCGGCCATTCAATCGGAAGCTGGTCATGCCCGCCCTCCTCGCGCGTATGGCAGGGCTTAGCGGACGCCAACTGCGGCGTCGCCGCAAGCGCGATCTAGTCCCGGGGCTCCTGCTCGCGGCGGCGGGCGCTGACGGACAAGACCAGGATGCCCAGGAGGGCCGAGGCGAGCGAGCCCAGCACCACGCCGGCCCGCACCTGGGCCTGGTGGACCGCATCGCCCCCGGCGAAGGCCAGGCCGCCGACGAAGAGGCTCATGGTGAAGCCCACGCCGCAGAGGGCCGATACGCCGTAGAGTTCGATCCACTTGGCGCCGGTGGGGCGGCGCGCCCACTTCAGGCCGATGGCGAGGGCGGCGGCGCCGAAGACGCCGATCTGCTTCCCGAAGAAGAGCGCCGCGGCGACGCCCAGGCCCACGGCGCCCAGGACCTGCGCGCCGGCCTCGCCCGTCAGCCGGAACCCGGCCGCCACGAAGGCGAAGGCCGGCAGGATCAGGAAGGCGACGTAGGGGTGCAGCGCCTCGAGGGTTTCGGTGAGCACGGGGCGTCCGCCCGGCCGCTTGGGCTCCAGCGGCAGGCAGAAGGCCGCCGCGATTCCGGCGAGTGAGGTGTTCACCCCAGACTTCAGCGTGAAGCCCCAAAGGAGCAGGCCGCCGACCGCCCAGAAGGAGTAGGGCGCGGCCCGCCAGCGGGACATGGCCGCCAGCACCGCCAGCGTCACCGCCGCGCCCGCCAGCATGGGGAACTGCAGGCCGGTGGTGAACAGGAGGGCGATCAGGACCACGACGACCAGGTGGCCGGCGATGGCGAGGGTGAGCAGGAAGGTGCGCAGGGTCGGCGGCAGCCGCGGGCCCGCTGCCGCCAGGGCCGCGAGCGCCAGGGCCATGTCCGTGCCGGCCGCGACGGGCCACCCCTGCAGAGGGCTGCCGGACAGGCCGGCGACAGCGAGGTAGATCAGGGCCGGGACGAGGACGCCGCCGGCCGCCGCCAGGACCGGCAGGGCCAGCCGCCGCGGGTTGGAGAGCTCGCCGCGCAGGATCTCGTGCTTGATCTCCAGTCCCACGACGAAAAAGAACACCGGCATGAGGGCGGTCGTCACCCAGCCGGCCACGCTCATCTCCTCGGCGAAGGGGCCGAAGCGGACGGGGACGGGGTATTGGGTCAGGGCCTGGTAGGCGCCGGCCCAGGGCGAGTTGGCCCAGATGACGGCGGCCAGGGCGGCCGCCGCGAGCAGGGCGCCGGAGCCGGTCTCGGTCTTCAGGAACTCCAGCGTGGACCGGGTCGACATGCCGCCTGGGTAACAAGCCGCCCCGCGCCGCTCTAGCGAAATCGGGCGACGGCTTTAAGGTGCCGGCCAAACAAACCGGATGTTCGAGGAAACGCCATGAGACTCGCCAAGCCCCGCGTAGAGCCGCTGCGCGACGACCAGCTCACCCCCGAGCAGGCCGAAGCGCTGGAGCCGGTGCGCAACGGGACCCTGGGCGTGCTGAACATCTTCCGGACCCTGGCGCATGCGCCCAAGGCGCTGAAGCGGTTCAACGACTGGGGCGGCTATGTGCTCTCGCGGCGCAACGACCTGCCGGCGCGCGAGCGGGAGATCGTGATCCTGCGCGTGGGATACCTCTGCAAGTCGGGCTACGAGTTCACCCAGCACACGCGGATCGGCCTGCAATCGGGCCTGACCGAGGCCGAGATCGAGGCCATCAAGCGCGGGGCGGAGGCGGGCTGGAGCGCGGCCGACGCGGCGCTGATCCGGGCGGTCGACGAGCTGCATCGGGACCACTTCATCGGCGACGCGACCTGGGCGGAGCTCGGCAGGCACTTCACGCAGAAGCAGTGCATGGACGTGGTGTTCACCACCGGCCAGTACACCCAGGTCTCGATGATCCTGAACACCTTCGGGGTGCAACTGGACGAGGGCCAGACCCTCGATCCCGAACTGAAGGGCTACTGAGGTGGCGGGCCGCCTGGAGGGCAAGGCCGCCGTGGTCGTGGGCGCGGGCCAGTCGCCCGGCGAGACGCTGGGCAACGGCCGGGCCATGGCGCTGCTGTTCGCCCAGGAGGGGGCCCGCGTGCTGTGCGTCGACCGCGTGGCCGAGCGGGCCCAGGAAACCGCGGCCATGATCGACGAGGCGGGTGGCGAGGCCTACGCCCTGCAGGCCGACGTGACTCGCGCGGCAGAGGCGGCGGCCATCGTGGCGGAGGCCCTGGCGCGGCTGGGGCGGCTGGACATCCTGGTCAACAACGTCGGCATCGGCGGCGGCGACCGGCCGGTCCACAAGATCGAGGAGGCGGCCTTCGACCGCATCCTGTCGGTGAACCTCAAGGGCATGTGGCTGGTGACCAAGGCGGCGCTCGGCGCGATGCGGGCCCAGGGCGGCGGGGCCATCGTCAACATCTCGTCCCTGGCCGCGCGGGCCGGCGGGATCCAGGTGGCGTACGAGGTCTCCAAGGCGGCGGTGAACCGGCTGACCACTTCCACCGCGCAGAGCCAGGCCCGCTACGGCATCCGCTGCAACGCCGTGCAGCCGGGCCTGATCGACACGCCCATGGCGGTGGCCGGGATCGCCGGCGCGAGCGGGCGCAGCCAGGCAGAGGTGCGCGCCGAGCGCGACGCGCGGGTGCCGCTGGGCGGCAGGATGGGCACCGCCTGGGATACCGCACACGCCGCCCTGTTCCTGGCGTCGGACGAAGCGAAGTTCATCACCGGAGCCATCCTGCCGGTCGACGGCGGCATGGGCGTTCGGATCGGCTAACCCGATTGTTATTGGCCTCGCCGGCCTAGCTCCCTATCAAGGGGGCCATGTCTGCACAGCGAGCCGTCAAGAAGCGCGTTTCCGCGCTCCAGGACTTCCTGCGCCAGGAGGCGGCCGGCGGCTATGTCCTGATGGCGGCCGCCGCCCTCGCGCTGATCGTGGCCAACTCTCCGCTGGCGCCCGCCTACTTCGGCGCGCTCGACACGAAGCTCGGCTTCGAACTGGGGCCGATCGCGCTGCACGAGACGGTCCTGCACTGGATCAACGACGGCCTGATGGCCCTGTTCTTCCTGCTGGTCGGGCTGGAGATCAAACGCGAGGTACTGGACGGGGAGCTGTCGCGCCCGTCGCGGGTCGTGTTGCCGGGCCTGGCGGCGGTGGGCGGCGTGGCAGTCCCGGCGCTGATTTATGTGGCGTTCAACACGGGCGATCCCGAGGCGATGCGCGGCTGGGCGATCCCGGCGGCCACCGACATCGCCTTTGCCCTGGGCGTCCTGGCCCTGGCCGGCGACCGGGTGCCGGCCTCGCTGAAGATCTTCCTGACCGCCCTGGCGGTGCTGGACGACCTCGCGGCGATCGTGATCATCGCGATCTTCTACACCGCCGAGCTGCACATGGCGGCCCTGGCCGGCGCAGGCGGCGCCCTGGCGCTCCTGATCCTGTTCAACCGGCTACGGGTGCGGGCGCTCTGGCCCTATCTGGCGGTGGGCCTGGGCCTGTGGTGGTTCGTGCTGGAGTCGGGCGTGCATGCGACCCTGGCCGGCGTCGCCTTGGCCATGACCATCCCCCTGAAGCGGACGCCCGCCGCGCCGGATTCCCATGCCACCTCGCCGCTGCACCGGCTGGAGCACCTGCTGCACAAGCCGGTCGCTTTCCTGGTGATCCCGATCTTCGGTTTCGCCAACGCCGGCCTGGCGCTGGGGGAACTCACGCTGCGGCACTTCACCGACAGCATCCCGCTGGGGATTGGCCTGGGGCTCTTCCTCGGCAAGCAGCTGGGCGTGTTCCTGACCTCGATGCTGATCATCCGGCTGGGTTGGGCCGACATGCCCCGCAACGCTTCGGTGGGGCAGCTCTACGGCGTCTCGGTGGTCTGCGGCATCGGCTTCACCATGAGCCTGTTCGTCGGCAACCTGGCCTTCACCTCGCCTGAACTGCTGGCCGAAACCAAGGCCGGCGTCTTCACCGGCTCGCTCGCCTCGGCGCTGCTGGGCCTGTTCCTGCTGAGGATCTTCGGCCCCGACACCAAGGGCGAGCCGTCGCCCGGTCGCCGGGCGGAGGGGAACGGGGCCTGAGGGCTCGGCGTTAGGCCCGTCTCGAAACCGAGCGGAGCTGCCTGATGAACAGCATCATCTATCTCGTCGGCCTGGTGGTGGTCGTCCTGGCCGTGCTGGGCTTCCTCGGAATCCGCTAGCGCACGGGAGGGCAGCACGGCTAGCTGCCCGGATGCCCGTATCTCCCGTCTATCGCCCCGACCCGCAGTTCCCGGCCCTAGGCCGCGAGTTCGCCGATCCCGTGGCGGCGGCGGATTTCCCCGCGGCGATCCTGCGCTACCGCAATGACCAGGCGGCGGCGACCGTGGGGCTCAATACCCTGAGCGACGATGAGTGGGTGGCCCATTTCGGACGCTTCCGCCCGCTGCCGGGCAACATCGACCCGCCGATCGCCCAACGCTACCACGGCCACCAGTTCCGCGTTTACAACCCCGACCTCGGCGACGGCCGCGGCTTCCTGTTCGCGCAGCTGCGCGAGGCGGGGACGGACCGGCTGCTCGACCTCGGAACCAAGGGCTCGGGCCAGACGCCGTGGTCGCGGCAGGGCGACGGGCGCCTCACGCTGAAGGGCGGCGTGCGGGAGGTGCTGGCGACAGCCATGCTGGAGGCGCTGGGCGTTCCCACGTCGCGGTCGTTCTCCTTGGTCGAGACCGGCGAGGCGCTGCAACGGGGCGACGAGCCCAGCCCCACCCGTTCTGCGGTCTTGGTGCGGCTGTCGCACAGCCACGTGCGCTTCGGCACCTTCCAGCGGCATGCGTACTTCGAGGCCAAGGACCGGGTCGGGGCCCTCGTGGACCACGTGGTGGGCCTCTACTACCCGGAGCTCGAGGGCGCGAACGACCGGCCGGCGGCCCTGCTGGAGGCGGTGTGCGGCCGGGCAGCGCGGCTGACGGCGCGCTGGATGGCCGCGGGCTTCGTCCACGGCGTGATGAACACCGACAACATGAACGTCACCGGCGAGAGCTTCGACTATGGGCCCTACCGGTTCCTGCCCAAGTCGGACCCGAACTTCACGGCGGCCTACTTCGACCACAGTGGCCTCTACAGCTTCGGCCGCCAGCCGGAGGCGGTGTTCTGGAACCTGCAGCAACTCGCCGGCTGCCTCAGCCTGGTGACCGGCAGCGACGCCCTGGTGGACGCGCTGAATGGGTTCGGCCCGGCCTACCGGCGCGAGTTGATGGCGGCGATGCTGGCGCGCCTGGGCGTGGCGCCGCAGGGCGACGAGGCGGATGCGGCGCTGGTCCAGGCGGCGTTCGGCGCCATGGCCGAAGGCGGCGAGCAGTTGCGGTGGGAGCCCTTCTTCTTCGACTGGTTCGGTGGCCGCGAGGACCGGGCGCTGAAGGGGCCGCGGGCCGATCTCTACGCGGGGTCGGACTTCGCCGAGTTCCGCCAGCGGCTCGGCGCCTATGCGGCGGACCGGCCGGAGCGGCTGGACCATCCCTATTTCGCCGGGCCGGAGCCGGAGGAACTGCTGATCGACGAGATCGAGGCGATCTGGGCCGATATCGACCGGCGCGACGACTGGAGCGCCCTCCACGCCAAGCTCGCCCGGATCGAGACGGCGCGGGTCGCGTGGGACCTCAGCCCGGCCGCCTCCGCGACGCCCACTGCGCCAGGACAACGCCCCCCAGGGTGATCGCGGCGCCCAGCCCCTGGAGCGGGCCTATGGCCTCGGCGAACAGGATCCAGCCGAGGATCGCCGCCACGACGGGCTGGACCAGGACCACCACCGAGGCGGTGGAGGTTGGCAGGCGGCCCATGGCCCAGGCGATGGCGCCCTGGCCGGAGACGTGCATCAGCCCCAGGCCGCAGACGGCAGCCCAGCCGGCGGCGGTGGCCGGCGCCAGGCGCTCGCCCAGCAGCAGGGCGGCGACGAGCAGGAGGGGGGCGCCGGCCACGCCCGCCCAGAACATCATCCGGCTGGCGGCCTCGGTCCGGCGCCCCTCGGCCATGGAGAGGAAGTAGAGCGCGTACCAGAACGCCGTCGCCACGGAGAGGGCATCGCCCAGCGTCTGGTTGCGCAGGACGCCGCCGCCCTTGGCATAGGCCATCAGGGACGCCCCACCGACCGCCGCCGCCACCGCGACCAGGAACAGGGCCCGGGGCGTCTGGCGCAGGAAGATCCAGGCGAAGGCCGTGACCACCACCGGCGTCAGATTGGTCAGCACCGTGGCGTTGGCGACCGAGGTGTACTGGATGCCGTAGTGCCAGAAGCCCAGATCCAGGGCGAAGAACAGGCCGGCCCACAGCGCCATCGGCGGCGGGCGGCCGATCGCCCCGGCGGCCCGCCGGGTCATCAGCGCCAGCAGCGGCATGGCGAACATCAGCCGCCAGAAGCCTGTCGCCGCGGGGCCGGCGTCGGACATCCGCACCAGGATCGCCGCGAGGCCGATGATGGAGGCGCCGGCGAGGAGGGCGGCCAGCGCCAGCCACCGCGGCTCGGACGGCTGTTCGGCGGCGGCCTCAGTCAAACCCCAGCTCCCTTCGCAGCGTGGCGGGGCTCATACCCCGGTCGCGCAGGGACCGCAGCGTCTCGGCCCGGTCGCGCTTGGCGAAGCGCTTGCCGTCGGGGCCGGTCAGCAGGGCGTGGTGTCGGTAGAGCGGCGTCGGCAGGCCCAGCAAGGCCTGCAGCAGGCGCTGGACGTGGGTAGCCTCGAACAGGTCCCGGCCGCGGATCACGTGGGTGATCCCCTGCAGGGCGTCGTCGACGGTGACCGCCAGGTGGTAGGCCACGCCCACGTCCTTGCGCGCCAGGACCACGTCGCCACCCAGTTCAGGCCGGGCCTGGATCACGCCCTCGCCCTCCTCGGTGAAGGCCAGGTCGCCGAAGCCGCCGAGCTTCCGGGCCGCCGCGTCCAGCGACAGGCGCCAGGCGAACGGTTCACCGGCGGTCAGGCGGCGCATCTCTTCGGCCAGGGGCAAGGGGCGGCCGCGGAACACCTCCATCGCCCCGTGTGGCGCCGAGGCCATGGCTTCGGCCACCTCCCTACGCGTGCGGAAGCAGCGGTAGAGCAGGCCGTCGACCTCCAGCCGGGCGAGGGCGGCCTGGTAGTCGTCAAGGTGCTCGGACTGGCGCCGGACCGGCGTCTCCCAGGTCAGGCCCAGCCAGGCCAGGTCCTCGTAGATGCCCGTCTCGAACTGCGGCCGGCAGCGGGTGGCGTCGATGTCCTCGATGCGCAGGATGAAGCGCCCGCCGGCCGCGCGCGCGGCCTCGAAGGCGGTCAGGGCCGAGAAGGCGTGGCCGCGATGCAGATCGCCGGTGGGGGAGGGCGCGAAGCGGGTGATGAACACCCGCCAGGCTTTAGCAGGCGCCGTGCTTGGCCGTGAACAGGCCCATGTGGCTCAGGACCGCGTCGAGGAAGGCGCGCTCGCCGCCAAGCTCTTCCTTCAGGTGCTCGAACTGCTTGAAGCCGGCCATCTCGGCCAGGCCATGGGCGCCGCACCAGGCCGCGATGGTGGCCAGCTCCAGGTGGGTCTCGGCCCCGGGGTCGGCGCCGTGCTCGACCATGGTGTCGCGGACCATGCAGTAGGCGCTGTCGTTGTCGCCCTGGACGTCCAAGGGCAGGGCCTCCTTCTCGCGGACCATGTCGTACATCACGCGATAAAGGGCCGGGTTCTCCCGGGCGAAACAGACGTATGCGATGCCCAGACCCGTGAGCTGGTGAGGACCCGTATCTCGCGCCTTCGCCTCCGCCATCTGAGCGTTGAGCGTTTCCCAGCCCTCGTGGGCGACGGCGTCCAGCAGCTCGGACTTGTCCTTGAAGTGGTGATAGGGGGCCGCCGGACTGACGCCGGCCTCGCGGGCGACGGCACGGAGCGAAAGCGCGCTGGGCCCCTCGGCCTCCAGCAATCTGCGGGCGGCGTCCACGAGGGCGCGGCGCAGGTCGCCATGGTGATAGGGGCGGGGTTCGGCGGTCTTCGCTTGGCTCATGCACCTTACCATAATTTCATATCTAAGCGCTGTACAGATATCTTGACGCCGATCAGATGCGGTCCTATCTGAGCGCTGTTCAAATAGAAAAGTCCCTCACTCCCCTGAGGGTTTCAAACTGAAAGGTGTGTGTCATGTCTCTCGCAAAGTTCGAACGCTTCTTCGACCGTGCGACCCCGGCGTTCCTCCTGTTCCTCGGCCTCACCGCGGCCGTCGCGACGGCGGGCCTGGGCGCCTGAGCCTCCCCGCTCAGAAACGTCGAAGCTGACGGAGGGGCCCCATCGAGGGCCCCTTTTTCGTGGGCATCCGACCGCAAGGCGCATCCGAACGCCGTGCACAAACGCATAACGGTCCGGTGAAATCGCTGATCTAGGCACTGTTCAGATCGTGCTAATTCATCGTCGTCCAAACGGACGGCCCCGCTCCCCCGGGGCTCCCTGGAACTGAAAAACTCAAGGTGTGTGTCATGACTCTCTCGCGCTTCGAACGCGGTTTCCACCGGATCGCCCCGGTCTTCCTGCTGGCCCTCGGCCTCTTCGCGGGCCTCTCGACGGCGGGCCTCGGGATCTGACGTCCCCGCCACGGCAGGACCGAGGAGAGGCCCGCGAGGGCCCCTTTTCGTTTGTCACGCCTGCCGACCAGCTATGCGAAATCGCATTCCTGATCGGCAAAATAAACGATCTAGGCAGCGTTTAGATCGTGCTATCTAATCACCGTCCAGATCGGACCGGGCCCGGGTAGCCGGGCCTGAAGCACAAAGAGAATGGAGATCTGAAATGTCGATCCTGATGAACCGGATGCTCGATGTGGTCGTGTCCTTCGCGGTGGTGGGCCTTACCCTGACCGTCGCCGGCGCAACCGCTGTCCTGGGCGCCTGATCCATGCAAGGCGCCTGAAGCCTCGCCCGCGGAACACCCGGGCGAGGCAGACCGCCGCGCCACGCTTCCCGTCGTAGAGTTGTCTCCGAATCGGGCCTATATTTTTCCCCTGCAACGTCGATTTCCGCAGTTGGGGGTGTGTCTTCAGTCCCACGTCGACCGTCATAGACGCCATCAGGCATCCCCGGAGGCCCTGCCATGCAGGTGCTTAAGGCCGCGCCTTCCGGATGGCCGTGTCTCGTCCTGAACGCAGACTTCCGGCCACTCTCCTACTATCCCCTGTCGCTCTGGCCGTGGCAGGAAGTGATCAAGGCGGTCTTCCTCGACCGCGTGGACGTGGTCTCCACCTACGACCAGGAAGTCCACTCCCCCTCCTTCGCGATGAAGCTGCCCAGCGTGGTCTCGCTCAAGAGCTACGTGGCCCAGGACCGGCCCCCGGCCTTCACCCGCTTCAACCTGTTCCTGCGCGACAGCTTCACCTGCCAATACTGCACCCGGGGCGAGGACCTGACCTTCGACCACGTGATCCCGCGCTCGCGCGGCGGGCGCACCACGTGGGAGAACATCGTCACCGCCTGCGCGCGCTGCAATTTGATGAAGGGCGGGCGCACGCCGCACGAGGCGCACATGCATCCGCGCCTGAAGCCCCGCCGCCCCTCGGCCTTCGAGCTGCAGGAGCGCGGCCGGCGCTTCCCGCCGCACCACCTGCACGAAAGCTGGCTGGACTACCTCTACTGGGACATCGAGCTGGAGGCCTAGCGGCCCCGCGTCGGGCTGGCGGTCAGACCGCGGCGGCGCGGCGCTGGCGCAGGCCCGCGCCCGCGAGGCCGAATCCCAGGATCAGCAGGGCCCAGGTCCCGGGCTCCGGCGTGCCGGAGGTCACGTCCGACTCGCGGAAGGCATAGTTCGTGTACCGGGAGCCGACGGCCCAGTCGTTCACATAGGCCGAGACGGGCCCGAAGACGCCGCCGCCATGGGCGCTGGAGGGACCGTAATAGAGCCCGAGGTGCTTGGCGCTGTAGTCCTGGGCGAAGATCCCGACCCCGATGCCGAGCACCGAGTACCAGGCCTGGCCGTCGATCTCGCTCGCGTTGTCGCCGGCCGTGGAGATGACGTAGTCCGCGGCTGTCCCGCCATAGAGCAGGGCGGCGGCTTCCTGGGCGGTGTAGGCGAGGGGGCCATGTTCTTCGGCATCGAGCCACGCGGGGCCGTCGTCGACCTCCCAGCTGCCGACGAACACCAGGGCCGCATCGGCCGAGGTCGCCGACAAGGCGATGCCCGCCGCCGCCAGCATCCCTGCCGCATACCTGACGATCATGACCCATCCCCCGCCCGCTCTACTGGAAGCGGAGATGTCCGCCAAACGCGGTTACCGAAGCGTTAAGCGCCTGCGCTGCTGGGTGTCCCCGCCTAGTGACCTGGCCTCCTACGCCCGTTTCAGACTCAGGAATAATGCAGCCTCCGTCACTCCGGTCGGCCCTCATGGGCCGTCGGTCTCCGCCGACCAGGCACAGCTCCGACGCGGGGAGCGCACTTCCACTTAGTCTTCGGCGCGTCGGGGGCGCTGAGAGCGCCGCCAGTTCAGCCGCTCGCTCCTCCGTCAATAAGGCCCGAGAGAAGCGTTGCGTTGGGGGCTGTTCTTCATCCACCACCCGCAGTTCCCCTTCCGTTCATCCCCCGCCCGGCCTAACCTCCGCACGGTGTCCGCCCTCCCGACTCAGCTGCAGCTCGCCCCGGCCCTCGTCGTCCTCCCCGGGCCTCGCTGCGCCGTCTGCACGCCCGCCGGGGACGCCCAACCCCTAAGACCCCCCGACGCCCGCGACCTCTTCGAATCCGCCCCGGTGCTCCTCGCCCACGCGGCCATGACCGCCCGGCGCCTGGGCCTGCACGCCCCGCCGCGCAGCCCGCGCATCTTCGACGCCCTCGAGCTCTTCGCCTTCGTCCGCCCGGCCCAGTTCACCGCCCCCTCCGCGGCGGGCCTCGCCCAGGCCCTGGGCCTGCCGGAGCCCAAGGGGCCGGAGCAACAGGCGGCCAGCCTGCAACAGGCGGTCCACGCCCTGCTCGCCGACCTCGCCGCCGCGCCCCAGCCCTCCCGCGAGGAGGCGCTGGCGGTGGCCGAGACCCTGGCGCGGGCCGGCTGGCCCTGGGGCTCGGCGGTGCTGGGCGCCCTGCGCTCGGCGCCGGCCGGCAACCAGTTCCGCTCGTCCGGCCTCGACGTCTGGATGCGCATCCCCGAGTGGGAGGCCGAGGCTCCGCCCGGCGAGCCGGGGTCCAAGCCCATCCTCGCCGCCGACGCCGCCGCGCGGCTGCGGTCCCTGCTGCAGAGCGCCGGCCTCGACGAGGCGCGCCCCGCCCAGGCCGACTACGCCGCCGAGGCCGCCCACGCCTTCCAGCCGCGCGACCGCGAGGGCGAGCCCAACATGATGCTGGCCGAGGCGGGCACCGGGGTCGGCAAGACCCTGGGCTACCTGGCGCCGGCCTCCCTGTGGGCCGAGGCCAACGGCCCCGCCGTGTGGGTCTCCACCTACACCCGCGCCCTCCAGCGCCAGATCGAGCGCGAGAGCCGGGCCATCTGGCCGGACGAGAAGGTGCGCCAGAAGAAGGCCGTGGTGCGCAAGGGGCGCGAGAACTACCTCTGCCTGCTGAACTTCCAGGAACAGGCCAACGCCGCCCAGCTCGGCGGGTCGGACCTGGTCGGCATGGCCCTGACCGCCCGCTGGGCGCGGGCCACCCGTGACGGCGACATGACCGGCGGCGACTTCCCCGCCTGGCTGCCCGGCCTGTTCGCCGTGCCGCCCGCGGCCCAGGCCAGCGCCGCCAACCTCGTCGACCGGCGCGGCGAATGCGTCCACGCCGGCTGCCAGCACTACCGCGCCTGCTTCGTGGAGAAGGCGATCCGCGGTTCGCGGCGGGCCGACATCGTCATCGCCAATCACGCCCTGGTCATGACCCAGGCGGCCTTCGACGGCGCCCGGGCCGCACGCGGCAGCAAGGGCGACACCGAGACCACCCAGCTTCGCCGCATCGTCTTCGACGAGGGCCACCACCTGTTCGACGCCGCCGACAGCGCCTTCTCCGCGGCCCTGTCCGGCGCCGAGGCGGCCGAGCTGCGCCGCTGGATCCGCGGCCCGGAAGGTCGTGGAAGACGTGGTCGCGGCCTGGAAGCCCGGCTGCTCGACATGCTGGGCGATCGGGAGGAGGCGCGGGCCGCCCTGGACGAGGCGATCCGCGGCGCGTCCGCCCTGCCGGGCGAGGGCTGGAGCGGCCGCATCGCCAGCCCCAATGGCGAGGTCAATCCGATCGGCCCGATCGAGCACTTCATCGTCGCGGTGCTGGAGCAGCTGCGCGCCCGGTCCCAGCCGTCGGAGGTGGGCATGGAATGCGCCGCCCGCCCGGCCCTGGACCTCGTCCGCGCCACCGCCCGGGACGCCGCCGTGGCCCTCTCTCGCCTGGAGGCGCCGCTCCTGGCCCTGGCCCGGGCCCTGGAGGACGTCATGGACCAGGAGGCCGAGACCCTGTCCGGCTCCGAGCGGGCGCGTATGGAAGGGGCTTTGAGGGGGCTGGATCGCCGCGCGCGCATGACCCTGCCGGCCTGGCGCTCCATGCTGCGCGCCATCGACGAGGACGCCGAGGACGACCCCGACTTCGTGGACTGGTTCGACGGCACGTTCCTCTATGGCCGCGTGGTCGACGCCGCCTGCCGCCGCCACTGGGTGGACCCGACCGAGCCCCTGACCAACGCGGTCATCGCCCCGGCCCACGGGGTGCTGGTCACCTCCGCCACCCTGGCCGACCCGACCCTGGACGATCCCTTCGCCCTGGCCGAGATGCGCACGGGCGCCGCGCGCCTGCCCGACCGGCCCAAGACGCTGAAGCTCAGCTCGCCCTTCGACTATGCCGCCAACGCCCGGGCCCTTGTGGTCACCGACGTCAGCAAGGACGACGCCCGCCAGGTGGCCGCCGCCATGCGCGAGCTGTTCCTGGCCGCCGGGGGCGGGGGCCTGGGCCTCTTCACGGCCATCCGGCGGCTGAAGGCGGTGCACGAGCGGATCGCCGCGCCCCTGGCCGACAAGGGCCTGGCCCTCTACGCCCAGCACGTGGACCCGCTGGAGGTCGGCGCCCTGGTCGACATCTTCCGCGCCGAGCAGGACGCCTGTCTCCTCGGCACCGATGCGGTGCGCGACGGGGTGGACGTGCCCGGCCGGTCCCTGCGCCTCTTGGTCTTCGACCGCATCCCCTGGCCGCGCCCGGACATCCTGCACAAGGCCCGTAGAGCCCGTTTCGGCAACAAGACCTACGACGACGCCATCGCCCGGGGCCGCATCGCCCAGGCCTTCGGCCGCCTGATCCGCCGGGCCGACGACCGCGGCGTCTTCGTCATGCTCGACGCCGCCGCCCCGACCCGCCTCTTCTCGGGGCTGCCGCCCGGCGTGGAACTGCAACGGGTGTCGCTCGTGGAGGCTATCGAACAGGTGGAGAGCTTCCTCAAGGCGAAGCCCGAGTAGGGGAACATTCACGGTTGCATTTCATCCTCCGCGCTCCGTCGGAGGAAGGATTGATCGTGAAATTGCGTCGGCTCATCGCCCTGGCCGCGGCCGTTCTGGTCGCCGGCGGCCCCGCTCATGCCGCGCCGGAGGACGCGGTGCTGAACAAGGAGGGCTACTGGGGTATCGACGTCGATCGCGGCGCCTGCGCCGCCAGCATGACGCTCCAGGGCGGCTCGGTCTTCCTGCTGCGCGCGGTGGACGGGAACGTCACCTTCGGCCTCTTCAGCCGCACGGCCCTTCCGCGCGGCAAGACGGGGCGGATCGAGACCGAGGCCTATGGCGTCGACTTCGAGCCCAGCTACGGCGAGGACGCCACCACCCTCTACTACAAGGGCGATCTGGACGCCCGGGCCCTGGCCGCCCTGCGCCTGGCCCGGCAGGTCCGCGTCCTGACCGACGGCCGCATGGTCGCGTCGATGACCTTCGAGGGCACCGGCTTCGAATCCGCCCTGGACGGCGTGACCGCCTGCTCCAAGGGCGAGAGCGGCTGGTGGGGCAAGGGCGCCGGGGCCGAGCCGGCGGTGGCCGAGCACAAGGACGGGCTCTGGCGCATGATGGCGGACAACGAGAACGGGATCTGCACCGCGCTGGTCGCTGTGGACGACAAGTACACCTTCGCCCTGCTCGCCGGCGGCGGACAGATTGGCTTCAGCGTCCTCGGTGACAAAGCCTTCAAGCGTGGCCGCAAGGGGCGGTTCGAGACCGACAAGTACAGCTTCGAGTTCAAGCCGGGTTACGACGACGAGGTCATGTTCTCGGAACAGAGCCTCGACAGCCAGGCCCAGTTCGCCCTGCGGCGGGCCAAGACCGCGTTGATCAGCATCGACGGCAAGCCCCTGATCGACATGGCTCTGGAGGGCGTCGGCCAGGGCCAGATCATGGACGATGTCGCCGCCTGCGCCCGCGGTGAGGCCGGCTGGTGGGGCGAGGGGCTGAAGGCCCGCTAGCTCGCCGCCGCCTCCAGCGCGCTCAGGATCATCGTCCAGCCCTCGCGGTCCTGCTCGACCCATTCGGGCGGCACATCGGTGTGGGTGAGCGTCAGGCGGCAGCCGTCGCCGTCGGGGGCGATCTCCACCGTCACCGTTGTCTCCGTGGGGTCGAACTGCGGCACGGCGAACGTGAAGACCAGCCGGCGCGGCCGGTCGATCTCCAGGTAGGCGCCCACATGCTCGATGTCGCCGTCCTCGCGCCGGTCGACGATGGTGAAGCGGCCGTCGGTCCGGGCCTCGATATCGCAGCGGACGATCTGCCCGCCCGGCGCCGTGAAGAGGAAGCGCGACGCGACCTTCGGGTCCAGCCAGGCGTCGAACACCTTCTCGGCCGGGAAAGGGTAGCGGTGGGTGACGGTCAGCTCAGCCATCTTTCAGCGCCTTCTCCAGTTCGCCGAGGCGCCAGGCCCACAGCGTCTTCTGCTCCGCGATCCAGTCGGCGGCCTCGTCCAGGGGCGCCGGCGTCAGGGCCAGGAAGTGCTCCCGCCCCTCGATCCGCCGCCGGACCAGCTTCGCCCGCTCCAGCATGCGAATGTGTTTCGAGACCGAGTTCAGCGAGATCGCGAACGGCCGCGCCACGTCCGTGACCCGGGCCTCCCCCTCAGCCAGCCGGCTCAGGATGGCCCGACGGGTGGGGTCGGCGATGGCGATCAGCGTCTCGTCCAACATATTCACCTCTAAGGGTGAATATCAGGCCAAAAAGAAGGCCGGTCAACCCGGCCTCCTCAGGGCTCAGCCCCCGCGCTGCCGCATGGCCGCCATGGCGGCGTCCAGCTCGGCGGCGGTAACCTTGCCGTCCTTGTTGGCGTCGATCGCGTCGAACCGCTCGGCCGGCCGGCCGGCGGCGGTCCATTCCGCCTTGTCGACGGCCCCGTCGCCGTTCTTGTCCCAGTTCTTGATGATGTCGGCGGGGGCCGGCATCTGGGCGAAGGCGGCGCCTGCGCTGGCCAGCGTGGCGGCAGCGGCGGCGGCGAAAACAAGCTTGCGCATCGGGTCGTCTCTCTCCGAAAATTGGAGGGCGAGTTGAGCTCGCCGACATTACCCGCGTATTGCGCGATTGTGGCCGTTCAATGCTTGCCGCGGTCGCGGCCGAAGTTGGGCTCGGCGCTTTCCTGGCCCATGGCCACGATGCCGCGGCGGATCTCCCGGGTGCGGCTGAACAGGTCGAACAGCTTGTCGCCCTCGCCCCAGCGGATGGCCCGGCTGAGCGCCTGCAGGTCCTCGGTGAACCGGCCCAGGACCTCCAGCACGGCGTCCTTGTTGGTCAGGAACACGTCGCGCCACATGGTGGGGTCCGAGGCGGCGATCCGGGTGAAGTCGCGGAAGCCGCCGGCGGAATACTTCATCACCTCCGCCTCGGCCACGCCCTCGAGGTCGGCGGCGGTGCCCACGATGTTGTAGGCGATCAGGTGGGGCAGGTGGCTGGTGATGGCCAGGACCAGGTCGTGGTGCTTGGGGTCCATCTCCTCGACCCGAGCCCCCAGCGCGGTCCAGAACCGGGCGAGCCTGGCCACCGCGTCCCGATAGGGTTCGTCCTCCCGGGCCTGGGGCGTCAGGATGGTCCAGCGGTTCTGAAACAGCTCGGCGAAGCCGGCGTCCGGCCCCGACTGCTCGGTCCCGGCGATGGGGTGGCCGGGCACCACGAAGACGCTGTCCGGCAGGGCCGCCGTCAGGGCGTCGGCCACGTGCTCCTTCACCGAGCCCACGTCGGTCACCGTGGCGCCGGCCTTCAGTCCCGGTGCGGCAGCCTTGGCGGCGGCGGCCATGGACATCACCGGCACGGCGAAGACCACCAGGTCGGCGTCCCGCACCGCCTCGACCGCGTCGCCGAACACGGCGTCGGCCAGGCCCAGGGCCACAATCCGCTCGCGCGCCGGCGCCGAGGTCTCCGCGACCGCGATCTCGCCGACGACGCCCGCCTCGCGCGCCGCCCGGATCACCGACGATCCGATCAGGCCGCAGCCGACCACGGCCATCTTCGCGTACACGGGCTCGCCCATCGTCAGGCCTTCATGAACGCGGCCAGGGCTTCGACCACGGCGCGGTTGTGCTCTTCGAGGCCAATGGTGAGCCGCAAGTGGTCGGGCAGGCCGTAGTTCAGCACCCGGCGAGTCAACAGGCCGCGGGCGCTGAGGAATTCGTCGGCCGCGGCCGCGGTCTTGCCCGTCTTGGGAAAGCCGATCAGCACGAAGTTGGTGGCCGAGGGCCCGACGATCTCCAGTCCCAGCCCGCCGATCTGCTGGGCCAGCCAGGGGCGCCACTGCTCGACGTGGGCGATTGAACGGGCCTGGAAATCCTCGTCCGCCAGCGCCGCAACGGCGGCGCGCTGACCAGCGATCGAGGTGTTGAACGGCAGGCGGATACGGTCCACCGCCGCCGCGATCTCGGCCGGCGCATAGCCCCAGCCCACCCTGAGGGCGGCGAGGCCATGCAGCTTGGAGAAGGTGTGGGTGACCACGACGTTGTCCGTCCCCCGCGCGAAATCCAGGCCGTCCTGGAACGCCGGGTCGGTGGCGAACTCGCTGTAGGCGCCGTCCAGCACCAGCACCACGCTGGGCGGCAGCGCGGCGTGCAGGCGCAGCACCTCGGAGAACGGGATCCAGGTGCCGGTGGGGTTGCCGGGATTGGCCAGGAAGATCAGCCGCGTGCGCTCGTCGACGACCTTCAGCATCTCGTCGACGTCGATCCGGTAGCCGGGCTCCTTGGCCAGCTTCACGTCGGCCTGGCAGGCGCGGGCGCCGATGGCGAAGGCGGCGAAGCCGTACTCGCCCTGCACGATGTTGTCGCCGGGCTCGAGGAAGGTCTGGTTCAGCAGGGCGAACACCTCGTCCGACCCGCAGCCGAAGATCAGCCGCTCCGGCTCCAGCCGGAACCGCTCGGCGATGGCGGTGCGTAGGATGGTGGTGCGGCTGTCGGGATAGACCTGCAGTTCGTCGGCCGCGCCGACGAAGGCCTCGCGCGCCTTCGGGCTGGCGCCCAGGATGTTCTCGTTGGCGGACAGCTTGATCGGGTTCTCGACCCCGTCCGCCTGCGCCTTGCCGGGCACATAGGCGTGGATGTCCATGATCCCGGGCTTGGGGAGCGGCTTGGCCGCGCGGGCGCGGTTCACGGGATCTACGGTGTCAGGCATGCGGGGCTGGGCCAGGAGCGAGCGGAAGCGTTGCGGCGGAGGCGTCGTCTTACACGTCCAGCGGAGCCGGCGCAGCCCCGATCACGCCGCTCAGCCGGCCGGGCGCCCGCGCCAGGCGCTCGTCCTCGCGCTGGTAGAAGCCGGCCAGCATGAACAGCTTCAGCCCGCCCGCCTCGGCGACCAATTCGCCGGCGACGCCATCGCGGCCCAGCGCCTCCTCCACGGCCGCGGCGGGCCCGGGGGCGTCGGTGACCCAGAAGGTGCGGTCGTCGCCGGTGGGCTCGACGTCCACGGCCGCCATGGCCAGGGCCGACATCGGGCCCCACGCGGCGAGGCAGGGCAGGGCGGCGAACACCTTGAGCTGCGGTTCGGCGAGCAGGCGGCCCCACCAGGCGCTGTCTGGGACGAGGGCGCAGACCGCCACCCCGCCGGGCGTGCGGGCCGCGGCGATGGCGTCTTCCGCCTTCGCGAACTGGCGCAGCGGCGGCGCCGCGCCAAAGCGATGGCGCGCCAGTTCGACCACGTGGCCGGGATCTTTCCCGCCCCAGGCGTTGAGGTGGAACGGGCCCTGTACCGATAGGCTGTCGCCGATCATCTCGCGCCAGATCCGCACGACCAGGCTCGGGCCGGCGGCCGACCGCTCGGCGGCGATCAGGCGTCGCAGGATGGCGGCTTCACGGGCGGGGCGCAGGGCGAACTTGTCGCCGTCGCCCGCCGCGCGCTTGGCGGCGGCCACCACCCGCGCCAGCGAGGCGCGCTCGTCGATGAGGCGCAGGAGTTCGGTGTCCAGCGTGTCGATGCGCTGGCGAACCGCGTCCAGCGAGGGCGCGGGGCCCGTCGTCGCTTCGGACATAAAACTCCCCCAAAACAGGAGCTCGCGACCTAAGGGATTGCAGCCAAGGGCGCAATAGGCCCCCTCGGCGCAAGAAAGTTGCAGGTGAAACCGGGTCTAGGCTGCGGCAGCGTTGCGGGTCGGATCCAGCGCCTGCTGCAGGGCCGCCAGAAGGTGCTCGGGCTTCATCGGCTTCTCGACGACACCGTTCATCCCGGCGGCCAGATAGGCCTCCGCGTCGTCCGGATCGGCGTTGGCGGTCAGGGCGATGATCGGCACCACGCCCACGGGCCCCGGGATCGCGCGGATCGCGCGGGTGGCGGCGATCCCGTCCATCCGCGGCATCTTGATGTCCATCAGGATGAGGTCGAACCGGCCCGTGCGCGCGGCTTCGACCGCCTCCTCGCCGTCTTCGGCGGACTCGCTGGTGCACTCGAACATCTCGACGAGCGACTGCGCCACCATGCGGTTCGTGGCGTTGTCGTCGACCACCAGGATGTGCGCAGCGCGGCCGGCCTCTTCGGCAGGCTCCTCCACGGTCTCGGGGATCGGCGCGAGCTGGAGCTCGAAGGTGGCGGTGTCGGAGGCGCCGGCATTGGCTTCCTTCCGCAGTTCGCCGTTCAGGGTCTTGAGCAGACGGCGCGCCAGCATGGCGCCCAGGGCCACTTCCAGGCCCAGGCGGGCCTCGATGGCGCGGATGCGGGCCTCCGGGTCCTTCTCGTCCCAGCCGGAGTCGCGGGGGCCGCGCACGCGGCCCTCCAGCCGTACGCCATCGGGGCCGGAATGGGCAAAGAGGCCGGCCTCGACCGCGCCGCGCGCCTGTGCGCCCACGGCCTCGCCGATGAAGCCGTCGAAGATCTGCAGAAGGCGCTTGCGGTCGCCCATGGCCGCCGCTTCCGGATCGCCGTCATAGGAGACCAGGAGCGTGATGCCGGCCGCGCCGGCGCGGGACTGCCAGCGCGCCTCGATCTCGTCCATCAGTTCGCGAAGGCGGATGGGTTCTGCGTCGATGCGCACACCGTCGGACACGGATTTCAGGTCCAGCGCGGTGTCCAGCATCCGCCGCACGCTCTCCGCCGCCTCGGCCACGCTGGCCACGCACGCTTCCCCGTCCGGCGTCAGGCGTTGCCGCGCCAGCTGATCGGTCATGGCGAGCATGCCGTCCATCTGCTGGCGGATGTCGGCCGTGACGCGGTCGAAGAAGAACTCGGGCAGGGACATGGGCCGCCGGGAAACGAGGAACCTTTAGGTACCCATTCTGTGGGGCGAGCACTTGCGCAGAGGTTAAATCCCGGAGCAGCCGGCCGGGGATTCTCGCCCGGTGCGTCAAAAGGCGGCGCGTGGCCGCGTCTGTCCGGTCCGCCTTGGCGGCAAAGAAAAAGGGCGGCGGACCGAAGTCCGCCGCCCCAAGTGGGCACGTAAAATGGGAGGAAACGCGCCTTAACTAGAAGCGGTACTGCAGCTCCACGCCGTAGGTGCGCGGCTGGATCAGGCCGCGCGTGATCGCGGTGCGGGTCTGGACGATCGACGTCGTGCCCGGGTTCGGGCTGTCGAAGATCGCGGTCGGCGTCGTCGAGCCGTTCGACGTGAAGCCCTTGTTGTCAAAGGCGTTCTTCACGTAGCCGATGAGCGTGTAGCGATTGTCGATGTCGTTCCACAGCACCCGGAAATCGGTGACGTCGTAGGCCTTCACCTTGTTCGCCGCGCTCTTGAACGGTTGGTAGAAGGTCTCGTCGGTCCAGGTGTAGGTCGCCGACAGGATCAGCGAACCCGGCTCGAAGTCGAAGGTGTAGTTCGCGTTGCCGGCGAACTTGTTCTCCGGCGACTGGTAGATCTTGGAGCCCTTCAGGGTCTGGAACGCCAGACGGGTGCCGTTCGAGACCACCACGCCGCCCGAAGGGGTGGCGTTCGGGTCCAGAGCGCCCGGGTCCGCCGGGTCGTAGAAGCAGCAGCCCTTGGTGATCTTGGTGTGCAGGTAGCCGTAGCTGGCCGACAGATCGAGGTTGTTGATCGGCCGCCAGATGGCTTCCAGCTCCAGGCCGTAGGCCTCGGCGTCGACGTTGACGAAGTTATTCGCCGCCGCCGTACCGGCCGCGTTCAGCTGCGACAGGTTGAGCTGCAGGTCCTTGTAGTCGTTGTAGAAGGCGGCCGCGTTGATCTGGAACCGGCGCGCGATGGTCTTCTTCAGGCCGATCTCGAAGGCGTCGACCTGCTCTTGCTTGGCTTCAGGCTGCGAGGACAGGGTGCCCAGCAGGAAGCCGCCCGACTTGTAGCCGCGGCTGTACTTGGCGTAGCCGAGGGTGTCGGTGTCCGGAGTCCAATCCAGGTTCAGCACGCCGGTGACGGCGTCCCAGCTGTTCTTCAGCGACCGGAAGTTCTGCACGCCCGGGGTGGTCGGATCCATGTCCGAGGACACGTCGAACGCGACGGCGCCGCCCGCGATCGCCGGCGACTGGATGATCAGCCGCTGGAACTCGGTGCCTTCCTTCTTGTCCTTGGTGTAGCGGATGCCGGCGGTGACCGCGAACTGGTCGTTGAGCTCGTAGGTGGCCTGGCCGAAGACCGCGTAGGCCTTGGAGTCCAGAGTGGCTTGCGTGTCGGCGAAGTTGCGCAGCGGGTTCGGAGCCGCCGGCGTCCCGGCCAGGGTCAGCGGGTTGGCCAGCGAGGCTTGGTTCGGATTCCCGAGCTGGATGCGCTGGCGGTACTCTTCCTCGTACTGATAGACGCCGAGGATCCAGCGGAACGGCCCGTCGCCGTTCGAGGTCAGGTTGATCTCGTTCGAGTAGTAGCGCTTGTGCTCGTCGAAATCGGTGGTCTGGGTCGGGAAGTACGGCACCGCCAGGACGCCGACGATCGGCGTGGTCCGGCTGGTGCCGTCGTAGTCGCCGCCGGTCTGGTAGTTGTACTGCTGGAAGCCGCCGATGTACTTCAGCGACGCAAAGCCCAGGTCGTAGCTGACCGTCGTCGTCAGGACGTGGTTGCCCCGCAGCTGGCCATAGCCGTTCGTGTTGGTGTTCTGGACGTAGGGGTCTTCGACGCCCGGGTTCGGGGTCGTGTAGCCGAATTGCGGGTTCACCTGCAGCTGGCCGATCAGGCCGAACACGCGGGTGGTGTCGTACGGCGTGACCAGGTTCGACAGGCGGTCGCCGACGCCCAGGGTGTCGTCCCAGTTCGAGCGGTTGTAGCGGGCGAAGATCGACAGCTTCTCGGTGGGCTCGGCTTCAAGCTGGAACTCGAAGTAGGTCCGCTTGATCTTCGCGCCTTCGTTGGCCGTGCCGATGTTCTTGATGAAGCCTTCGCGCTGATGGTCCTGGCTGCCGCCGACCTTGAAGCGCAGGTTCTCGGCCACCGGCAGCGAGACGACGCCTTCGATCCGGGTGCGGTCATAGTTGCCGTAGGACGCGCGGATCTCGCCGCCGAACTCCTGGGCCGGGCGCTTGGAGATCTGGTTGATCGCGCCGCCGATGGCGTTACGGCCGTACAGGGTGCCCTGCGGACCCCGCAGGATTTCCGTCCGCTCGATGAACAGCGGGGTCTTGAACAGCTCGGACGACGAGGCCGAGTAGAAGCCGTCCGAATAGGACGCCACGCCCGGGTCGTTGCCGATGTAGAAGGTGTTGCGGCCGGCGCCCCGCAGGCTGACGCGGTCGGTGCCGGAATAGTTCATGCCGGGCGTGAAGTTCACGAAGTCCTGGATGCCGGTGATGCCGGCGATGTCACGCTTCTCGGACGTAAAGGCCGAAACGGCGACCGGCACGTCCTGCAGGGACTGCTCGCGCTTTTCGGCGGTAACCACCAGTTCCTCGAGGGTCGCGCCTTCATCGGCGGCGGCCTGGGCCAGGGCGGGTTGGGCGACGGCGGCGAGGGCGACGAACGAGACGCCGGCAGCCAGAAGTGCGCGCGCGGGCGCGATTTTGCGAGCCATGAGATCCTCCCGAGGCGCGGACGGGGACGCCGACCGGTCTCGTGTTTTGATATTGTTGGAGCGGACGCGGGGAGGCGTCCGGGCCGCGGACCCTCAATGCGTCCGGGGCGGTCCGTCAACTGTACGGCGATAACTTACGCCGCTAAGACGCCGCTTTTTTCATAGTGTGGCGAAAAGACCGCATTTTCGAATCCTTCGTGCAAAATAGAACGGCGGTCGACGAATTCCGTCTCTGCTCAGGGACTGATGCGGCGACCCAACGTGTTCGATGCATACCGTTCGGTCAAAAAAGCATGAATCGGAGCCGGGGCGGCCCTGCTCCCCGCTGTCCGTTGCGGCGCTGTGACCGTCGGGACACGAAAAAGGGGCGGCGGATTGCTCCGCCGCCCCCGAAGGCTTCCCCTGGAAGGGCTGGGTGCTACCAGCGCTTGGTCACCGAGACGCCGTAGGTGCGCGGCTCGGTATAGAAGACGTTCCGGAACAGGCCGGAGCTGTCGTCGGTGAGGTAGAAGTCGGTGATCGCCTTTTCGTTGGTGGCGTTCTTGACGAAGCCGGCCAACTCGACGCCCAGGTCCCGGTTCTCGACCGTCAGGGTCAGGTTGACGTTGTCCCAGGCTTTGATCCGGTCCGCCGTGGAGTTGTAGATCCGGGCATAGGTCTTGGTCTGCTTGTAGTAGTCGCCGCGCAGCGTCGCGTCCCAGTCGCCGACGGTCCAGGTGTACTGGGCGCCCAGCGAGATGGTCCAATGCGGCGCGTTCGGCAGGCTATTGCCGTCGAGGTCGACCGTGACGCCTTCCGAGACCAGGCCGCCGAAGGCGTTGGTGCCAGCGGCGATCGCGCCCGTGCCGTTGATGTTGGTGCCCGCCCCCGCGGCCGAGGCCAGGGTGCAGACGCCGAGCAGGTTGAACGGATTGGGTGTGAAGCCCGGAACCTGGCCGTTCGAGATGGCCAGGGCCGTGGCCGCGGCTGCCGTCGACACCACGCAGTTCGAGGCCGCACTCGACTTCACCACCGTCAGGCCCGCGTTGCCTTGGGTCCGGTTGAAGGTGTCGATCGAGGTCGCGTTCTTGATCTTGGTGTCGAGGTAACCGATCGCCGCATTCAGGCGCAGGCCTTCGATCGGCTGCCAGATCGACTCGAACTCGGCGCCCATCACTTCGGCGTCGATGTTCTCGTTGGTCGAGGCGCGGTTCACGATCTTGGAGACCTGATAGCCTTTGTAGTCATAGTAGAAGCCGGTCAGGTTCAGCTGCATTGTGCCGTTGAGCAGCGTGTTCTTCGTGCCGATTTCGTAGGAGTTGATGAACTCCGGCTCGAAGGTGGCCGGCACGGGCACGACGCCGATGCCGGGGCTCGGCGGGGTGTTCAGGCCGCCGGCCTTATAGCCTCGCGAATAGAACGCATAGACCAGGGTCTCGTCCGTGAAGCCCAGGTCCGGCTTCCAGTCGAAGCCGAAGCGACCCGTCGGCTCCTTGAATTTGGTCTTCAGGATCGCCGGCGCGCCGGGAAGCGGGCCGCCGATGCCCAGGCCGGGGGTGCCCAGCACGACCGAGTGGTTCTCGACTTCCTTGCTGTCCACCGTGTAGCGGAGGCCGAGCGTCCATTTGAAGTTGTCGGACATCTGCCAGTAGAACTCGCCGAACGCGGCGTAGGACGTCAGGTCGTAGGGGCCGTAGCTGTCGTAGTAGTTGTGACCGCTGCGGTTCGGATCGGCGTTTGGATCGATCGCCACGCAGGGAGCCGCGCCCGCGCAGTTGGCGTTGCCGGTCGTGAGCAGGTTGTTGATCTGGTAGTAGCCGGTCCCCGTGTTGAACATCACGTAGTAGTCGCCGGTCGCCTGATAGCGCGAGAAGATGCCGCCGATGTTGTAATTGAACGGCCCGTCGAAGTTCGACTGGAGCCGGATCTCGTGGCTCCACTGCTCGGTATAGGCCGAGGAGATGTCGCTGGTGGTGAACCGGTTGAACGCCCCGTTCTGCGGATCGTTGATCCTGCCGCCCGGGAACAGGCTGGCGTAGATGGCGGCATAGTTCGGCACCGCCGCGAACGCGTTCACCGGGTTCGGCGTGGTGTTGAAGCTCGTGCTCGGCGTGTAGCGGTTGTAGTCCTGCCGCGTGTAGAGCTTGTAGAAGGTGTAGGCCGACAGCCAGTTCAGCGTCAGGTTCTCGGTGACGTCGAAGGCGGCGTTGAACTCGTAGATGTCGGTCTTCGACTTGTAGATCGGGTCGAACGTCGACTCGATGTCCCGGATGTTCGGGGTCTGCATCTTGCCGGCATAGGCGTCGCCCGTCTGGAATCCGCCCAGGGCGCCGAAGAGACCGCCCAGCGTGGCTTGAGAGTTCACGGTGCCGAGCGCGCTGGGATCGTAAAGCGAGGTGGCCGAACAGCCCTGGCTGAACAACCCGCGCTGGATCTGGCCGATCAGGCCGCCGGCGGCGGTCGAATAGCCCAGGCCGCCGACATTCGCCGGGCCGTTGTCCTTGGTGCAGAACTGCTTGCCGATCCGCGAGCGGTTGTCGTCTTCCTCGAAGTGATCCCACATCGCCCAGGCCCGGAAACGGTCGCTGGGATTGAAGGCGATCGTGGCGCGGACGCCATAGAGGTCGCGGTCGTCGGCGTCGTTGCCGGTGACCAGGTTCTCGCCGAAGCCGTCCCGCTTCAGGTAGGAGCCCGCGAAGCGCGCGGCGAGCGTCTCGCCGAGCGGGATGTTGATCATCCCCCGCGCCTTCATGGTGTTGTAGTTGCCGTACTCGGCCCGGAGGTTGCCCTCGAAGATGTCCTTCGGCTTGGCGGTGAGCAGGTTGACCACACCGCCCGTGGCGTTCCGGCCGTAGAGGGTGCCCTGCGGGCCCCGCAGCACTTCCACCCGCTCGACGTCGTAGAACTCGGTCTCGAACAGGTTGTTGGCGATCAGCGGGGCGTTGTTCAGGTGGATGCCGGTGCCGGCGTCACCCGAGCCGGCCACCAGCTTGGAGCCGATGCCGCGGATCTGGAAGTTGTAGCCGGTGAAGTTCCCCTTGGAGAAGTTCACGTTCGGCACGGCCAGCACCAGGTTCGGGCCGCCGTCGATCTTGGATTTCTCAAGCGCGTTCTGGTCGAACGCCGAGACGGCGATCGGCACGTCCTGGAGGGCTTCCTCCTTCTTCTGCGCCGTGACGACCAGTTCTTCGATCACGTTCGCCCCGGCCGTCTGGGCCATTGCGGGCATCGCGATCGCGGTCAAGGCCGTGGCGGACACGCCAACAGCCAGCCAACTCCGAAGAGTGCGGGTATCTTTCATATTGTTCCTCCCAGGGGCGTCCCGAGCTCTTTTTGGCCCGTGGTCCGCCGTTACGCCGCAAAAGCGCAAGCCGAACGGGGAGGCGGCGCGCCCCCCATTCGGCCGTGTTCACGGTCCACCCGTGTTCGCTGACTGTCAACGGAAGCTAAGCCGGCTAAGGGATTGCGGCGGCCAGTGTGGCGCCCGGAACACCCAAGCTTCCCTAGCGTCGCTTCCCTGAAAGGCGCTTTCCGCCCATATGGGGCCGATGCACGACGGCGCTCTCGTCCTCTTTTCCGGCGGCCAGGATTCCACCGCCTGCCTGGCCTGGGCCCTCGACCGCTACCCGCGGGTCGAGACCGTGGGATTCGACTACGGCCAGCGCCATGCCGTCGAGCTGCAGGCCCGCCAGGCGGTGCGCACGCGGATTGCGCGCGGGTTTCCCGCCTGGGCGCCCCGCCTGGGCGAGGACCACATGATCGACATCGCCAGTTTCGGCGCCCTGGCCGAGACCGCCATGACTTCGGACCGTGCAATCGAGATCACCGAGAAGGGCCTGCCCTCCACCTTCGTGCCCGGCCGGAACCTTGTGTTCCTCACCTATGCCGCGGCGCTCGCCGATCGGCGGGGCCTGAATGCGCTGGTGGGCGGGATGTGCGAGACCGACTTCTCCGGCTACCCCGACTGCCGACGCGCCACGATCGATGCGATGGAAACCGCGCTGAATCTCGGCATGGAGCAATCCTTCCGCATCGAGACCCCGCTGATGCGCCTCACCAAGGCGCAGACCTGGGCGCTGGCCAAGGGGCTGGGGGGCGAGCCGCTGGTGGCGCTCACCGTGGAGGAGAGCCACACCTGCTATCTCGGTGAGCGGGGGACCTTGCATGCCTGGGGCTACGGCTGCGGGACCTGCCCGGCCTGCGAGCTGCGCCAGCGCGGCTATGAGGCCTGGGACGCGGACGGGCGGCCCGCGTTGGCCGGCGAAGTGCGATGAGCTACGCGGTCAAAGAGATCTTCCTGACCCTTCAGGGCGAGGGCGGCCAGGCCGGCCGGCCAGCCGTGTTCTGCCGCTTCGCCGGCTGCAACCTCTGGAGCGGACTGGAGCGCGACCGCGACAAGGCCGTCTGCACTTTCTGCGACACCGACTTCGTGGGCATGGACGGGCCGGGCGGGGGCCGCTTCGTGGACGCCGATGGGCTCGCCAGCGCCATCGAGGCCGCCTGGACGGGCGGATCCGACCAGCGGCTGGTCGTGCTGACCGGCGGCGAGCCGCTGCTGCAGGTCGACGCGGCCCTGATCGACGCGCTCCATGCGCGCGGCTTCTCCATCGCGCTGGAGACTAACGGCACGCTGGCGGTCCCGGCCGGCATCGACTGGATCTGCGTCAGCCCGAAGGCGGATGCGCCTGTCGTCCAGACCCATGGCCAGGAGCTGAAGCTGGTCTTCCCTCAGGAGAAGGCCCGCCCGGAGCGCTTCGAGCACCTGGATTTCGAGCGTTTCCTGCTGCAGCCGATGGACGGGCCGGACCGCGCCGCGAACACCGAAGCGGCGATCGCCTATTGCCTCACACACCCCCGGTGGCGTTTAAGCGTCCAAACCCACAAATACCTCGGCATTGCCTAGAGCCTGCAAGGCTTCGGCGGCCCTTAGATTTGCGATGAACCAACCCACGTTCGAAATCACCAAGGCCGCGACGTTCGACGCGGCGCACTACTTCGCCCAGGGTCCGGAACACCGGCCCTACCAAAACCTGCACGGCCATTCCTTCAAGGTGGAGGCCACCGTCCGCGGCCAGACGCAGGAGCCCGTGGGCTGGGTCGCCGACCTCGCCGATCTGGAGGCGGCGCTGAAGGGCGTTGCGGGCGAGCTGGACCACGGCCTGCTGAACGAGAAACCCGGCCTGGAGCGGCCGACCCTCGAGCACATCTGCCTCTATTTCGCGGAACGCCTGCGGGTGAAGTTCCCCGGCCTGTCGCGGATCGTGGTCTCGCGGCCGACCATCGGCGAGAGCTGCGCGCTCAGCCTCTAGGCGTCAGCCCGCCTGCTTCTGGCTGTCGCCGCTGCGCCGCCGAGGGCCGCGGTAGTTCGGATCGTTGCGGCGGCGGCGGTCCGGTCCGAAGTAGTCTTCGGTGCGCACGAAGGACCGCGGGTGCTCGACGGCCTGGTGCAGCCGCTCGATGACGCCCCGCGCGGTCAACGGCTTGGCCAGGAACTCGCTCACCCCGGCGTCCCGCGCCTCGTTCACGCGGGCGAAGGTCGAGTGGCCGGTGATCATGATGACCGGCGCCATCTGGTTCGGGCTGTCCGGCGAGTTGCGCAGCAGGCGGACGAAGTCGATGCCGTCCAGCGGCTGCATCGACAGGTCGGTCATCACCACGTCGATGGGATAGTCCCGCATCATCTGCAGGCCCTCGGCCCCGTCGTTCGCCTCGTAGATGTGGTGCACGCCGATCGCGCGCAGGATCTCGGCGAGGAGAACCCGCATGTAGTGGTTGTCGTCCACCAGAAGGATCTTCAGGAGGTCGTAGCGCACGGCGCGATCTTAGCTGTCCACTGTGACGAACCGGGTTGAGCAAGAGCAATGCCCGCCCCGCGAACCGGTTTCGTGGATAGGGTGACCCGCGTTCGCCGGTCAACGGAATATCGACGTCATGCGACGCGAAACGGGTTGCGGATCAGAGGGTTGGTCGCCCGCCGGTAGTCTGTGAGATGCCGTTCAACCGATGGATGGTCCGGGGGCGAAAGCGCCCCCGCCGGTCTGGGCCCGGTGGCGCAGGAACGCGTCGGCCAGGACGCAGGCCACCATGGCCTCCACCACCGGAGCGGCGCGGATGCCCACGCAGGGATCGTGCCGCCCCTTGGTGCGCAGGTCGATCTCCTCGCCCGCCTCGTTGATGCTCCGGCGCAGGGACAGGATCGAGGACGTGGGCTTGAAGGCGACGCGGGCCGTCACCGCCTGGCCGGTGGAAATGCCACCCAGGACGCCGCCGGCCTTGTTCGACAGGAAGGTGGGCCCGTCGTTGCCCATCCGCATCTCGTCGGCGTTTTCCTCGCCGGAGAGCGCGGCCGAGGCGAACCCGGCGCCGATCTCCACGCCCTTGGCGGCGTTGATGGACATCAGGGCTCCGGCCAGTTCGGCGTCCAGCTTGCCATAGAGCGGCGCGCCCCAGCCGGCAGGGACGCCCGTGGCCTCCACCGCGACGACCGCGCCGGTGGAGGAACCCGCCTTGCGGATCTGCTCGAGGTGCTCTTCCCACACCGGAACGATCTCCGGGTCGGGAGCCCAGAACGGATTGTCGCCGGTGACCGCGAAGTCGATCCGCGCCGGATCCACGGCATGCGGTCCGATCTGCACCACGGCCCCGCGGATGGTGACGCCCTCGATGACCTTGCGGGCGATTGCGCCTGCGGCGACCCGGGCCGCCGTCTCGCGCGCCGACTGGCGGCCGCCGCCGCGGTAGTCGCGAACGCCGTACTTGGCGAAGTAGGGATAGTCGGCATGGCCGGGCCGGAAGGCCTGGGCTATCTCGGAATAGTCGCGGCTGCGCTGGTCGACGTTCTCGATCATCAGCGAGATCGGCGTGCCGGTGGTCACCTGGCCGGCCGTGCGTTCGTCCTGGAAAACGCCCGAAAGGATGCGGACTGCGTCCGGCTCCTGGCGCTGGGTGACGAACTTGCCCTGGCCCGGGCGGCGGCGGTCCATCCACGGCTGGATGTCGGCCTCGGTGAGGGCGATTCCGGGCGGGCAGCCGTCAACCACACAGCCCAGCGCCGGCCCGTGGCTCTCGCCCCAGGTGGTGACGCGGAAGAGGTGGCCGAAGGTGTTGTGCGACATGGCGGGCGTTCTGTAGCCGGTTCGCCCGCCCGCGCCAAACGGCGGCGCTCTAGATGCGCAGGTCGACGAGCGCGCCCGTGGCCTGAAGAGGCGGCGCCGCCGCGCGGCGGGCGGTTTCGGCGAGGATGGCGGCCTCGGCCTGCAGCCGCTGCTGGGGCGGCAGCTTGAACAGCGAGACCATGTCCACGCCGCGCTCGGCCATGACCTGTCGACGGGCCTGTTCGCGGGCTTCGGCGCTATTCTCGACCGGCGCCACCGGACGCACGATCGACACCTGGAAGTTCTGCGCGGCTTGGCCGGTGATGCTCAGCCCGGCCGGCACGTGGGCGACGTCCGCGGCGGCGTAGGCCGCGCTGCGGGGCGTTGCGCCAAAATGGATCGGGCCGACGTTCATGCGACAGCACGTCGCAACCGCGGCGCCAAACGGCCGATCTCCCCCGCCGCCGCAGCAGCGGGGGAGGCCGAAGGCTTACGCCGGCTGCTTCGGCGCGGTGGCGCCCGGCAGGGTGGCGCGGTTCAGGTCGAAGAACTTCGGCGCCATCTTCGGCACCGCTTCCTCGAGGATCGACTTGACCGTCCAGCCCTCTTCCTTGGTCACGGTCTCAATCGGCCGCGGCTGGGAATAGAGGATGATGTTCTCGCCCGACGAGCCGAAGATCTGGCCCGAGACGTGGGCCGCCGCGGGACTGACCATGGCCACGGAGAAGCGGGCCGGCTGGTCGGCGCGGATCTTCTCGGCCATCACCTTGCGGCGCTCGGCGGCGGCCTCATCCTTGATCGGCACCGACTGGGTCATGCGCGTCCAGGCGACGGGCGCTAGGCAGTTGGAGCGCACGTTGTTGCGGGCGCCCTCCATGGCGATGATCCGCGAGAGACCGGCGATGCCCATCTTGGCCGCGCCGTAATTGGCCTGGCCGATGTTGCCGAACAGGCCCGAGGTGGACGTGAAGAACATGTAGGCGCCGTCGTTCTGCTCCCGGAACAGCTCGATGGTCGCGCGGGCCACGTTGAAGGAGCCGCGCATGTGGACCGCGATCACCGCGTCCCAGTCGGCCTCGGTCATCTTGTGGAACATCACGTCGCGCAAGATGCCGGCGGGATTGATCACGGCGTGCAGGCCGCCGAATTCCTTCTTGGCCTGCTCGACCATGCCGTAGACGGCGTCCAGGTCGGTCACGCTGTCGGAGTTCGAGACTGCCTGGCCGCCACTGGCGCGGATCAGAGCCGCGACCTCCTCGGCGGGCCCAGCGGAGCCGGCGTCGTCGCCCTTCAGCCCGGCGCCCAGGTCGTTGACCACGACCTTCGCGCCCTCCTGCGCCGCGATGAGGGCGCAGTCGCGGCCGATGCCATTGCCGCCCCCGGTAACCAGAACAACCTTGCCGTCCAATGCGCCCATGACCGTCAATCTCCCTAAAATGAATGGGCGACAGTTATTCGAGGCGATCGGCCCGGCGCAAGTCGGGGAACAGCTTGGCCCAGAGGCCGGTGACCATCACCGCGCCCACCCCACCGAACACCGCCGCGCCGACGGGGCCGAGGATCCGCGCCACGACGCCGCTCTCGAACTCACCGAGTTCGTTGGAGGCCCCGATGAAAACCGAGGAGACCGAGGCGACCCGCCCGCGCATGTGGTCGGGCGTAACCAACTGGACCAGCGTCTGCCGCACGAAGACGCTCAGCATGTCCGCGCCGCCCAGCACCGCCAGGGCCGCCACCGACAGCCAGAGCGACTTGGACAGGCCGAACACGACGGTGGCCATGCCGAACACCGCCACGCCGCCGAACATGAACAGCCCCGCCTTCGACCGGATGGGGTTGGCCGCGAGCCACAGCGCGACCGCCGTCGCGCCCATGGCCGGCGCCGCGCGCAGCAGCCCGAAGCCCTCGGCGCCCACGTGCAGCACGTCGCGCGCGAAGACCGGAAGCAGGGCCGTCGCACCGCCCAGCAGCACGGCGAACAGGTCCAGCGAGATGGCGCCGAACACGATCTTCTGCCGCCAGACGTAAGCAAGGCCCTCCTTGACGAGCTGCCAGCGCGACCCGGGGTTGGTCTCCGGCTTGGCGTTCGCGCGGATGCTGAACACCAGCACCGCGGACAGGCCGTAGAGGGCGAAGGTGGTGAAATAGGCCGTCTCGGCCGAGCGGGCGACCAGCAGGCCCGCCGCCGCGGGCCCGGCGATCGAGGCGGTCTGCCAGGCCAGAGAGTTCCAGGCGATGGCCCGCGGCAGCAGCTTGCGCGGGACCAGCATCGGCCCCAGCGCGGTGTTCGCCGGGGCGAAGAAGGCGCGGCTGGCCCCGAACAGCGCCGCCACCACCAGCAGGAGGCCGGGCGAGGCGTGGCCGTTCACCGTCGCGAAGGCCAGGACCAGCACGCTGACGATCTCACCCGAAAGGCAGAGGAGCAGCACCTTCTTGCGGTCGTAACGGTCCGCCGCCTCGCCGGCCGGCAGGGTGAGCAGGAACACGGGCACGAACGCCGCCAGCCCGATCATTCCGACCAGGAACGCGCTCTCCTCCACCGACCGCTCCAGCCGGGCGAGGGCGTACATCTGCCAGCCCATCGCGACGCTCTGGATCTGGCTGGCGAAGCTGCCCGTCCAGCGCGTGCCCCAGAACAGCACGTAGTCGCGCTCCTTCAGCAGGGCGCGGGCGGAGGGGACGGGTTCGTCGGGCGGGGGAAGGTCGACCATCTGAAGGCCTGCGAACCTGCCCTGCGCCGCACATCGTCGCAACGGCGTTGACGCGCACGGACGATAGCCCTATCTGCGCGCCTCCGATCCACGGCCCGGAGGGCCCTTTCGATGCGACGACGTCCGCTGGCCTGAGCCGCCGCCGAACCCGCACCGGCCCCGGGCGCTCGCCCGACGCCGAAACGTCGTCCTTCGCCTCTAGAGATCGGCCTATGTCCCTTCAGCCCGACCGGCCCCCGCCGGAACTCATCTTCGTCAACGAATCCCCCGCGCACGCCGCGCAGGTGGAAGCCCTGCTGAACCGCGCCTTCGGGCCCGGCCGCTTCGCCAAGGTCTCGGAGCGCGTCCGCGAGTTTGCCGACTTCGCGCCCGAGCTGTCCTTCTGCGCCCTAGAGGCCGGCAAGGTCGTGGGCGTGGTGCGCATGTGGCGCATCAGCGTCGGCGACCAGCCGGTGGTCTTCCTCGGGCCCCTGGCGGTCGAGGAGACCGAGCGCCGCCACGGCCTGGGCGCGCAGCTGGTCGAACGCGCCTGCGCGGCGACCGAGGCGGCCGGCGAGCCTGCGGTTCTGCTGGTAGGCGATCTCCCGTACTTCCAGCGCGTCGGCTTCGCGATCGCCCCGGACGTGACCCTGCCAGGCCCGGTGGACGCTCGCCGCGTCCTGGCCCGCAGCTTCGGCGACCTTGCGCTGAGCGGCCCGGTGCGGGCCCGCTGAGCGCCCTTCGCCCCGCCGCGCTTGAGCCGACTCTGGGCCACGCCTACCTTCCTGCGATGGCGGAGGTTCCTTCCCAACCCGGTCTGGACGGCATAGCGGCGGCGGCCAAGCAGGCGCCGGGCCGCGGCCTGCCGCCCGTGCACCTGTGGAATCCCGCCCACTGCGGCGGGATCGACATCGTCATCAAGCGCGACGGGCGCTGGCTGCACGAGGGCGCTCAGATCAACCGCGAGGCCCTGGTGCGCCTGTTCTCGACGGTGCTGCGCAAGGACCCCGACGGCTTCCACCTGGTCACGCCGGTCGAGAAGATGCGGATCACGGTGGAGGATGCACCGTTCATCGCCACCCGCGTCGACCGGGAAGGGGACACGCTGCGCTTCCTCACCAACGTCGGCGACGAGGTCGAGGCCGGTCCCGAGCACGCCCTGCGGGTCGAGGTGGGCGCGGATGGTGAGCCGCGGCCCTACCTCCACGTCCGCCGGGGGCTGGAGGCGCTGATCGCCCGGCCGGTGTTCTACGAACTGGTCGAGATGGCGGAGGAACGCCAGACGCCCCAAGGCCGGATGCTGGGCGTCGCCTCGAACGGCGCCTGGTTCCCGCTGGGACCGGCCGAGGCGCAGACGTGAACCACTTTTCGCCGCGGCATCTGCGCGACTGGATCGCCGAGCACCTGGACCCGCTTCACGACCACGCGGTGGAGGGCGGCCAGCGCCGTTCGGACTTCGACCTGACGCCGGGCGGCTGGGCCGATGCCGTGGCCGGGCCGCTGAAGTCCGCCGCCGTCCTGATCGGCCTCGTTGAACGCGAGGCCGGGGTGAACGTGCTGCTCACCCGGCGTTCCGACACCCTGCGCAGCCACACCGGCCAGGTGGCCCTGCCCGGCGGCCGGCAGGACCCCGGCGAGCGACTCTGGGAGACCGCCCTGCGCGAGGCGCACGAAGAGGTGGGCCTGGCGCCGCATTTCGTGGACCTAGTCGGGCTTTCCACGCCCTATCAGACCGGCAGCGGCTACCTGATCACGCCGGCCGTCGGGTTCGTGCGCCCCGGCTTCTCGCTGCAGCCCAACCCGGACGAGGTGGCCGACATCTTCGAGACGCCGTTCGGCTTCCTGATGGACCCGTCGAACTACGAGGAGCGCGAGGGCCAGCTGCCGTCCGGCGAGAAGCGCCGCTTCTATGCCACCACCCACGAGGACCGGTACATCTGGGGCGCGACCGCCGGTATCCTGCGCGCGCTCTACGAGCGGCTCTACGGGGCCTCGCTTGCTTAGCCTGGTGCTGAGCCGCGTGGCCTTGGCGGCGGTCCCGTTTCTGCTGTGGTTCCTGTGGGCGGCCTGGGCCCGCCGCACCGGCCGGCCCATGGGCTCGACACCGTGGCCTTGGCTCATCGCGGCGGCGGGGGCGCTGATCGGCCTCTCCTTGATGGCGACCGCGGTCTTCCATACGGACAATCGCGCAGAGCGCTACGTTCCGGGCGAGGTCCGTCCGGACGGGCGCGTCACCGAAGGCCATTTCGAACCCAAATGACCGACACCCTGGGCCAGCCCCATTGGATGACCGCGCCGGCGACCGCGGCGGTCTTCGACGCTCTGGAAGCCGTGGGCGGCCCCGACTGCGCCCGTTTCGTCGGCGGTTGCGTGCGAAACGCCCTGGTCGGCCGCCCCATCGACGACATCGACATCGCCACCCGGCTGACCCCGGAGCAGGTCACGGCGGCGCTGCAGGCGGCGGGGATACGCGCCCTGCCCACAGGCATCGAGCACGGCACTGTCACCGCGATCTCGAGCCACCTGCCGCATGAGATCACCACCCTGCGCCGTGATGTCTCCACCGACGGCCGCCGCGCCACCGTGGCCTTCACCGACGACTGGCATGAGGACGCCGAGCGCCGCGACTTCACGCTGAACGCTCTCTACGCCCGGCGCGACGGCGGCATCTTCGACCCCACAGGCCATGGGGTGGCCGATGCCCGGGCCGGACGCATCGTCTTCGTGGGAGATCCCGAACAGCGGCTGCGCGAGGATCACCTGCGCAACCTGCGCTTCTTCCGGTTCTATGCGTGGTTCGGAAAGGGGGCGCCCGATCCGGCCGCGGTCGCGGCCTGCGCCGCCCTGAAGGACAGCGTCGACAACCTGGCGGCGGAGCGGATCTCCAAGGAGCTGCTGAAGCTGCTGGCGGCCGACGACCCCCGGGCCGCGGTGCGGCTGATGGCCGAGACTGGCGTCCTGGACGTGGTGCTCAAGCTGCCGGCCGACCTGGGCCGCTTCGAAGCGCTCTGCGGCATCGAAGGCGACCAGCTGTTCGAGAACGACCCGGTGCTGCGCCTGGCCGCCCTGCTGCCGAGCGATCAAGTGGCCGCCGCCCGCCTGGCCGAACGGCTGCGGCTCTCCAACCCCGACCGCGACCGCATCGTCGCCGCCCTGTCTCCGACGCCGGTCATGAAGAGCTGGATGAGCCCGCGCGAGATCCGGCGGGAAGTATACCGGGGCGGGCGAGGGACCTTCCGCGACCGCGCCAAGCTGGCCTGGGCGGCCGCGCCTCGGACGGCCACGACGATGCAGTGGCGTGGGCTGATCGCGCTCGCCGACGGCTGGAGCCCGCCGAGCCTGCCGCTCACGGGCGAGGAGGTGATGAACGCCGGCGTGCCGAAGGGTCCGCTGGTCGGCCGGGTGATCCGCGAAGTCGAGGACTGGTGGGTCGACAACGACTTCCTCGAGGACAAGCTGTCGATCATCGAGAAGCTCAAGGCCGTCGCCCAAGGCATGGTCTATTGAAGGTCGGCATCCTCAAGACCGGCCGCCCGCCCAGGCCGGCGATCCCGCAGTTCGGGACCTATCCCGACATGTTCAGGCGCCTGCTGGGGCCGGACGCCTACGACTGGCGCGTCTATGCGGCGGACGAGGGCGAGCTGCCGTCCGCGCCGGGGGATTGCGCCGCCTATATCGTCACCGGCTCGGCGGCTGGGGTCTATGAGAGCGATCCGTGGATCGGCGAGCTGCTGGACTGGCTGCGGGCCGCCAAGGGCCGAACGAAGCTGGTCGGGATCTGCTTCGGGCATCAGGCCATGGCCCAGGCCTTCGGCGGTCAGGTGATCAAGTCGCCCAAGGGCTGGGCGATCGGCCAGCAGGACTATCGCGTCGTCCGCGCCGAGCCCTGGATGGACGGCCCGCCCGCCATCCGCCTGCCGGGATCCCACCAGGACCAGGTTGTCGAGTTGCCGCCCAACGCCGAGGTGATCGCCGCGAGCGCCTTCACGCCGCTGGGCGCCCTGGCCTGGCGCGACCAGCCGGCGATCTCGATGCAGTTGCATCCGGAGTTCGAGCCCGACTACGCCCGGGCCCTGATCGAGGCCCGCCGGGGCAAGGTCTACACCGACGAGCAGGCGGACCGCGGCATCGCCAGCTACGAGGGGCCCGACGACCGCGCGCGCGTCGGCCTCTGGATCAATCGCTTCCTGCAGAGCTGAACACTCGCCTCATCCGCGAGTGCGCTTGACGAAACCCATGTCTCCGATTGTATTGGCATTGATTATGTCAATTGTCGGGGCGGGCTTTCCGATGCGGGTTTCGAACATGCTGGCCGGCGCCTTGGGCGCAGCGATCGTGGCCGGGTCGCCGGCTCCTGCGGCGGTGATGATGGCGACGTTCTACGGGTCCACGGACTTCGGCGGTCACGACTACGCGGGGCTGTTCGGGACCCCCGACAGCAGCCTGGCGTACAAATCGATGTCGCTGACCTTCGTCTACGACACCGCCCTCGGCGCCCGCGTGACGACGACGGGCGAGGACATGGTCGTGCAATCTGGCGGCCTGAACCCGATCCTCAGCGCCTCGATCACCATCGATGGCGTGACTCTCGATCTCGACCTGCCCGACTACGGCTATGCCAGTTCGACCGACGACTATTGGACCTGGCTGTCAGCCCGCGGGACCAACCCCGCCAACTACGACAACGAGCTGAGTGCGATGGTCATTGGCTCCGGCATGCCCGGCGACCTGGAGACCCCCTTCATGGCCTACGGCTATGGCGGCGGGTCCCTGCGGCTGTGGTCGCCTACCAACTTCGGCGAGGCCCTGGCCGAGACGGACTTCAACCTGGGCGGCGTCGAGGTGACCTATGTCGGCCCGTCCAGTCCGGGGCCTGTGCCCGAGCCCACGACCTGGGCGCTGATGATCGCCGGCTTCGGCCTGGCCGGCGCCGCCCTGCGCGCCCGCCGGCTGGCGGCGAGTTAGACGCCAAAGGTCATCCACACCACGGACTTCGGTCCCACGCCCTCCAGGCGCCGCCAGCCATAGCGCTCATAGAATCGCTGCGCCCGGTGATTGGCGGGCTGGCAGCCCAGGTGCGCGCGGCCCCCGACGGCGTCCAGCCATCGGTCCATCAGCGCCCGGCCCACGCCTCGGCCCTGAAGCTGAGGCAGCAAGTCGATGTGCAGGTGCGCCGGCGCGGCGTCGACGACGGGCTGCGGGACCGCCGGGGGATGGTGGATGTGGAAGGCGTCCCATTCGTCCCGCGTCCGGCGCTGGGAGGGTACGTCCGCGGTGTCCGCGTAGCGGTCGCGAAGCGCCGGCCACCAGTCCGCCGCGCAACGTGCCTCGAACGACCGGGTGTCCGGGGTCCCAAGGATGTACCCCGCCACGGCGCCCGTCTCGTCTTCGGCGACGAAGGCGTGCGCCGGCTCGAAGGTGGCGTAGGGCGCGGCGTAGATTTCGCCGATGATCCGAAGATCGGCGTAGAGGTGCGTGGCGTCCGCGCCGTTGTCGCCCGTCTTGAGGCAGATCTCGTACAGCGCGGACAAGTCCTCCCGGCGATAAGGGCGGATGACGCCGGTCATCCAGTCCTCCGCTGCAGGTCGCGGAGCGGGGCGAAGCTGATCAGGGTCGCCCCCGCCGCCGCGATCATCGCGGGTGTTTCCGGATCGGTCATGAGTTCGTGGTCGTCCACACGGATCTGCGGGTGGTCGGGGTCGTAGGCGCGCAGTTCCGGCCCATCCTCGACCGGGTGGACGTAGACCTCGGTGACGCCGGGCCGCAGGCGGGTGAGGATGTCGGCGAACGCTGCCTTCGCGGGCCGGCCCCAAGTGGTCGTCAGGTGGTCCGGGAAAACGAGGCCTCTCTCGGCGGCGAGCGTCCGCGCGGCGAAGCCCAATTCCGCCTCCGCCCGGGACCCGAACATCCGCAGCGGCAGGTCGTACTCGCCGGCCATCTCGACGAAGAGCTCGAAGTAGCGCCGGTCGATCTGCATCGTGCCCATGTGCGCGTCCAGATGCGTGACATCGACGCCCCAGGCTAAGGCCTGGTCAACCTGCGCCCGGCATTCTGCGCGGACAGCGTCGAGATCTGCGGCGGCCCACACCGCCGCGGCGGTGGCGGGCATGTAGCCTTCATCATCCTGCAGCGCGGCCGCGCCCGTGAGGCTGCGCCAGCGATAGCCCGGGTATTCGCAGGTCAGCGTCAGATGAACGCCGATCCCGCCCTTGAACGACCGGACGCCGTCCAGCGCCCAGGGGCAGGGGACCATCAGGGTCGCGCTGGTGGCGACGCCGGCGGCATGCGCGGCGGCCGTCGCCCGATTGGCCGCGGCGCTGGAGCCCAGGTCGTCGCAGTTGACGATCAGCAGCTTGGCGTCGGGCCCATACCCCAGGCGTTCGGCGAGGCTGACCAACGGTCAGGTCCAGGCCACCAGGGGCGGCATCGAGGACAGGATCGTCTCGATGTTGCCGCCGGCCTTCAGCCCGAACATCGTGCCGCGGTCGTAGAGCAGGTTGAACTCCACGTAGCGCCCGCGGCGGACCAGCTGTTCCTGGCGCTCGGCCTCGCCCCACGGTTCGCTCATCCGGTGGCGCACGATGCGCGGGTAGACGTCCAGGAACGCCTCGCCCACCGCCCGCGTGAAGGCGAAATCCTTCTCGAAGTCGCCGGAATTGTGCCGGTCGTAGAAGATGCCGCCCACGCCCCGCGGCTCGTTCCGGTGCGGCAGGAAGAAATATTCGTCGCACCAGGCCTTGTACTTCGGGTGCCATTCCGGATCGAACGGGTCGCAGGCCGCCTTCATGGCGGCGTGGAACAGCACGGCATCGTCGGCGTCCTGGCTGCGCTGTTCGTCCAGCACGGGCGTCAGGTCGGCCCCGCCGCCGAACCAGCTCTCCGCGGTCGACAGGAAGCGGGTGTTCATGTGCACCGTCGGGACGCGCGGGCTGCGCGGATGGACGATCAGGCTGATGCTGGCCGACACATAGGAAGGGTCCTTGTCGGCGCCTGGCATCTGGGCCGCCATCTCCGGTGAGAACTTGGCCATGGCGGCCGAGGTGTGCACTGCGGCCTTTTCGAACAGGCGGCCCTTGAAGAAAGCGCCGATCCCGCCGCCGACGCCCGTCTCCCGGGTCCAGGGCTTGAACTCGAAGCGGCTGGCGGGCTCGGGATACAGTTCGGGCGGGGCCTCGTCCTCCAGCCGCTCCAGCTCGGCGCAGATGCGCTGCTGGAGGCTTTCGAACCATTCCTTGGCGCGCTCGCGGCGGGTCAGGATCTCGGGAGGCAGGCTGGACATCGAGCTAATCTGTTCGTTCGCCGGTCGGAAAGGCGTTGATCTGCCTCAAGGCTTCGCCGAGCGCCAGCGTCGCGGCGGTCACCAGGTTCAACGAGCGGGCGCCCGGCGCCAGCGGGATGAGCAGCCGGGCGTCCGCGGCAGCATGCACGTCCTCCGGAACGCCGGCGCTTTCGCGACCGAACAGCAGCACGTCGTCGGGCCGGAACGCGAAGTCATGGAAGGGCATGGCCCCCTTCGTCGTGAACAGCACCAGACGTCCGAGCCGCGCCGGATCGCCGCGGAAAGCCTCCCAGCCGCTATGCCGGCGCACCTGCGCGACGGCCGCATAATCCATGGCGGCCCGGCGGATTGCGGCGTCGCTCAAGGGGAAGCCGCAGGGCTCGACCACGTCCAGCGGAACGCCCAGACAGGCGGCCAGCCGGATGGCGGCGCCCAGGTTTTGCGGAATGTCCGGTTGAAAAAGGGCCAAACGCATTCTAAGGCCTCTCGCCATCGGGCGTGGCCGGGGCGCAGGGGCACGAATCGCGGGTTGGCGGGCAGGTCGTTCGCATTCCTCCGTGTAACGTGCTCAGCCCCTGACCGCTCTCGGAACCGGCTCCTCCAGCACGCCTGGCGCGGGCCGCAAGCTTAAAGGTCCTCCGGCGCGTCGTGAGGGCCTCTATTCGAAGGGTAGCTTCAAGGTGGCCGACACCGTCGTGGGCGCAACTCCCGACCCGCACGCTCCGGGCGCAGACCCGAGCCGTCGCGACTTCATCCATATCGCCGCTGGCGCGGCCGCAGCCGGCGCCGCCTTGGCTGTCGTCTGGCCGCTGGTCGACCAGATGAACCCGGCCGGCGACACGCTGGCGCTCGCCTCGATCGAGTTCGACCTGACCAAGGTCGAGCCCGGCCAGCAGGTGGTCGTGAAGTGGCGTGGCAAGCCGCTGTTCGTGCGCAACCGCACGCCGGAACAGATCGCCGCGGCCGTCAAGGACGACAATGCCGCGCTGCGCGATCCGCAGACCGACGAAGAGCGCCACAAGCCCGGCAAGGCCGAGTGGCTGGTGCTGGTCGGCACCTGCACGCACCTGGGCTGCGTGCCCACGGTGGGTGGCGGCGACTACGGCGGCTGGTTCTGCCCCTGCCACGGCTCGCACTACGACACCTCCGGCCGCATCCGTAAGGGTCCCGCGCCGAAGAATCTGGAAGTGCCGACCTACGCCTTCCTGTCCGACACCAAGATCAAGGTGGGCTGAACCCGATGAGCGGACATTCCACCTACGAGCCGAAGACCGGCATCGAGCGCTGGCTCGACACCCGGCTGCCGATCGTGCGCTTCGCCTACGACACGGCCATCAGCTTCCCGACCCCGAAGAACCTGAACTACTGGTGGACCTTCGGCGGCATCCTGGCGCTCATGCTGGGCATCCAGCTGGTCACGGGCATCGTCCTGGCCATGCACTACGTGCCGCACGTGGACTACGCCTTCGCCTCGGTCGAACGCATCATGCGCGACGTCAACTACGGTTGGCTGATCCGCTACATGCACGCCAACGGCGCCTCGATGTTCTTCCTGGCGGTCTACATCCACATGATCCGCAACCTCTACTACGGCTCCTACAAGGCGCCGCGGGAGGTGCTGTGGATCCTGGGTTGCCTGATCTACCTCGCTATGATGGCCACGGCCTTCATCGGCTACGTGCTGCCCTGGGGCCAGATGAGCTTCCACGGCGCCGTGGTGATCACCAACCTGTTCGGGGCCTTGCCGATCATCGGCACGCCGATCACCACCTGGCTGTGGGGCGGCTTCGCGGTGGACAACCCGACGCTGAACCGCTTCTTCTCGCTGCACTACCTGCTGCCCTTCGTGATCGCGGGCCTCGTGGTCCTGCACATCTGGGCGCTGCACGTGCCGGGGAACAACAACCCGACCGGCGTGAACGTGAAGTCCGAGAACGACACCGTCCCCTTCCACCCGTACTACACGGTGAAGGATGGCTTCGCGATCGGGGTCTTCCTGCTGCTGTACGCCAGCTTCGTGTTCTACAACCCGAACGTCCTGGGCCACGCCGACAACTACATCCCGGCCAACCCGCTGGTGACGCCCGCGCACATCGTGCCCGAATGGTACTTCCTGCCGTTCTACGCGATCCTCCGCGCGGTGCCGGACAAGCTGGGCGGCGTGCTGCTGATGTTCGGCGCCATCGCCACCCTGTTCGTCCTGCCCTGGCTGGACACGTCCAAGGTGCGCTCGATGCGCTATCGCCCGCAGGCCAAGCTGTACTTCTGGATCTTCATCCTGGCGGCCCTGGTCCTCGGCTACTGCGGTGGTCAGCTGCCGGACGATCCGGTGATCGCCCAGCCCAGCGGCCTGATCCTGCTGGATGCGGACATCAACAGCTTCGTCTGGCTGAGCCGCGTGGCCACGCTCTACTTCTTCGCCTACTTCTGGATCATCCTCCCGGTCCTCGGCCTGACGGAAAAGCCGCTGCCGGTGCCGGAATCGATCTCGGAACCTGTCCTGTCGCATCCCGCCACGACGCCTGCGGGCGCCACGGCGTCGCCTGAAAAGAGGGGCTGAGCCTGAAGATGCTGCGCAAAGGTATCGCGCTCGCGGCGCTGGGGCTTGCCTTCCTTGGAAGCCCCGCGCTCGCCGCCCACCCCACGCCGGTGCTGAAGACGGTCGCCTGGTCGTTCGACGGCCCGTTCGGCAAGTTCGACACCGCCCAGCTCCAGCGGGGCTACAAGGTTTACCGCGAGGTTTGCGCCGCCTGCCATGCGATGAGCATGCTGTCGTTCCGCAACCTGGGTGAGCCCGGCGGCCCGTTCTACGACCCGAAGTACAAGAACCCGAACGACAACCCGTATGTGAAGTCGCTGGCCAAGGACATCCAGGTCAACGATATCGACTCCGATACGGGGGACGCGATCCAGCGCCCGGCGACCCCGGCCGACCGGTTCCCGTCGCCGTTCCCGAACGAGGCGGCCGCCAAGGCCTCCAACGGCGGCGCGATGCCGCCGGACCTCTCGGTGATCGCCAAGGGGCGGACGGGCGGTCCGGACTATCTCTACTCGCTCCTGACGGGCTACCGCGCCACGCCGGCCGGCCTGACCGTCAGCGCGGGCCAGTACTACAACGTCTCGATGTCGGGCGATCTGACCAGCGCCTGGACCGGCGACCACCACAAGGTGCCCCCCGGCGGCGTCATCGCCATGCCGCCGCCCCTCGAGGACGGCAAGGTGACCTTCGACGACGGCAAGCCGTCGACGGTGGACCAGCAGGCTCGGGATGTGGCGGCGTTCCTCTACTGGGCCGCCGAGCCCAAGATGATGCAGCGCAAGCAGTTCGGCTTGGGCGCCATGGTCTACCTGCTGATCTTCACGGTGCTGCTGTACTTCAGCTACCGCCGGATCTGGCGGAACGTCGCCCACTAAGGCGCGGCGACAAGCAGAGTTCCAAGGGCCCCGGAGCGATCCGGGGCCCTTTCGTTTGCGCCGCTATCGGACCGGCTGGACCAGCAGGCGGCCGGCGGGAAAATCGAACCGCAGGCGGAAATGGGCCAGGACCAGGCCTCCGATGACGCCGGCCACGTCGCCTTCGGGAGTCATAAGCCCCGCGGCCACGTCCCGCCCGCTCGCCCCGGCGAAGCGCATCTGCGGCAGGCGCGCCATCCAGACGCCGGCCGGATAAAGCTCCTTCGTCTTGGGTGCGTCCGGCGCCTCGGCGAGATCGTCGGCCAGCCGGACCGGCACATCGCCGCCGGTGGCGATCACGAAGCGGCCGGAAAGCTCGCGCGCATCGTCCGACACCGAAGCCTGCGCCGTGGGGCGGCCCAGGTCCCAGCCCAGGCGCAGCGCCCGTCCCGCGAACCGTGGCGCCCGTCCGGGCCGCGACAGGCGCAGGCGACAGGGGGCGTAGGCGACGTCCACCACGAAGCCTCTCAAGACGTCGGCGCCGATTACGCCTGCGCTGGGCGTCGGCAGGTTCCAAGTGCGCCCGTCGAGATCGGCGACCTTCACCGGCAGCGTCTTCACGCTCACGCCGGCGAGGCGTACGTCGCCGGTGAGGTCGGTGTCGGCGATGCCCTCGGCCTGGGCCTTGGTCTCGTGCAGCATCGTCTGGGCGGAGCCCGTGTCGATGATGTAGTCGCCCGGGATGCCGGCCACGCTGGCCGGCGCGGTAATGACCCCTCGCTCGAAGCGGCAGGCGATCTCCCCGGCCTCGGCGGAGCCGGCGGCGGTGACTGCGACCGTCAGGGCGAGGGCGCAGGCGGGGCGGGGACTCAAACGGCGCACGCCGGACCATAGCGCGAGATTTCGCCTTACCGCCGCCCCGTCTTGCCGCCTACATTGGAGAAATGCCCCACACGCCCGCTTGGCGGAGCTTCAAGCGCACCCAGGACCTCACCGTCGCCACGGCGGCGCTGATCTACGCCGGCGCCGTCGCACACGCGTTCGGGCGCCTGCCCGGCGGGAGCGAGCTGATCGTCCAGCGGACCCTGATCTGGCCGGCGGTCTTCCTCAGCCTATCGTTCACCCTGCCCCTGCTGATCGGCCCCGTGCGGCGGCCGCTGACCCGCTATGTCTGGATGAGCTTCCAGGCCGGGTTTGGACAGAACCTGCGCTCGATCCTCTACGGCGTCGCCCTGCTGGGCGGGGCGGCTGGGCTGATCTACTGGCAGATCTCCAACGCGGCGAACGGTGGCCGTTACCCCGCGGGCGTCTTCTCCGGCTATGCCGCGGGCATCGGCATCCTGGCGGCCCAGGCGGCGCTGGTTCGGGTGCTGGAGAAGCACCCCGACGTCAGGAAGCAAATCGAACTCTAGGCCTCGCCGCCGCGCCCGCCGCCGTTGCGGGCGAACAGGGCCAGGGTGCGCAGGCGCGAAAGGCGCGCGCTGTCGGCGTGGAAGCCGTTCGGGGCCACGAAGGCATGGCCAGCGTCGTACATATAGACCGGTAGCTCGGGGTGCGCCTGGCGGATCGCGTCCACATCGGCCGGCGGGATCAGCTCGTCCGATTTGCCCAGGTGCAGGACGGTGGGGACCTTCGGCGCCTCGGACAGATAGTCCGTAATCTGGCCGCCATAGTAGCACGCCACCGCCGAGAGCCCGGCGCAGCGCGAGGCCGCCACCCAGGCGGTCGTCCCGCCGAAGCAGAAGCCGAGCAGGAATACCGGCGGCGACAGCGCGTTGATCGCCGCCTGCACCCCGTCCAGGACGTCGGCGCCCCAGTGGGTGGCTCGGGCGAAGCCGTCCTGGCGCTGGAACAGGGCCGGGTCGGTGTCCCGCTCCGCGAAGCCCTTCTGGAAGCGATCGAACAGGCTGGGGACCAGCACCTCGTAGCCATCCTCGGCGAAGCCGTCGGCCAGATCGCGCAGGTGCGGCGTCACCCCCCAGATGGCGTGGCAGATCACCAGGCCTCCCCGCCGGGCGTCACTTGGTGCGGCGCGGTAGGCGTCGAAGGCGAAACCGTCGCGGGCGCTCCTGAGCTGGACGACCTCGCCCACGCCTCAGGCCTTGTCGAACAGCTCGAGCGTCCGGTGGCGGGCCAGGTCCGCGGCCTCGGCGTTGTAGCGCTCGGGACTTTCGTTGTTGAACCCGTGCCCCGCGCCTTCATAGATGTAGACCGGCACCTCGGGATTGGCGGCGGCCAGCGCCGCGGCCACGTCGTCTGCGGGGATGCCGGGATCGGTGCGTCCCAGGTGGACGATGACCGGGCACAAAGGCTTCAGGCCGGCATTCGCCTGCACCATGCTGCCGTAATAGCTCGACGCGGCGGCCAGGCCCTCGACCTTGGCGGCGGCCAGCCAGGCCAGCGAGCCGCCATAGCAGTAGCCCACCACGTGCACCTTGCCGCCGTGCTTGTTCAGGAAGTCGCGGCAGGCGCCGATGTCGCCCAGCGCCTGCTCCAGGGGCGTGCCGCGGGCGTGGGTCAGGCCGGCCTGCAGGCCCTCGGTGTCGTGGTCGGCGGTGAAGGCCCATTCGCGCCGGTCGAACAGCGAGGGCGCCAGGGCCTCGTAGCCCATCTTGGCCCAGCGCTCGACGTCGGCGCGGACGTGCCGGTCGATGCCGAAGATCTCCTGCAGCACGATCACGCCGCCCTTGTGCGGCGTGAAGGCGGGCTCATGGTAGGCGCTGAACTCGAAGCCGTCGGCCCCTGCGATCTTGATCGTCTCACCCATGCTCGCCCTCCCGATGCTGACCTAGACGTTGAAGCGGAAGTTCATGACGTCGCCGTCCTGAACCACGTACTCCTTGCCCTCCTGGCGGAACTTGCCCGCTTCGCGCGCGCCAGCCTCGCCCTTGAACTTGATATAGTCCTCGTAGGCGATGGTCTCGGCCCGGATGAAGCCCTTCTCGAAGTCGGTGTGGATCACCCCGGCCGCCTGAGGGGCCGTATCGCCCTTGTGGATCTGCCAGGCGCGGGCTTCCTTGGGCCCGACCGTGAAATAGGTCTGCAGGCCCAGCAGGTGATAGGCCTCGCGGATCAGCTTGTTCAGGCCGGGCTCGGTGAGGCCCAGGGTCTCCAGGAACTCGGCCCGCTCGGCCGGGTCCAGCATGGCGATCTCGCTCTCGATCTGGGCCGAGATCACCACATGGTCGGCGCCGTCCCGCTTGGCGCGTTCGGCCACGGCCTTCGACAGGTCGTTGCCGGTGGCGGCCGAGGCCTCGTCCACGTTGGAAACATAGAGCGCTGGCTTGGAGGTGAGGAGCTGCAGCATCCGCCATGCCTTCTCGTCCTCGGCCGACACCTCGGCCTTGCGGGCCGGGCGGCCGGCGTTGAGCTCCGTCAGGGCCAACTGGACCAGGCGCAGGGTCTGGGCGCTCTCCTTGTCGCCCGTCTTGGCGCGCTTCTCCAGGTTGACGACGCGCTTCTCCAGGCTCTCGAGGTCGGCCAGCATCAGCTCGGTCTCGATGGTCTCCAGGTCGGCCAGCGGATCGACCTTGCCCTCCACGTGGGTGATGTCGTCGTCGATGAAACAGCGGGCGACGAAGGCTACGGCGTCACAATCGCGGATGTTGGCCAGGAACTGGTTGCCCAGGCCCTCGCCCTTCGAAGCGCCCCGCACCAGGCCGGCGATGTCCACGAAGTTGATCCGCGCCGGGATGATCTCCTTGGACGGGATGACGGCGGCCAGCGCCTCAAGGCGCGGCTCGGGCACCGCCACGTCGCCGGTGTTCGGCTCGATGGTGCAGAACGGATAGTTCGCGGCCTGGGCCGAGGCGGTCTGGGTCAGGGCGTTGAACAGGGTCGACTTGCCCACATTGGGCAGGCCGACGATGGCGACTTTCAGGGCCATGGGTCGGTGCGGTTCCTTGGATAGAAGGCGCCGCACCTAGCATGGACGACCCGCGAGGCGAAGCGGTGTCGACCGCCTCCGGCGGCCTAGTTGTTGCCGCCGATGAGGTCGCCGAGGCCGCCGAGGATCGAGCCTTCGCCGCGGTTCTGGCCGGTTCCGCCGGCGGCCGCCAGCATGCGGCCGGCGAGGCGGGAGAAGGGCAGGGACTGGATCCAGACCTTACCCGGGCCGCGCAGACGGGCGAAGAACAGGCCCTCGCCGCCGAAGAAGACGCTCTTCACGCCGCCGGCCATGACCAGGTCGAAGTCGACGCCGGGCGTGTAGGCGGCCAGGCAGCCGGTGTCGACGTGCAGTTCCTCGCCGGGCTTCAGTTCGCGCTCCACCACGGTGCCGCCCATCTGGACGAACACCCAGCCGTCGCCCTCCAGCTTCTGCATGATGAAGCCCTCGCCGCCGAACAGGCCGGTCATCATGCGGCGCTGGAACTCGATGCCGATGGAGACGCCGCGGGCGGCGGCGAGGAAGCTGTCCTTCTGGCAGATCAGCCGCCCGCCCAGCTCGCCCAGGTTCAGCGGCAGGATCGCGCCGGGGGTCGGCGAGGCGAAGGCCACCCGCGCCTTGCCAGAGCCGTTGTGGGTGAAGACGGTGGTGAACAGGCTCTCGCCGGTGACCAGGCGCTTGCCGGCCCCCAGCAGCTTGCCCATGAAGCCGCCGTCGGCGCCCCCGGAGCCGTCGCCGAACACGGTGGTCATGCCCACCGCCGCGTCCTTCCAGACCAGGGCGCCGGCCTCGGCCACAGCGCTTTCGCCCGGGTCCAGTTCGATTTCCACGAACTGCAGTTCCTGGCCCTTGATCTCGAAGTCGATGTCGTCGGCGACGCTGGCGTTGCGGTGGTGGACCCAAGGGCTCGGGGACATGGAAAGGCTCCTGATTCTGCGGTCGCTATGTACGTCGGGCGATGGAGGCGGGCCAGACCGTCGTGCGGCCCGGCCCACCCCGCCTCAGATGCTGGCCTGCATCCGGTAGAGCCCGGCATAGACGCCGCCGGCGGCCACGAGCTGCTCGTGCGTGCCTTCCTCGGCGATCCCGGCCGGGGTCAGCACCAGGATGCGGTCGGCATGGCGCACGGTGGAGAGCCGGTGGGCGATCACCAGCGTCGTCCGGTGGCGGCTGAGGGCGAACAGGGCGTCCTGGACGGCCCGCTCACTCTCGTTGTCCAGGGCGCTGGTGGCCTCGTCGAAGATCAGGATCGGCGGGTCCTTCAGGAAGGCCCGGGCGATGGTCAGCCGCTGCTTCTGGCCGCCTGAGAGCTTGACGCCCCGCTGGCCGATATCGGTGTCGTAGCCTTGCGGCAGCGCCAGGATGAAGTCGTGGGCGTTGGCCGCCTTGGCCGCGGCTGCCACCTCCGCGTCCGAGGCCTCGGGGCGGCCGTAGCGAAGGTTGTCGGCCACCGTTCCGGCAAACAGGTAGACGTCTTGCTGTACGATCCCGATGTGCCGGCGCAGGGAGGCGACGGTGACGTCGCGCACGTCCGTACCGTCCACCAGGATCCGCCCGTCGGCCACGTCGTAGAAGCGCGGGACGAGGGCGCACAGCGTGCTCTTGCCCACCCCGGAGGCGCCGACCAGGGCCACGAACTCGCCGGCCCGGATATCGAGCGAGAGGTTCCGGAACACCGGACCTGCGCCCTCGTAGCCGAAACCCACGTCGCGGAAGGCGATGGCGCCGCGCGGCCGGGGCAGGTCGCGCGCGCCGGGGCGGTCGCGGACGTCCGGCCGGGTCTCCAGGATCTCCATCACTCGCTCGAACCCGGTCCAGCCCTGCTGCCAGAGACGCGCGAAGTTGGCGAGGCGCTGGATCGGGTCGACCAGCACAGCCACGCAGAGCAGGAAGGTGACCATGCCCGCCACGTCCAGGCCGCCCTGGACCACGCGGATGCCGCCCAAAACAATGACCAGGACCGTCAGAAGCTGGGCGAAAGTGGCCGTGCCGGCCGAGAAGAAGGCCTCGCTGAGATAACCCACCCGCCGGCTCTCCAGGAACCGGTTGTTCTCGACATCGAAGCGTCGCGTCTCAAGGTCCTCGTTGGCGAAGGACTTGACCACACGGATTCCCGCCAGCGAGTCCTCGACCCGCGCGTTGATCTCGCCGATCCGCTGGCGGCTGAGCTTGAGCGCGGCGCCCATCCGCCGGTTGAAATGCAGGGCGTACAGCGCCGCGAGCGGCATCAGGCCCACCACCAGCAGGGCCAGCGGCCCGTCCAGCCAGGCGAGGATCGCTGTCACCCCCACCAACTTCAGGCCGGCGATGGCCAGATCCTCCGGCCCGTGGTGGTAGAGCTCGCCTAGCGACGACAGGTCGTGGGTGATCCGGCTCATGAGCTGGCCGACCCGCTGGCGGTCGTAGAAGCTGAACGACAGCTTCTGGCAGTGCTCGAACAGCTCGCGCCGCAAGGCCCCTTCCATCCGCGCGCCCATGACGTGGCCCTTGTAGTCCACGAACAGGAAGCTGGCGGTCTGCACTGCCAACAGCGCCAGCATGACGCCGCCCATGGCGTAGATGGGAGCGAGGTCGGGGAGCGCGCCGTCCTGCAGGCGCTGGGTGACGCTTCGGGCGCAGAGCGGCAGGACCAGCGCCGTCAGGGAGACGAGCAGGGCGCAGCCGACATCGGCCGCCAGCAGAGGCAGATGGGGCCGGTAGTAGGACAGGAACCTGCGCACGCGGCCGGACGGCCGGACCGCCGGATCGTCGCGCTGGAGGAGGAGGGCCTCGGCCGCGCGGGGCGGATGAGGCGGGAGGTGGCTACGGTCGGCGTCGGACCGCGCCGGCGCCCTCCGGGTTTGGGTCGGCATGGATCTTCATGTCCTGAAGGTGAGAGGGGGCTCCTTTCGGGTTGGACATGAAGGTTTTCATCTGGCTCTCCCCAGCCGCCGTAAGCGCGACGCGGAAGACTATGTCGCGGGCCGGCCAGCCGCGCAACGCCGGTATCCGGCGCCTCAGCCCTCGGCGAGCGCCTTGGCGGCCAGGTCGCGCCAGTGCTTGCCTTCCTTGCGGAACTGGGCGGCGAGTTTGGTCAGGCGCTTGTCCATCTCGGCGATGGCGGCCTGCGCTTCGGCCTTCCGGCCGCTGCGGGCCATGAAGGCGGCATAGCGGGCCTGGCCCTCGAAGCCGGGCATGCGTTGGGCGGCTTCGGCCAGGGCGGTGTCCGCCTCGGCGGTGCGCCCCACCGCCTCGTAAGCGCGGCCTAGGGCCAGGACGGCGGTCGGCGTGTAGGCGTCGGCGTCGTCCCGCGGCAGGCGCTCCAGGACCGCGAGCGCCTCGGGGCCCCGGTCCAGTTCCAGCAGGGCGTTCGCGCGGCCGAGCAGCAGGGCGGGGTCTTCGGCATGGATGCCGTGGGCCGCCTCGGCGTAGAGGCGCTCGGCTTCCTCGTGGCGGCCGAGGGTGGTGGCGGCCTGGGCCAGGCGGGACTGGTTGCGGACGGTGGGCGTGTCCTCGCAGGCCTGCTTGGCCTCACGGTATTCGCGCAAGGGATCGAGGGCGGCGCGGGCCGTGCGCTCCAGCCGCCGGGCGGCCGGTCCGCGGGTCAGCTCCGGCAGGACGATCGCCAGGAAATAGACCAGCCCGCCGATGGGCTGGAAGATCAGGATGATCCAGAGCCAGAACAGCTCGCGGCCGGTGCGGACCACATGGACGGCCAGGGCGATCGAGACGATCAGTGACAGGCCGATGAGCGGCAGGGAACCGCCGAGCAGGTTGAACAGGCTCATGACTCGCCCCGGGCCAGCTTGCGCGGGTCCAGCTTCTCGGCGGGGGCCAGGCGCATGACCTCGGCCTGGTATTTCTCGTCCTCGCCCATGGCCAGCAGCGGGGCCGCGTCGGCGCAGGCCTGTAGCAGCGGCTCCACCCACTTCATGTCGGCCTTGTGGAAATCGGAGAGTACGTGGCCTTGGACCAGCGCCTTGTCGCCCGGGTGCCCCGTGCCCAGGCGGGCGCGCCGGAAATGGGGACCGATCTGGGCGGTGATGGAGCGGATGCCGTTGTTGCCCGCCGCCCCGCCGCCGGCCTTCATCCGGAAGCGGCCGGGCGCCAGGTCGATCTCGTCGTAGAAGACGACCAGGTCCTGGGCGGGATCCAGCTTGAAGAACTTCACCGCCTCGCCCACCGCGCGGCCGCTCTCGTTGTAGTAGCCCTGGGGCTTGAGGATCAGGGCGCGGACGGGCCCCTGGGGCGTGTCGATCGAGCCCTCGGAAGCCTGGCCCTGGAAACGAGAACGCGCCGCTGAGAAGCCCCAGCGGCGCGCGATCTCGTCAACGGCCATGAAGCCGATGTTGTGGCGGTTCTTCGCGTAGGTCGGACCGGGATTGCCCAGGCCGGCGATGATCAGCACATCGACCCCCGCGGGAACGCGACGCCCTTAGGCCTCGGCTTCGCCTTCGGCGGCTTCGCCCTCGGCGGCGCCGGTGTCGACCTTGGCGGCGGCGATCGAGGCCACGACCACGTCGGCTTCAATGGCCGCTTCGACCTTGGCGGGCAGCTTCAGGTCGGAGACGCGGATGCTGTCGCCGATTTCCTTGCCGGTCAGATCGACGACGATCTCTTCCGGGATCGAATCGGCGTGGCAGGCCACGGTGACCGTGTGCAGGGCGATGTTCAGCGAACCGCCGCGCTTCAGGCCAGGCGATTCTTCCTGGTGCGAGAAGTGCACGGGCACTTCGATCTTGATCTGCTGGTGCTCGTCGACGCGGTACAGGTCGAAGTGCACCGGCTCGTCGGTCACCGGGTGCATGTCGACGGCCTTGGCGATGACCGGCTGGGTTTCCTTGCCGTACTTCAGGGTCACCAGGTGGCCCAGCAGCTTGCCGGTGTAGAGCGCCTTGCGGAACTCGTTCGACTTCACGGCGATGGCCACGGGGGCCTTGTCGCCGCCGTACAGCACGCCGGGCACCATGCCCGAGCGGCGGGTGTCGCGGGCGCCGCCGGTGCCGGTCCGCTCGCGCACTTCAACGTTCAAAACGATCTCGGCCATGGCCTTGCCTCAAAACGAAACCGCCGCGCGTCTCGCGCGCGGCGATGGGAAGTCAAACCCATATGGGTCGAAAGGGTGCGCGTAGATACACAAAAGCCTTGGCCGGCGCAACCGGCCGAAGCTGCGGCGCGTCAGCTCTTGCGTTTGCCCTTTTTCGCCGGGGCCTTCTTGGTGGGCATGCCCTTGGCGATGGTCTTGGCGTCGGGGATGTACCGGGCCTCGTAGGGCTCAGGCAGGCCGGCGGCGCGGATCACGCAGCGGCCGGTGTCCATCATGGCGTGCTGACCGAGGCAGAAGACGTCCTCGTAGTTCGGGCGGGCGACGGCCAGGCACTGGTAGAGGTTGAGCTTCGAGGTGCCCATGCACATGCCGATGTTGGGCTCGTGGGTGAGGGCCATCAGCTGTTCGGCATTGGCGTCGGTCGCCTCGCCCAGGGCCGCGAGGGCGGCGATCGCCAGCCCGCGGATCACCGTCGGCGTATAGGGCGGCGGCGCGGCGGTCGCGGTGAGTCCCAGCGAGGAGACGCCCATCGAGGCCTGCTGCAGGCGCGCGGTCTCCTCCACGTCCCCCAGCATGGCCGAGGCGGACAGGCTCTTGGCGCCGGCCAGACGCGCCTCCCGGCCGGGCACGTCGGCCTTGGACCAGGGCTGCTTCTGGATGTCGTAGGCGGCCTGCTTGACGGCCTTGCCCTGGTCGTAGAGCCGCTGGGCGTCGCCGCCCAGGGTGGCGATCACCAGCCCCGCGGCGCTGGCCGAGCCGGAGATGCCGACGGCATAGGCCGGGTCCTTCATGATCTCGTAGGCGATCTGGCGCCGCTGGACGGGGTCCTTGGCGTAGACACGCACGCCTTCGACGAAGGCCTTGTCCTGCAGGGCGATGACCGCGGAATAGGCGATGGAGCCGCGGACCAGTTGCTGCGGCTCGTAGGACGCGCCGGTCTGCAGCGAGCGGGCCACCGCTGCGCCGTCGGCGAAGTCGGGCGTGATCCCGGTCGTGCGGACCATGTAGTAGCGGTAGGCCGAGGCCAGCTCGATCAGCTTCGGCGACAGGCTCACCGTCGGCGCGGCCGGCGGGGGCGGCGTGATCACGGGCGGTGGTTCGGCGCAGCCGGCCAACAGCGCGGCGCCCAGGACCGCGATGGCCGCGGATCGGATCGGAAGACGGAACGGCATCAGACGCTTTCCCCCTCTTGCGAGTGGTGATTCTCGTTTGTCCGCCCCCGGGTACCCCATGGATTACCCGCCCAGGCGCCGCCTGGGCAAGTCATGGGATCAGTCGAACAGTTTCGACACGCTCTCTTCGTTGGCGATGCGGCGGATCGCCTCGCCGATCAGGCCGGAGCAGCTGACGTAGCGGATCTTGGGCGCGGTCCCGACGCGATCGGGCGGGGCGATGGAGTCGGTCATCACCAATTCCTTCAGCACCGAGGCCTCCACGCGCTCGATGGCGCCGCCGGACAGCACCCCGTGGCTGACATAGGCCGAGACCTCGGTGGCCCCGCCGTCGATCAGGGCCTGGGCCGCGTTGCACAGCGTGCCGCCGCCGTCGATCATGTCGTCGAACAGGATGCAGCGGCGCCCGGAGACGTCGCCGATGATGTTGGCCACCTCGCTCTTGCCCGGGCCTGAGCGGCGCTTGTCGACGATGGCGAGCTCGGTGTTGAGCCGGCTGGCGACGGCCAGCGCCCGGACCACGCCGCCCACGTCGGGCGAGACGATCATCAGGTCCTTGGGCTTCTCGTAGTTCTCCTTGATGTCGGCGGCCAGCAGCGGCGCGGACAGGAGGTTGTCGGTGGGGATGTCGAAGAAGCCCTGGATCTGGCCTGAGTGCAGATCCATCGTCAGGACCCGGTCTGCGCCGGCCCGGGTGATCAGGTTGGCCACCAGCTTGGCCGAGATCGGGGTGCGGCCGCCGGTCTTCCGGTCCTGGCGCGCATAGCCGAAGTAGGGGGTGACCGCGGTGATCCGCCGCGCCGACGCGCGCTTCAGCGCGTCGATGCAGACCAGCAGCTCCATCAGGTGGTCGTTGGCCGGATAGCTGGTGGACTGGAGGATGAAGACGTCCTCGCCGCGGACGTTCTCGTCGATGGTGACCCAGACTTCGTTGTCGGCGAAGCGTTTCACCTGGGCCCGCGTCAGGGGCACGTCGAGGTGAGAGGCGACGGCCTGGGCCAGCGTACGATTCGAGTTGCCGGCCAGCAGCTTCATCGACCCCGACTCCCCTAGGTGGATTTGCGCGGCTTGTAGCAGGGGATCGCGCGCGGGCAAGGGGCGATCCGGCGATCCATCACGGGGGCGCTATTGGCCACGCCCTAACCAAGAGGTTATGCCGAAGACCGACGCCACGTTTCGACGCCCGAACCTCGGAGACGCATGCCCCATCACACCCCGCTGATCGCCACCATCGTCGCCGGCCTCACCGTCGCCTTCGGGCTGGGGGCGCTGGCTCATCGATTCCGGATCTCGCCGCTGGTGGGATACCTGGCGGCGGGGGTCCTTGTGGGTCCGTTCACGCCTGGCTTCGTGGCCGACCAGGAGCTCGCCCAGGAGCTCGCCGAGATCGGCGTCATTCTGCTGATGTTCGGGGTGGGCCTGCACTTCTCCCTGAAGGACCTGCTCTCGGTCCGGGTGATCGCGATTCCAGGCGCCCTGGGCCAGATGGCTGCGGCGACCCTGCTGGGCATGGTCCTGGCCCACGTCATGGGCTGGCCGCTGGTCTCCGGGCTCGTATTCGGGCTGGCGCTCTCGGTCGCCTCCACCGTCGTCCTGCTGCGGGCGCTGCAGGAGCGGCGGATCGTGCAGACCGACAAGGGCCGGATCGCCGTGGGCTGGCTGATCGTCGAGGACCTGGCGATGGTTCTGGCCCTCGTGCTCTTGCCCGCTTTGGCGGACGCAATCGTCCCCGCGGGCGAAGGCGCGGGGCAGGGCTGGGTCCTCCCGCTGGCGATCACGATCGGCAAGGTGATCGCCTTCGTCGCCTTCATGCTGATCGTCGGCCGGCGCGTGATCCCGTGGATCCTGCATTGGGCGGCGCACACCGGATCGCGCGAGCTGTTCCGGCTGGCCGTGTTCGCGATCGCCCTGGGCGTGGCGTTCGGGGCGGCCCTGCTGTTCGACGTCTCGTTCGCCCTGGGTGCGTTCTTCGCCGGCATGATCCTGGCCGAGTCCGAGCTCAGCCAGCGGGCGGCCGAAGAAACGCTGCCCCTCCGCGACGCCTTCGCGGTGCTGTTCTTCGTCTCGGTGGGCATGCTGTTCAACCCCAACGTCCTGGTGGAACAGTCCTGGGCCCTGCTCGCGACCGTGGCGATCATCGTGCTCGGCAAGTCCCTGGCCGCCTTCGTTATCGTGCGGGCGTTCCGGCACGACAATTCGACAGCCCTGACCATCGCGGCGTCCCTGGCCCAGATCGGGGAGTTCTCGTTCATCCTGGCTGGGCTCGGCGTGGGCCTGAAGCTGCTGCCGGAGGAGGGCCGCGATCTGATCCTGGGCGGGGCCATCATCTCGATCCTGCTCAATCCGATGATCTTCGCCGCGGTGATGCGCGCCCGGCCCAAGGTCGCGGCCGCCGAGGTCAAGGCGCCCGAGCCCGCCAATGACTTCCTGCCGACCGCCCTGACCGAGCATGTGATCGTCGTCGGCTTCGGCCGGGTCGGGGCATCGGTGGCCGAAGGATTGGAGGCGGCGGGGCGGCCGTTCCTGGTGGTCGAGGTCGACGATGCGGCGCGCCGGCGCGCGCGGGACGCAGGGTTTGAGGTGCTGGCCGGCCATGCCGCCGATCCACAAGTGCTCGCCGCGGCCGGAGCCCGGGCCGCCCATCGGCTGATCTGCACCATCCCGGACGGCTTCGAGGCCGGCGGCGTGACCGAGCAGGCGCGGCGGGTGAACCCGGACCTGGAGATCATCGCGCGCGCCCATTCGGAGGCCGAGGTCGAGCACCTTTTGAAGCACGGTTGCGACATGCCTGTCTCGGGCGAGCGCGAGTTGGCCGCGGCCATGCTGGCCAAGGCGCGGCCGGCAAGAGCCAAGCGCCCGGCGGCTCCGGAGGCTGTGCCGGAGCCCCCGCCGCCACCTCCGGAGGGGCGGCCGCTGCTGGACGATGCCGAATGGGCGCTGCTGTCCGTCGCGCGGCTCGACGGCTTTGCGGTCGGCCAGGAGATCGACCGTGCCGCGCTGTTCGTGGGCGCCGAGCGGATCGGCAAGTTCGGCGAGGAACGGCTGCGTGTGGCCACGGCCGGCCTCAAGGCGAAGGGCCTGCTGGCGGACCTGGGCGGCGACCGGATCAGCCTCACGCCCGCGGGTCTGAGCCTGGTCGCCCTGGCGCCGGTCTATTAGTTCAGCACGATCGCGGAGAGCAGGCGGCCATAGTCCGGCTCGCCCTGCTTGAAGGCGCGCCGATTGGAAAAGAACAGGTCGGGCTCGGCGCAGGTGTCGCGGCCGATCCATTCGCACTGGGCGATGCCGGCGGCGCGCAGCCGGGCGAGGACGAAGCCCGGCAGGTCGAACTGGCGCTTGTCGGGCGCCGCGCCGGCGCTGAAGAAGCGTCCGTAGGCGGGATCGGCGTCCGTGAACCGCTGCACATACTCCAGCCCGACCTCGTACGAGGCCGGACCGATGCAGGGGCCGACGGCGGCCACGATCCGGTCGCGCCGGGCGCCCAGAGCTTCCATGCGCGCGATGGCGTGCTCGGCGACCCCGGTCAGGGCGCCCTTCCAGCCGGCGTGGGCGGCCGCGACCACCCGGGCCGAGGCGTCGGCGAACAGGATCGGCGCACAGTCCGCGGCCAGCGCCCCGCAGACAACGCCGGCGGTGGCGGTGACGACCCCGTCGGCCTGCGGCGGCCCTGCCGGCCACGGACCGTCGGCGACCACGGCGGTGGCCGAGTGGACCTGATAGGCGGTGACCAGCTCGCCGCCCAGGTGGGCCGCGGCGCGGCGGCGGTTCTCGCTGACCGCCTCAGGGTCGTCGTTGGAGCCCACGCCCACGTTCAAGCTGGCGTAGATTCCCGTGGAGACCCCGCCCTGGCGCGTGAAGAACGCGTGGCGGACGCCCGGCAGATCCAGCAAGGGCGAGGTGAGCACGGGGAGCTGGGTCACGTCAGGCCTCCTCGAACGCCGGCGGCGTCCAGCCGGGAGAGTGGATGCAGCAGACCTTGAACAGTTCGCCCATCTGGTCGCCGCCGACCAGCCGGTTGAGCTGGCGGCCGATCACCGGGGCCTTATCGGGACGGGCGCGGACCAGGGCCTCGGCCCGCTCGCCGATCCCGGCCCGCGCCAGGAAGGCGGCCTGGGTCAGGATGGCGGCCTCGGCCCCGGCCTTGCGGGCGGCCGCCATCACGGCCGGGAAGTCGGCGTGGACGGTGAGGTCGGCTTCGCCGGGACAGGCCAGGGGATCGACGCGCTCGTGCCGGACCAGCGCCTGCAGCGTGTCGCCGAACCCCGGCTGGTCGCGTCCATAGTCGATGAGCAGCGCCGCCCCGCCGTCGCGCGCCAGCCGCTCGCCGATCGCCGCGCCGAGGGCCTCCTGCGCGGCGGAGCGCTCGTAGACCACGCCCTCCCGGGCGTCGGGCAGGGCGATGGGGGCGGGGACGAGGCCGAAGCTGAGGCGCCGGTCGTCGGATAGCCCGACCACCTGCTCCGCCCAGCCCACCGGCGTACGGACGAACTGGCGGACGGGCAGGCAATCGAGGAGCTCGTTGGCCACCAGGACCATCGGCTGGCCGCCGGGAACCTCGTCAAGGCTCTGCGCCCAGCGAACGCCGTCCGGAAGCCGCGCGGCCTGCAGGGCGGCGAGGGGCTCGGACGTCTCCACCAGCCAGACGTCGGCCGCTTCCAGGAAGGCGGGCAGAAGCCGCGCGGCGCGCAGCAGGTCGCTCATCAGCGTGCCGTCGCCGGGACCCATCTCGACGAGGACGAACCGCGAAGGCGCGCCCATCGCCTGCCAGACGGACATGGCCCACACGCCGATCAGCTCGCCGAACATCTGGCTGACCAGGGGGGCAGTGATGAAGTCGCCGTCCTCGCCCAGCGCCGGCCGGGTGGCATAGTAGCCGTCCTGCGGGTCGTGCAGGCAGGCGGTCATGTACTGGGCGACGGTCAGCGGCCCGGTCTGGGCGATCTGGGCCGCCAGCCGCTCGCGCAGGCCCGCGCTCACGCAGGCTTGCTGGCGGGGTGGGAGTCGGGCTCGACACCCGCCGCGGGCAGGGCCGGCGGCAGGGGTTCGCGCATCCCGCGCCAGATCAGATAGAGGCCGCCCAGCACCATCGGCGCGGACAGAATCATGCCCATGGTGAGGCCCAGCGGCAGGTTGTCGAGGCCGGCGTCGGGTTCGCGCACCGTCTCGATCGCGATGCGGAAGATGCCGTAGAAGAGGACGAAGATGCCCGCGATCACGCCGCGTCGGTTGCCCAGCTTCGCCCCGTGCGTGGCCCAGCGCAGGATGAGAAACAGGATCAGCCCCTCGAAGGCGGCCTCGTACAGCTGGCTCGGGTGGCGCACGACGTCGCCCGCCGGGCAATAGCCGAAGCTTTCGCGGATCTGGTCGTTGCAGAAGACGAAGCCCCAAGGCAGGCCCGGCGCCTCCCGCCCCCAGAGCTCGCCGTTGATGAAGTTGGCGCAGCGCCCCAGGAAGTGGCCGATGGGGTAGGCCGGCGCCACCACGTCCGCGATCCGCAGCAGGTCCAGCCTGTTGCGCCAGGCGAAGATGATCATGGCGAGGGAGACGCCGATGACGCCGCCATGGAAGCTCATCCCCCCCTCCCAGACCCGGAAGATGCTGAGCGGGTCTGCCAGGGTCTGCGAGAGCGGGGTGTAGAACAGCACGTGGCCCAGACGGCCGCCACCGATCACCCCGATGGCGATCCACAGGATCAGGTCGTCCATCTGCTCCGGCGTGAACGGCGCCGGCCGGTGCGTCCAGAGTGCGGTGTTCCGGAGCAGGCCCGTGGCATAACGCCACCCCAGCAGGATGCCCGCCACATAGGCCAGGGCGTACCACCGGATGGCGAAAGGCCCGAGCTGCACGAGGATCGGATCGATGTTCGGGAACGGCACTTCTCAGGCGACTCCTGCGTTCAGAACAGCGACTTAGAGGAGAAGGCATTCGCTTTCATCCCCTGAAGGGCCATATAGACGAACGGACGGGCCAGTTTCGGCCAAAGAAGACAAGAATGCAGACGCAGAACCCCATCCTCGACGAGATCGCGAAACTCAGCACCGCCGCCATGGGCCTGGCCCAGGCCGCCGGCGAAGAGGCGAAGGCCGCGTTCCGCAGCCAGACCGACCGTCTGGTGGCGGAAATGGACCTGGTGCGGCGGGAAGACTACGACGCGCTCAAGGCCGAAGTGGCCACGCTTCGCCAGGAAATCGAGGCCCTGAAGGCCGCGAAATCGCCCCGAAAGGCCGCGAAAGGCTCGTGAGAACAGTGCACGCCACGCGAAAGCTGTTCGCGTGTCGCAAGAACCCGGTGACACTGACCTCCAGAAACGGTCTAGGGTCTTTCATGCGGACGATTCGGGGGCGGCGTTCCGCCCTCCGTCCGAGTCATAAGGGGTCGTAATGGACACCTCCCAGACGGACGAAAATCTCGTCCTGACGAACGACCCCCTCGACGTTGTCGAGCATGTGCTCACCGCCGAGAATCTGCCTTTCGACCGGACCGAGGACGGCGATCTCGCCTTCACGCTCGCGGGCGACTGGAAGGACTACGAGCTCTGGTTCGCCTGGCGGCCGGAGGGCGACACCCTGCAGCTCTGCCTGTCGATGGACCTTGCGGTGCCCAAGGCCCAGCGCCAGACGGCGCAGGAGCTGATCGCCACGATCAATCCGCGGGTCTGGCTCGGCCACTTCGAGCTGTGGGACGAGGGCGAGATCATCTTCCGGCACGGCATGGCGCTGATGGCCGGCGAACAGCCTAGCCTGGCGCAGGCCGCGGCGATGATCGACGTGGCGGTCGAGGCGGCGGACCGGTTCTTCCCGGCCTTTGATTTCCTGCTGCGCGGCGCCAAGACCCCGCAGGAGGCCATCGCCGCCTGCATGTTCGAGACGGTCGGCGAGGCCTGAGCCCTTGCCTGCGCCGCGGCATCCTGTCGCGGCGCTAACGATCTGAAATATCTGAATTTACTTCCCGGCGATCCGTGAGGATCGCTTCGAGGTTGCGGCTGACACCCGCCATGCACAACGCTGGCGCGCGTTCGCCGAGCGACGCTTAAGCTCCGCGAAAGAGAGCACTCGCCATACCGCACGCATGAAGCGTTCGGCCCGCGAAACGACCGTGGCCCTGGGCGTGTCCCTGGTGACCGTCCTGGCGACGGCTGCCGTCCTGTTGGCCGCCAGCCGGACGCCCGACCCCTACGTGGCCGCGGGGGTGTTCCCGCCCTGGTGGACCCGCACCGCCGTGATCGCGGCGGCGGGCCAGGCCGGATCGATCCGGGACCTGGGCGCGGCGCCCTTCATCGTCGTGGTGCGCGACCCGGAAGGCCGCGTCCAGGCGCGACTGCGTGCGGCCGGCGCCCTGTTCTCCGTGGGGCCCGCCGGCTCCGCGGCCTGTGCACCCCAGGAGACCTGATGTTCGATACCATCGGCCAGCAGCGGCAGTTCGCCGACCGCCTCGTCATCACCGGCCTCTGGCTGCTCGTCCCGCTTATCGGCGCGGCGGCGGCGATCGCCGGCGGCGCCTGGGTCCTGCTCGCCAGCGCGGCCGCGGCCGTTGCGGGCGGCGCGACGCTGGTCCGCAAGCTCGTGGGCGAAGGCCCTGCGGTCCGGATAACCGCCGGCGTCTCGCTGATGGCGAGCATCTCCTTGCTGGTCGGGGCCCTCTCGGGCCATGCCTGGCAGATCGACATGCACATGGCCTATTTCGCCGGTCTGGCCGTGCTGATCGTCTATTGCGACTGGCGGGTGATCGCCGCGGCCACGGCGGTCGTCGCGGCGCACCACCTGCTGCTGTCTTTCATCCTGCCCGCGGCGGTGTTCCCGGGCGGCGGCGACATCGAGCGCGTGCTGGTCCACGCCGTGATCCTGCTGGTCGAGGCGGGCGTGCTGATCTGGGTCGGCGCCAATCTGGTGCGGATGTTCGCGCGCTCGGCCGACATGCTGGAGACGGCCTCCCAGGCCCGCGAACGCGCCGAGCAGGCCATGGCCGAAGCCCAGTCCGCCCGGGCTGGCGAAGCCCAGGCCGCCACCGAGCGCGAGGCCGTGCAGCGCGCCAGCGAGGCTGAGGCCCGCACCGTCGTCGGCGCCCTGGCGAAGGCGCTGGGCGCGCTGGCCGAGGGCGACGTCACCCACCGGATCGACGCTGCGTTCCCGGACCAGTACGGCCAGCTCAAGCGCGACTTCAACGCCGCCGCCGAGCAACTGCAGTCGACCCTAGCCTCGATCGTCGACGTCAATGCGCGGGTTCGCTCCAGCGCGGGCGAGATTGCGAGCGCCTCCACGCATCTGTCCCAGCGCACCGAGAACCAGGCGGCGACGCTGGAGGAGACCGCGGCGGCGCTGGACGAGATAACCGCCACCGTCCGCCGCACGGCCGCCGGCGCCCGCCAGGCGCGCGACGTCGTCGGCGCCGCCCGCGCCCAGGCCCAGGGGTCGGGCGAGGTGGTGCGCTCGGCCGTGGCCGCCATGACCAGTATCGAAGAGTCGTCCCGCCAGATCAGCCAGATCATCGGCGTGATCGACGAGATCGCGTTCCAGACCAATCTGCTGGCCTTGAACGCGGGCGTCGAAGCGGCCCGGGCCGGCGATGCGGGCAAGGGCTTCGCCGTTGTCGCCTCGGAAGTCCGGGCGCTCGCCCAGCGTTCCGCGGAGGCCGCCAAGGAAATCAAGACGCTGATCTCCACCTCGTCCGGTCAGGTCGGGGACGGCGTGCGCCTGGTCGGGCAGACGGGCGAGGCGCTGACCCGGATCGTCTCCGAAGTCTCCGCGGTCAGCGAGGCGATCGCCGAAATCACCGCCTCGGCCGAGGAGCAGGCGGTGAGCCTGCAGGAGGTCAACACCGCCATGAACGCCCTCGACGGCGTGACCCAGCAGAACGCCGCCATGGTCGAGGAAGCCACGGCGGCCACCCAGGCCCTCTCGGGCGACGCCGAGCGGCTGACCCAGCTCGTGGCGCACTTCCAGGTGGGACGAGACGCGGCCGCGCGGCCGGCTCGCAAACGGGCGGCCTGAAGCCTCACTCCACCCCGAGCACCTTCTTCAGGAACACCAGTTCGGTCGCCCGCACCGCTTCCTGGTTCGCCTTTTTGGAGATGCCGTGGCCCTCGTCCTTGGCCAGGACGTACCAGACCTCGGTTCCTTGGGCCCGCAGCTTGGCGACCATCTGCTCGGACTCGGTGCGTGGCACCCGCGGATCGTTCGCGCCCTGGAAGACCATCATGGGCTTCTTCATCCGGTCGCTCATGCGGATGGGGGCGATGCGGTCGAAGACGGCCCGCATCTTCGGATCCCGCTCGTCGCCATACTCGGCCCGGCGATTGTCGCGCCGGTAGCCTTCGGTGTTCTGCAGGAAGGTGACCCAGTCGGAGATGCCGTAGAGGTCGATCGCGCCGGCGATGCGGTCGTTGTAGTGGCCCGCCACCGCCAGGACCATGTAGCCGCCATAGGACTGGCCGACGACGGCCACCCGGCTGGCGTCCAGGTCGGGCTGCTTGGCCACCCAGTCCAGCAGGGCGCCGATGTCCTTCACCGAGTCCTCGCGCTTCTCGGCGTTGTCGAGGCCGAGATAGGTGCGGCCATAGCCTGAGGAACCGCGCACGTTCGGGATGATCACCGCCGCGCCCAGCTCGTTCACCCACGACTGCCGGCGCGGGTTGAAGTTCGGCTGCTCCTGGCCTTCCGGGCCGCCATGGATCTGGATCACCACGGGCAGCTTGCCGGGCTTGGCCGACTTGGGCCGGTAGATGAAGGCCGGGATCTGCCGGTCGTCGAAGGTGGGGTAGCGGAACAGCTGCGGCTCGACGAGCCTGGCCGGATCCAGGCCGCCGAGTTCGCTCTCGGTCCAGCGGACCAGCTGGCCGCTCTTCAGGTCATAGCTCCAGACGTCGCCCGAGCTGGTGGACGTGGACAGGCTGAGGCCGATCTTCGACCCGTCGGGCGAGAACTTCGCCCCGGTCAGCACGCCTTGGGGCAGCTTCGGACCCGGCAGGACCTTGCCGCTCGCCACGTCCCGGAGGACCAGGGTGGAATAGCCCTCCTCGTTGACCCACAGAGCCACGGTCTTGCCGTCGGGGCTGAGGTCGAAGTTCTCCGAGCCCCACTTCGCGCCCGGCTCCAGGTCGCGAACCTTGCCCGACTTGAGGTCGATCACCACCGGCCGGGTATGTTCCGCGCCGTCGTCCGAAAGGGTCAGCACCGCCGCGCCCCCGTCGACGAACGCCCCACCCTGGTAGCCAACCTTACGCTTGGGGCCGATCTGGGTGAGCTTGCCGCTGGCCACGTCCAGGGTGAACAGCTCGACCTGGGTGGAGGAATAGTAGCGGCTGACCAGGATGGTCTTGCCGTCCGCCGTGATGTCCTGCGGCGACATCGAGCCCGTCCCTTCGAGCACCGTGCGCCGGCTGGCGGGATTCGAGGGGTCGGCCAGGACGATGTCGTAGTTCGGATCGCCCGGCGTCACCTGCGCCCAGGCCACGCTCTTGCCGTCGCGGGTGAATACGAAGGCCTGGTTGCGGGTGCCCGGCGCCGTGAGCTGGGTCTCGGCGCCCGCCAGGTCGCGCAGGTAGGCCTGGTAGTACTCCGCCCCGCCCACGTCGCGGGGATAGAGATAGGTCGAGGTCCCGGGGCGCACCTGGGCGACGCTGATCGGCTCATTGAAGAAGGTCAGCTGGGTGCGCGCCGCGCCGGGGGCCGTGACCCGGTGGATCTGGTTGGTGTCGCCGAAGCGGGTGGCGATCAGCATCGAGCCGTCGGGCAGCCAGTCCTCGAACACCGCCGAACGCGCATTGTAGTACGGCGCGATGGCCGCCTGCAGCGCGGGCGGCGTGGCCGGGGCGCCGTCGTAGACGATGTTCCCGACCTCGCGCTTGGCCGGCTGCGCCAGGCTCGCCGAACCCAGGGCCAGCGCCAGGGCCGTACCGAACAGCAGCGCGCGAGATATCATCGACGGAACCCCCAAATAGCGGAAGGCGCGAGGCAAGCGCGGCGCGGGCCCCGCGTCAATCGAAGTCGGCGGACCATCGTTCGGGGTTTTGCGTCGGGGCGCGGTCCGCTAAGGCTGCCGCCATGATCACGCCGATCCTGATGCTGGGCGCCGGGCGCATGGGCGGGGCCATGACCGAGGGGTGGCTCGCCGCGGGCGCCTTCGCCGCCTCCGACCTGATGATCCGCGACCCGAATCCGGGGCCCGCTGCGAAGGCCGCCGAGGCCGCCGGGGCCGTTCTCAATCCGCCCGACTCGGACCTGGCCCAGGCGCGGACCGTGGTGCTGGGCGTCAAGCCCCAGGTCTGGCGCGACGCGGCGGCGGAGGTGGCGCCCTGGCTTGGGTCGGGCGCGATCATCGTGTCCATCGCGGCCGGCGTGAAGGCGGCGGATATCTCGCGGGAGTTCGGCGGCCGCTGTGTGGCCCGGGTGATGCCGACCACGGCGGCGGCGATCGGCCAAGGGACGGCCAGCCTCTATGCGGACGAGCCCGAGGCGTTGGCCCGGGCCCACGCCTTGTTCGAGCCGCTGGGCGCGGTGGTGGCGCTGACCGACGAGAACCTGATGCATGCGGCGACGGCGGTGTCGGGTTCGTCGCCGGCCTACCTGTATGCGTTCATCGAGGCGCTGGAAGCGGCAGGCGCCGCCGCCGGCCTGTCGACCCGGGACGCCCAGCGGCTGGCCCGCTCTACCCTCACGGGGGCGGCCGCGCTGCTGAACCGGACGGGCGAGGATCCGGCCGAACTGCGCCGGCAGGTAACGTCGCCCGGCGGCACGACCCAGGCGGCCCTTGACGTGCTGTTGGCGGACGGGGCGCTGCCCGACCTGATGCGCGAGGCGGTGGCCGCCGCCGTGCGTCGCTCTAAGGAACTCGGCGCCTAGCTGCGCCGCCAGGTCTGTGCCTGGCAGACCATCAGGATGCAGCCCTCGACCTTCAATGCGCCCGTCCCGTTCACGCTGATCTTGCTGTCGTAGGTCTTGCCGGTATTGGGGTCGTAGATCTTGCCGCCGGTCCAGCGCCCGGGCGCGGTCGGCTTGAAGTCGCGGATCATGGGCAGGCCCAGGATCGTGCGGGTCTTCAGCTTCGGATCGGGATTGTTGACGTCGGTCGCCTTGGCGTCGGCGGGGTTCTTCACCCACGAGATGACGCCGCACATCCGGTCGGCCTTGCCGGGGCAGGGGCCGATGCGGACCTTGGCGGTCCCAGCCTGGGTGAGCCACTCGCCCTCGACGGGGTCGGCGGCGAAGGCGGGCGCGGCGGCCAGCGCGAGGCCGGCGGCAAGGATGAGAGCGCGCATCGTGGAGTTCCCTGGATGTTTATCCCGGCAGCCTGACCACGGCTCGTAGCCCGCCCAGCGGCGAGCGGTCCAGCACGATGTCGCCACCGTGGCCGCGGGCGACGTCGCGGGCGATGGCCAGTCCCAGGCCCACGCCCTTGGTGTTCTGGTTGCGGCTCTCGTCCAGGCGGGCGAAGGCCTTGAACGCCTCCTCGCGCTGATCGGCCGGGATGCCGGGACCGTCATCGTCCACCGTGATCTCCAGGCCGCCGTCCGGCGCGCGACGGGCGGTGACCGCGACGTGCTCTCCATGCGCTGCGGCGTTCATCACCAGGTTGGACAGCGCCCGCTTCAATGCGCTGGGGCGCGCCATGGCCGTCAGGTCGGCGTCGGCCGCCACGTCCACCTCGGCGCCCAACCGCCGGGCCCCTTCGCTCACCGCCTCGATCAGCGGGCGCAGCTTTACGGGCTCGGCGGCTTCCCCGCCCTCGCCGCGGGCGAAGGCCAGGTACTCGTCGATCATGTGCTCCATCTCGCTCAGGTCGCGCTTCATGTCGGCCGTGCGCTTGGTCTGCTCGGAGAGGGCCAGGCTGAGCTTCAGGCGGGTCAACGGCGTGCGCAGGTCGTGGCTGACCGAGGCCAACAGGGCGGTGCGCTGTTCGATGTGGCGCTGGATGCGTCCGCGCATGGCGAGGAAGGCGGTGGCGGCGGCGCGGACCTCGCGCGCGCCGTGCGGCTTGAACGCGGGCACGTCCGTCCCTCGCCCGAACGCCTCGGCCGCGTCGGCCAGCCGTTCGATCGCGCGCACCTGGTTGCGGATGAACAGCAGGGCGATGGCCGTGAGCAGGACGGTCGCCACGGTCATCCACAGGACGAAGATGTGACCCTGGGTGGCGAAGGCGCGGTCGCGCGGCGCCAGCACGCGCATCACCCCGCCCTGCACGCCCACGCGGATGTCCACGTAGGCGGGGTAGCGGGTAGTGTCGAACCAGAACGGCGCATCGAGGCGCTCGCTCAGCGCGCGGTCCAGCGAGCGGTCGATGGGGGCGAAGAAGGCCTCCAGCAGCACTGGCGGATCGCGGCGGCGCAGCGGCAGGCTGCGGCCCGGCTGAAGCGCGATGGACAGGCCCATGGAGTCCTCGGCGCGCTGGCTGAGCTTGGCGAAGCTCTCCGGCGTCGGGTCCTCCCGATAGCTCTCGACCGCCCAGGCGATGTCGCCGGCCAGGCCCTCGGACAGGCGGGCGGTCACCGTCTGCCAGTGGGCGTCGAAGAAGACGTAGGTAACAGCGATCTGCATCAGGGCAACCGGCAGGACGATGATCAGCAGCGACCGCGCGAACAGAGTCGACGGCAGCCGCCGCTTCATCCAGCGCATGAGCACGCGCGTGGAGGACGGCAGCTTCATGGGCTCGCTTCTCCCCCGCCGCGAAGACGACGGGGGAGG